>Ga0185299_10000981_pt1 | contig 64958 bp, 43 predicted proteins | sample PaiPotPPA55metaG_FD_128002 | JGI IMG/M metagenome (GOLD analysis project Ga0185299, IMG submission 128002) | Iron sulfur acid spring bacterial and archeal communities from Banff, Canada, to study Microbial Dark Matter (Phase II) - Paint Pots PPA... ... | reverse complement strand
TGTATAGTGCGCTCTGGAAGCCACGCGAACTGGGGGGATACACCGGCACGGGGATCAATCCGGCGCGCACGCAGCCATAGAATGCGCAGATCATTTCGAGCCCCGGCGGGTACGCAAGCAGCAGCCGGTCGCCCGCCGCGAAACGACCTTCTTGCCACAAATACCCGGCGATCGCCTCCACTCGGTGGAGAAACGACGCATAGGTGTAGCTTTCGATCGGATTGCCGTTTACATCAAGGTACGAATAAAGAAGTTTGTCCGGATGCCCATCTGCCAGCCTATCCAGGTGGCCTAAAATTGACGCCGCCATCAATCAGCGATCCTCCGATGTTGAATAAAACGCAAGCCAGTAAACGAAACATCTCTCCCCAGCAAGCGACGTGATCGGCGATTGAGTTTGAAAGTGTAGACCTGAAATGTAGGCCGACGGCGAGAATGTTCGCTTATTTTTTTCTCAGCACAAGCGTCGCTTGACGCTGTGGGGTATGGATGTTTTCCTTTTTGGTGCACAAGGGCGCGAACGGGAATTGCGAAGCTCCGCCGACCTTGTATGGCCCCTTGCAGGAAGCCCGTTTCGTTATGGTTCATCGACGGTTGATATATTAACAAAGCGTCATGGACAAAGCCATGCGTTGTCGCTTCCATTGTTCACATGTTTACACGCCGCAACCAGGCATCATCCGTTCCGAATGTCCTTGATTGTCTTTATGGGCCCGCATTAAAATCGTGCTGCGAGGCTGTCGGCACGGCACCAATTTCGCTGAGGGTCAGCACCCCGGATGCGGCGTATGGAACGCGTCGGGTCCGATTAGCATGACCGCGGAGGCGCCGGTGACGTTCGAATCCAAAGTGTTGATCGCTCAAGAGCGGGAGACTCCGGATCTTGTCCCGTCGGAAACCTCAGCGGCATCGATTACCGAACCAGTCAGTGCAACTTCCTTTCCGAAAGTATTACGTCGCCGTCTGGATAGGTTTTTTGTCGACCAGAACATTACTCACAAAGCGGACCGTACGATGTGGGTCAAGATCGCTGTGGGTCTGGCAGTCCTCGTGGGCGCCTGGATTGCACTGTATACTCTGAGACCCGATTCATGGAAGTTTGTTGCCCTCTACCTTCTAGGCGGCCTGGCGCAGACATTCCTTTTGCTGAACATTGCCCATGACAGCAATCACAACGCCATCTCGTCCCGGCCGCGCGTCAACAAAACCCTGAACTATGTCTTCGATTTGTGCGGAATCAGCTCGTACATGTGGCGTATCCTCCATCATCGGGGCCATCACTCCTGCATCAATCTCCACGGCGAAGATGATGCGCTTTCGGGACGCGGCATCTTTCGCTTTACCCCCTACGAGTCCCGCGCGCCGTGGCACCGGTTCCAGCACATCTATGCGCTGTTCTTTTATGCCATGTTCTCTCTCGACTATGTGTTCTTCAGGGACTTCGAGAGCTTTTTCTTCCCGTCCCACGATTATCTGAAACGCGCCAATCATTCTCTGCGCGAATATGCAATTCTCGTTGGCGGCAAGGCCTTCTACCTCACTTACATGCTCGTCTTGCCGGTGATGGTGCTGGGGAAATCACCTCTGCTTGTCGCCGAGGCGTTCCTCCTGGTCCATTTGTTCGTCGGTTTAGCCGTAACGCTTGTATTCCAGACGACGCACACCATCGACAGCACGTACTTTCCCGCGGGCCGTGGTGAGTTTGACAACGGCGTGTATCACATCTTCGCGACAACGGCCGATTATGCGACGGAAAACCCGCTCGTCGGTTGGCTCGCCGGCGGCCTCAACCATCACATCGTCCACCATCTGTGCCCTTTCGTGTGCCATACCCACTATGCTCCGCTGACCAGAATCGTGAAGAAGACCGCCGAAGAGTTTGGGGTTCCCTATCGGCAGCACGCCACCATGTCCCAGGCAATCTGGCATCATCTGATACTCTTGAAGCAACTGGGGAACGAAAACTGATTCTGAGCATTTCATCTTCACCTATAGCCTCGCTATCACTTCTTACGACTGAAGTGAAATCACCTGCGGTTCGAGTCAATTACCAGGACTGCTGAGCATGACCTCATCTACTCCTATCCCCGTTGTTTCCCGATTTCGCTGCTTTGCGGATTCTCACGCGATGTTCCGCAATCCCGTGCAGGTTTTGTCCAGCTACAACAAAATTTTCGGCGACACATTCCGGCTCTATTTGGGTGGTCTCAAAGAAGCGATCGTTACGATCGATCCCGTTGTGATTCAGCACGTGTTAAAGACCAATGCGGAGAACTACCAAAAATCCGAAATTCAAGTAAAGCGGATGGGCCACTTCCTGGGGAAAGGTCTTCTCACGACCCACGGAGAGGCCTGGCGCACGCAGCGGCGTCTCATCCAAAAAGGCTTCGATCGAACACAACTCGATGCGCTGTCCTCAATCATGCAGGACTCCCTCGCCGAGTCGCTGCGGGATTTCGACAGACAGACCCGTTGCGGCCCCGTCGATATCTACCCCCAGCTGATGAAAATTACCTTCGCGATGGTCGCCCGATCGCTTTTTGGCGCTCGGTTGAAAGACGAAGATATTGATCTTGTCAGCCATACCATCTGCACCGTCCAGGAATTCATTGTTCGGCAAACCCTTCAGCCCTATCTGAATCCCTGGTTCGCCGTCTCGGGGGAACTGCGCAGGCACGAAGACATGCGCACCCGCGCGGACGCTGTTCTGTTCGAATACATCAAGAAGCGCCGCAACGAACCGCCCGGCCACGATCTGCTGCAGACTTTGATGGATGCGCGCTACAGCGATGGCGAAGGCATGAGCGATGAGCTCATCCTCAGTGAAAGCATGCAACTCCTCGTCGCCGGCCATGAAACATCGTCGAATGCGCTGTCGTGGCTTTTTTATCTTTTGAGCTCGCGGCCGGATTGTCTCGAAAGGGTAAGGCAGGAATTTGATTCCGTGCTAGGCGAAGCACCCCTGACCTACTCCGACGTTCCCAAATTCGAATTTACGACTCAGGTCATTCAGGAGGGGCTCCGCCTCTACCCGCCGTTTTGGATGATCGACCGCATGGCTGTCGCGGACGACCGCGTAGGCGACCTCGCCATACCCCGCGGATCCACCGTCATTGTGTATGTGTACGGCGCGCACCATGCTCCGCGCTACTGGCAGAATCCGGAAAATTTCGATACGGAGCGTTTCACCAAACCGAACGATAAGCTGCGCACGCCCTTCACGTTCCTTCCGTTCGGGGGCGGACCCCGAGGCTGTATCGGTGGAAATTACGCGATGTTGCAAATCCTCATGATTTTGAGCGATCTGCTCAGAAAATACGATTTTCAGCTGGCTCCGGGCCAACTGATCGAAGCTCGTCCGATGGTCATCCTACGGCCGAAGCACGGAATCCGCATGACGTTCACTAATACCATCGCGTCGGCCTCTTGCATCGCATAACATAAGACGTCGCGGTATCGACAGGCAGCAAGCACTGAATTTGGGTTTCTTTCACGAGGGCATGATGGCGATGGAAGCGACCATCGTTGCGACCGACATGCCGCGTACGACCCTCTCGTAGACGTCGCGTTCGAGATAAGACTTAGGACACTTTTCGCGGGTCGATACCCATTTTCTTCATTCGCGTTATCAAGGTAGTCCGTTTGAGACCCAGACGTGCCGCTGCGCCATTCGGACCACCGACGCGCCCTTTGGTCTCCTTCAGTATTCGCACGATCCTGTCTTGTTCATCGAAGCTGCTGGTCCTTACCGGAGCAAACTTCGTAGAGGTGCTCGCCAATTCAGGGACCGAGATCGCTAGGGTGCTGCCTCGTGTCAGGATAACCGCGCGTTCCACAAGATTTTGGAGCTCACGAACGTTGCCCGGCCAATGCCAGCGCACCAGTTTCCGCATGGCCGCTGCAGGTACGCTTTCGATTCGTTTTTCCATTCGGCGTGCGTATTTTTGGCTGAAGTACCGAACCAGTAAGGGAATATCTTCTGGGCGCTCACGCAGAGGAGGAAGGCGAATCGGGAAAACATTCAGTCGGTAAAAGAGGTCGCTGCGGAATTGTTTCTCTTCGAGCATTCGGTCCAGTTCACGATTCGTTGCGGCTACCAGCCGAACATCGACTCTCGTAGTTCGCGTGCTTCCCAAACGCTCGAACTCTCCATCCTGCAAAACGCGCAAGAGCTTTGGTTGCAACTCCAGCGGAATATCACCGACTTCATCCATAAATAGCGTGCCCTGGTCGGCCAATTCCAACCTGCCAATCTTCTGTGCTACTGCGCCCGTAAAGGCACCCCGTTCGTGGCCAAAAAATTCGCTTTCCAGCAAACCACTCGGAATCGCCGCACAGTTTAGCCTGACAAACGTTCGCCCCTTCCGCCGGCTGCGATCATGAATCGCGCGAGCGACAAGCTCCTTTCCGGTTCCAGTCTCTCCCAGCAAAAGTACCGTCGAATCACTGGTAGCGACCGTTTCAACCAGTTGTAGCACCTGCCGGAGGGCTGAACTCTGTCCTACGATTCCTTCAAAATCCCCCGCAGTTCGGATCTCCTCTTCCAAATAGACCTTTTCCTGCGCGAGTTTGTCCCTTAATTCGGCGATTTCACGATAGGCCAATGCATTCTCGACCGCGATTGCCACTTGTCCAGCCGCTCGCACTAGGAAATCAATGTCGTCCGGACTAAAGGTGTCCTCTGTGCGACGGGCGAGTGTCAGAACCCCCAGCGTGTGGTTCCGGCTGATGAGCGGCAGCGCGAGGCCGGATTGGATGCCCTCGGAACGAACTGTTCCCAGAATTTCTTGGTCACTTATAAGATCCGCTTTGGGTACGACAACAGACTTGCCCTCAGTGAATGCGATACCTAGGTTGGTCCCTGCGATGGAACGAAGCGAATCTTCTCTTAGAAAACCTCTGCCCTCTGGAAAGTCCATCGCCAGTTGACGCATTCGACTCGGATCGGCGTCGGGCAACCAGACCCCGACGATGTCACAGTGCATGACCTGCCGAATGCTCGCCGAAATTGCTCGTAGAAGATCGCGAAGCTCCAAATTCGAAACCAGGGCATTCGTCATGTCGAGGAGCAACTTGAGCCGCTCGCTTTCGCGATGCGGTTCAGTTCCAACGCTGGCCGTCAACTGAGAGTCCGCTGGCAATTCCGGAATGAGGGAGGATTTCATCGCTGTCCTGCCTATGTGCAGTGTCGCACATTTTCCGACAGTGTGTCGGATTTCTGTCAGAAACTCCGACACTCACGTGACGGCTCGAGGCATGTCTTGAATATCTTATTGTAGATCAGCGACTTACGGATTGGCGCCGAACGAGGCTTTTGGCACTCACAATGCCCTTCCCATAGTCGCGAGGGGCTGGCCATGGCCGAAGTGCGAATCATCGGTGGAACATCCAGTGCTCAACCACAATCCCCGGTAAAGCCCATCCATCCGTCCATTTTGAAAATCGACTCCTGGATGCCCAACGAAATTCAGGCCATCTCGCCACTGGTCGATCGTTTGATGCCTTTGATCGAAGAGGCGCAGTGCGTTCTCGGTGAGGAACACGGCGTCGAAATCGCGCTCCGCGAAGCTCTGGCAAACGCTGTCGTGCACGGAAATCAGAAAGGCGGAAAAATAAAAGTACAGGTCCGTTGTCGTTGTGGGCCGGGCAACGAAGTTTCGATTGTCGTCACAGACCATGGCAAGGGATTCGCTTCAGAGACGTTTCTAGCCTGACATCGGAACCTGCTAGCGAACACGGGCACGGCATCCGGCTAATGAAGGCGTTCATGGACGATGTTTATTTTGGGCTTTTACTCACCTGAATAGTTTCGTAGGGATATCGTCTTTTTCCACTTGGCTGAACGCGTCGCAATGAACGAAGCCCTGTTGCTTCGCAAGAAGCGCGGGTCACGTGAGGTGTTACTCGATGATTTAGGAGGGACTCAAGAGCACTCAGATGCCTTTGAGTTGTCTAGCAGGCTGCGAAAAAAGTCGGATTTGTCATCCCGAACCCGCGTCGTTTGCGGGTGAGGGATCTGCTGTTCGCAAGAAAACCAAAGAAAAAGCAGATTCCTCACCCCGTTCAAAAACCGAACGGGGTTCGGAATGACATATTTTTGAGTTTTTCCGCAGGCTGCTAGGGAGAATGTAATGTCGAACAACGGCCAGCCGCCCGAAAGGCGTTCTGCCTCGGTGATCGAGGAAGACATACCTGACGCATCAGACCGTGAACTGTTGCCCGCCGGTGCCGATACGGCAACCGGAAAACTCAGCGGCGTGCGCCGTGCGTTTCAGGAGCATCCTTGGAAGGCGATCCTAGGGATCATCACCTTGGCAGGGATTTTACTCGGCGCTGGCTACTTCATTCGCAATGCATTTGTTTATGAAGGCACGGACGATGCACAGGTAGAGGGCCACATCATGCCCTTGAGTGCCAGGATCAACGGGCAGGTGCTCGAAGTGCCTTTTATCGAAGGCCAGATCGTCCATGCAGGCGATGTCCTGGTCTCCATCGACCCGGAAGATTACAAAATCGCCGTCCAACAAGCCCAGGCAACCCTCGCGGACGCGCTGGCGAGCGCTTCGAGTTCACACTGGAATGTGCCAATTACTTCCGTCGCCGCTAACAGCAATTTGGATTCCGCAAAAACAGCGGTCAGCAACGCCGAGGCAGGAGTTAAGGCGGCCGGACAGAATTTCGAGGGTGCGAAAGCGGACCTCGCGCGAGCCGAGGCCAATGCCGCAAAGAGTGACGCCGACCTCTTGCGGTATGAAAAGCTCGTAGCAAAGGAAGACGTTTCGCGCCAGCAGTACGATCAAGCGGTGGCTACAGCCGCAGCAAATCGAGCCGCTGTCGAATCTGCCAAAGCCGTCGCGCAAGGGGCCGAACAGGCAGTTCGGCAGGCAGAAGGGAGACTCCTGCAGGCGAACGCCGATCTACGGAGCGCGCAGACCGCTCCGCAACAGATCTCTCAGATGCACGCCAGGGCACTCGCAGCCGACGCACAGGTGGAACAACGCCGCGCCCAGATGAATCAAGCGGAACTAAACCTCTCCTATACGCTAATTCGTTCTCCGGTAACCGGAATTATCGGAAAAAAGTCTGTCGAAGTGGGCCAAAACGTGAGCATCGGACAGGAATTATTGACCGTTGTACCCCTCGACGACATTTGGGTCACAGCTAATTTCAAGGAAACGCAACTCGCGCATATGCGGCCTGGGCAACCGGTCGAAATCAAGGTTGACGCCTACGGTCGTGCCTGGAAGGGACGCGTAACCAATTTAGGCGGCGGCACGGGATCAGTGTTCAGCCTTCTACCTCCTGAAAATGCCACTGGAAATTACGTGAAGGTGGTGCAACGAGTGCCGGTGCGCCTTGATTTTGACCGCATTCACGGCCAGACGTTCAATGCGGAAGGGTTACTCAAACCGGGCCTCTCGGTTGAACCCGATGTGAGAGTTCGATGAGTCCTGCTGGAACAGAAGCCTCGCCCGAAAGCATCTGGCTGCCCAAAGGCAATCCATGGATCATCGCGATTGCCGTCTCGCTGGCAGCATTTATGGAGGTCCTTGATACCAGCATCGCTAACGTGGCGTTGCCTCACATCGCCGGCAATCTGGGCGCTAGCAATGACGAGAGCACATGGGTATTGACGAGCTATCTCGTATCCAACGCAATCGTTCTGCCCATCAGTGGATGGCTCGTTGCATGGCTTGGACGAAAACGCTTTTTCTTGACGTGTATTGTGTTTTTTACAATTAGTTCATTCCTCTGCGGGATCGCACCCAACCTAGGGTTTCTGCTGCTGTTTCGCGTGATGCAAGGTGCGTTCGGCGGAGGCTTGCAGCCCATGGCGCAGGCGATTTTGGGCGATACCTTTCCGCCCGAGAAGCGCGGTCTGGCATTTGCGTTGTATGGAATCACGGCTATTTGCGCTCCGGCGATCGGTCCGACGCTAGGAGGATGGATCACGGACAACTTCTCCTGGCGGTGGGTGTTTTACATCAACGTCCCCGTGGGAGCTCTGGCACTCACACTAGTGTATCAGCTCGTTGAGGATCCCCCGTACCTAGCGCGCCTAAAGAAGCGCCTCGCAGGGTTCGACTTCATTGGATTTTCGCTGCTGACGCTGGGGGTGGGCGCGCTGCAAATCGTCCTCGACAAAGGACAGGAAGACGACTGGTTCGGATCGCATTTCATTACGACCTTGGTTGTGGTTGCCATCGTCGGCCTAGTGTCCCTGGTGATTTGGGAATGGTTTCAGAAAGAGCCTGTCGTTGATGTCCGTTTGTTCAAGAATTTTAATTTCGCGACCAGCAGCCTGATGTTCTTGATGTTGGGCATGGCGCTATTCAGTTCCACTGTACTGATGCCGCAGCTCCTGCAGACTCTTATGGGGTACACAGCGCAGAAGGCAGGAATGGTGCTTTCCGCGGGGGCCTTGGTAGTGCTGGTGGTGCTCCCGATGGTGGGCAAGCTGACTTCGCGATTCCAAGCGCGTCACCTGATTGCCTTTGGCTGGATCACCCTGGCGGTGAGCATGTACGCGTCCTGCAAACAGATCGATCTACTCATGAGCTTCAGCTCAGCCACCTTATTACGTGTGTGGCAGTACATTCCCGTGGCCTTCCTATTCGTGCCCCTCACGCTTGCGGGATACGTCGGTCTGTCGCCAGAAAAAACCAATGCTGCAGCTGGCCTCATGAATTTCATGCGGAACATCGGTCAGAGCGTAGGTACCTCAGCCGTCACGACACTCATCGCTCGCCGTAGCCAATATCATCAATCCGTGTTGGCGGAATACACCGGTTCCGCTCGCTTCCACGCAGCCATCACCGGTTTAACGACGCGGCTTACCCAAGCAGGACTGAGCGTGCACGCGGCGCAACAACAAGCACTGGCTCGCATGTACGGGTTAGTGCAAGCGCAGGCCGCAGTGGTCTCCTACGTCGAGATGTATTGGCTGATTTCGATGACGTCGGGAATCATGTTTGCCTGTTCATTTCTGCTGAAGAGAAATGAGCCGGGAAAAGCCGCCAAAGTCTCGGTCCATTAGCGTTCGACTGAAATGGATAGCGGTTGCGAAGTGCCATCGTTCACGGCAACCACCGGTCGTTTACTGTTAACTTTCTTGGTACCCCTCCCCTTGGGTTTTTCGTAAGTATTCATTCTAAAAATGGTTAAAGTGGTTTGTTTTGATAGACTTTTGCAAGTATTCATTCTAAAGGGATTACGGAAAGTGATGGAGGTTGAAGGACTCACGGAACGTTGTGTCCTTTTTTCGTTCGTCGCCAAGTGGATTCGAGACTCGCGATCGACTTGGCGGCAGTGAGATGGAACGCCGAAGCGTTTCGGTTTGCAAGCACGAGGGCAGAATAGCATGGCGGGTGAGTGTCATTTCAAGTACCTGAGTCCGAAACTATTCTAAAGGACAGTGGGACCTGGCCTTGGCTGTCCTCTTTAATGAAGAGCTTAGTGACCAGATTCCTCTCTGCGCAAGCCGACGCGTTCACAGGAAGTGAACGCGGAGGAGAAGGCCGGCCTGCTCCGTTCGGAATGACGGTTGCGGGGAGGTGCGAGAGTATTGTTGACGGGTGGAGGAGGTGTGAGAGTACGGTTGACGGTTGGGGAAAGTGTGAGAGTACAGTTCGGAAGTCAAGATTCGCAGCTTGAGAAAAGGCGGGTCAGCGGCTTCACGATTGTGGTCTTGCCTTGGCCGATTTCTCCGACGGGCGCTATCCGCGCGTCGGACGCTGAAGGGTGCGGCGGCCATGAGCGCCTATACGTCGTCGGCGTCTGGTTGGATGTCGAGCTTGCCTTTGGTTTTTTTGGCCATTAGGTAGCTGCGGATGAAGGGGTCGATGTCGCCGTCGAGCACGCGATCTACGTCGCCTACTTCGAACTTGGTGCGGTGGTCTTTGATCATGCGGTAGGGCTGCATGACGTAGGAGCGGATCTGGCTGCCAAAAGAAATCTCGAGCTTGGATTCGTCGAGCTTGTCGGTATGCTGCTGGCGCTTTTGCACTTCCTGGTCGTACAGCTTGGAGCGAAGCATCTTCATGGCCAGCGCGCGGTTCTTGCCCTGGCTGCGTTCGGCCTGGCAAGCGACCACGGTGTTGGTGGGAAGGTGCGTGATGCGCACCGCGGTCTCTACTTTGTTGACGTTCTGCCCGCCCTTGCCGCCGGCGCGGAACGTATCGACGCGCAACTCTTCCGGGCGAATGTTGATCTCGATGCGATCGTCGATTTCCGGAATGACGAAGACCGAAGCAAACGAAGTGTGCCGCCGCGCGGCCTGATCGAACGGAGAGACGCGCACCAAGCGGTGGACGCCGGTTTCTCCCGCCAGCAACCCGTAGGTATTTTCACCCTCGAACTGGATGGTAGCGTTCTTGATGCCGGCTTCTTCGCCAGGCGTCTCATCGAGAACCACGGCGTTGATGCCCTTGCGCTCCGCCCAGCGCAAATACATGCGCAGGAGGATCGAAGCCCAGTCCTGGGACTCGGTGCCGCCTGCGCCAGGCTTGATGGTCATGATGGCGTTGAGATGATCGGTCTCGCCGGAGAGCAGCGTGCGGGTCTCCATTTCGCCGACATAATTTTCGGCGGCCGTGAGCTCGCGATCGAGATCCTTGAGAAGGTCGTTGCGCTGCTCAGCGTTGGTTTCCTCGGTGGCCAGCAAGATGTAGGTTTCGATGTCGTTCGAGAGCGAAGTGAGCTTGTCGTCGGAAGCGATCTGGTCTTCGGAGCGCTTGCGGTCGCGCAAGACCGCCTGCGCAGCTTCCTGATTGGTCCAGAAGTCGGGATCAGCGGAGCGAGCTTCCAGCGATTTCAAACGTTCGCGATGCTGTGGGGCGTCAAAGAAAACTCCGAACCATGTTGAGGCGGGGCTTCAGTAGTTCGTAGCGGTGTTGGAGGTCTTCAAGAATCATGTTTGAGGCGAGCGAGGAATTGCCGTGCCAGCTTTCTTAAGAGTGTTTCCTCAGGGGCTAAAGCCCTTTAGGTTGCAGCTGAATGTCGGACTTGAAGCTCCGACCCCTACGCGAATGTCGGACCTGAAGCTCCGACCTCTACGAAGAGGGGACTAGCTCTGGCGAGACGCCGACTGGGATTGGGATTTCCTCGTTCGCTGTGTTTCCTTTCCGGAAAGTTGAGGCTAACAGGATAGCGGAAACAATGACACAGAGCCAAGCGAACCAGTCCCCAAAGCGAGTGTAGAGGGTTTCGTCGGTGCGGAAGTCGTAGGGCAGGTCCACCGCGGCGCGCACGTCGGTGGGCAGCGGAGTGGAGATACGGCCGTAAGGATCGACGGCGGCAGTGATCCCGCTGTTGGTCACGCGCAGCAGCCACCGCCGATTTTCGACGGCGCGGACGCGAGCGATGCGGAGATGTTGTTCAGCGGCGGCGGAATGGCCGAACCAGCCGTCGTTGGAGATGTTGACGAACAGTTGCGCTCCGTTCGCGGCGAAGTTGCGGATTTCGCCGGGGTAAATCGCCTCGTAGCATATAAATGCCGCGAGCGACGCGCCGCCGGGAAGATGGGCTACCGCGTACGTCGTTCCCTTCTGGAAGCCGCCGACTTCGCTGGACACGCTTTGGACGACGCGATGAATGAGTGGGAACGGCTCGTATTCGCCGAACGGCACCAGGTGAATCTTGTCGTAGGTGAAGACGTCCTGGCCTTGCGGGTCGATCAGGATGGCGCTGTTGTACGGAGCGAGGATGTGGCGGGCGTTTGGATTGGGTGCGTCAGGCAACTGCCGCCACTCGATGGCTCCGGCCAGAAACGGATGATGGAAGCGAATCGCCAGAGACGAGGCGAGCTTCGCGAACTGCGCGTCCTCAAACGAAAATGGTGCGGGCGCTTCGGGCCAGATCAGTAGATCGGGTTGGCGAGCGCCTGTCGCAAGGCTGAGGTTCTCGATTTCGTTAAGATCGGCGGCGTGGGCTTGAAACCATTGCGCAGGATACTCTTCGACCTCGGGGAAATTGACTTGCACGGCGCGAGCGTAGTGATTCGGCGGCGCCTGCGGCACAAAGCGCGGGCCGACGAGGACCGAGAGGAGCACCAGCGCTACGGTCGTGACGAGAATGGCCACGCGGCGAGCGACGGATGTCGCTACGGCTTGATCGCACCAGGCGAGCAGCGCATTTACGGCGGCTGCGAGGAAGGAGAGGCCATAGATGCCAGTAATGGTCGTCAGCTGCAGCAACGCCGGGTTTGATGATGCCGGGTATCCAAGTAGGCCCCAGGGAAAACTGATTTCCGGCATGCGCGTGCGGACAAATTCAAAGGTGACCCAGAAAAACGGAGCGCCAAAGCACGCGAGCAAAATGCTGCGCTTGGCGAGACGATTCACGGACCACGCGAACGCGCCAGTCAAGATTCCGAAGACACAACCGATCAAGAGAAGGATGCCCCAGCCGCCAGCTCTTGACAGGCCACCATGGACGGCGAGCACCGTGGCAAGCCAAGGACAACAGGTGATCACGAAAAACATCGAATGGAGAAATCCGCAGACGAATGCCACCTTCGGCCGCGCCCCGAAAAGAACGATGAGCAAAATGCCGACGCAAACCCAGGAATAAATGCTGAGATAAAACCCAGTGTAGGAAAACGACAAAGCGGCACCAGAAAGTGCGGCAAAAACATAGCGGAAAGCATCGGGAGTCGCTGATCCTGGTTGAGGACGAAAGAAGCTAGCCCACGCGCGCCGCGGCATCAGTGCTTCACGATGGCCTTGAAACCGGCGTTCTCGAGGCCTTTCTTCGCGGCTTCCGCGGACTTGGCATCGGAATAAGGGCCAACCTGCACGTGGAAGTATTTGTCGGAGGTCGGCGAGACCACGAATGCGGGAAATTTTTTCTTCAGCAAGCTGGCCGCGATAGCGTGGGCGTCGGCCTCTTTCCGGAGCGCAGCGACTTGCAGGACGTACGTGCCCGCGGGGGCTTGTACGGTGCTCGCGGATTTTGACGATACGTTGGAAGCATGGGACGGAGTCTTGTTGTTGGCGATCGCGGGAACGGTGGATGGTGACGCGTTTCCTGTGGCAGGCCTCAATCGATCGTCGGGAACAACTTTACCAGAGTTGTAAAAGCCCCAGTCGGAACTTGGTTGCGAATTTTCGTCGGAAGGAGCGTCGGACGGCGGAGCGGATGTAGCCGTAGCCGGAGGAGGCGAATTTTTCGAGCGCTTCGCGGGCGCATCCTGCTTGGGGGAAACGAATGGGTCCGGGGTTGCGCGCGGATTGCCGGCGGCTCGGACCTGGCCGTCGTACTGATTACGGCCCATCACGTAGCCCAACGCGAAAAATACGCCGGAAAAGACGAGCATCAGCATAAACAAGCCGATGACGTGCCTGGACTCCAGGACACGCTCGCCCGCGCCACCTCGATTGCCGCGAGAAGCCATGCTTACTTTTTATTTCCCCCCAACGCTTGCACCCAACTGTTAATGATATCGATAGGCAGCGGAAACACAATCGTTGTGTTCTTTTCGACACCTATCTCCGTTAACGTCTGCAAATAGCGTAACTGAATTGCCGACCCTTGCGTCTCCAGAACTTTGGCGGCGTCGGCAAGTTTTTGCGAGGCTTCGTACTCGCCTTCGGCGTGAATAATCTTTGCGCGGCGCTCGCGTTCGGCTTCCGCTTGCTTGGCGATGGCGCGCTGCATTTGTTCGGGGATGTCGACTTGCTTTACTTCGACTTTGCTGACCTTGATGCCCCAGGGTTCGGTTTCGGTGTCCAGGATGACTTGCAGCTTCGCGTTTACTTTGTCGCGCTGGGAGAGGATTTCGTCGAGTTCGAACTGACCTACTACGCTGCGGATGGTGGTTTGCGCCAGCTGCGATGTGGCGTAGGTGTAGTTTTGCACTTGCGATACGGCTAAATTCGCGTCGACTACGCGGAAATAGCAGACGGCGTTTACTTTCACGGAGACGTTGTCACGGGTGATGATGTCTTGCGGCGGAACGTCGAGCGTTTCGATGCGCAGGCTGATCCGTTGTAGCGTTTCGATGGGCCAGAAGACCAGGTTGATACCCGCGCCTTTTGCTTGCGGCAACAGACGGCCCAGGCGGAGGACGACGCCGCGCTCCCATTCTTTGATGATGTAAATGGAATTCCAGAACCAGATCAGTACGAAACCGATGATGACCATCGTTCCGATGCCGAACTCAAACATGATTGTTCCTCCGCACGCGCATTGAATTTCTCTCAGTGCTGGGCAAAGTGCAAGTGTTCTTCGCGGAGGGGCAGACATTTGCTCGTTCGTGGGCGCGACAAAGAAGGAATTAACACAGAGAGCACAGAGGTCGGAGCACAGAGGACACGGAGACGAAGAACGATGGCCATCTCATAGATGGCCGAGACAGGAAGCGAAGAATTTCCTCAGGGGCTAAAGCCCGATTTTGCCTGTCTTTAAATGTCGGAGCTCCCTTCGTACCTCAGGGCAAGAAAGCTCCGACCCGCTGAGATGCATTTATGAGATGGATTCTACTGGTTCGACGTAGAGCTTCAGGCCTTCGATTTTCAGGACGCGGACGGGCTTGCCTTCGGGAACCGGGTGCGTAGAGACGGCGCGCCAGAGTTCACCGTGGATGCGGATCATGCCTTCGGCGCCGGGTTGGAGTGGTGAAACGACGATGCCTTGCTCGGTGAGCATTTCTTCGCGGCCTGTGGCGCTCTTCCACTTGCGGGAGCGCAGAACCAAACGCATCAGGAAGACCGTCAGGACGGCGAACGGGAGTGTTACGGCAAGCGCGACGCTCAGGCTCACGCCGCCCGCTGTCAACGGGGAGCGGATCAGAAACATGGCGCCAAGGAGCATGGAGACTATTCCGCCGGCCAGCAGGACGCCGTGGCTGGTGAACTTTGCTTCCAAAATAAAGAGTGCCAGGGCAAGCAGAATTAGAAAAACGCCGGCGATATTTACCGGAAGAATGTGCATGGCGTAAAGAGCAAGAACCATGCAGATGCCGCCGATTACGCCCGGAGCGACCATACCGGGGTGGGTAAATTCGGTGTAAAGGCCGAGGACACCCACGATGAACAGGAGGAAGAACATGTCGGGGGCGACGATGCGGGCCAGGAATTTCTGGCGCCCGGAAAGCTGGAACTCGACGCGTGCTGGATTGTTCAGCGCAAGCTTTACTTTTGTGCCGTCGAAGCGCGTGATTTCGCGGCCGTTCAGCTGACGGAGGAGGTCGTCTTCGGAAGAGGCGATGAGGTCGATCAGTTTCCCGTCGAGGGCTTCTTTTTCGGTGAAGGCTTTCGCGTCGGTTATGGCGGTTTCCGCTAATGTGGGATTTCGGGCGCGTTTGTCGGTGTAGCTGCGGAGGAAGGCCTTGGCGTCATTGTTAATTTTCTTGCGCATCTCTTCATCGATGGCCATGGGGTAGCCGCCGACAATGATGACTGGCGAGGCCGCGCCGGTGTGCGTTCCCGGGGCCATGGCAGCGATGTCCGCCGCAAGGAGGATGTAGTAGCCGGCGGAGGCGCCGCGCGCGCCGGAGGGGGCTACATAGGCGGCAACCGGGACGCGGGAGGTCAGGATGTGCTGGATGATGTCTTTCATGGAGTCGGTCAGGCCGCCGGGGGTGTCCATGGTGATCAGGATTAAAGCGGCGTTGCGGCTCTGGGCGTCGGCGATGCCTTCGTCGATGTAGGTGGCCAGTATGGGTTCAACTTCGCCGTCGAGTTTTAGCTCGAGGACCGTGGCAGTGGACGGATTTTCGGCTGTCGTGGAGGATGGGAAGAGAAAAGATAACGCAGAGGCGCAGAGGGCGCAGAGGAACGCGGAGAATCGGAAGGATAGAAAGCCAATCCGATTGCGAGGGCCGCGCGGAGTCATTGGGCGATTCCGTTTGGCGCGGAATTCTGGAGATGTTCCAGCAACTTTTTGGCGTCGGCGTAATTTGGCGCCAGGGCCAATGCGCGCTGGGCTTCGGCGCGAGCCAGGTCGAACTTCTTCTGGTCGAGGTAGACTCTGGCCAGCATGGTGCGAACGACCGCGGAATCGCGCATGGCGAGGGAGGCTTGGAATTCCTGGACGGCGTCATCGAGCTTGCCGCGGCGGCGATCGACTTCGGCCAGGCCACGATGCGCAGAGTCATTGGAGGCGTCGGCCGCGAGCGCGGCTCGGAATTCGGACTCGGCGGTGTCGAGGCGTCCCTCGGCAAGTTCCTGACGACCGCGACGGACGTGGGTGGCTGGCGTTGCCGGGGTTCCCGCGCCCGAGGCGGATGCGGAAGTCACCGCGGTTGGCGATGATTGAATTTCGAGGCGTAGCGCGGTGATGTCCAGGTCGGTCTTGATGCGATCGAGCCGGGATTGCGTGTCACTCTTGGTATCAACGTGAACCACGGGCACGGCGTTGGGGCCCAAGACCTCGATAGCTGCTTCGCGCTCCTCGTCGGCTTCGGTCTTGTTGCCTGCTTTTTCGAGAGACTGAATCAGCAAGGTGCGATCTTCCGGGTTGTCCGGCTCGCGGTCGGCAGCTTCGCGAAAGGATTTGGCGGCGGCGGCAAAGTCGTTGGCGCGGAAAGCGAGTAGTCCGAGATTGAACGGGTAATCGTCTTCGTCGGGGTCGAGGTCGGTGGCGCGCCGCAGGTCGGCTTGAGCTGCGGGTAGCTTTCCCTGGCGGGCAAGCGCGACACCTAAATTGTTCAGGATTTCGGGAAGGTCGGCGCCGGATAGGCCTTCGGCCGCTGCGGGGCCGCGACCGGAATTGTTGCGCAGGGCATCCTGCAGCGAGGTGAAGACTTCTTCCGCTTTATCGGGCTGATTCAATTGGAGACGGCAAACGCCGGTGGCGAAGACCGCTTCGACGTAGCGATGATGCGTCTTGGGGACGCGCGCGAAAGAGGGAATGGCCGAGGCGCAATCGCCGCGGGCGGCATACGTTTCGCCTAAGGCGAAGTCAGGATCGGGCCAGGCGGGTTCCAGGCGGGCGGCCTCGCGCAATTCGCGAATGCGCGGCTCATCTTCCGTGGCGAGCAGGCCGCGCACAAAATGCTCGAAGGCGTCCAGGCGAAGCGGCCGCTGGAGCTTGGTGAATTCCTTCATCGACAACGGATAGGCTTTGTCGTTGGCGGAAAGCAGATGCCAGACGACGCTTGCATGCAGGTCCATCAGGGAATTGAGCGGGCCGGATTCGTGGACCGGCGTAAGCAGCGCGGGAGGGTCTACGCGAAGGGTACGAGCTTCGATGGTGAGCGAGGTGCCGTCGGAGCCGAAAGAGCCGAAGACGACGTAGTCGGCGTCGAGATCCTGTGCGATACGCAGCATGGTGGCACGGCTTAGCTTTGCGGAGACGGGGAGGCCGTAACGCTCCAACTCGCCCGCGCGGCCGGCGTGGGAGTAGACCTGAGCGCCGGAGTCGGAGAGATATTGGATGGTGAGTTCTTCGAGGCCTTCGCCTAGCCAATCGAGACGCGGGGATGCGCCCGCGTTTTCGAAGGGGAAAACCAAATAGACGCCCTGTTGGGAAGCGATTGCCGCGGGGCGCGAGGTCGCGGCAGATTGCTGTGCTTGAAGCGGAGGGCCGACGGATAGAACGACAGCGCAAAGAAAAACTATAGCGCGAATGCTGCAAACATTTCGCTGCATGCTGACTTGGATTGTAACAGAGGCAGAGGTCGCGGATTTTAAAGAGACGGAGAATTACCCAATGTAGAAACACCGCCACGGTTGTGCTTGAAGGTGGCTCTAAACCTGCGCCCTTAAGAACCGAAGGGTGCGGCACCCGGCGCGCCTACACATTAAACTACCGGGTTAGACGGAACCACGGGTTAATCAGAACCACGGGGTTGAACACGTGCTGTGCGATCAGGGTTGCTGGGCGTCGGCTTGTTTGGGGGCTAGCATGTCTTGGATCTCGGGGAGTTGGAGTTCGGCAGCGAAGGCCTTGTCTTTCTTCAGGTCGGCTGCCAGGGTGGCGTAGCCTTCATCCTTCGCTTTGCGAAGGTATAGCACCGCGCGCTCAATGTTGCCGCATTCGGCGAAGGACTTGGCTAGCAGGAAGTAAAAACGGCCGCGGTCGGAGACCGAACGATCCTGCAGCAACGAGCCGGACCTGGAAGAGTTGTGCTCGAAGAGTTGAGGATCTTTTGCCAGGGCGGTGCGAAACGCGACAATCGATTGTTCGTATTTCTTGTCGCCGAAATAGGCGTAGCCAAGATTGCTGTAGAGGACTGCCATGTCGTCGCGTATCTTAATGGCTTTTTCGTAGGCGCGGATGGCTTTGGCGTAGCGCTTGCGCTGATACCAGATCGTGCCGATATTGTTCTGCGCATCGGCGTAGTGCGGATTTACTTTCAATGCCTTCTCGTAACACTTCAGCGCCAGGTTCAGCGCCTCTTGTTGATGCAGCGCGATGCCGAGCTTGTTCAAATAGACGGCGTTTCGTGGATTCTGGTCGGACAAATTCTTGAAGGCCTGTGCGGCTTCGAAGTACTGCTTGCGCGCCATGTAGAGATCGCCCATCTCCTCGGCCGTGAGCTCGCGAACGGGCGCAGCTGTGGCTGTGGAGACTTGAGATGGCGTTTGCATGGGGATCGAACGATCACCATCGGCAAACAGTTGCGCTGTCATATTAGGAATCGACTGCTGAGAGCTCGTCTGACTATGGGCAGGAACTGCAGAAGTCAGTAGGAGGATACTTCCCGAAACCGCCAGAGAAACTAGCTTCATGGCGAGTCTCCTTTGTCATCCGGCTTTGGTTTGTCCGGATCTTGCTTCTTCTTACCTCCAAATATACCAAAAATCTTCTGTAAAGGGTTCTTTTTCTTTTCAATGGGCTTGCCGTTTGCGTCTACTTGAGCACCCTGGCCCGTGGCGTTAGGCGGGCGATTGGGATCGTAGGGGAGAGGCTGGCCGTTGGCGTCGACGGCTGTTGGTTGTTTGGGTTCGCCGCCGCCAAAGACGTGCGAGAGCCAGGAGCCGGTGGAGGAGACGATGCCGTGGCCTCCGCCGTGCAACTCGCATAGTTGCGTGGGGGCGGAACCATTCACGTAAACCTCCTCGCGCGTGGTTGGGCAGTTGGGAGTGGCGAGTTCCAGGGATTCCGGGTCGATCATCACGGACTGGATGCCGTCGGGAGGAGTGAAATCCTTCACGTCTTTGTAGGCGGGCAAAGCGGTGGCGCGAATCATGAAGTCAGCCCAGATGGGCGCGTCCGCGACGCCACCGGTGAGGCCGAGATCGCGGTTGTCGTCGAAGCCGATCCAGATGACGCAGACGAGATTAGAGGTAAAGCCAGCGAACCAGCCGTCGCGTGAGGTGCCGGTTTTGCCTGCGGCGGGTAGGGTGAAGCCGCGTGCGCGAACGCCGGCGGCGGTGCCGTGATTCATCACATCCTTGAGCAGACTGGTGACGAGATAGGTGACGCGGGGATCGAGGACGGCCTTCGATTGGGGCGTGTTTTTCTCGAGGGTTTCGCCGTTGGCGGCGATGACGCTGTTGATGAATTGGGGTTCGGCACGCGTGCCGCCGTTGGCGAAAGCTGTGTAGGCGGCGGCAACATCTACCGCCGTCATTTCGTACGCGCCAAGAGCGACGGCTGGGGTTGGCTGAATGTTGTTGCCGAGACCCATCTGACGGGCGATTTGCACTACCCGGCCGTAGCCGATGAGCTCGGCGATCTTGACCGTGGCGACGTTGAGCGAGTTGGTGAGGGCTTCACGGGCGGTGACGCGACCCATGAATTTTTGGCCGAAATTGTTTGGGGTGTATTCCTTGCCGTCGAATTCGAAAGTGGTGGGCTCGTCGTCGACGGTGGTGGCGGGGGTGACGATGGGCTGGACGTTATCGATGGCATTGTCGAAGGCGGCAGCGTAGACAAAGGGCTTGAAGACGGAGCCTGGTTGGCGATGAGCCAGGGCGTGATTCAGCTGGCTCTGGCCGTAGTCTCGGCCGCCGATGACCGCCTTGATTTCGCCGGTGCGGGGATCGAGGGCGACCAGGGCGCCCTGGACCTGCGGGATCGGCTCGTTGGTTCCCTTCTTTTCTTGGTCTTTGCGCCACTTCGCGTACTTTTTCGCGAGCAGGGTGTCCACGTTCTTCATGCCGGTCTCGATGGCAGAGGCGGCGGCGCGTTGCAGTGCGGGGTCCAGTGTGGTGTAGACACGGAAATTTTCGCTGATCAGCTCGTTTTCGGAATATTTATCGAGCAGGTGATCCTTGACCATATCGACGAAATAGGGTGCTTCGCTACCCGCGACCGAAGTGTGGACGATTTTGAGCGGGGTGCGCTTGGCGTCCTGGATGTCGGCTTCGGAGATGAATTTGTTCTCCAGCATTTGCGGGAGAACGCGATCGCGAGCCTGGATGGCGCGTTCCGGGTGGCGATCGGCGGCGGAATAGTAGTTGGGGGCGCGGATAATTCCGGCCAGATAGGCGCATTCGGCGAGCGACAGCTGGCGAAGATCTTTTCCGAAATAGGCGACGCTGGCTTCGGAGAAGCCGCGAATGCCGAAGCTGCCGCGATTGCCCAGATAGACTTCGTTGGCGTATAGCTCGAAGATTTGCTGCTTGTTGAAGCGCTCCTCGAGTTCCATGGCGACCATGGCCTCGGCGAGCTTGCGGCGCCAGGTGCGCTCGTTGGAGAAGAAAAAGGTGCGGGCGACTTGCATGGTGATGGTGCTGGCGCCCTGGTAGTGATTGCTGCTGTGGCGGATGTCGGCCCAAGCAGCGCCTGCGATGCGGACGAAGTCGAAACCGCCGTGCTCGAAGAAGCGCTTGTCTTCGGCAGAGATGATGGCGTGGACCAGCGTTGGCGGGAGGTCGTCGTAGCGAACCGGGCGGCGCTTTTCGCGGGCGCTATCGAAGAGGTTGGTGATGAGCTCCGGCTCAATGTCCGCTGTGCCTAAATCGGCCCCGCCTCCTAGAGGTCGAATGGCCTTGATGCTTTTGCCACCGAAGGTGACGGCGATCGCGTTTGATCCGGCAAAATAGGAGAGCTTGGACGGGCGGATATCGACGGAGTTGGCTTGCAGGGTGTACTGGCCCAGGGCGTTGTCGTCGCGCTCGGGACGATAGCCGACTTTGGTCAGGTAGGTGGCGAGTTCTTCGGCACTCCACACCTCGCCATCCGCGATGCGCATGGGGGCGGAGAAGATTTGCGTGGTGTTCTGGAGGACGTGCCCGGAAAGGCGCGCGTCGATCATGCGGGAATACTTGACGTAGAAATAGGTGAGGACGCTCACCCAGGTGATGAAAACGGCGAAGACGACGCCTAGCAGCGTCAGGCCGAAAATGGATGTCCAGAAACCCTTTTCAATGCGAATGCGCAAACTTTGACCTCGCGGGGCCGGACCTCTATTCTCTCGCAACCGCAGACACTAAGAAAGACGCAGTTCGCCCGGAGATGTTGTTTGTGTACGGCTCGAGCTTCCTGCGTGCGCCCCAAATTTTTGCGATAGCAATTCGCCGGCCTACAAGCTCTTGTTCTCGCTAGAAGGCGTGAAATGGAGATTGAGCTGGTAGACCAGCAGATCGACCGGAACGGTGTAATCCATGCTGATTTTCACGACGTCCTGGTTGGCGACGACCTTAATTTCTTCGCGCTTGACGGGGATTTCCAAGTCCTTCACAACTTTGAAGATATTGTCGCGGACCTGCTCTTCGGAATAACGGTTGACGATGGAAAAGCGGGCCTGCTCTTGCATCTTGTCGGCCAGTTGATATTCGGCGACGTAGGCGGGGAGAATTTTGTAGGCCACGAAGGCGCCGTAAATCAGGATGGCGCTCCAAAGGATGGCCTTGATGGTGCCGCCGCCGCGCTGCGAAGGCGAGGAGACTGCGGAGTGGTCCCTAATTCCGGCGTGATGTACCAAAGTTTCTCCCGACGGCGGCCAAGGATGACGGTTTTCGTCACTGGCTGGTAAAAAACGCGAACTGCTGCGATGACTTCTCAAGTTAGCACCCGCACGGAAAAGTGTCGAGAACCAGGCGCGGGGGATGTTCCCGGAAAGGAACGGGGCAGCGGTGGAAAGACGCGAATTAGTAAGCCCTAGTAGGCTCTTGCGAAGATGGCGCGCTCCGGGGCGGGCTTTCCGCAATAGACGCAAGTGCCAGCTTCGGCGGGCTGGTCGAAGGGGATGCAGCGCATGGTGGCGCGGGTTTCCTCTTTGATCTTGGCTTCGCAGTCGGCGCTGCCGCACCAGGGAGAGAAGGCGAAACCAGACTCGACGGCCTTTTTTAGATCGTCGTAGGTTTTAGCGTCGTGGGTGTTCGTTTTGCGAAAGGCCAGCGCTTTGTCGTGCATAGCTTGCTGGATTTCGGCCAGCAGGCGCTCGATGGTCTGGGGCAGATCGGCGAGAGGAGCGCTGACTTTGCCCTCGCGGCCGGGGCGGTCGCGGCGGGCCAGGACGGCGGACTGTTTGGCTACGTCTTTCGGGCCTAGCTCGACGCGCAAGGGGACGCCGCGCATCTCCCAGTCGTTGAATTTCCAGCCGGGGCTCTGGCCCTCACGCTCGTCCAGAGTTACGCGCACGTTGGCTTTGGTTAGTTCGGCTTTCAGTTTGCGGGCGGCGTCGAGGACGGAGGATTTTTCTTCGTCGGTCTTGAAAATGGGGACGATGACGACCTGATAGGGCGCGAGTCTGGGAGGCAGGACGAGGCCCTGGTCGTCGCCGTGGACCATGATGATGGCGCCGATTACGCGGGTGGACAGGCCCCAGGATGTTGTCCAGCAGTGTTGCAATTGGCCGTTCTGGTCGAGGTAACGCACCTCGAAAGCCTGCGCGAAGTTTTGGCCGAGGAAGTGGGAGGTGCCGGATTGGAGAGCTTTGCCGTCTCCCATCATGGCTTCGATGGAATAGGTGACGTCGGCGCCGGCGAATTTTTCCGCGTCGGATTTTTTGCCGGGGATTACCGGGATGGCTGCGTCGGTGATTGCGAAGTCGGTGTAAATGTCGAGCATCTGGCGGGTTTCGGCTTCGGCTTCTTCGCGGGTGGCGTGAGCCGTGTGGCCTTCCTGCCAGTAGAACTCCAGCGTGCGCAGAAAGAGCTTCGTGCGCAGCTCCCAACGAACCACGCTGTTCCACTGGTTCATCAGCACCGGCAGGTCACGGTAAGACTGGATCCACTTCGACCACATGTGGCCGATGATGGTTTCCGACGTTGGGCGCAGGACTAATGGCTCGGCGAGCTCTTCGCCGCCACCGATGGTGACGACCGCGAGCTCAGGGGAGAAACCTTCGACGTGGTGTTTTTCCTTGTCGATGAAGCTGCGGGGAATCAACAGGGGAAACGCGACGTTCTGGTGGCCCGTGGCTTTGAAGCGGCTGTCCAGAGACTGTTGCATGTTTTCCCAGAGCGCCCAGCCGTATGGCCGCACGATCATGCAGCCGCGCACGGGAGCGTAGTCGGCTAGCTGCGCCTTGAGTACCAGCTGGTTGTACCATTCGGAAAAATCTTCTGCGCGGGTCGGGAGCTTTTCTTCAGCCATGCGGCGTTTTGTCCGTTCTTCTCAGAAGAGAAAAATCAGGGGAGCAAACTCAAAAGCGTAATGGACCCTCTCCGGTGTGTCAACGAAGGGCGGAGAGTGCGGCCTTGTTTTGCACTTTTGCACCTTTGTAGGCGTCGAGCTTCCGCTCGGGGAGGGGCGTCCAGAGCCTTTTTTAGATTGTGTGGCAGAAGCGCCGGGCTAAAGCCCAGCGCCTACATTCATTTGCCTTGGATCGAGAGCAATTCGATCTCAAATATGAGCGTGGCGTTGGGGCCGATGGCGCCGCCTGGGGCGCGTGGGCCGTAGGCTAGATCTGAGGGAACAAAGACCTGCCATTTGGACCCAACCGGCATCAGTTGCAGGGCTTCGGTCCATCCCTTGATAACCTGGCCCACTGGGAACGTTGCGGGTTGGCCGCGCTTGTAGGAGCTGTCGAATTCCGTGTTGTCGATCAAAGTGCCTTTGTAATTGCAGACTACGGAATCGCTGGCTGAGGGCTTTGGGCCGGTGCCTTCTTTCAAGATTTTGTATTGCAGGCCGCTCGGCAGCGTTACAACGCCTTCTTTCGTCTTGTTCTGCGCTAGAAACTCGTCGCCCTCTTTCTTGTTGGCGTCGCCCGCGATGGCCATTTTTGCCTCCTGTTTCTTGCGCAGGTCGGCTTGGATCGCGACCATTGCCGATTTCGCTTCGTCGTCGGTCAGCAGCGTCTTGCCGCCTGCCATTCCGTCTTTCAAGCCGCGCAGGAGGATGGCCGGGTCAACGTCCACGGAATCCTTATGCAAGCCCTTTCCGATATTCATTCCGATCGCGTAACTGGCCTTGTCCTTGGGAGTCTTAAGAACCAGCGGGGCGGGGCCAGGCTTCTTCGCCGCCGTGGCTTGCCCGGATTTCGTTGCTGGTGTTTGCGCGCTCTTTGCCGCAGGCGTTTTCGCCGCGGGTGCTGGAGCGGGATTCGCGGCCGGCGCATCTTGCGCCATCGAACTTCCGATTTGCAGCAAGCTTGCCGCCAAAAACAAAGTCATCGCCGAAACAGTTGGTTTTCGCATGCGTCCATTTTCACATTGATTCGCAGCGGCGCGCAAACAGCGCGGGAGCCGAGTTCCGCTTGAACATCCTACGCGGGCTCTTGTGTGATGCGCCGCATCCGTGAGAGGCGAGAAAAAGGATAACGCAGAGACGGAGAGAACGCTGAGTTGCGCTGAGTCGAGAAGGAGCGGAGGTGCGAGGGAGAAGACGGAGGGCGGAGCACAGAGATCTCGGAGAATTGCCGCTGAGCTGGTAAGCGCTACATCCGGGGGGCTTTTAGAATTTCGCCGTCCTGGGAAATATCCGCTCGATTCACCTTGCCCGCTGGGTTTTTCTTGAATTCGATCTCTACGTCGGCCGCTTTCAAGAAGAATTTTGAGGGCGATTCGGCGAACAGCGGGAACACGGGTTGTCCGGCAATTTGCATGGTGAGGTGGCTGCCGTCCAGGCCTATGGTGACGACCCCGTGGGATGAATTGTATGAGCCTGTGTATGTTTGCAGGATATCGAGCGGGACGCTGACGGAATTGCGTTGCTGAAGATCGATGAAGGGTCCCAGCTTCTCCATCAGCACGTCCGGTTGTTCGACCTGCACCAGGTGGCCCGCATTGATGATGATGTCGCGCTGGGCACCCGGAATTCCCGCTTCGATTGCGCCTGCCTGTGCGTGCACGTCGGGGATATCGAACTCTCCGACCACGATGGACGTGGGAGCGTGAATTTCGGCGAGCCGCGAACTGGAGGGCCGGGCATCGCGGATCTCGAACTCGCCGGTGTACTTCAGATTCTGGGGATTGTCCACCAGCACGTCGTAGACTTCCTTGCGCGCCGCGTCATGCCCTTCCCCGATGAGGTAACGGTCCTTGGACCAATTCTCGGCGGCACCTTTGGCATCGCCGTTCTTTAGCGGGGCCATATTTTTCTCGCCGCGCTCGATGAACGCGGGGCTGAGGTCCAGGCCGTTCAGGACCGGGCCAATCAGAAACAGGCCGTCGACCATTTCGCGATGCGCCAGCGCAAAATCGATTGTCAGCGCGGCCCCCGACGAACTGCCTACGACGACGGCGTGCTCGATCTTCAAATGGCTCAGCAATTCGAAGAGGTCGGCCGTCGGCGCGAATTGACTCTTGGGCACCTCGGAACGCCCGTAGCCTCGGCGGTCGTAGCGCACGGTGTGGTACTTCATGCAGAGCGGCTTCCATACGGCGTCCCAGGTAACCGAGTGAAGAAGCCTGTCGTGGAGCAGAACAACGGCGATTGGGCCCACGCCGCATTCTTCGTAATAAATTTTGGAACCCGAAATTTCCAGGCGTCCGCTTACTGTTTTGGGCGCGGTGGGGGCTTTCTGGGCGGCGCCTTTCTGGGCCGGGGCGTTCTGGCAATATCCCGCGGCAGCGAAAACCATGAATAGAAGCGGGAGCGTAGCGGCTCGCCAGGCTCTCAATTTAATTCGCGTCAATTTATTTCGGGTCGATTTATTTCGGATCATGAGGGGTGTTCGCACACTACGAGGGCCGCGAGCTAAAACCAATCACTACGATACGCGATCCACCAGCTCAACACACCAATGGGAACGATCGCCGCCAGCGCCCACCACAACGGCAAAGCTAAATCCGCCAGCAGACCCAGAATCGTAAAGGTGCCCCAGAAGATTTTCCTCTGCATGCCTTCATTCTATCGCGGCATCGCGGGTACAAAATCACTTACGTGGCTTCTGTTTCGCAAGCATGGCGTCCAGGAGCCACTTTCTCAACACTTCCACGAAATAAGGCTTAAGGTCGCGAAAGGCGACGCCCATGCCGACGTTCGATTGTGAATAGACGACGGTCGCGTGGGTTTCGAAGAAACTGCCCTCCACGAAAATCCTCACAAATATCGAGGTTCCGACTTCAAAGGGCGCGCCCATCTGCAAGTAGCAACCGTTGGGGCCGACCTCCGTGACCCGGGCGGGGAGTCGCGCGTCGGTTTTTTCGCGAGACACCTCGGCCGAGGTATCAAAGGGAAACCGCAGTGCGCGTCGCCGCTCTGTCTGCATGCGTCCCTACGTCAAGGCAAACCAAACGTGAATAGCGCGCTGCCCGCGGCCACCGCGACGTACTGTTTGCCATCGACGGCAAACGACATCGGCGATGAATAGACGGACGCTCCGCATTGAAAGTGCCACAAGATTTTCCCGGTTGCCGCTTCCAACGCCATGAAATTCCCTTCCGCGTCACCGGTGAACACGAGTCCTCCCGCTGTTGACAGCACTCCCGACCAAGTTGGCGAAGGATGTTTCCATTCCCACTTCAACTGTCCGCTCAGGGGGTCGATTGCTCGCAAGGCACCCCAAAACGGCGCCGCATCATCGTTCGGGAAGTAAGCGCTGCCGTAGTAGGCATGGCCTTTCTCGAAGACTTGCGGCGCGGTGCTGAAAATGTCGCATTGTTCCCGGGCTGTCACATAGAAAAGTTTCGTCTGCGGATCGTAGGTCGGCGACATCCAATTCGTCGCGCCGGCGGCGCCTGGGCACACGCGGTTGCCGTCTGCTGTGGGAGAGCCATTCTTATCCAGAGCGGGCCGCCCTTCGGCGTCTTTGGAGGTGCTCCAGGTGACCTTGGCATATGGATTCGACGAGATCAACTTTCCCGTCGCGCGGTCGACAATGTAGAAAAATCCGTTGCGATTGGCCTGCACGATCAAATGCTGGTTTTCCTGATCGATCATCACCGGCACTTGCGTGGCGTCGTAGTCGTGGTCATCGTGCTTCGTAAATTGGAAGTGCCACTTCAGTTTGCCGGTATCCGGATCGAGCGCCAGCAGTGTGTTGCTGTACAAATTATCGCCAGCTCGCCCTTCGCCGCGATTTGATGGCGACGGATTTCCGGTGGTCCAAAATGTGGTATTCGTCGCGGCATCATACGTCCCGGTGATCCAGGCAGGGGCGCCACCGATCTTCCACGAATCACCTTCCCAGCTGTCGTGTCCTGGTTCGCCGGGCCCTGGCGTGGTGTAGAAGCGCCACTTGCGCTCGCCGCTTGTGGCGTCATACGCGTCGATGAATCCTCGAATACCGTACTCGCCGCCAGAGACACCGACGATCACCAGATTCTTGATCGCCAGGGGCGCCAGCGTGAAGCTGTAACCGCCCCGATAATCCACGGCGTTGACGTCCCAAACCACGTTCCCCGTTTTCGCATCGAGCGCGATTACATGTGCATCCAGCGTTCCCAGGAAAACTTTGTCGCCCAAAATCGCCAGCCCGCGATTCACGCGCCCGCAGCAAGGTCGAATGTCGGCTGGCAGCGCGCGTTGATACTGCCAGATCGGCCGCCCGGATCGTGCATCCAACGCATAGGCGCGGTCGTCCTGCCCGGTGCCATACAACACGCCATCGACAACGAGTGGTGTGGTCTCGAATTTCCCGCCTGCCATCGTCTGATACGCCCACTTCGGCACGAGCCCCTGCGCGTTCGTCGTGGTGATCTGATCGAGCGTGGTGTAACGGTGTCCCGCGTAATCACCCGAATACATCAACCAGTTCTGTGGCTCCTTCGCTGAATCCAGCAGTCGCTGAGGAGTTACCTGCGGACGTGCCCCGCCGGCACAAACCGTAACTGTTCCAAGTAAAGCGACCGCCAGTTTCCCCAATGCCATGCCGCGGCTCACTTGCCACCTTCCGAGCCGGATTCAGCCGTCAGCAAGAATGCGATCAAGTCTTGCAGATCCTTGTCCGTCAGCATTTTCTGATCGTAAACCGGCATCAGCGACTGCCGCGTCTCCTCGAGCGATTTCAACTTGCTCTTGTCAAACAAATGCAATTGCTCACGCGTGTCGATCATCTGCAAAGTAAAATTGTCCTCGTTTAGAACAGTGCCTTGAAACTTCTGCCCGCTCGCGTCCACCACCGTCACCGTCACGTACTCCTGCGAAAACTCCTTCATCGCTTCCAAAATTCCCTGCGCCAATCTCTTGCTCGGATTGCGTACCGATTCCACCAGATAGTCCGTCGAGCGCGCCGAGCCTGTCGTGGTCAAATCTGGCCCGAGGCGTCCGCCTTTTCCCTGCATCATGTGACAATTCGCGCAAGCCGCCGATCCGAAAAATAATTCCTTCCCGTGCGCGGCATTCCCGGCCGACTGCGGATCCGTTTTCTTTTGCACGCTGCGGATGTAGGTGATCACCTGCCAGATCTCGTCCTCGGTCATTCCCACGCCTTGTTGCGTGGCTCCGTTGGGAGGCATCGCCGTCCCTGGCACGCCTTCATTAATCGTGCGATACAGGTCCCCGTCCGCATTGCCATGGCGCTTCTGCGCACGCGTCAAATCCGGCCCGCGTCCGCCGCCGCGTGCGCCCAGTCCATGACAGAACGCGCAATTCGCGCGAAATTGCGACTCGCCCAACTTCGCGGCATTGGGATCACCTGCAAACGGATTCTTGTCTTGCGCTCGCACTACGGCGGCGAAGGCCATCGACAAAAACAACAACGCTCCGCCCGTTAGGAATTGGAAGATTAGACCGCGTCGCCGTGAGCGGCGAGTAAAGCTACCAGACATGTAGGTCACCCGTTTTGGGCAAAATGACGCCGTGAATATATCACTGTCCCATCGTTCGGGCGTCAACGGCATGCTTTGAGGTCAATCGTCCAGAGTCTATCCGGCTCTGCAACAACGTCGAAAATATCGCAACTCTCCGCGGTCCTGATCAATCTATATCGATATCGGTCCGAGGGAAGACCACGGGGGCTTCCTGAAAAGTGAGAGCAGCAGATGTCTCGTGTTACTAGAGCTTTACGAATGGTGATTCCCGCCTCCGCACTTCTCACGTTCATGACCTTGTGTTCGCTCAAATTGACGGGCGAATTGACGGGGAGGCTCGTAAACGTTCCTGAGCTTAGCGCGAAAGAGCACACCCTGGAGGTGACGTTACATGCCGCCATCACGAAGGGCGGCAGGAACTCCTTCTACTTCAACGGTCAGCCAATTGCCCCCACTCTGCGGTTAACCCCGGGCGATCGACTCAAGATCACGTATGTAAATGATCTGCCCGCGAAACCGCTGGAGAGTTGCGCGATCACTCCTTGCATGGACATGACGAATTTGCACTTTCACGGCTTGACTGTCTCGCCCGACGCGCCGCAGGACGACGTTCTGGACATGATGGCCAAGCCAGGACAGTCGCTCCACTACACCGTGCAAATTCCGAAAGACCATCCGCCCGGGTTGTATTGGTATCACACGCACCCGCACGGGGAGAGCCATCGGCAAGTGCTCGACGGCATGTCCGGCGCGCTGGTGATCGAAGGGATAGAAGCTTATGTCCCGGAGATTGCGGGGTTATCCGAACGCATCTTGATCGTGCGCGGCCAGTCCATTGAGAACGATCCTGACGCCGCGACTTTAAAGCACCGTGTTGCGCTCAATTCCTACGATTGTGGCGGAGAGCCTGAGGCTCCCGAAGAAATCTTTACGGTAAACGGTTCCGTGCGGCCCCGGATTGAGATCGCTCCCGGCGAGCGCCAGTTCTGGCGGCTCGTGAACGCTTCCGCGGATCGCTACGTCGACCTGCAACTGGAGGGTCAGCAATTTGAGATCATCGCAATGGATGGTATGCCCATCGCCCAGCACGACGCCGAGCATCGAACGCGCCGCGCCGAGCATGTTTCATTGCCACCGGCGTGCAGGCTGGAAGCGATTGTCACTGGTCCGTCGGCAGCGTCGCCGCGCCGGCTGATCTCCCGCTGTGTCGACACGGGACCCGACGGCGATCCGAATCCGGCCATGGTGCTCGCTGATATCGTTCCGAAGCCGGCGCCGCGTGCAGCACACAATACTCAAGGGGGTTCCCTCGTTCCCAATCTCAAAACACTAGACCTCGCCGCGGAAGAGAAAGCGCCCGCGCGATTTACGGTGACATTTACGGAAGACAAACACAGTTTTTATATCAATGGGGACAAGTTTGCGCTCGATGCCGGACCGATGGTGCGCGCAAAGGTGGGAACGTATCAGCACTGGAAAATTGTAAACGCGACCAAGGAACTCCATCCCATGCACATCCATCAGGTCCATTTCCTTGCGTACGCGGAAAACGACAGACCCATCGCCGATCCTCTTTGGCTGGACACCGTCAACGTGCCGTACGGGGGCTCGGTCGATGTCATCATGGATTTCACGGACCCCGTCATCAAAGGCATGTCCGTCTTTCACTGCCATCTGCTCAATCACGAGGACAAAGGCATGATGGCCAAGATTCTGTTTGAATGAAGGGCTTGTAAGTTGGAGCTTCGAAACGCCGCGTCCTCCGAGATTTGAATCCTAACAGGCTGCGAAAAAAACTCGAAAATATGTCATTCCGAACCCCGTTCGGTTTTTGAACGGGGTGAGGAATCTGCTTTTTCCTTGGCTTTCTTGCGAACAGCAGATCCCTCACCCGCAAACGACACGGGTTCGGGATGACAAACGCGCCTTTTCCGCAGCCTGCTAAGATCTTGTCATCCATTAAAGGCCCTAGCGCGGCTGCACTTCGACGGGATCCGGCAGCAGCACCGTGCCGTTCATCAACTCTCCGATCGTTACATTCTGACCGTGTTGCAGGTAGCGGGGCAGCGCCCCAGCTTCCATCCACGGAAACCCCCACGCGTCTTCGACCGAAATGATCGTGTACGATCCTGGAAGAATGTTGCGGAACGCGAAACCTCCGTCCATGTCGCTCTGATCCCTTTGGAATCGTTCCGGATGTGTTTCCGGATCTTTAGGTACCAGCGCCACCATCACCCCCGCCATCGGTTTTCCCGCCCGTTTCGCAAACCCTTCCACACCCACGACGCCCGCCACAATCGACGCGCTTACTTCCAGGGAAGCGCCTGCCGCTACAGTGACATCGCGTCCTGCAGTCTCCACGCCCTGCGAAGTAATCCGCGCAATGGTGTACGCCGGCGGTGGAACCGAACGGACCAGTACCTCGTATTTTCCCGGGGGAACATCTCCGAATGTCACCTCGCCACTAGGGCCGATAGCTTCAGATCCCGCAAACTGCCTGGGTGACTTGCGGAGCGAGAGGCCTAACCCTTGCGGAATCGGTTCTCCCCGCGCCATTTTCACCGACACTGTCACCGTGCCCGACGGTTCGCTCGGCGGCACCTCCAGTTCCTGCCCGTCCTTCGTCAAATTCGTCTCCACACCTTGCGCAAGGCTTCTCGACGCTGACATCCGCGAGGTGACCGAATACTTTCCCGCAGGAATGCCAACCAACTCCATCACCCCAGGAGCGACTGCGCCCGCCCCCTCGGCCGGAACGAATTCCGGCGCATCGAAAACGCGCTTTTGGATCATAGGCATGTTGAAATTCTGCTCCGCTTCGGTGGGCGTTCGGACAAACAAATGCAACGCAGGCACCGGACTAAGATGGATGTCGACCTGTACATGGTCGCCGCCTTTCACGGGAATGGCCGTGGCGCTACCGCTGTCGACCGCGCCATTGTAGAAGGTCGTCGGATACGCGACATCCAGCGACCGAGCCACAGTCGGCGGCTGGTTCCCCACACCATCCACGTACGTCGAAGAAGGATGCACCGCGTACCAGGGTTTCGCCGCCGCCGACACATAATAATTTCCGGGCGCCAGCTCCGCGAACTCGTAGGAACCCTGATCGTCCGTCGAGTCATTGCCGGCTCGCACTATTCGATTGAAACCACTCCGATGGCTTTCGACATAAAGCCTGATCTGCGCATTGCGAACCGCATCGCCCGCCTCGTCGATGACTCTACCGGCCAGCAGACCCAGTGGCACCAGGCGCAAAATCAGATCCTCCGTGTTGAAGCCGGCCCCGGTCACAATCGCCGTGGAAAATTGCTCATGTTGTTGATAGCCAGCAGTCAAGAATCCTCGCTTGGCACCCTCTAGAGCAAATTTTCCCGCGGGGACCGAATTAAACTCGAAATGCCCATTCTCCGCGGTAACCATCCACACTGCCTGTACGCGATTTGTGGCCTCAACCAACGAAACACGCGCCTTGCTCAGCGGCCTCCCATCGACAGCGCTCACAATCGTGCCGGATATTCTGTACGCCATCTCCGGCGTCACGCCTTGATTTCCGGACTCGTTCTGCGCGCGAATGACGACGCTCGAAAACAAACAAATAAGTGTCGCCGCTCGAACCATCCCGCGAGTCATCGGCAAATCCACAATAAACACATGACCATACCTACTCATTCCCGGTAATCACCGAAAGTCGAAGGTTTTCGCTTTGACCTGGGACCACGCTGATCACTTGGGCCTTGGAATTGTATCGAGACATCAGTTCCTCGTTTGCGAACTCCAACTCCGGCTGCTGCTTTTCAAAGGCGAGCACGCGGTAGGTACCCGGGGGCAGCTGTTGCACCTGAAACTTTCCGTCCGCTTGAAACCAAGCTTGTTTCATTTGCCCGCCATCGGTCGTGGCCACAAAATACACGGCGCCCAACATTTGCGAGGAAGGATAAACTGCCGCGTCACGATTTCCACTCGTCGGAAGGCCCGCGACGCTGCCCTGCACGTCGGCGCCATCGTCACGCACGGTGACTTCGATCGGTGGCGGCGACGCCCCAAATCCAACGTCTAGTGGCAACCTCTGTAAGTCCGTGCCTCCACAATCAATCGCCGCCACATATCCGACTCCCGACTCGATGTGCACACGATAGCGTCCCGGCGGTACATTCTCGAACACCAGCGACTCATCCTCTGGCCCAGTAGGCGGGCGCAGTGAATACGTGGGCTTGAGACCAAATTCTTCGACGGGTACCAACGTCGCCTGCAGATAGTTCGGACGACGCTCGTTTGCCGTAAAGCTCCGCGAATCATTCGAGAATGCCGACGTCATCTTGGGCGCCGGATGCTGAAACTGTTCCGTCACTCGCAGGATGATCGCCACGCTCGGAACCAGTGTCATCATCGCCCCGGACAGCGGCCCACCGTTCACCGAAATATTCGCAATTCCCATCGACGAGTTCGTCCCACGGCTGACGACCTGCACCGTGTAGTTGCCGTTTGGCAGGGACCCCCCAATGGTTCCGTCTCTAAAGTCGTAGCCCAACGAATATCCCGGTCCTTCGTGCCCCTGACGCCAAACTTCCACCTCCGGTTGAACTCCAACCGCCGCGTTCGTGATTCCAATCTTGACCGGATAGTATTCGCGTTTTGCAGGCGAAAGGGTCGCCTGGAAAGTCTCGCCCGCAGCCAATTGGATGACCGCGGCCCCGACAAAATCCGCCGCCGCTGGATAGTAAACCGGCGGATAACCAAATACCTGGGCCCGACGATTCGAGGTCACTGGGTCGCGATCCAGCGATTCCTCCGTGAACACCTTGTACGAGCCGGCGGAAAGGTCTGCAAAGCGAAATTCCCCGTCTGATCGAACCTCCGCATTTCCCGTCGGATCCCAGTGCGCGCGCCCCTCCCGTACCTGGCGCCTGTAAAGTTGCACACGCATCCCGCTCGCCTCCTCGGACCCCGCCAAAATCACATGCCCGACAATGCGCGCTTCGGGTACCAGCGCGATCGTGACGTCCGATTGCTCTGGAGTGATCGAAACACCTTGCATTCCGTTATTGTCGAAGAGAAAGCCATTCTTCCGGGCAGTTAGGAAATTCGGACGATTACTCGTTACTGGTTGCGGTTGACCGGTTCCTGCTCCAATGACACCAGGCGTGCCGGAAGCTTGGTCCGCGTGTCCGGAGGCCTCCGATGGGATCCTGAACTCAAAACGCCCGCGATCGTCCGTCATGGTCGCGAAGCGGTTATCGGGGGAAACCACCAGCGCCCGTCCAATCGGCTCCCGCGTCAGCCCGTTCACAACCGCGCCTCGAAGCACATCCGCCTGACTGGCGCCCGCCGAATTTCCCTGCCCGAATAACGGCGCGAAGTCACCGCAGAACACCAGAGCACTGCCTAGAGCCAGCGCCGGAAGTGATCGCACGCAGGGTGCCCACCCGCGAACTGGCCGAAGTCCCTCGAAACAGGAAGCCATGATCGGATTCGTCCCGCGGCAGATTATGCCATGTTTTGGACTTGTCAACTCATCAACGTGAACCCGCCGCGCGCCAGCCTCCGGACCACGCTATCGAATGGAATCCGCGGAACTACGAGAATGCAAAGCATTCGCACCTCGCAAACCTGATTCAATCTCCGGCCCACGTTCGTTTCGTCGGGACTCTACTCTTTTACCGATACCAAAGGATTTGCGCGGCCTCCAGGGGAACAAACGCGGCGGGGTCGTAGGGGATAATTCTGGGCACAAAGTCGCCCGCGGGCCGGTCCGCACGGACAGATGCTGAGTAGCGCCAGGCGTTTTCGCCGACCAGCGATTCTGCGCGAACCATGACGTGGCGAACCGGCTCGCCGCCGTCAATTCCATCGGCGTAGAGTTCTACATGGACCGCATCGGCATTCAGTTCGTCCAGGTAGACCTGCACCTGGAAGCGATGCTCCCCTCCTACAGTCTCCACGTGCATGGAGCCGAATCGTAACTTGGACCAGTGTTCGGCGAGCTGGCGACGCCAGTTCAGCAAATGTTCAGACGTCGCGGGTCCATTCGAGCTTCGCTGCAAATAGGCCGCTGCGAGCGGGACATAGTGCTTCTGGGTATATTCCCGCACGCACCGCGTTGCGGAGAACGCCGGCGTCAGGCGGGCCATGCTCTCGCGCATGCGATGGATCCAACCGACCGGAACGCCGGCGTCATCGCGGTTGTAGAATTCCGGGATGACCTGCTGTTCCAACAAAGCGTAGAGCCGCTCGGATTCCGCAGTATCCCAGGCAGGATCGTCGTGGTGCTCATTCCCATCGCCCAGAGCCCATCCCACCTCTGGCTTGTAGGCCTCGGCCCACCAGCCATCCAGTTCGGACAGGTTCAGGCCACCGTTCACCAGCACCTTCATGCCGCTGGTGCCGCACGCTTCCCACGGGCGGCGCGGAGTGTTCAGCCAGACGTCAACGCCCTGTACCAGATTTTCCGTGAGGCGCATGTCGTAGTCGCTCAGAAACACTACCTGCGATCGAGCCGGTGTGTGACGTATGAATTCGATCCATTGCCGGAGCATCTCTTGTCCTTCGGCATCCTGCGGGTGCGCTTTCCCCGCGAGCACCAGCTGCACCGGGCGCTCCCGATTCAGGAGGATCGACAGCAGGCGGTTGCGGTCATGCAGCAACAAATTCGGCCGCTTATAGGCGGCGAAGCGGCGCGCAAATCCGAGCGTGAGCGTATTCGGTTCGAAAATCCCCTCGACCTCCGCAATTTCTTCGGACGTTGCGCCATGCCCCGCGATTTGGCGTGTCAGCCTCTTTCGAATGAATTCAATGAGCGATTTTCGGGAGGCCGTGCGCATTTGCCATATATGCGCGTCGGGGACTCGCCGGATATCCTCTTCGAGCCTGTTCAAATCGGCGTCCCAGCGTTGTTCGCCACAGGCTTCTCTCCAGAGATTGTCGGCCTCCGCCGACTCCCAGATGGGAACGTGAACGCCGTTGGTGACGTAACCGATGGGCACTTCCGCTTCAGGCCAGCGCGGAAATAAGTTCTGAAAGAGCCGCCGACTCACCTTGCCATGTAGACGGCTCACGCCGTTCACGGCGCCGCTACCTCGCACTGCGAGCAACGCCATGCTGAAAGGCTCCGACGCATCCTCGGGGTTGTGCCTGCCCAGCGCTAGCAGATCCGACACGGAAATGTGCAATGCGTCCTGAACATAGGTCCGGAAACGGCGTTCCACCAGTTGGGGATCAAACTTGTCAAAGCCGGCTTCCACCGGAGTGTGCGTAGTGAACAGGTTGCCGGCGCGAGTGATCGTGAGCGCGGCCTCGAACGACACCTTTGCGTCCACCATGTAGTCCCGCGCCCTCTCCAGGACCGCGAAGGCCGCATGGCCTTCGTTGAGATGACAGACTTCCGGCTGGATTCCCAGCGCACGCAGCAGCCGCCATCCACCGATTCCCAGCACCTGCTCCTGACTGATACGCAATCGCGGCCCGCCTCCGTAGAGTTCGCTCGTGATGCCCCGGTATTCAGGCAGGTTGGCTGGGTCGTTGGTATCGAGCAGGTAGAGCTTTACCCGACCCACTTCCACCTCCCAGGTACGGATCCACAGGCGGAATCCCGGCAGTTCCAACGCGATGCGCAGCCACTCGCCGTTGGCCTGGCGAACCGGACGGACAGGCAACTGCCCAGGATCGTTGAAGGGGTAGAGCGCCAATTGATGGCCGTCCGCATCGATTCGCTGGCGAAAATAGCCAACTTGATACAGAAGCCCCACGCCCACGATCGGAATGCCGAGGTCGCTGGCCGCTTTAAGTTGATCGCCAGCCACGTTGCCGAGGCCTCCGGAATAGATCGGCAGGGCATCGCTCAGCATGTACTCCATGCTGAAATACGCGACCGTCTTGAATGGCGGCTCGCTGTAGGTCCGCTGGAACCAACTGGAAGTCTCTTCGCGCCGCTTTCGTCTTTCGACAATCTCATCGATCTTTTCTCGGAACTGTGCGTCGGACGTTAGGGCCTGAAGCCTTTCGCGCGACACGGTCTGCAGCATGACCCACGGGTTCCGCGTCAGCGCCCACAATTCTGGATCGAGTTGGCTCCACAACTCGTCCGCGGCATGGTTCCACGACCACCGAAGGTCGAACGCAATCGCCTTCAAAGCGTCCATTACGTAGCTATCGGGTGAAGAATTTGTCTCCATAGCAGGCTCCACTCCGCTTCAGACTATCGCAGCAGGCGGCGTCTTCGCATCAACATCATGTGACGGCGCGATGTGACGGCGCGCGACGAAGTGCCCAGGGCTGACTTACAGCATCGGCCTGTGTCCGAATCTGACCCAGCCAAGGTAAGATGGAACATCACACTACGCCAAGGACTCCACCAATGACGACGCCAATGACCAAGACCTCCGAAGCCAATGACCGCATGCAGCGCCCGCTTGATTCCGTCGATGCTCCTATCGCGGACCTGCTCCGTGAAGAAGCGGAACGCCAAGCCACCGGGCTCGAGTTGATTCCGTCCGAAAATCTCGTCTCGGAAGCGGTTCTCGAAGCCATGGGCTCGATCTTCACCAACAAGTACGCGGAAGGCTATCCGGGAAAGCGCTATTACGGCGGCTGCGAAGTAGCGGACAAAGTGGAACAACTCGCGATTGATCGCGCCAAAGAACTCTTCGGCGCGGAACACGTCAACGTGCAAGCGCACTCTGGCACTTCCGCCAACGTCGCAGTCTACATGTCCACGCTGAAGCCCGGCGATACCGTGCTGGGAATGAATCTCGCCCACGGCGGCCACCTGACGCACGGGCATCCCCTGAATTTTTCCGGGCGCCTGTACAAATTCGTCGCCTATGGCGTCCACAAAGAAGACGAGCGCATCGACTACGACGAAATCGAAAAGCTGGCGCACGAGCACAAACCGAAAATGATCGTCGCGGGCGCCAGCGCCTATTCCCGCATCATTGAATTCGCCCGCATCGCCAAAGTAGCGAAAGCCGTCGACGCGCTCTTCTTTGTGGACATGGCGCACATCGCGGGCTTGGTCGCGGCAGGGGTGCACCCGAGCCCGGTGCCACACGCCGACATCGTCTCCACGACGACGCACAAAACGCTGCGCGGTCCTCGCGGCGGCATGGTCCTGTGCAAAGCAGCCTTTGCGAAGGAGCTCGACAAGCTCACATTCCCAGGAACGCAGGGCGGTCCGCTGGTACATACCATCGCCGCCAAGGCCGTTTGTCTCAAAGAAGCGATGGAGTCCTCTTTCCGCGACTACCAACAGCAAGTCGCGCTGAATGCGAAGGCGCTGGCAGCCTCGGTCGCCAAGCAGGGATTCCGCATCGTCACCGGCGGAACCGACAACCACTTGTTCCTCATCGAAGTCCATCCGCGTGGCATCACCGGCGCCGACGCCGAAAAAGCGCTCGATCGCGCCGGTATCACCGTGAACAAAAACGCCATCCCCTTCGATCCCCTGCCCCCGATGAAAGCAGGCGGTATCCGCCTGGGCAGCCCATCGGTAACCACCCGCGGGATGCGCGAGCCGGAAATGGAACAAATCGGAGTCTGGATTGCCGACATCCTGAGTCACATGGGCGATGCCAGGGTCGAGCAACGCATCCGCGCAGAAGTGGCAGGACTAGCTGCCCGCTTCCCGATTTACGAGTCGCGAAGAACAGCAGTCCCCAATCGGGCCGAACACGCCAAAGTTTGATGGAGTCCGTGTAGGCGCCGGGCTCCAGTCCGGCGAACTGGTACCTCCTGTCTTGTCGCCAAGAAAAACAAAAATGGCCGCCACTTAAAAAGCACCATGAATATTTTCAAAGCAAGTCAAGATTTCGAGCAGTGGCTGGCCAGGCGCCTCCCCGTCGTCCGCCGGGATGTCGCGCTCAAGCACGCGCTAATGGCGCAAGCACCGTTCCCATTCTTCCGCGCCACGTTTTACCTCTGGCTCCAACGCTGGCACGAATCCTGCCAAGAAGTCACCAAAGCCCCGGTCGTTCTAGGTGTCGGCGACCTGCATATCGAGAACTTCGGCACCTGGCGCGACGAAGAGGGTCGCTTGATCTGGGGCGTCAATGATCTGGACGAAGCCTTTCCCGCGGCCTACACCCTCGATCTCGTCCGGCTTACAACCAGCTCTTACCTGGCGATCTCAGGCGACCATTTGGGTCTAACCAGGCGGGAAGCCGCCGAAGCGATTGAGGAGGGCTACCGCGAAGCCATCGCCACCGGCGGCAAGGCGTTCATTTTGGCCGAACACCATCAGTGGCTGCGCATTCTCGCGACCAGCAAGCTCCGCGACCCAGTTCGCTTCTGGGAAAGAATGCAGGCGAATCCCCCCTACCCCGCAAAACCTCCGCAAGAGGCCCGCAAGCTCATCGAAGACTCATTTCCATTGCCCAAACGGCCCTACGAATTGAAGCGTCGCGTAGCAGGCTTAGGGAGCCTTGGGCATCCGCGAATCCTGGCGCTGTCTTCGTGGCAAGGCGCATTCATCGCGCGCGAAGCGAAAGGAATCCGAACATCCGCCTGGGGCTGGTACAAGAACAGCCCCACGGATGAACTGTACGGCGCAAAGCTGAACAACGTCGCCATTCGCGTCAAGGATCCCTGCGTACGTTTTCAAGGACATTGGCTGGTGCGGCGCCTGGCACCGGACTGTTCGCGTATCGAACTGGCGTCCCTCCCCGGCGAACGTGACGAATCACGCCTTTTGTACGATATGGGCTGGGAGACCGCCAATATGCATTTCGGCAGCCCGAGAGCTATTGCGAAGATCAAACACGATTTGGCCAAGCGCAAAGGCCGCTGGCTGCACAAGGCCGCGAAGGCCATGTCTAAGGCCACGGTCAAAGACTGGGAAGATTGGCGTGCGAACTGGAAGAAGCGCATGCCCAAGGTGCCCGCGCCAAACAACGAAAAAGACTGAGACCAATCGGTTTACTCCGCGAACCGTCGATCGATCTAGCCGCACGATGTCCCTGGCGGCTGTCCGATCGATTGCCACCTCCGATTTCCTCTTCGCTTGGCAAGCGCCCGGCGAGACCTCCGCAAGTTCCGCTGTCCCAAGACTGTCCTATCGATCAGTAGAATCACTCGAAAGGAACGCGTACCTTGGCGAAAGACTGGGATGGGAACCCCAAGCGCGACGCTGCTCACCGCTCCCATGTTCGGGCTGAGGCTGGCCCGGGCAACCGGAGCACTCGTATTGCTTCTGCCTCTCACCAGGCACTGTCGAACTCCTCGAAGTGGCGCCGCGTTTGTGTTCGTACCCTAGACCCAGCATTTCCGGCTGTGCGACCGCAGAACGGTCGATGAGGTGAACCGATGCTCGACACGGAAGCCTTCCGCGAATTCAAGCAAGGGCTGACCCTGTTGCGTGACAATTACGCCGGCAGAGCGTTGCCGCACATGCAGCGTGCCATGGACCTGGATAAGAACAACCCTTACTACATGTCGTACCTAGGTGTAGTGCTGGCCCGCTCCGAACAGAAGTGGGGGGAGGCGGAAAGACTGTGCGACGCCGCGGTGCGCATGAAGCGCAACCAGGCCCAACTCTACCTGAACCTTGCGGAGGTTTACGCCACGGCGGGAAGGCGTGATGAAGCCGTCGATGCGCTTCAAGCTGGACTGAAATTTGCCCGGCGCGACGTGCGCCTGACGATCGCCATGAACCGCCTGATGCAACGCAAGGAGCCGGTGCTCTCTTTCCTGGCAAGACGCCATCCGGTCAATCGCCAGCTCGGCCTGTTGAGGCATCGAGCGATGCGCATTCTCGGGCGCAGCGAATAATTCAGATTCTGCCGGTTATAACTTTTTCCACCCCAAACAAAAGAGAGGCGTCCGGGTTTCCGGACGCCTTTTCTTTTCTGAACCGAATTTTTCAAGCGGAAGTTGCGACCGAGGCTACCTGCTCGGCGTCGTAAAGCCGTAGGAGTGATTCGCCTGCATGCCCATTTCCATCAGAATCTTGAAGCCGATCCCGGTCATGCCATTTGCCATGGGCTCGACGCGCACGACTTCGGCCAGATATTCGCGGCTCATGGAGGCAGCGCCCTGCGTGTAAGGCATGGTCACGAAAAGGCGCATGCCGAGTTCGTAGCCGGGCTCGCTGGTCTGAAAATAGACACCAGTGCGGGACACGCTCATGGTGCCGCGGAGATCTTCGAAGTGCTCTTTCTCCGGGTCCGAAGGGCGAATGCGCATCAGTTGGGTGATCTTGCAGCGCCTGGTGCTGCGACGCTCTGTCTGCGTTGTCCGGTGGGGCGGGGTGCCGTTTTGTGGGGTCTTGCTCATAAGTTCCAGAGTCGCCATAACTCGATTCCCTCACTATCGCTTGCAAAGGAGACAGCCTGCAATAGTGAAAGTCTAAGCGGTCAGCGAAAAAAAGCCTATAGAGGGGCCGTACTCCAAAGAAAGTACGACGCTCTGACTGCGATGGTAGTACGGAAGTACCCTCCGGGAAAGAGGGCGAAAGAAAAGCGAGCGAAAAAAGCAATGGCGAGTTTCGAGCTGATGCGCCAATTCCGTGCTTGGTACCGGATTGGGACATTCGCGCAAAAATGGCCGCCGCCAACGCCCGGACAAAGCACATCCCCTGAGACAGATACTGCTTTATGGTGAGATGAGACGGATCTAACCATGGCGGGCGCGAAATTGCAGTGGGAAGCGTGCCCCTTGGCGCCGATTGAGGCACCGCGGAGTAGCCAGCAGCGGTGAGCGCCGAAGTCCTGGAGTGTTCAAAGATGAGTTCCTGCACCAGTCCCAGCCCGCATGATTTGTCGCGTGTTCAACAGATATCGACATCCGGCGAAGAGAAACCAGGCGGCGCTTTCCGCATGGACCAGGCGTCCTTTGTGGAGCTGCCAGTCGCTCGGCAAAGCGCCGAAAAAAGGGTTCGCGTTTGTGTGGCCGCGCATAATCGGCTGCTGCGGGAAGCGCTGGCGCGAATTCTGGCCAAGCCAGGAAATGTCGAAGTCACGGGCGTCGACTCACCCCTGGCCTGCGAGGCGGAAACGCTCCTGAGACAGGGGGCGGAAGTTCTGCTTTTGGTGTCTCAAGGCATCGTTCAAGAGGATCTTGCCGCGATTCAACGAGTGCGTGCTGGCGCGCCGGGTGTTCGAATTCTTCTCATCGGCTCGACAAATGAAGATGGCGAATTCCTGCAGTGTGTGCGAGCCGGGATCAGCGGGTACCTCTGGCGCGATGCCTCCGCGGAACTTGTGTTGGACGGTATCCTGGCGGTACACGCCGGAGAGGCGGTGTGCCCTGGCTCATTGTGCACCACGCTATTCCGCTATTTCGAGCGCGAGACGCCAGAGCTGCCGTGCGCCAGCCCGCGCCAGCGTCTGGGACTAACACGGCGCGAGCAGCAACTCGTTCCGCTGATCGCCAAAGGCTTCACGAACAAGGAGATCGCGAATCACTTCTGCCTGTCGGAACAAACGGTGAAGAATCACTTGTACCGCATGAAACACAAGATCGGCGCCGAAGATCGCCTGAACATCGTGCATCGGTTCCGAACGCAAGGATTTCTGTTGTAACTCCGACGCGATCCGATATTTTCTGTGGTCTGCGGCCGCGCACACAATTCGGAATCATTGATGCCGGAGCACCGTGATTGGATCCACGCGCATGGCCCGCGAAGCCGGGATGTAACACGCGGCCGACGTAACCACCATCAAGAGCATCGCGACAACCGCGAAGGTCAACGGATCCATCGCACTAACTCCGTAGAGTAACCCCGCCATCAGCCGCGTGAGCAGAAGCGACGCTACAAGACCACTTCCGATTCCGATCAGCGCCATGGGGACGCCTACGCTTAGCACCCAGCGCAGCACATGAGTTTGCTGCGCGCCGAGAGCGATGCGAATACCGATCTCACGGGTCCGCTCACCTACGACAAAGGAGACCACCCCGTAGATGCCAACGCTTGCGAGCAGCAGGGCGACCCCCGCAAACACACCCAGCAGAATCATCGAGAAGCGCTGTGCCAAGACCGATTGGTTGTAGACAATGTCGTCCATCGCCTTGGGGTCGAACATCACCAGTTCACTATTCATCTGCTCAATTTCGCGCCGGATGATGTCTGCAAATCCGAGCGGTTCGCCGGTCACTCGCAGCACTACAGTTGTGCTGCGATTTACGCGCGACATGTATTTGTCCGCAATCTGCTGGAACGGAAGATAGAATTCCGAATGCATCGCGAATTTGTCGTCGAGGCCCCATTGCTTCACGTGCCCGACCACCCCTACGATTCGCGTAGGACCGACATAATCATCCACGAAGAATTTCCCTATGGGATCTTCGCCGGGGAAAAATTTGTTGGCGAAGTCCTCATCGACCACGGCCACGTGCGGCGCGCTCTCGGTGTCTTGGGATGTGAAAAAGCGTCCGCGCACCAGCGGGATACTCATTACCTTCAAATAGTCCGGCTCGACTTCAGACCAGATGGACCAATATTTGTCATTGTCGCTAAGCGGCTTGGGGCGACCTTCGATCCAGAAGGGGTCCTCCGAATCGGACCCCATAGGAATTGAGCCCCGCAGGAGGGAAATCGATTGAACACCGGGAATCGAAGCCAGCCGATTGTGAACTTCAAGAAGCGAGGCACGGATCGCCGCAGGAGTCGCCTTATCCGCTGAGGGAGGAAGCCCTATGTCAAATGTCAGTACGTGATTTGGATTGAATCCAGGGCTGACGTTCCAAAGACGGGATAGCGTCCGCAGCATTAGCCCCGCACCGATCAGCAGCACGACGGCCATGCTCAGTTCGATCGCCACGAAGATCCCCTGAGCGCGGTGCCGGCCACCCGACGAGCCCCGGCCGCCCTCTTTCAAGGTCATCTGCAAATCGGGGCGCAGTATTTTCAGTGCCGGCGCAAGCCCGAAAATCATTCCCGAAAGCAACGAAATCACAAGCGTGAAAGCAAGTACGCGCCCGTCCAGCCTCACCTCCTGCACGCGCGGAAGAGAGTCCGAGACCAGTCTTAGCGCACCTTCCCTTCCCCACGTCGCCAGCAACAATCCCAGCGCGCCGCCGGCGCCGGCAAGGAGCACGCTCTCCGTCAGAAGTTGCGAAAGCACGCGGTACGTCCCGGCACCAAGCGCGGAACGTATGGCAAACTCCCGGCTACGACTCATGGACCGAGCCAGCGAAAGATTGGCGACGTTCACGCACGCTATCAACAGAACAAATCCCACCGCGCCCATTAGAACCAGAAGGAAGGGCTTGATCTCCCGCACCATGCTTTCCTTAAGGGACATCACGGTCACACCCGAGTCTTTGTCCTCGACTGGATAGGCCTCCGCGAGACGGTTCGCAATCGAAACCATATCCGCGCGCGCTTGTTCCACCGTAATGCCAGCCTTAAGTCGGCCAATTGCCTTCGTTCCCAAACCTGCTGAGCGATCACGAAAGATCACGTCCGTCCATTGGCCAATCGGTACGTAAACCTCGTTATTTTCCGGGAAATTCTGCATCCGCAGGGTGAAAGTAGCTGGTAGAACGCCGACGATCGTGTATTCCGTGCCGTTGAGGGTCATCTTTCCATTGACGATATCCGGCGCCGAACCAAATTTGCGCTTCCACAAACCGGCGCTGATGACAACCACAGGTGCGCCGCCGAGACGGTCCTCCTCGGGGGTAAACCAGCGTCCGACGGCAGGCTTGACGCCCAGCGTCGAAAAGAAATCCGCAGAGACCATCTCACCGCGTAGATGTTCAGCCTCGCCCGCGCCGGTGAGATTGAAATCGTCGGGTCGAAACGCTGCCATGGAAGCGAAAGTCTGGTTCTCCCGCTGCCAATCCAGGAAATTCGGATAGGAAATCGAGGCCCGCTCGAAATGAATTCTATTCGTGAACAGCGCGACCAGGCCGTCAGGCGCAGGGAAAGGAAGCGCATTGAGGAGAACACCATTGACGACGGAGAAAAGCACCGTATTCGCGCCGATGCCCAGTGCCAGCGTCAGTACCGCGATCGCCGTAAAGCTCGGCGACTTCGCCAGCATTCTCAATCCGTAGCGGAGGTCCTGCAGCAGTTTTTGCATGGCATTCATCGGGGTCGTATGGGCAGATTGCCTTCCGAACTTATCCTAAGCTAAATGCTTGATCCCTATGGGCTTGTCTGTTCTCTAACGAAGAGAGACGCGTGGGCCTTTGTTCGGTTACGGGAGGAACCGTCCGGAATCGAACACCAGATTGCAGGTGTGACCGAACCGGACCAGAAACTCTCTCCCGGTCGCCCCTGCTGGCATCAGACCCGGCACTCCTTCCTTCGTCAATTGCTGCCAAGCCAATGCGGATGAGCGCCATTCAACTTTGTCGTATCTTCTTAATGCAACTCAATTTGCAACAATGACTTCCCTTTTGTGCAGAGTTAGCCAGGTCGCCCCAGGATCAGCCACCTGCGGACCATTTTGCTAGAACAACGTTGTCATGTCTCCTGTGAAGCGGATGGAATGATGCACTTCCAGTCCGCAGCTTAGATGCATCAGGGTCGCCTAATGACTTGGACGCGCGCTTTGTGCGATGCTGCTTGCTCGAAAAGGTCGTGGGAAGGGCCTGATGAAAAAGGCGTTCAAGGATTTGACGGAGAAGGAGATTGTGGCGCTGGCCATTAGCTCCGAAGAAGAGGACGGGCGAATCTACGGGGAGTTCGCGGATGCGCTGCGCGAATCGTATCCGGCGACGGCAACGATGTTCGAGGAGATGCGCGAAGAAGAGGTGGTGCACCGCGACCGGCTGCTGGCCATGTTTCGGCAGCGCTTCGGCGATCACATTCCGCTGATTCGCAGAGAAAACGTGAAAGGCTTTTTGACGCGGCGGCCCAACTGGCTGGTTCGGCCTCTAGGCGTGAACGTCGCGAGGCGTCAAGCAGAAGTGATGGAGCTGGAAGCGCAGCGCTTTTACCAGCGAGCCATCGCGCGAACGACGGATGCTTCCACCCGAGAATTGCTGAACAAGCTGGCGGACGAAGAGCGCAAACACACGCAGACAGCCGGAAATCTTGAAGAAAAACATTTGACGCAAAGCGCGAAGATGCAAGAGGACGAATCGCACCGGAAATTGTTTTTGCTGCAAATCGTGCAGCCGGGGCTTGCAGGGTTGATGGACGGATCGGTCTCGACGCTGGCGCCGTTGTTTGCCGCGGCGTTCGCCACGCACAAGAGCTGGGATGCGTTTTTAGTGGGGCTGGCGGCTTCGGTTGGCGCAGGGATTTCGATGGGATTTGCGGAGGCGCTTTCGGATGATGGGTCGCTGACGGGACGCGGGTCGCCGTGGATCCGTGGAGCGGCGACGGGATTGATGACGACCGCGGGAGGACTTGGGCACACCCTGCCATTTATGATTCCGAGTTTTCATCTGGCGACGACGATTGCGATCTTCGTTGTAGTCGTGGAACTCGGAGTGATCGCTTACATTCGGCATCGCTATATGGACACGCCGTTTTTGCAGGCCGCGTTTCAGGTGATTGTTGGCGGATTACTGGTGTTTTTTACCGGGTACTTGATTGGGAGTTCGTGAGACGCCTAGAAAATGAGCCGGCCAGCCAGCCCGCCAGCACCACCTTGTAGGGGAGGGGCTTGCCCCTCCCGCCGTGACAACCAAGAGTTCAGCCGGGTCAATCCGCCTTACTTGGTGGAACTTGATAAGATTTTGACCAGATCGTAAAGGAACGCTTGGCCCTCGTAGAAGGATTGCACGCTCATGCGTTCGTCGCGCCCGTGGAAGCGGATGTCATTGCGGTCAAAGAAGAATCCTTGAACGCCGTAAGTTGGGATGTCGGCGATCCGCAGGTACTTGCCGTCGGTCGCACCCATGACCATGATCGGCACTGTGGGGACTCCCGGCCAGATCTTTTCCGTTGCCTGATTGATGGCACCGAGAAGGTCAGGTCGCATGGGCGACGCCGGTCCGGCGGACGTATCGCCTAAGATCTTGATGCTTACCTGATCGTCTCCTACGACTTTTTGCAACGTGCTTTGAACGTAGTCGACGGAATCTTCCGGCAAGACGCGGCAGTTCACCGTGGCAGCGGCGAGCTGCGGCAGGGCGTTGACGGCGTGGCCGCCCTCCAATTGCGTGGCGACGCACGTTGTGCGCAGCGTGGCGTTCCATGCGGGACTCGCGGCGGAAAGGCGGCTCATCGCTTCTTGCGAGCCCGCCGCGGCCTGCGCCAGATCTTCCTTGTGAGAACCACCTTCAATTTTTGCCATCTGCTGGAAATAGGCTGCCGTGACTTCGTTGGTCTTCAACGGGAAGCCGAAATTCGAGAGGCGCTCCAGCGCGACGGCCAGACGATATATGGCATTGTCCGGGACCGGCAGTGAGCTGTGCCCGCCCTTATTGTGAACCTCGAAGCGGAAGTTGATGACGTACTTTTCGCTCACCTGGACGTCGTTTGAGATTTTCTTGCCGTCGAGCGATTCGCCCCAGCCGCCTTCGTTCAACGCATACTCGGAATCGATCAGCTCGCGATGATTCTTGAGGAGCCATTGGATGCCGCTATACGGGCCGCCTCCTTCTTCATCGGCGGTTAGCGCGACGATGATGTCGCGATCGGGCTTGAAACCCTCCTGCTTGTAGCGAATCAGGTTGGCAATCCAGACGGCGGCTTGCGCCTTGTCGTCACCCGTGCCGCGACCGTAGAAGAAACCGTCTTTCTCGATGAGTTGAAACGGCTCCATTGTCCAGTCTTCCCGCTTCGCTTCGACCACGTCGGTGTGCGCAAGAAGCAGGATAGGTTTGCGCGCGCCCGTGCCGTGGTAACGAACGACGAGATTACCTTTCTTCGGAATGGCGCCGCCGACAAAGATGTCGGAATCGGGAAAACCCGCAGCTTTCAAACGAGCCGCCGCGGCTTCGGCGACCGGCGTGGTCGCGCCGGTGGTATAGCCGGACTGGATTTCGATGAATTGCTTGTAGATGTCGTGCGCGAGTCGCTTTTCGGCGTTAGGACGCGTCGTCTGGGCACGAACACTTGTCGCGCAGAGTAGGACGACGATCAGTGCGAGAGAGCGAACGATTTTTGGGATCAGCATGGGCGGGGATTGTTTCACGATGGACGCTTGGCGCGCAACAGGGATGGCTCGCAGCTCGCGCACCCCCGGCGTCAAACTAAAGCGAGCTCAAGCCTTAGTTCGAATCAGCTTTGGGCATCAGTTGCGAGACCGAAGATGAGGTCGTCTCGGACGAGAAGCGGTTGGTTTGGGGGCGATACCCGTTTCGTGTGCGGACGTGATATTTCTTCGAGTGTTCGCCGACGAGTTTTACGTTGATGGCGCGCCAGCCGCGGTTGGGATTCGGCTCTGGGTAGTAGCTGAAGGAATAGAGGTGGCCCAAGTCGTCGCGTATCGAGGCGAAAGCCTTGCGTTCGTCGCGCCAGCTGTTAGCGAAATAAGCTTTGCCCCCGGTGGCTGCGGTCATGCGCTCGAAGACTACCGTGGAGACCGGCTCGAGCTTCGCTTCACGAGTACTGATCATGTAGATAGGGATGCCGGTCGATTGCGCTAGTTCGGCGACGTCTTCGGGCGGGACCATGCTGGCATTGTCGGGCCCGTTTGAAAATACCACCACAACCTTCCTTCCGGTCAAGCTGGAGGCATCTTTCAGCGTCAGCAAAAGCGAGTTATACAGCGCGGCGTCATCGCCCGCGACTGTGGTGCGCACGCCCTTAACGACCTCGGAACGATCGGCAGTGAGGGGCGCGGAGCGGTACAGGTCGCGGCTGTAGGAATAGAAGGCCACCTTGTCGGCGGTCTCCAAAGAGCGCACGAAATCGGAAATGGCATCCTGCGCGAACACGAAGCCGCGATACATATAGTTGCTGGTATCGAAGAGGATGAACACGTTGGCGCCGGCGATGGCTTCGCCCAGCGTTTCATTCGGATTTTGCGACGAGGAACCATCTCCCTGCCCGGCACTTCCAGAGATGGCCTTCGCCGTTTCAGGGGGAGCATCCACTAACCGGCGCGTCGGTCCGTTGCCTTCTTCAAACGTCGCGACTTTTTCGGTGATGCCGTCCTCGGAAATGATGAAATCCGTCGGCTTGAGGCCCGTAATGTAATTCCCTTTTGCATCTGTTACCGCGACGTTTAACTGTACCAGGTCAACAGAAACGCGAAAGCGGGTTCCGTCCTGTTGAGCTGCGATGCGCGTTCCGGATCCAGAGAGTAATCCGATAACCAATGCGAGAACCACGAAGTATCGTTTAACCATGGCGTCTTATCCCCATTTAACGCATGTCATCGTGCCGGCTTCCGCCAGCAGCGAAAAGCATTGCCTTGCAAGATCGACGGGTGCTCGTGGCTACCCAAAAACCAACCCTCAGCAGGTAAAGCAGCCAGGAACGGCCATTTCGCGCACGACTAAGGCCATGTCCTCCCGCTAACGCCCGAACCCGATCTACGGCTGGGAAATCACCGTCGTATTTGCGACCGCAGCGTTCTTTCCCAACCGAAACTCGTCACCCGTCTCGCGTGCCGCGCGCAAAAGCGCAGGCCAATCTTCCAAGTCGGTGGCGAATATTTTCTCGACCATGCGACGTGTAAGTTCAGGAACCAGCCGATTCAGCAGGACCGGTGAATATCCTTTTTCATCGGCCAGCCGGGCCCAGTACAAATTATTGGAATCCCAGGATTCGGCCAGGAACCGGCTGGAGTACCCCATGAACGCGGGAAATGGCTGCACGTTCAAGAGTTGCCGCGCATAACTCTGCTCCAGTGCGGGATGCGGCACGCCGAAATCCCGCGACAGACGGTCCAGGCTGACCTCGTCGGGATTGCTTTGAGACAAACCTATCAGTTCGGCCCCTGCCGCACCAAAGGAATCCTTGCGATCGGAAAATCTTCGGCGATACTCGGCCGTAAGATAAAAGGTGTCAGCGGGCATTAATTCAAGAGAGAGCTGCGACGCATGCCCGGCGTGGAGCGTTATTTCGACGAACTCCATGCGCTGCGAAGACATGCGATCGGAAAGAATATTCAACACCTGATTGCGCAGCTCGTCATTCTGCTGGGCGGCATCCAAAAGTTCTTCGCCGGCCCGCTGGTAAAGCGCGACGGCGTGCAGTTCGGTCTGGCTGATTCCCCACCACCGAGGTACCACCGCGCTGGTCAACAAACCCGGCACCACCTGGCGCCAGATAAGAGCCTGAACATTTTCAGGGGCGATGAAGTCCTGCTCCGCGTCCGCCAAGACATACGGGAGATCGGCCAATGATCCGACGAGGCGCGCTCCGCCACCAGCGGGCGAGCCCGCGCCAAACAATTGCGGTGCCTGCCAGGCTTGCTTTTCAACGCCGGTTACGGTGTCTCCAGCAAAGTCGTGAGAGCGCACAAAGAGCGGATTGTTGTGGAGGATCTGCGCGCCGGGTGGTTCGTAGTAAGCATAGTTAAGCCCCACCAGCGTATCTCGCAGCAACGAAGCAAGTTCGCCGCGCGCCGTCGCCAGTTGTTCGGCGGAATTCGGCGACTTGACGACCTTGGTCAAATCCGTGCGCATCTGCAATTCCGTGTGGTGATTGTTGTAGATGCCGGCGGCCCACTGATCTCTCTCGCTATTCTTGAAAATAGGTTGCGGCATCTCAAATTCGTGAAGCTCTGCGGCTAGCGGCAGCAGCGTATTGGTTTCCGCCTTCACCTGCGCGACATCGTGCAAACCATCGCCGAGCGATACCAGAGTGTCCAGCGAAACCAGTCGCTGCGCATCCATGACCGAGCGCATGCGATTCGCCAGCGCCTCATGCATCCGCTGGCCTTCCGCACTTACTTGCACCGGACCCGCGAGCAAGTCGATGATCTGGGTTTGAGAAGTCTGTGGTTTGCCGGTCGCCACCAGCGCCACTTCGCGCAGCGAATTCCGGCCCGCGTCGAATAGTTGCGTTGGAGAACCAACCTTGCCAAACGGCTTGATGATTTTTTGGAAGGAACCGTTCAGATCCTCTCGACGTATTTCCCCTTGCCGCGCCAGTATCTGCCAGATGCCGACCGTGGCCTGAAACGTCCCCATGGCGTTGCCACGCAGGCTCTGATTGTGGATGCCGTCCAGCGTCGAGGCCACGGTAATGAAATTAGCGATCGAGGTGTCGTCCAAATCAGGAAACTCAGAAAAGAGCAGGTACTGGTCGCTGAACTGCGAAAATTTGGTCGCCAGCAGAACTACGGTATCGGGACTCAAGCGGTGATCGCTCGGGCGGCTGCTGTCGAGGTCACACATCATTAAGTAGGCTTGCAGCGGGCCAGATTCCGTCTGCACGCGGGAGAGCGCGAACATACCCTCGAGGAGTTGCTCCGGGTTGTCCCAGTGTCTGGAACGCCGGCCCCATTCACGCACAATGTTCGAATCGCTCTTCTCGCTCAGGATTTTCTTCCACGCCTCAATGTTTCCCGGGACATGCGGTTGGCCGTTGGGATCCCACTGAAGACGAGTCAGCAGAAGTAACAGGCGCGGGTCCGCACGGAAGACCCCACGCGTGGCGTCTGAGGAATTTTCTTTTCCGCGGAGCGCTTCGTAATCCCGCCGCAACCTGTGTGCTTCCGTAAAATGGGCTTGCTGCACCTGATTGACACGCGACAAGGAGTCAAAGTACGCGGCGAGCCACCCATTGTCTTTGGACAGCAACTTGAAGACAAAGTCGCCCGGCGAGTCCGCGCTGGCGCCAACTAAGTCTTTCCAGCTGGCTTCGGCTTGCGTTCCTCCGGGGACCTGGACCCGTCCCGAGCGAATGCGAATGTGACTTCCGTAGAAATCCAGAACGGCGGCGACAGGGTAAAGCTTCTTGAGCCCCGGCGATTGGTGCAAAGAAGCTTGGGTCTCGCGGTCGATTCGCCCCATGCCCCAATAGAGGCGCGCCAAAACGGGATCGTGGATCAGCGTGTCGATTAGATCTTTGGATTCGTTGGTTTTCGCTTTTCTTGCCGCCGCTGTCCAATCCGCTTCGGCGAAAAGCAGGGGGACGCGGGAAGTTGGGACCGAGTAGGCAAACGATTTGCCCTCCTGAAGGACCTTTTCCAGCTCCGGCAAGGGGAATCCCGAATCGATCGTCAAAAATGCCCGCTGAGGATCTACTGTTTCGACGTAGGTACTTTTTTGTCCGCAATCGGGCCGCGCCCGGTACCCCAATATCTGCAACAGAGGTTTGGCGTCCTCGCAATTCGATACGTGAATCACGCCGGTGGGCCCGGCCAGCGTCACCAATTCCCTGGCTTGCTGCACGTAGCGATTCAACAGGATCAAATACTCGGTTTCGCGAGCTTGGTTCTGTGCTCCTTCATAGCCCAGCAAAAAAATGTTGCGCGCCAGCAGGGGCGCGATCTCTTCGGGGGAAACCTTCTGGCTGATCGCAGCCATGCGTAGGAACGAACGAATCGGACCGGGAATCGCAATAGTTGTGCTCGGCGCTGGTAATGATTGAGCCACTGCACCTTGTGACGAGGAAGGACCAGGAGGCGCTGCGTCTTGAGCACGAACTTCCGGATAAGGTCCCAAACAAAAAGAAAGAACCAAAACCATGGGCAGGCAAAGAAGAGATTTCATAGCCGGAACCCCCGTACCTCTAACACATCCCACAAGATATTTGTACTGATGATGCCAAAACCAAGAAAGTTTGCAACACACCCCACAGCTTCAGTGAACCGACCGCCGAGACCCGCAGAATTTATCAAACTTCGCGGAAATCGGCGTCGCACCGGACTTCTCCCGAGTCATCTCACGTCCAGGGCATGGGACGGCGCCAAACGATAAATCATCGTTCGACTGAAGCCAAGTCCTTTTATGTCCCAACGCGGTCACGGAATTGTCTCAGCCGGGGGCGGGGAGTCCTGGAGACCCATTTCGGGAGTTCGCGACGGCTAGGGCCTGCCCGGTACCTTTCCGTGCCTCCATATAACCGCTAACACCCCTTGCTGTCTAGTGGATTAAAGTACAGGACCCGAATGAACAAATTTCGCTAGTCGGTTTGGGCTACAGCAGGCGAAGTAGCTGCGTGAGCGCGGGAGCGCTGAATCCAAGTCTGCAGGCGGTCCATGTAAAGATAAACGACGGGCGTGGTGAACAGCGTGAGCATCTGGCTGAAAATAAGCCCGCCCACGATGGTGATGCCGAGCGGCCGGCGAAGCTCGGAACCCATACCGGTGCCCAGCGCCAACGGAAGAGCGCCCAGCAACGCAGCCATGGTGGTCATCATGATGGGCCGGAAGCGCAGCAGGCACGCCTGATAAATCGCCTCGACGCTCGACTTCCCTTCCTCGCGCTCCGTCTGAACGGCGAAGTCGATCATCAGGATCGCGTTCTTCTTCACCAGGCCGATCAAGAGAATGATGCCGATCAGCGCGATGATGCTCAGATCGGCGTTGATGAAGCGAATGGCCAGCAGCGCGCCAACACCCGCAGAAGGCAGAGTCGAGAGGATCGTGATCGGGTGAATATAGCTCTCATACAAAATGCCGAGAACGATGTAAACCGCGGCAAGCGCCGATATGATCAGCAGCGGCTCAGAAGAGAGAGAATCCTGGAACGCCTGCGCGGTGCCTTGAAACGTTCCGTGCACGCTGGGCGGCATGTTCATTTCACGCTGTACTGCCTCAATCTGTTCGACAGCCGGACCAAGAGAGCCGCCCGGCGCGAGGTTAAAAGAAAGCGTGATCGCCGGAAAAATGCCCTGATGATTGATGGTGAGCGCGCTGTTGGACGGCTCGAAATGAGCGAACGAGCTCAGCGGAACAAGCTTGCCCGTGTTGGACGCGGCGTAGATGTTGGCAAGCGTTTCGGGATTGCGCTGAAACTCCGGAAGAACTTCGAGGACCACGTGATATTGGTTGATGCCTTTGTAGATGTTGGAGACCTGCCGCTGGCCAAAGGCGTCGTTGAGGGTGTTGTCGATTTCGGCGACGGAAACGCCGAGGCGTCCGGCGGTGTCGCGATCAATCACCAGTGAAGCTTCAAGTCCTTTCAACTGCTGATCGGTGTTGACGTCGCGCAGATCCGGGATCTTGGACATGCGCTCCATCAGGCGCGGCGCCCACTCCACCAAGTCGCCGATGCGGTCGGCCTGCAAAGTGTATTGATATTGCGCGCCGGCAAAGCGCCCGCCGACGTTGATGTCTTGTACTGCCTGCAAGAAAAGCGAAGCGCCCGGAATCGCGTCGAGCTTTGGGCGAAGTCGCTCGATGACCATGTCGGCGCTGATCTTGCGCTCGCCAAGCGGCTTGAGCTGCGCGAAAAACCGCCCGCTGTTGTTTCCGCCGCCGCCGCCGGTGAACGCTGTGAGTGTGTCGATGGCGGGATCCTGACGTACGATCTCCGTGAAGCTCCTCACCTTTTCGCGCATGGTGTTGAACGAGACGTCTTGGTCGGCTTGGATAAAGCCCATGATGCGACCGACGTCCTGCTGCGGGAAAAATCCCTTGGGAGTGAAGATATACAAGGCCACGCTGACGAACATGGTGAGAATCGTCACGCAAAGCATGAGGAATTGATGGCGCAGAACCCAGCGCAGGCCAACGTCGTAACTTCGCAACAAGCGTTCGAAGGCGGCTTCCGCAAAATGGTAGAGCCGACCGTGATGTTCAGTGTCGCGTCGGAGAAAAAGCGCGCACATCATCGGCGTGGTCGTCAGCGAAACCAGCAGCGAGATACCCACCGCAACACTCAGCGTGATCGCAAATTCGCGGAACAGCCGGCCGACGATCCCGCCCATCAGCAGAATGGGGATGAACACCGCGACCAGCGAAGTGCTCATGGATACAACCGTAAAACCGATCTCGCGCGCGCCTTGCATCGCCGCGGCGAACGGTTTCATTCCCGCCTCCAGGTGGCGAGTAATGTTTTCGATGACCACGATGGCATCGTCCACCACGAAACCCGTGGAAACCGTGAGCGCCATCAGCGAGAGATTGTCCAGGCTGTAGCCGCAGACATACATCACGCCGAATGTGCCCACCAGTGAGAGTGGCACCGCGACGCTGGGAATCAGCGTCGCCCAATAATTTCGCAGGAAAACGAAGACAACCAGGATGACCAGGATCACGGAAATGATCAGCGTGATCTCGACCTCATGAATTGAGGCGCGAATGGTGGTAGTGCGGTCAATGATCACGCTGAGGTGTATCGAAGGATTGATCGACGCCTGCAACCTTGGCATCATCGCTTTCACGCGATCAACCGTTTCAATCATGTTGGCGCCGGGCTGGCGAAAGATCACCAGAACAATGCCCGGTCCGCCGTTGATGAAGCCTGCGTTGTGAACATCTTCCAGCGAGTCCGTTACGTTAGCGACATCGGAAAGGCGCACCGGCGATCCGTTATGCCAGGCGACAATGAGCGGGCGGTACTCGTTCGCCTTGAATAGTTGGTCGCTGTCTGCCACTCCCCACGCGCGCCCAGCATTACTCAGCTGGCCCTTCGGCCGGTTTGAATTGGCCGAGCTCAGTACCGAGCGTACAGTTTCCAGGCTGATGCCGTAGTTGTTGATCTGGCCAGGATTCACCTGCACGCGCACCGCGGGACGCGCTCCACCGCCCACAAAGATCTCGCCAATGCCGGAAACCTGGCGGAGTTTCTGCGCGATCACGGAATCTGCGGCGTCATAGATTTCCGGCAGCGTGATGTTCTCCGACGTCATCGCCAGCAACATGATCGGCGCGTCCGCAGGATTGACCTTCCAATATCCCGGCTGGCCGGGCAAATCCACCGGAAGCTGACCGCGAGCCGCATTGATTGCCGCCTGCACATCGCGAGCCGCCGCGTCGATGTTGCGATTCAGGTCGAACTGCAGAGTGATGTTGGTGTTACCGAGCTGACTGGTCGAGACCATCTGGCTGACGCTGGCGATGTGGCCGAATTGCCTCTCCAGCGGCGTAGCCACCGCGGACGCCATCGTCTCAGGACTCGCTCCCGGCAAATTTGCGTAGACGCTGATCGTGGGAAAATCGACCTGCGGCAGCGGCGCCACCGCAAGAAATCGGAAGGCCACTGCTCCCGCAAGCAAGATCGCGAGCGAAATGAGGGAGGTCGCGACCGGTCGCCGGATGAATGGCGCCGAGAAATTGGACGAGAATTTCACAGTGTGCCCGTCACAGCCTTAGTCCGTATCCGCCACTTGCTCAACCGGATTCGTGACGTGGAATCGCCGCCGCGCTCGCCGCGCCAGCGAATCGAACGCCAGATACACAACCGGCGTCGTGTACAGCGTAAGCAACTGGCTCAGCAGCAGCCCGCCAACGATCGTAATACCCAGTGGCCGGCGAAGTTCGGAACCCACTCCGCTGCCTAGAGCCAGCGGCAGCCCGCCAAGGAGTGCCGCCATCGTCGTCATCATGATCGGACGAAAACGCAGCAGGCACGCTTCGTAGATGGCTTCGAGCGGAGCCTTCCCTTCCTTCCGCTCGGCTTCCAGCGCAAAGTCGATCATCATAATGGCGTTTTTCTTCACAATGCCGATCAACAGAATAATGCCGATCAGCGCGATGACGCTGAACTCGGTACGGCACAACAACAGTGCCAGGATCGCCCCGACACCCGCCGACGGCAACGTGGAAATGATCGTGATCGGATGAATATAGCTTTCGTACAGCACGCCCAGAACGATGTAAACGGTGATGATCGCCGCCAAAATCAATATCGGTTCATTAGCCAGTGAATTCAAGAAAGCCGCAGCCGTCCCTTGATACGTCGCCTGAATGCTCGCTGGCAGCCCGATTTCCTCTTTCACTCGATTGATCGCATTTACCGCGTCCCCTAGAGAAACTCCCGGCGCAAGGTTAAATGAAAGTGTCACCACCGGAAATTGCCCTTGATGGTTAATCGCCAGGGCCGTAGCACCGGGCTCGAAGTGCGTGAACGCGCTCAGCGGCACCTGCTGCCCCGTCGACGAATGCACGTAAATATTCTTCAGCTGATCGGGATTCTGCTGGAACTGTGGGTTCACTTCCAAAACCACGTGGTATTGATTCAACTGCGTGAACATCGTCGAGACTTGCCGTTGCCCAAACGCGTCGTACAAAGTGTTATCGATCGTCGCCGGCAGGATTCCGAGTCGCGATGCCGTATCGCGATCGATTGTCAACGTCGCCAGCAAACCCTGATTGAGTTGGTCGCTCGTTACGTCGCGCAGTTCCGGAAGCGCCCGCAGCCTCTCGATTAATTTAGGCGTCCAGTACGCCAACTCTTTCTGGTCCACATCCTCCAGGCTGTACTGGAATTCCGTGCGGCTTACGCGATCTTCCACCGTCAGATCCTGCACCGGTTGCATGAATAGCGTTATGCCATCGACCTTGGCGATCTCCGGCTGCAGCCGCCGAATAATCTCCGACGCGGAAGCCTTGCGCTCTTTCAAGGGCTTTAGATTGATCTGAATTCTTCCGCTATTTATCGTTGCGTTGGTTCCATCGATTCCAATGAACGACGACAGGCTCTCGACCCCCGGATCCTTCAGGATGACGCTTGCCAGAGCCTGCTGATGCTGCGCCATGGCCGCGAACGACGTATTCTGCGCGCTTTCCGAAACCCCCATAATGAGGCCCGTATCTTGCACCGGGAAAAATCCCTTGGGCACATAGACATAAAGAAGGATGGTGCCCACCAATGTCGCGACCGTGACCAGCAGCGTTGTCGTGCGGTATCGCAACACAAATTGCAATGTCCGGCCGTAGAAATCAATCACCGCTGTAAAGCCTCGCTCCGACGTCCGGTAGAACCAGCCTTGCTGGCTCTCATCCTGGCGCTTCAGCAGCTTCGCCGACATCATCGGCGTAAGCGTCAAGGAAACGAAAGCCGAAACGATGATCGTCACCGCCAGCGTGATCGCGAATTCACGGAACAACCGCCCCACGATGTCGCCCATGAACAGCAACGGGATCAGCACCGCGATCAGCGAAACCGTCAGCGACAGAATGGTGAACCCGATCTGCTCCGATCCCTTTAGCGCTGCCTGTAGCGGCGTTTCCCCCTCTTCAATAAACCGGCTGATGTTTTCGATCATCACGATCGCATCATCGACCACGAACCCGGTCGAGATCGTGAGCGCCATCAACGAAAGATTGTTCAAGCTGTAGCCAAGCAAATACATCACACCGAACGTCCCGACAATCGACAGCGGCACCGCCAGCGCCGGGATGACCGTCGCCCGCGCGCTCCGCAAGAACAAGAAAATCACCATCACCACCAGCGCGATGGTCAGAACCAGGGAAAATTGCACATCCTCCACCGACGCGCGGATCGTCGTCGTTCGGTCCGTTAGAATTTGTACCTGCACCGCGTTCGGCAGCGATGCCTGCAGTTGCGGCAGCAACTTCTTCACGCGATCCACCACCGCAATGATGTTCGCGCCCGGCTGCCGCTGAATGTTCAGAATGACCGCGGGATGCTCGTTCGCCCAGGCCGCCTGCTTGGCGTTTTCGGCGCCATCAAACACCGTCGCCACGTCGCTCACGCGCACCGGCGCGCCATTCCGATAGGCAATGATCAGCGGCCGGTAACCATCGCTGGTCAGCAACTGGTCATTCGCGCCGATCGTAAACGCCTGATGCGGACCATCGAAGGTGCCCTTGGCCTGGTCAACGTTGGCTTGCCCCAGCGCAGTTCGGAGATCCTCGAGGCTTAGGCCATAGGCTGCCAGCGCCGTTGGGTTCGCCTGAATCCGCACGGCAGGCCGTTGCCCGCCGCCGATGCTGACCAGGCCCACCCCCGGTAATTGCGAAATCTTCTGCGAGAGCGTGGTCTCCGCAAGATCCTCGATCCGCGACAGCGGCAGGCTCGACGAGGTCAGCGCTAAAGTCAGAATTGGGGAATCCGCAGGGTTAATCTTGCTGTAGATCGGTGGGTTCGGAAGATCCGTCGGCAGCAGGTTCGACGCCGCATTGATGGCCGCCTGCACTTCCTGCTCCGCAACATCGATATTGAGATCGAGAACGAACTGTAGCGTGACGATCGAGCTCCCAAACGAGCTTGTCGACGTCATCTGGTTCAATCCGGGTATCTGCCCGAACTGCCGCTCCAGCGGCGCCGTCACCGACGACGTCATCACCTCCGGGCTGGCCCCGGGATAAAACGTCAGTACCTGGATTGTGGGATAGTCAACCTGCGGTAAAGCCGAAATCGGCAATTGCTTGTAGGCCACGAAGCCCACAAGCAGGATGCCGACCATTAACAGGGTCGTCGCGACGGGCCGCAGAATAAACGGCCGCGATGGACTCATTGTTTCGTGCCTTTGTTCGCTGGCAACGCTGAGCTCTGAGGACTATCAGCAGACGCCGGAGTCGCGCTCGGCGCTTCGTCTTGATCTTGCGTCTGTTCCCCTTGCAGATTCGTCGATCCGCCCGTCGAATTTCGAGCATCGATCTTGCTTCCATCCTGCAACTTGTCCTGTCCGTCCACCACCACCACGTCGCCGGCCTGCAATCCCTTTGTGATCCCCACGGAGTTCCCCGACGTCAGCGCCATCGTAACCGGCCGAATCTTCACCGAGTTGTCTTTCTGCGCCAGGTACACGTACGTACCTTGCGGACCGCGCTGGACCGCCGTGGACGGCACGATCGTGACATTATGCTTGGTGTCCACTAGCAGATGGATATTCACGAACTGGTTCGGAAACAGCGTGTTCTTTTCGTTGCCAAATTCGGACTTCAGCTTGTATGTGCCCGTAGTCGTATCGATCTGATTGTCGATCGTGAGCAGTTTGCCGGTCGCGATCTTCGTCGTATCGTCACGATCGTACGCCTCGACCGGAAGCTGAACGCCGTGAAGTTTGCTCATCACTTGGGATAGTTGGTCCTGCGGCAGACTGAAAATTACCGCAATCGGCTGCAGCTGCGTAATCACGAGCAGCCCGGTGGTGTCCGTCGCATGAACGATGTTGCCCATGTCCACCAGCCGCAGTCCCACCCGCCCGGTGATCGGCGCCGTGATGTGCGAATACGTGATCTGCAGCTTGGCGTTATCAATGGCCGCCTGATCCGCCTTGATCGCGCCCAAATACTGTCCGACTTGCGCCTGCTGCGTATCTACCTGCTGTTTCGGAACCACGCCTTCTTTGAAAAGCTGTTGATACCGGTCGTAATCCACTTTTACGTCCTGCAGTTGCGCCTGATCTTTCGCCAGCTGCCCTTCCGCCTGCTCCAACTGCACCTGATACGGCCGCGGGTCGATCTCCACCAGCGCGTCTCCCGCGTGAACGGTCTGCCCTTCCGTAAAATTGATCTTCACGATCTGCCCATCGACGCGGCTTCGCACCGTCACGGTGTTAAACGCCGTAACCGTACCCAGGCCGTTGAAATACACCGGCAGATCCCCGCGCCGAGCCGTGGCCACCACAACTGGCACCGGCCCTCCTCCGAATTGCCCCTGCGGCCCACCCGGGCCCTTCGCTTCCGTGCTTCCCTTAGACCGGAAGTACCACACGCCGACTGCAAGAACGGCCACCAGCGCGACAATCCAAATCCACCCGCGCCCCTGTCCCTCAGGAGTCCGCCCAGAACTACCCAGATCGGTGTACGGCTCCGGCAATTCCGTCGTTTTCAGATGCCCCATTCCTTCTCTCCAGTCCCAACGACAACACGCCCATCAAGTCTTCCGGCGCCAAGGTGTTCGCTCGCAATCTCTGGTGATTAAGGCCGCTCACACGGAAGAAGCCTATCGGAAAGTTCCCTCAATGCCTAGGATATGTAAGACGGTCCTCGATGGCGAAAGGTTACCGCACGTTCTGGCCCCAAAATCGTCGGAAAGCGTCCGAATTAGTCTTGTCGCCCACATTCACAATGCTCCCGATAATGGGCTATTTTCGTCAGGGCACGGTTTCAGCCGTGCCGTAACTGAAAGCCCAACCAACAAGGCTTTAGCCGCTGAGGGCATTTCCCTCGGTTCTCACACAAACCCTATCGACTTCGAAAATTCCCATTTTATTGCATGCGAGATCTGCAAAGATTTCGTACACTGGCACCCCCAAAGCGGGGCACCGATTCGCGAAGACAGTTTCTATAGGTTCACAATCCATCGAAGGGGACCGCAACCTCATGCTTAAAGCGCTGATCGTCGGCATCATCTTAGGAGCAGCTCTGGTGCTGGGAGGACTCTGGCTTTACTTTTCAACAGGCCTCGCCCCCGTCGCGGTGACTGATCACCCCCTGCTCTTCGAAAGAAAGCTCGCGCACGCCTCTTTGAATGCTTACCTGGCGAAGCAAGAAAAGTCCAACCCGCCCGTGCCTGCCGACGAGACCAACTTCCTGGCTGGCGCCGATGTCTACAAACAAAACTGCGCGGTCTGCCACGGCCTGCCCGGCGTAGCCCCGAGCGCCATCTCCGAAGGTATGTACCCAAAGCCTCCTGAACTCTTCAAAGGCACCGGTGTAACCGACGACCCCGCCTGGGAGACATACTGGAAAGCCGCCCACGGCATCCGCTTGACCGGCATGCCCGGCTTCAAAGGCCGCCTGACCGACTCTCAACTCTGGCAAGTGAGCCAGCTCCTGGCCAACGCCGACAAAATCTCCCCCACAGTAAAAGCGGCCCTGACACTGACTCCTCCAGGAGCCCCTGCTCCATCACCCACCGGAATAGTCCCAACCAAATAACGATTCACCTTCACCAAAAATCACGCGAAATAACGCTGATCCGCCCCGATCTCGTAGGGGCGGGGCTTGCCCCGCCCGGCGACGCCCGCCCTAAAAGCCGTTCCCGGTGCATAAAGCGCCGCCGACAATCCCTCTCTGCCACCGCAAGCCACCACAACCCCCCCCTCAATCCCGCACGGTCGTCAACCGATCCGCCTCCCGCAACTCCGGAAACAACCAAGCCCACCCAGCCGTAACCAAAAGCGTCCCGACGCCCCCCAAAACCACTGCTGGTACCGTCCCAAACCAATGTGCCGTCAACCCCGACTCAAACTGCCCCAACTCATTCGAAGCCCCAATAAACACCATATCCACGGCATTCACCCGCCCGCGCATCGCATCCGGCGTAGCAATCTGAATCAATGTGCTGCGCACAATGACGCTGACCATGTCGCTCGCCCCCACAAACACCAGCGCAATCAGCGAGAGCGTCAAACTCCGCGAGATTCCGAACAAAATCGTGAATACGCCAAACCCAGCCACGCACCAAAGCATCTTGGCCCCAACGCGCCCTTGCAACGGCTTATGAGCCAGATAAACCGCCATACCCGCCGCCCCAAATGCCCGGCGCGCTCCGCAAAATCCCCAGTCCCCACGGGCCGGTCATCAGAATTTCCGGTGCATACACCGGCAGGAGCGCCACCGCTCCACCAAGCAACACCGCGAACAAATCCAGCGAGATCGCCCCGAGAATCAATTTCTGGCGCCAGATGTAGTGGAACCCCGCCAGGACATTGGCCACGTTTATAGGTTCTCTCGCACGGGCTTTCGACTCCGCTTTGATTTGCCAAGCACAAACCGTCGCCACCATCGCCGCCACCGCCGCCAACGCGTAGACCGCCCACGGTCCCCGCGCCACCGCGTAAACCACTCCCCCAGCCGACGGCCCTAGGATCGTCGCCGTCTGAAAAACGCTGGACGCCCACGCCACCGCGTTCGGGAAATGCTCCTCCGGCACCAACTGCGGCAGCAGCGCACGACTCACCGGCGCATTGAACGCCCGCACAATCCCAATCAAAATCACCACCACATAAATGGGATAGACCGAATGGGTGTGCCGCAACGCGGAAAACAGCAGCAGTCCGGAGCATCCGCCGAAAGCCGCATAGCACGCCACAACCACCCTTCGCCGGTCGTAACGGTCAGCCACATGTCCAGAAACCAGAAAGAGCAAAACGCCAGGCAGGAACTGCGCCAACCCCACAAGCCCCAAATCCAAAGGCCGCTTGGTAATCTCGTAAACTTGCCAGCCCACAGCCACCGACTGCATCTCGGTAGCCAGCACAATGCAAAACCGGGCCAACTGATACAAGCTGAAGCTGGGATAGTTAAACGCGACGCGAGCCGAGGCCAGAGAAGTCCGAGGCGCAGCCATCAACAGCTACTCTGCCACAAATCCAAAAATCCACGAATCACCCGTCGAAGCGCCACCCTTTCGATCGGACCGTTCGGCCGTTGCCGCACCGCCGTTCCTTGTAGGGGCGCAGTAACCGCTCTCCTACCAAACTATTTTCCGCACCTGCTAGAATCACCATCAGGCATCACCACCGAACATCACCAAAATGACCCGCCAACCGCCACCAAAACTCTTCCCCCTCTTCCTGAAGCTGGAAAACCGCCCGTGCCTGGTAGTAGGCGCAGGCACAATAGCCGAAGGCAAAATTGAAGGCCTCCTGGAAGCCGAAGCCAAAATCCAGTTAGTAGCCCCGGAAGCCACTCCAAAGGTCCAACAGTGGGCCGCGGAAAAAAAGCTAACGTGGCAGCAGCGCAACTTCGAGCCAAGCGATCTGGAAGGCATGTTCCTGGTAATAGCCGCAACGAACTCGCTCTCGGTACACGAACAAATCTTCGCGGAAGCGCAACGCCAGGGAGTCCTCTGCAACGTAGTAGACGTCCCGCACCTCTGCGACTTCTACTATCCAGCAGTAGTCCGCCGCGGCCCGTTACAAATCGCCATCTCCACCTCAGGCGAAAGCCCAGCGTTAGCGCTGCGTCTTCGCAAAGAGTTGGAAATCCAATTCGGCCCAGAATACGAAGGATGGGTCAGAGCCCTAGGCGAAGCCAGAGCAGAAATAGCGACAAGAGACTTGAGCCCAGATGACCGCAAAGATCTTCTGCACCAGCTAGCCACCGAAGAATTTTTTCAGGTATTCAAAGACCACATCAAGAAAGCAAAAGAAGAAAAAACCTAGATCCGGCAGTCGAACTTTATGTGGCCCTGACGTCGGCGCTGAGGCTCCGGCTTCCTCAAATCAATCGAATCGCGCTGAAGCACCAACTTTCTGATTGACGGTCTGGACATCGCGGGCCGGGCTAAAGCCCAGCGCCTACATAGTGAGGAGCTCCTGAAGAAAGCCTCTGCACTGTCCAGTCGTGAGACATTTCAAGCCGAGGCCCCCTTGGCCTGCGCCCGCCGAATTTCTTCACTTAAAATAATCGCCTCCGCCACTTCCCGCATCGACAATCTCCGTTGCCGGCTCTGCTTCTGCAGCATCAAATAAGCCTGTTCCTCGGTAATCCGCAAATCGCGCATCAAAATACCCTTGCCCCGCTCCACAATCTTCCGAGACTCCAGTTCTTCGGAAAGCTGCGAATTCTCTTCCTCCAGCCGAGCCATCTCCACCTCGGCCCCCACCAAGAATCCAATCGTGGAAATCAGCTGAATCTCCGGCTCGCTATGCGTATGCGCCCGCCGATGCTGCAAATTGATCACGCCCACCAGTTTGTTCCGGCAAAGAATCGGCACCGAAAGAAACGCCTCATACCGATCCTCAGGCAATTCGTTAAACGACTGAAACCTCGAATCCTTGAACGCCTCAGCACCCACCGCTACCGGCTCGCGATGCTCCGCCACCCACCCGGTAATCCCCTGTCCCACAGGCAATTTCAACCGGCCAACAATCTCCGGGTGCGGATTCTTGGAAGCCCGAAGAATCAAATTCTTGCCCTCCAGCACATACACAAAGCAGGAGTCGCACTTCACCACCGCCGCCACAAAGTCCACAATCCTGGCGAGCACCTCGTTCAACGGATCAGCCGCGGCCATCCGCCGCCCAATCGAGTGCAAAAACCCAATCGCCTCTTCGTGTCGTGGAAGTTCGTCTAAGTGCAAGAGTTCCTCGTTCATCCAGCCAAATTAGCCGCCCACTCCGTGACCGTCAAACGCAAAGAATCGTTCCGAGCGAACAGTATTTATTTTGCGGATTGCAGTTGCCCAATGGAAGCGCCTTCGGATTTCCGATCGCTCTCCGTTACGTTCTGGGTGATGACCGCGTGAAGTTTTCCGGGTCTCCAGGCAAGTTAACAATTTCCCCCCTTGTATCTGGATAGAGGCGGCAGGTTGTGTTGGAGAATGTCGCTGTGAGGGGTTCGCGATATCGCGAACCCCTCACGCGGCGGGCGGCGCCCG
>Ga0185299_10000979_pt1 | contig 65038 bp, 66 predicted proteins | sample PaiPotPPA55metaG_FD_128002 | JGI IMG/M metagenome (GOLD analysis project Ga0185299, IMG submission 128002) | Iron sulfur acid spring bacterial and archeal communities from Banff, Canada, to study Microbial Dark Matter (Phase II) - Paint Pots PPA... ... | reverse complement strand
TCGCGGATTACTTGCCAAGCCTCCTCGTTGCGCCACTCGCCTTAGCAAAAACAACCCGTCCCAGCACCACCAATTTAATGTTCCCAGTCCGAAAAGCACCCGCGTAGCGGGTTGGAGATGCTGAAGGCGCGTAAGAACCATAGCGCCCGCACCAGAATCGGTGCTTATCCCCGGGGAACATCCGCAGAAACGAAACACCGTTCTGTCGCGCCTTCAGCGCTAGGGCCCCTTTTAACCGAATACCTAGGGCTCGCAGACTCACCCTAGGCTATAGTCTTTTCACCGCTTCGCGGCTCTTAACCTTTGCGCCTTTGAGTCCTTGGCCGACGTAGCTAAAAAGGGAGACAGGGCGGAGTCTGCTTTGCGTGAGATTTTTTTCTCCGCGAGCGAGGCAGCTCTCCAGGGTTCCGACCAATCGGCCTCGCAAGCGAGGCAGCGCTCCATAAGTCGGCAGCGCTCCAGATCAGGAGATTGGGTCGCGCACGCCGAATAAATAGATCATGGCGGAAACGAAAGCGATGACAGCGCCAGTGAGGAGTGCTGGGACAAACGAGTGAGGGGATTGAGCGAGCGATCCGGTGAGGATCGGCGCCAATGCTCCGCCCAGATAACCACCAAAATTCTGGACTGCCCCAAGCGAGGCGACGCGGTTAGACCAGAATGTCAGGCCGACACCAAGCGTGATCCGCGGTCCCAAACGATCTACCAGAGCGCCGATGGGAAGCTGCATGATCGCGTAGCTCCAGCCGAACGCGGATAGCAACCATCCCATCTGGCTTAGCGAAATGCCGAGATCTTGGCGAATCAGCGGGTTTGCGACCGAAAGTGAACCGCGATCGAGTTAGTTGATGGTGCCGCAGATCAGAAGCAAGGTCAGGGAAACGATTTGGAGCCGCCGGATACGGGGAGTTGGTTCACGCTTCTCTTGGTTCATATAGTCGGGCGGAAGAGCTTGGCCAGACTATATAGCGCAGGCCGCCAGCAATGATGAAAGTGTTTTGGAGCTGCTCATTGATTTTGTCTCTCTAAACGCGACTTTCTATCGCAAAATCGCTGGCCCGCATGTTCCGATGGTATCGACAGCTAACGTCGCGTGAGCAGAAAACGTTTTGGGCCTGCTTTGGTGGATTCGGCTTGGACGGGATGGATGTCCAGATTTACAGCTTCGTCATCCCGACCCTGATCTCTCTGTGGAAGTTAACGCCCGCTGATGCCGGGCTGCTGCAACCTGCACGTTACTGCTGTCAGCCTTTGGCGGGTGGATCACTGGGATCCTGGCCGACAGGTACGGGCGAGTGTTGATGCTGCAGGTCACCATTGCCTGGTTTGCCGGCTTTACTTTTCTCCAAGGGCTTTCAACCGGCTTTGTCTGGCTTTTGATCGCCCGGAGTCTACAGGGCCTGGGATTCGGGGGTGAGTGGGCTGCCGGCTCTGTGCTGGCAGCGGAGGTAATCCGGAGCGACCATCGGGGAAAGGCAGTTGGCGCAGTTCAGAGTTCTTGGTCGGTGGGTTGGGGGATCGCGGCTCTGGCGGCAACTGTGTTTTTCCAAATCATGCCCCGGGAGTACGCCTGGAGGGCCTTATTTTTTGTCGGCATATTGCCGGCATTGTTCATTTTCTTTATCCGGCGCTCAGTTCCGGAACCGGATATTTACCGGGAGCAACGGACAGCCGGACTGCGCGCCGATCCATTTGCGATTTTTAAGCAGGCCGTTATTCGCCGGACAGTACTTGGCGCCTTGCTGGCGCTAGGAGCGCAGGGTGGTTACTACGCGATCACAACCTGGTTACCCACGTTTCTGCAAAAGGAGAGAGGCCTTACAATTCTGAGCAGCGGCGGTTACCTGGCTGTGATCATCATCGGTTCTCTGGCTGGCTATCTGGTTTCCGCTTATCTGTCAGATCTCATCGGCCGGCGTTCGAACTTTATTCTGTTCGCGGTTTGCTCCGTTTTGGTGGTAGTGACTTATACTGAAATACCGATCAGCGACAACTTCATGCTCGTGCTCGGCTTTCCCCTCGGCTTTTTCGCCAGTGGGGTATTCAGCGGGATGGGCGCTTTTTTTACCGAGCTTTTCCCCACCGAAATACGGGGGAATGCCCAAGGTTTTTGCTACAATTTCGGCCGAGGACTCGCAGCCGGATTCCCCCTACTGGTCGGCCTTTTGTCATCTCGACTTCCTTTAGGACAAGCGATCGGGATTTATGCCGCCGGCGCCTATCTTTTGATGGTTATTGCAGCGCTAGCTTTGCCCGAAACCAGAGGAAAGGACTTACGCGAGATCGGTTGAGGACGTGAAGCGTTTGGCGTTTGGCGGTCGGCGGTCGGCGGTCGGCGGTCGGCGACGGGTCTTAAGGCGCGAAGCGCTGAGTAGAATTTAGCCTAGGCTGAGTCTGCGAGGCCTAGGAATGGTTGTAATAAGAGCGTGTAGCGCTGAAAGCGCGGCAGAATGGGTGGAGGCGGATTTGCCCTGAACAGCGCCGTGTGTCGCAAGGTCATTGCAACCTGCAGCCGCCGTTTCTTGCGCGCCTTCAGCGCTGATCGCTTTTTTTGCGCCATTCCTAGGCCTCGCAGACTCAGCCTAGGCTAACTTCTCCCAGCGCTTCGCGCCTCAAGAACGCGTCGCAAAACCGCCAACCGCCAACCGTTAACCGCCAACCGCAAACTTAAGACGGGTTAGCGGTTGACCGTTGTCGGTTCGTGGGTTCGGTACGATCCACAGTCTCGGACCGAGGGGTGCCGACTGTTAACGGCAAACTGCAAACTGCTAACCGCAAACCCAGAGATGAAGTCCGGTGGTTGTCATCCAACAAGCGTTCTAGCTGCCGCAATCCTGATCGCTTTTGGCTGGATTTGGCCCGGGGCCGGCGTCGGCCAAACGCCCTCTAATGATAATCTCGCCAAGGCAAAAGCCACGGCGCAATTCTCTGAGGACGCGAATTCGGCCGGCTCAAATAACTACGGGAGCATGGTAGTGGTCGGCATCATAGCGGTATTGACTGCAGTCGTGGGCGCCGCAATTTGGCGGGCGCACGAGTTGGCGGTACGCCGAGATTTGGCTATCGAGGGAGAAAACCAAGCGGTCGCGGCTCGAAAAGGCGCCGAAGATATCATTAACCATTTGCTCGACCAGTTGCGAGATAGCCTCGAGTCGCTGGGCCATCTCGATATTGTCGATGACGCGCAAAGGATGGTGGACGCTTACTATGAAAGGTTCGGGTTCAGCCAACAAGATCCCGAGGGTCTTAGCAGATGGGCTGCGCTGCTACAAAATCAGGGCGATCGGTTATTAGCCCAGGGCGATATGAATGGAGCCCAAGTTAAATATGGGCGTTCGCTGGAAATCAACCGGAAATTGGTCGAACAAGATCCTGAAAACAGCGCTTGGCAGGCGGCGCTGTCGGTTCGCTATGAGAAGGTGGGAGACCTATTATTAGCGCAAGGGGATCTGAATCGGGCACGGACTCAGTTTAGGCGTTTGCTCGAAGTACAACACATTCTGGCCCGGCAAAACCCGGGTGATATTGCTTGGCAACGCAGTTTGCTAGCGACGTATGAGAAGCTTGGGGAAGTATTGGAAACCCAAGGCGATTTGAGCGGCGCTGAAGCGACCTGCGCGAGCTCCTTACAGATCATGTTGAAGCTGGTGAGCCTAGACCCGATGAACCGTGCCCGGCTGCGTGAGTTATCGGTGGTTCATGGCCGGCTGGGAGGCGTGTTAAAGGCGCAAGGCGATACCGCCGGCGCAACCAGGAGCTTCAGAGCTAGCATAGAAATTCTCACTACCCTGATCCGGGAGCACGGTGAGAACCCGAGTCTGGAATGGGATCTCGACTGGGCGAAAGCACAGTTGAGGGAAGGGTGAACCGGTTCACGGTTCACCGTTCGCCGTTCACAGTTCGCGGTTTCGTGCTAGCCGTTGGGTGTTTGAGGGTTAGGGCTAGGTGTTAATCAGCGGCTCTGCGGTTGGATGGGACTTATGGGACGAATGGGACTTATGTGATTGGGCGATGGGAGTGGCTTCCAGGCGGAATTCTCAAACCGCGAACTGTGAACTGTGAACTGTGAACGGCGAACCGTTTCACGTTCACCCTCCATTAATGGCTTTGATAGCGGTGTTGAGGTCAGTTGTGGCGGTGTTGTACTGGTCGAGCAGCTGTTGGCTGGTAAACAACAGGTGGCCGTCGCCCTGGCGGGTCCATTGGGAGGAATTTTCCGAGAGAACATCTAACAAGGTGGTAATGCTAGCGCAGGCTTTGTTTACTTCCGTGGGCCAAGGCACTTTCCCAACCTCTTGCGCCAACTGGGCAAAAGTTTCGGCGGTTTCGTGCGCGGTCGAGGCGGGCATACCCTTCGCCTTTAGTTTAGTGGTTAGTTGCCCGGATACATCGTTGTAATAATGGACGGCGGAATCTGCGATGTCCTGGCATTGTTGTACTGCGGCCCGAATCTTTGTGAGGTCTTCACCGGGCCGAACGGTTTCGATCTTAGGCAAGATCTGTTCGCTGAAGATTTGGAAAGGCGGTTTTCGTATATCAAGGTGGGCGACGGCGTCGTTCAGTATTGATGCCACCGATCGCTCGGCCGGAGTAAGCGCCTTTTCATCGTAATTCATGAGGTTCAGATAGTCGATGGCGGTATTCGGCGGCGGTGGCGGTTTTACGTTCTCGACGGCGACCTCTTGAGAGTGTCCGCTGACCCGGTCGACCAGATAGTTAGGAAGCCAAGGATTACGCACGATAAGGCCACCGGTAAAAGAGACGGTTATTTCGCCGATTTAAATCAGCGCTAGCACAAAAAAATGAAGCGACCTGCCGCGCGATGCGTGCTTCCGCAACACCTTCCGCTGCTGCACTATTTGCATAACGTCGCTTGGGTCCGTCCGGAGAATAGTTCCTCACTTCTTCGTTTGTCCTCGCGAATTTGTCATTTCTTAATTTGCTTCAAATCGGTCTAATTTTGCAGTTCGGACGCGATTTCGATCTTTTTGGACGCTTCTGAACTCGCAAGGCCGGAACTCTGCTTTACACTGACGGCCTTGCACTGGTCGCCCAAATGAATCCAATCCGATCAATGAAAAGACTAGCAGCCATCATCCTGGTGGGAATGATCGCCGGCTGTGCCGCCGGTCCCAGCGTCCGAGAAACCGCTGACGCCGATTATGGACCACCGCTCTCGATTGATTATCGCGAGGCAATTCGGGATGCCATGGATGCGACTTTCTTTTATTGGAGAACCGCTCAATACAAGTTCACCGAACCGTATCCGAGCTGGTTTCGTGATCCGGAGGAGTTGGGGGGCGTGGCCCATTACGGCTACAAGGTCGACGTTCTGATCAATGCGCGGAACCAGAACGGGAAGTACATCGGCTTTAAGCCGTACATGTTTCTTTTCAGAGATAATTTGCTGATTCGCGAGCTGAGTCCGGAGACTGGGGCTCGCAAGTCGCAGATGGCGTATGGGGATTAAGGATAGCTAATGAGATTGGCGAAAGGGGGCCTGCCGCGCTGTAGCCCGCGAGGAACGAGCGGGCGAAACTACGCGTTGATGCATTTGGGTTTGACGACGTTAGCGGGGCTTGCCGCGCTGTAGCCCGCCTCCGTTCCCTGCTTCCCAACTTCGGCGCGGCGCTTTCGCTCGCTACTGCGTCGCGGGCGAAAGCGGGTGAAGGGAATCGAACCCTCGTATGCAGCTTGGGAAGCTGCCGTTCTACCATTGAACTACACCCGCGGCTGATGATTGACCCGGCCGCGGCCGGGTCGATCGGATGGACCAACATCGTAGCCGGTTTGAACGGGGACGCAAGCCGAAGGTAGACGCAGCGTCCCGGTCTGGTGCCACTAACAGGGCACATCTCTTATTAACGCCATACCCAGGGTTAAAACCCTGGGCTTAGTCCTTTTGCCCCTTCCTCCTTCGTCATCCTGAACTACGGCGGACAGGTCGGGGCAGAGACCAAATGGTCGCGGATCTTCTCATTTCGACGCTTATGCACGGTCACGGGGTGGCTTCGAGGTTTAGACGGGCGGCTGTTCTGGCGAGTTTAGACTCCCGATTTTTCTTAGCTCGCGAGCATTTTGGGGTGGTCGTATTCCTGAGCAGAGACACAGGTTTTCATTCGTGTGTATTCGTGGCCTGTCGCGCCGGAGGCTCGGCGAAGGCGGATCCATTCGCGGTTGGGTTAGCTGGTATTCGACACAGGAACGAATGCAGGTTATTGTCACTGTGCTCTTTAACGGGCAGAATGATTTTCAATGGGTGTTTCTAAAGGTGTGGCTCAGCCGCTTGATCAGCGGGTTTTGAGTTTTCTGGGCAGCAATAAATATCAGCCGCTAAACAAGACCGACTTGGCGAAGGAGTTGGGGGTGTCGGTCGATGAGCGGGCAGGGTTTCGGAAGCTGCTGGTGCAGCTTGAGTCGGCCGGGAAAATTACGCGGATCCGGAAGGATCGCTATGTTTTGCCGCGGGAAGCTGATCTGATTGTGGGGACGATTTGGATTAACCCGCAAGGGTTCGGTTATGTCGTCAATGAGACGGGTGACGGGCAAGGGGATGTCTATATCCCGGCCAGCCAGACCAGCACGGCGTTTCATCGTGACCGGGTCGTGGCCCGAATTATGGACGAGGAAGGCGCCTTGATTCGTCCCGGGCGAAAGCGGGCCGGTAAGGTTATCAAAATTTTAGAGCGTGCTAATACCCGGGTGGTCGGGACGCTTCAGCAGACGCAGAAGTTCTACTACGTAGTTCCTGATGATCCGTGTCAGGTGCACGACGTTTATGTGCCCCTGACCAACGACGCAGCCGGACGAAAGCCGGCGCTCAATGATAAGGTCGTGGTTCGCCTGAGCGCTTGGGAAAACCGGCATGTCAGTCCGGAGGGAGAGATCATCGAGGTTCTGGGTCCGTCAAACGATCCTAAGGTTGAGATCCTCGGTATTATTAAGAAGCACGATTTGCCTACTGACTTCCCGAAGGCAGTGCTCGATGAAGCATCCGAGATTCCTACTGAAATTCCCGGGAGTGACCTCGATAGCCGGCTCGATCTTCGCCATCTGCCGGTCTTTACGATCGATCCGGATGACGCTCGGGATTTCGATGACGCGATTCATGTTGTCCCCTCCGGCGATGGATGGGAAGTCGGTGTCCATATTGCCGACGTGTCGCATTATGTCAGGCCGCATTCCGCCTTGGACCGAGAAGCGTATCACCGTGGCAACAGCGTTTATCTGCCCGACAGGGTCATTCCCATGTTGCCGGAACGATTATCTAACGGGGTTTGCAGCTTGCGCCCGGACGAGGATCATCTCACCAAGAGTGTGCTGGTCCAGTTCGACCGGACCGGGAGACCGAAGGGGCACAAATTTGCTGCCACCGTCATTCGGAGCGGGAACCGGTTAACGTACCGAGAAGCCTACGAACGGTTAACCAGCGCCCACAGAGATGAGTTAACCCAGAATCTGAAACGTGCATGGGAACTGGCGTCGAAGCTCCGACAGAAACGATTCCAGAACGGCGCTCTTAACCTCGATATGCCGGAGGTGCGCATCAAGGTTGATGCGAACGGGCGTGCGGTGGCGTTGGTCCAGGAGGTCAACGATATCTCGCACCAGTTGATCGAGGAATTCATGCTCCTGGCCAATGAGATCGTCGGACGTGAAACCAAGATTCGTAAGACCGTCAGCGTCTATCGAGTGCATGACGATCCCGATCCGGACAAGTTGATGGAGTTCCGCGAGTTCCTCCTATCGCACGGTATCCAAGCGGGGGATGTGAGCCAGCGGGCCGAAATGCAAAAGCTGTTGAAGAAGATCGAGGGGCGAGGGGACGAGGCGGCGTTGAAAGTGAATTTGCTGCGGAGCCTGAAAAAAGCCGGCTACTCGCCATTACCACTGGGTCACTATGGATTAGCGAAATCCGATTACAGCCATTTCACCAGCCCGATTCGACGCTATGCGGACCTACTGACTCACCGAGCATTCAATGTGTTGGTTGGACTCCGGAATGCGGAGAAACAGTTAGCGCGTTCGAATCAGTTAGAGTCGGTGTGTGAACATCTGGGGTTGACTGAACGGTTGGCAGCGGAGGCGGAGCGCGAAGCGACTCGTTTAAAAAAACTAGAATTTCTAGAATCACTAGTTAGGAAACCGCACCGATTTACTGGCATCATATCTGAAGTTCGTAATTATGGACTGCTAGTAGAAGTGCCTGAGATCCTAATGACCGGGCTGGTTCATGTCAGTTCACTGGAAGGCGACTTTTTCGGATTTGATGCTGTTCGCCGCCGATTAGTGGGCCGAAGCCGGAAGCATGTTTACCAAGCTGGAGATCGTCTCTTGGTGAGAGTTTCGCGAGTAGACCGATTTAAGCACCAAATCGACTTTACTGTGATTAGCGAATAAAAGGATAAAGTGCGAATCCGTTACATTTTTGCTATTTACGTAGCGCAGATTCTGTGGCAGTTAAGAAGATTCTCTAAAACAAGCCTTGGTCTCAGTCCAAGGCGCCAAATGGTGTAATGGTATCGGTATCCCTCCCAAAAAATGTCATGGACAATGTCATCGTAACGAGAGAGTTGCAGGTTGAGCGTAAGCACTTCTATATAGAATTCCGAGAAAACGAACGCGGCCGGTTTATGCGTATTACTGAAGAAGCGCATGGTCGGCGTAACACGATCATCATTCCGAGCACGGGTCTGGACGATTTTATGTCCGCCGCGGGCGAAGTGATTCAATCGGCGGATCGAGTTCCGGCTGCTTCCTGATAACTCTCTACAGGTGCGTGAGCATCTGGAAAAAGTTTCCCCCCGAGCCTGCATCGCTTAAAAATGCTAAGCCATTTTTAAGCAATGCAGGCTATGGCAAAAATAGACTAGCTGTCGCCAGTAAATTTTTGCTGGTTTCCTCAGCGCGTATTCAGCGTGACGTTTCGTCGCGCGTGTATGATCCGTCCCTGCCCGGGAGGGCGCGCGTCCTCGCGCGCCGCGAATAGGTCTGCATCGTCGACATACGGGAACGCTTGATTCTGGCCAATGCTGGGCTTCGCGAACTACGGATCGCGAGGACGCGATCCCTCCCCCGGCGCTGGGTGCGGCAATGCTGTAATGCGGGCTCGCGGCGATCCATTCGTTCACGGCGCTCACGCTCGTTCGCTGACGGCGTTCCCATTGACACACCCCATCGCTTTGTTAGTTTGACCGTTCTGGCGGCGGGACGGCCCCGCGTCAGTCTTTGTTCGTCACCGACCCCTAATCTTTTTATGGCAAGAAAACTCAAGAAAAGGACCGCTCAAGAAAAGCAGCGCTCGCTCAAGAAAACGGCTGCAAAAACTGCATCCACCAAAAAGACCCGCTACGTTTACTACTTTGGTGATGGCAAAGCGGACGGCAACGGCTCGATGAAACCGTTGCTCGGAGGGAAAGGAGCCAATCTGCACGAGATGACTCGTATCGAGTTGCCGGTGCCTCCGGGTTTTACGATTACGACCGAGGTCTGCAGTTATTTCTACGACAACAAGAAAACGTATCCTCCTGAGCTCGAGGAGCAGGTTGCGTCCTCATTGAGAAAAATCGAGAAATCGGTCGGCAAGAAACTCGGTGATCGTGACAATCCGCTCTTGCTCTCGGTTCGTTCGGGCGCTCGCGACTCCATGCCGGGAATGATGGACACGATTTTGAACCTCGGGATGAATGACGAAGTGGTCGAGGTCGTCGCCGAGAAGAGCGGAAACCCTCGCTTTGCCTGGGATTCGTATCGCCGTTTTCTGCAAATGTATGGGGATGTCGTCATGGGCGTGCAAAAACGGCCGGGCGAAGATCATGAGCCGTTCGAAACGGTGATTGAAGAGGTCAAACACGAAGCCGGAGTGGAGAAAGACACTGACCTGTCGGTCGAGCATCTGCAGACGTTGGTTGAACGTTTTAAGCAGCTGATTAAAGAACACACTGGTAAGACGTTCCCTCAGGATCCACAAAAGCAGCTTTGGGGCTCGATCGGCGCCGTGTTTGGTTCTTGGAACAACGACCGGGCAATCGTGTATCGCCGAAAATACGGGATTCCGCACGAGTGGGGGACTGCGGTGAACGTGCAAACGATGGTGTTCGGGAATCGCGGTGAAAGCAGTGCGACTGGCGTTGCCTTTACCCGGGACCCGGCGAGCGGCGAGAAAGTTTTCTACGGCGAATACCTGATCAATGCTCAAGGCGAAGATGTCGTGGCAGGCGTGCGGACGCCTCATCCAGTAGCGCATTTGGCTAAGGAAATGCCGGCTGCTTATAAAGAACTGCTCAACGTCCGAAGCACCCTCGAAGAGCATTTCCGGGATATGCAAGACCTTGAGTTCACGGTCGAAGAAAACAAGCTTTATATCCTGCAAACCCGAAACGGCAAACGCACCGGATTAGCGGCCGTGCGGATCGCTACGGACATGGTTGAGGAGAAGTTGATCAAGAAAGAGGAAGCCGTAGCTCGTATTCCGGCGGACTCTCTTTCTCACCTGTTGGCGCCGATTTTCGATCGGAACAGTGTCAAAAACGCCAAGAAAATTGCTAGCGGCCTACCGGCTGGTCCAGGCGCAGCGACTGGACGGTTGGTGTTCAACGCCAAGGATGCGGTTGATTTAGCGCACAAGGGTGAGCCGGTTATTCTGGCGCGTATCGAAACTTCCCCTGAGGATTTGCGCGGAATGATCGCGGCCGAAGGGATCCTGACCGCTCGGGGCGGGGTATCATCGCATGCCGCTCTGGTTGCTCGGCAGATGGGGAAAGTTTGCGTGTGTGGTGCGTCCGCGTTGCAGATCGATTACTCGGCTCAAACGTTGACCGCCGGGGATCTGATTCTTAAGCAAGGGGATTTCATCTCCATCGACGGCACGGTTGGCGAGGTCTACGCCGGCGAAGTGAAGACGGCAGCATCCGAAGTGGTCCAAGTACTGGTCGAGAAGAAACTCGATCCCAAGAAGAGCAAAGTCTATCAGGAGTTCTCCTCTCTGATGGGATGGGCGGACAAACTGCGTAAGCTTGATGTCCGGACCAATGCCGATACGCCGGAGCAGGTCGCAACCGCGATCGCTTTTGGAGCTCAAGGGATCGGACTCTGCCGGACCGAGCACATGTTTTTCGAAGGCGACCGGATCGATGCTATGCGCCAAATGATCCTGGCAGAGACGTTAGATGAGCGTAAAGCCGCCTTGGAGAAACTGTTGCCGTATCAAAAGGAGGATTTCGTCGGGATCTTCCGCGAATTGAAGGGTCTACCGGCAACGATTCGTTTGTTGGATCCGCCACTCCACGAATTCCTGCCGCACGCTCCCGCACAACAAGAAGATCTGGCCAAGAAATTGGGAGTTTCGGCCGAGCGGATTGCTCGTCGAGTCGCAGAATTGCATGAGTTCAACCCGATGCTTGGACACCGTGGTTGCCGACTTGGAATCAGTTTCCCTGAGGTCACGGAGATGCAGGCACGAGCGATCTTCCAGGCAGCGTCTGAAGTCCAAAAGTCCGGTGTTAAGGTTAAGCCAGAAATCATGATTCCGCTCGTCGGTTTCCCGAAAGAGCTGGCGCTGCAGCTGGAGATTGTCCATCGAGTGGCCGCCGAAGTCTCGAAGGCGAGCAAAGTGCGGTTGAGCTATCTCGTGGGCACCATGATCGAGATTCCGCGAGGAGCGATCGTGGCCGATGAAATCGCCAAAGATGCGGAATTCTTCAGCTTTGGCACAAACGATTTAACCCAGACAGCGCTGGGTATGAGCCGGGATGATTCCGGCAGTTTCCTGCCGCACTACCAAGAGCTCGAAATCGTGAAGAACAATCCGTTTGCTACGATTGACCGAGGCGGTGTTGGCAAGCTCATGGAGATCGCGTGCGATCAAGGGCGTAAGACCCGGCCCGATATCAAGCTCGGTATCTGTGGTGAACACGGTGGCGACCCGGAGAGCGTCAAGTTCTGTCACCAACTCGGTCTTGATTACGTCAGCTGTAGCCCGTTCCGGTTGCCGATAGCGCGTTTAGCTGCTGCGCAAGCAGCGATCGCGAAGAAGTGATTAGTGAGAGGTGAGAATTGATTGGTGGACGCCGGCGGCGTTGATCGATCACAGATCGGTGTGCCCCCCTGGGCACACCGGTGAGGCCCTGGAGGGCGCGCGTCCTCGCGCGCCGTGAGGGTGTTGCCAGCTTTCAAGCGTTGGATGATCCAGGGTTTCGGAACATGCCGGGCTTCGCGAAGAACGGATCGCGAGGACGCGATCCCTCCCAGGTATCCTCGGACACATGGCCGTGAGGGTGTTGCCAGCTTTCAAGCGTTGGATGATCCAGGGTTTCGGAACATGCCGGGCTTCGCGAAGAACGGATCACGAGGATGCGATCCCTCCCAGGTATCCTCACACACATGGCCCGGGAGGGCGCGCGTCCTCGCGCGCCGTGACCGTGTTGCAAGGTTTCCCGCGTTGGATGATCCTGGGTTTCGGAACATACCGGGCTTCGCGAAGAACGGATCGCGAGGACGCGATCCCTCCCAGCTATCCTCGCGCTCTACCGGAAGTAACCCGTCGTCAGGCCAGTCTCATTTTTCGCCACGGCTTTCCTCTGCCTCAGAATCCTTGAGCCGTATTTTAATCTGTCGAGATAAAAGCCAGCGGACGCCGAACATATCGATCGTCGCCCGGATGGCCCGGTTTCCGAAAGTGTATTTGCTAGAGCCGTGACGTCGAGGCCGGTGATTGACCGGGATCTCCACCAGTTTATACCCCATCCCCTTGATTAACGCCGGCAAAAATCGGTGCATCCCATAGAATGGAATCAACGCTTCCCGGCATTCTCGCCGCATCGCCTTTAAGGTGCAGCCGGTATCGCGCACTCCGTCTTTAGTAAACCGGCTCCGGATTCCATTGGCGATCGTACTTTGGAGCTTTTTGAACCAGTTATCCTGGCGTTTAGCTCGGTAACCGCAGACCAGATCAGCACCTTTCTCGACTTCCTCCAGCAGGCGCGGGATATCATTCGGATCGTTCTGCAAGTCGCTATCGAGTAGTACCAGGACGCGGCCCCGAGCCATGGCTAATCCTGCGTAGATAGCGGCGCTCTGCCCGCAATTCTTCACAAATTGGAGCAAGCGAATGCGAGGCGATTTTTGGAGTTGTTTGGCTGAGTCATCGGTAGAGCCGTCATCGACAAACACAATTTCGTGATCGTAATCCCGCATCACCGAAAGGAGCTCGGTTTGAAGCTGCGGCAAGCTGGCGGCCTCATTGTAGACCGGGATAATGATGGAGATCTCCGGGCTTTGGTTCACAGGGGCAGCGTTTGGTATTGGTAGCACGCAAAAATACGAAACTCGTGTACCGGTTCATGTCGGCGATCGACTTGGAAATGATCGACCAGCTCCCATCGGGTAAACGAGTTTTGCAAATTCTGAGGAGGGGTTTCGTCCGGGGAGTCGGTGATATAGAGGGCGGTGCGATTAATAAAGGGGTTCACTCCAGCTTGTTCGCTAAAGAGCGAGTTTATCTCGGATTTATCGGCTGGCTCAACAAACTCATCATATCGGGGCCAAAAAGAAAACTCGTTCTCGATATTTTGCGACTCCGGAATGTAGACCGGTGGATGACCAGGATCTTCGACCCTTCGATCCCGCAAATAAAAAGAGACGATGGCAGCGGTTTGATACCGGTTACCGATCAGGAATACCGGCTCGCCTAACTTTTGTTCAAACGCGCTCCGAAATCGATCGATCTCTGCTGCCGCGGTTTTCCAGCCCCGGAGGAGAGCTGATGGATCCGATGAGTACGACAGATTGATTCCGGTTATTCGGATTACATCGGTGTCCAAAGCCACCCACGAACTAATTCCGGCGATTACTAACGCGACGACTGCGACGATGCGGAGGATTCGATTCTGCGGCGGTACGTCCAGCCACCAGGCGACCGCAAGCAGACTCAGACTGACAAACCCGAGGGTTATCCAAGAAGGCTGAGTTAGATGGTCAAAGATCGCAAACAGACCGATGAGCAGGATCGGCCAACTGAAGCTTAACAGAAAGGAGACTTTGGTGCTGCGGAACGCTCTCGGTATCGACCCAATCAAGGCCGTGACCAAGGCGATCAGAAATAGTGGTGAGCAAACGATCAGTTGATGTCCGACGAACTGGAAGAGAGCGGACAAGCGGGCCGGGAAATGTTTATGCGCCTCATTCCCGCTCGATAATAGAACGAGTCCGATCCAGTCGTGTTGGACGTTCCAAATAATGGGCGCCGTCAAGAAGAGGCAGAATACTCCGAACAGAATGTAAACGCCGGGACGTCGAAATTCCCGGCGATGTTTAGCAACCGTAACCAAAAAAATGAGGACCGAGACCAGCTGGAGCGCATTCGCGTAGTCGGAAAGAAAACCACACCCAATGAGAAATCCGGTTAGGGCCCAAAACGGAAGGCGGTTAGGGCTTTCTTGAACCGCTAGCGAGAAACAAACCATGGCCGCAGTCCAAAAAAAGAGCGAGAGCGATTGCATGGTCATGAAACCCGCTCCCAAATTAAAGAACGGCGTCAGGTTAAGCAGGACTACCAGCCAGAACGCAATACGCTCCCGATAGAGGCGGCGGGCCAAAAAATAGAGCAGCACCGAAGTGCCTAGCGCCAACCAGGGACTTAGCAACCGGACGCCTAGTTCGCAGTGGCCTAGGAGCGAGGTCCCAACCAGAACGGAAAGGGCAATACCGGGTCCGTTAGAGTAATAGCAAACGTTCAGGTGTTGTGCCCACAAATAGTAATAGGCCTCATCAGGCAGCAGCTCCGAGTAGGCGTCCCAGACGAGCCTGGCGCAAGTAAGAGCGAGCAGAAACGCGAAGAGAATCCAGCTTGGGTAACGAAGCATCTGGAGTTTCGAATGAAAGAGCGAAGTCGGAGACCGCGACGTCATCTTGGGGCGGGGGGAACCAACTCGGGATGGAGGGAATGAAATCTGGGAAACCAGCGCGCGGTCACCTTCCGATACAAATAGGCGAGGAGGGCATAACCAGTTAGCGCGAAACCCACTCCGGCGAACACGGAGATGAAAACATCGGAGGGCCAGTGAGAACCGCAATAGATCCGGGAATAGCAGATCAAGGCTGCAGGGATGATGTACAGTGCGCCCAACCGCCCGAAGAACAAGATTGCGAGAGTGGCGAGCACCGAATTATTTACGGCGTGCCCGGAAGGAAATGACCGGCCGATGATCTCTCCGCTGGGGATCGGGGAAAGACCAACCTCCGGAGCTCTAAGGACGGCGAGCACTTGAGGATGGGTCCGAACGAGAGCGACTACCCGTACGTCTGCCAGCGCCTGTTCGGGGCGAGGCCGGTCTACCAACCGCTTGGTGACTTCGGTAAAGATGCCGTCGGCTACGCCCAGCGTGACCAAGGTTGCAAAGATGAATGCTCGCCACCGGAAACCGCCCCGCCAAATTAGCAGGGGGATTAAAATGAACAGAAGTGGACGCCATAGGTCGAAGTTGGTCATTATGGCCATGAGCCAGTCGAGGAATGGGTTCGTCCATTGTCTGTTGATGAGAAAAAGAAGCTTAGTGTCCATCTCCGGTCAGCCTGCATCGGCCATCCACGTCGGGCCGAATCGGTGTAAATGCCCGACGCTGGCTATGGATCGCTATTTTGCGAGCCGAGCGAGCGTAAGCTAAGGATTGGTCATTAATGAAACAAGTAAAGAAATTGGCTCTCGCCTTTCTGGCGATTCTGATGATTAGCCAGCCGGCGGCGCGGGCAGATGAACAAGCGGCCGAGATCTTGAGCGGTATTCGGTTGGCTGATATTTCGCGGGAATTAGACGGACGTTTACGCAAACAAGATGGAACTATTATTCCGTTCCGCCTGCGCGCCGGAGGCGATGAACTGATTTTCAGTTTCACGGATCCGACCGAAGTACTGAAGCTCACTCTAAACGATAACGGTTCGAATCTGACTCTGCAGACTGGCGACCGTGAACGCTCGATCAGCGGCACAAGATTGAACGATTCCGTCCGCGGGACTGACATCACCTATCAAGATCTAGCTCTACGCTTTTTGTATTGGAAAAATTCGCGGGTTGAAGGTGAACAGACCGTGCGGACTTTCTCGTGTTGGATGATCCTGTTGCAGCAGAACAATCCCAACATTGCCTATGCCTCAGTCAGAGTCTGGGTCGCCAAGCAAAGCGGTGCGATGCTCCGGGCCGAAGCGTTCGATGCGCAGAGCCGTCTGGTAAAGAAATTCGAAGTGATCTCAGGCCAAAAAATAGAAGGCAAATGGTTCCTGAAACAGATGCGCATTGAACGTTATGATCCCGCAACGGGGAGTTTAGCTTCTAGGACGTATTTGGAGATTACTTCTTAACGCCGGGAGAATTGAACGGTGAAAAGTGAAAAGTGAAAAGTGAAAGGTCATGACCGCGCCGAGGGGCAAAACGAATGGGACCTATGAGACGCATGCGACTTATAAGGCCCTGGATCCCATGAGGCCCGTCCGTGTTCGAACCCACCGGCTCCCAACCTTTCACCTTTCACTTTTCACGGCTTGCCAGAAGCCTCCCGGCCTGCCCGACGAAGCCCCCGGAGTTTATAACGATGGGGCGAAGTTGGGAGTTTCAGACGACGGGGCGAAGTCTGGCGTTGCCTTGACAGCTCTTTCGCCCTCAATAGCTTACCAAACTATCTCTGTTCGGTCATGAGGACCCCCGGGTTGTTTTTCCAGATTTTTTTTGGTTTAGCCGTTACCTCAAACTCCCAGACGATGGCGGAAGGAGGAGCTGAGACACCGACTAGCTTTATCGATAACGCGATGAAGCTGCGCGAAGAAGTGCTTTTCAAATTGGAACCGGGTGGCATCCAACGCAGCCTTACCGATGCAGTTCCAGGCAAATATCTTTGGCACACCAATATCGTCACGACCACGTTCTGGATCGGCGAAAACTCGGGCGGAAATAATCCGGTTCCGAACGCACAGAGTGCCTGGGATTTAAATTGGTCGCGTAACTATGGAGGCTCGGATCTGCCGGAGAGCGGTGATCGCCAGGGCTTTTTACCGGCAAAATTTGTTCCCCGGCAAAACCCGTTTTACATCGCGTTGCCGTATAATGATGTAGCCGGCGGAAAAACCAAGCCGGAGGCTGCTCAAATTATTCCTTGGTTCAAAGCAACGTTCGTCAAGTCGGGGCAGAGCGTATTGAAGGGACGTTGGTTGGCGGTGCGAAAAGGTATCCGGACGTGCTATGCCCAATGGGAAGATGTAGGTCCCTTTCAAACCGATCATTGGGAGTATGTATTCGGGAATGACCGGCCTCGGCCCAATCTCAATCGCGGTGCCGGGCTGGATATATCGCCGGCAGTGCGGGATTATCTTCGTCTGGAACCGACGGACGCAACGGATTGGAGGTTTGTAGAGGCATCCGAAGTTCCTCCTGGTCCGTGGGCTCTCTACGGTGATAACAACACTTTCGTGATCGACCGGCGTAAACGAGAGCAAGACGTTGCCCGGAGGCAGTAGAGCTGGCGAATGGGCGATGCCCCTCTTATGGAGCGCTGCCTCGCTTGCGAGGCCGACCGTAAACAAGGGAACATGACGATGAGCAGTCCGTTTCTGGCAGCGCTCTATCGGCAAGATCCAAAAAAAGGAGTTCGAGGAGTTCAAGGAGTTGCAGGAGTTCAAGGAGGAGCCCGGGATTGCGTCGGAATTGGACGACGATCACACGAATAACTCATGACTCGGTAATCAGTGGTTTAATGAGCTTTCGCCTCCTTGCTGGACACTCACTACGGAGACGTTGCTTCCTCGCTCGCACGCCGCGCACCGCAGCCCCCGGGGCGAGGCGTGAGTCCTCCCGGCCATCCTCCTTGGACTCCTGCAACTCCTGGAACTCCTTGAACTCCTTCTTCTAATATCCCCAGAAGCGGATCGTGTCGCCTTCCTCGTAGACTCGTTGAAAACGACCTCTTGGCGTATCGATGATCAGGTTCAGGTATTTCGTTACGCCTTTATACGGGTCAAACCCGAAAGTTTTGTTTTCTACGTCCATCTCGGCGGCTGGCAAAACGTAGCGACCTACGATTCCGGTTACATCGATGTAGTGACCTTCGACGCCATACGACGCGCGGATGACTCGCCCGACCGGAGCCCACTCGTCGGCTCTACTTAGCGCCGGTATGGCCATGCCGACCAGTAACAAAGCGGATAGGAACCAACCTCTGTGCATATGAGAAAGAGATTAAAGAGTGACGCGCGCAAAAAATCACGGGTGGATATCGGCGCGCCGATTGCAGGAAAAGACGCGCGAGACTGGATTTGGGTTACGGTCGGCCTCGCCCAATGCTCGGTGAGGAGCTAGGAGGCACCGTGTGGGCCTATCAAGGTCTGGGCGTTATGGAACCCTGAGCTCCGCGACCGGATGCGACTTATGAGACCTATGGGACTTATGTTTTCATGTCCAATTAGTCCCATCAGTCTTATAGGTCCCATCGGTTCGCAGCGCCCACCGAACCTCAGACCGGGGCGCGTGGAAATGCCCACACGGTCGCCCTCCTAGCTCCTGGATTCTAGCTCCTAGCTCCTCCGCGGAGCATAAGGCGAGGCGCATCACTTCTCACTTCTCACACCAGGAGCGGCCTCGCTATAGTCCGGGGCGGCATGAGTCTTATTATGGATATCGAGCCGGTAAGCAAAATATGGAGTTGGACGCGGGAGCGCGTCTGTCGGTCTCCTTGGCCCGGGATAATCTCCGGAGTTTTCTCGTTCGTGCTTTTTATGTGGTTCAACTTTGAGACAGCCGAAGCTCAAGGGACGCCGCCGGCTAAAGCCACTCCGACCACCTCAGTGTCTCCGACCAGTACGCCGGCTCAAGTCGGCACGGCGCATCCCGAAAAAGCAGAGTTGCCGCCCGCTCAGAATATCAAGGTGCAGACGAGCCCCAAGGTGACTGAAGTGCTGAACAGCCCGCCGCTGATCATCAAGGACGAAGACACCCAGCTGATTCGCCTCAAGAAAATGCGATTCAACATGGCGCTCACTGAGGCCAAAGATCGCTATAGTCTGTTCAAGAAAGGCCTGATCAAGCTTTATGACCTGATCGATGTCGGCCAGCGAGTTCTGTCAGCGCAGGCTGATTTAGCTCAGAGCCCGGAAGAACGGGCGGATGTTCTACGGAAGCAACTCGGAATTTTCGCGGAGGCTGAAGACAACTTGCAGAAACAGATCAAGGAAGGCAAAGCGGAGAATGCGGATTTAGATCACTTGCGTTACGAGCGGCTTGGTGTGGAAATTGATTTGGAAGTTCTTCGGCGCGGTATGGCCGAGTAACCCGGACCGCGAATGGACGCGAACAAAAAGCGACCGCGAATGGACGCGAATAAAGCAACCGCGAATGGACGCGAATAAAGTGACCACGAATGGATCCGACTTCGCCAGCTGTCATGCTAACCCTAGGCATACCAGATGGCTTCGTCGGACAAGCTGCGAATCAGAATCGAAGAAACATGTTTAACCTCACTATGAAACCAGTCCGGCTCTTGTTTTTAAGTACAGAACGAACGCGTTCGTCGGCGAAGCCGAGAATTCAGCGTATGCCACCAACCCAGCGCGTTCAGACTCGATTCTCGGCGTTTCCGGCGATGTCGGCGATGTCGGCGATGTCGGCGTTCCCGGCGATGTCGGCGTTGTTCCTGGGTGTCTGTGTTTGTTCCCTTTCGACTGCCGTTTTGGGACAAGAGAAACCCGGCGGCACCTTGGAAAAGATTAAAGCCGCCGGGGTCATCGTTATCGGGACCCGAGAGTCGTCCATCCCATTCTCCTACTACGATCAAAATAATGAGGTCGTTGGGTATTCCCAAGACCTGGCCAACTTGGTGGTGGCGGCAGTGAAGCAGAAGCTGAATCTTCCGAACCTAAGAGAGAGGCTGGTACCGGTTACTTCTCAGACCCGCATCCCACTCGTTCAGAGCGGATCCTTGGATTTGGAGGCGGGTTCAACCACCAACAACCTCGAAAGGGAACAACAGGTCAGCTTCTCCGACACCTTTTTCGTCGTGAGCACGCGTCTGTTGGTAAAGAAAGATTCAGGGATCAAGGATTTTCCGGATCTGAAGGGTAAAAATGTGGTGGTGACTGCCGGGACGACCTCAGAGCGGCTAATCCGCCAACTCAACGACAAAGATCAGATGGGGATGCAAATCATTGCGGCAAAAGATCACGGTGAATCGTTTCTGATTTTACAAAGCGGCCGAGCAGCTGCGTTCATGTTGGACGACGCTCTATTAGCCGGGGAACGGGCTAAGGCTCGTAATCCGAACGATTGGGTGATTGTCGGTACGCCACAATCGAAAGAGGCTTACGGGATGATGCTCAAGAAAGACGATGCTGAATTTAAAGCTATCGCCGACAACGCGCTGGCGGAAGCGGAAAAGAACGGAACGGCGGAAGCGCTTTACAAGAAATGGTTCATGTCACCGATCCCACCGAAAGGGCTTAACCTGGAGCTTCCGCTGAGTGATGATATGAAGCAGCTGTTCCAGGGGCCGAATGATAAACCGCTGCAGTGAGCACCGAAGACGTGAAAGGTGAAAAGTGAAAAGTGAAAGGTGGGTGACCTCGGCCTACGCAAGCATGGCGGCGGTTCTTGTCCTATTACCCAGGGTCTAGGACTGCTCTTGCCGCCACCCTTACCCCCGTGTATTCCTCGTCAGCCATCCCGTTCGACGCGCTTGTCAGTTTTGCAGGCCAAACTGCTCACCTTTCACCTTTCACCTTTCACTTTTCACCTCTCACTTCTCACCTCTCACTAGCGGCCTTCGACTTCAGCGTTTTCCTTCGGCCAAGTCCGGAAAGTGCGCTGAATAACCTCTCCTATCTACTCGTGGGCCTAGGTTGGAGTTTGCTCATGGCCTTGGCCAGTTGGGTCGTGGCTTTCGTTGTAGGGACGATGGTTGGCGTGATGAGAACGTTGCCGGGTCGGATCTTACCCTCTATCGGCGCTTGTTATGTTGAACTATTCCGAAACGTTCCCTTGTTAGTTCAGCTGTTCGTTTGGTTCTTTGTGATCCCTGACGTTACCCCGATCTTTGGAGATTGGTTTAAACAGCAAGTGCCGCCTATCTGGCAGGAATTCATCGCCGGCACGGCCTGTCTCGGTCTGTTCACAGGAGCACGCATTGCGGAACAGGTTCGTTCCGGGATTGGCTCACTCGGACCAGGGCAACTAGGAGCCGGCTTGGCGCTGGGATTGAGAAGAAGACAAGTCTATCTGCTGGTGTTGCTCCCGGTCGCATACCGAATTCTTATCCCGACGCTGACCTCAGAGTTTTTGAACCTGATCAAGAACACGGCGGTTGCCTCCACGATCGGGTATCTGGAGCTAGCGCAACGCAGTGCCAGCATGGCTGAGACGACCTCCCGGGTTTACGAGGCTTTCGCTGCGGCCACCCTTTTGTACGCGGCGCTGAATCTATTGGTCATGCTTTTAGCGCGCGCACTCGAGCGATCCACTGCCTTACCAGGCTTCTTGGGAGACCGTAAATAGGATGGCTTTTGATTGGAGCTCGATACCTGGCTCCCTGCCGATTTTGTGGCAGGGAATGATCGTCACGCTGCAAATCACGCTGGTGGGTGCGCTGGTTGGCATCTTGCTCGGAACCTTGCTCGGCATGCTTCGGTTATCGCCGAACGGGCTGTTGTCGGGGTTATCCGCTGCTTATGTGACGATATTTCGCTCCATTCCGTTAGTGATGGTTTTGTTTTGGTTCCACCTGATCTTGATCCCGTTGGTCGCGGGTCTGCTTTTCCCAGGCAAGCGATTGGAGTTGGGCTTCCTGACTGCATTAATTGCATTCTCCCTCTTCGAAGCCTCTTATTACGCCGAGATTATCCGGGCAGGCATATTGAGCGTGACCAAAGACCAGTTCAATGCCGGTTTGGCTCTGGGGATGAAACGGGGACAAGTGATGAGATTGGTAATTCTACCCCAGGCGTTTCGTCGCATGATCCCGCTCTTGTTGACTCAGGCAATTATCCTTTTTCAAGACAGTACCCTGGTTTATGTCATTAACCTGGATGACTTCTTTCGGAAGGCCTATAACATTGGCAACACGGTTGGCACTCTGAACGAGCTGATTCTATTCGCTGGAGCTGTCTACCTGGTGATTTGTACTTTGGCGTCGGGCTGTGTCCGGCAACTACACAGAAAGCTCACTGTTCCGCCCGTGAAATAGCATGATTTCGATCCGGAACGTCTCAAAATGGTATGGCGAGTTCCAAGCGCTCAAGAAATGTTCAACGGAGGTTGCTAAAGGAGAGGTCGTGGTCATTTGTGGGCCATCTGGGTCAGGTAAATCAACTTTGATTAAGTGTGTGAACGGGCTGGAGTTGTTCCAAGAAGGGGAGATTCGGGTGGACGGAATCTCCGTCGCAGATCGGAAGACGGACCTACCAAAGCTGAGAGCGCGGGTAGGGATGGTTTTTCAGCACTTTGAGCTGTTTCCGCATCTAACCATTCTGGACAACATAACCCTGGCTCAGTGCAGGGTGTTAGGCCGGTCCAAGAAGCAAGCCCTAGAAAAAGCCGTCCAATTACTCGATATGGTAGGACTGGCTGAACAACAGCCGAAGTTTCCCGCCCAGTTGTCCGGCGGCCAACAACAACGGGTCGCCATCGCGCGAGCGTTGGCGATGGATCCGGTGGCAATGCTATTCGATGAGCCGACCTCGGCCTTGGACCCGGAAATGATCAACGAGGTGTTGGATGTGATGGTTAATTTAGCCCAATCCGGAATGACGATGTTAGTGGTCACCCATGAGATGGGTTTTGCCAAAAGAGTCGCCGATCGAGTTGTTTTCATGGACCGTGGTGAAATTGTCGAAGACCGGCCAAAACAAACCTTTTTTGAGAATCCGGAGACAGACCGCGCCCGCCAGTTTCTTTCGAAGATTCTCACGCATTGATAACGGTTCACCGTTCGCAGTTCGCCGTTCGCAGTTCGCCGTTGGCGGTTGGCGGTTGCAGGGTGATGCGGCCTTCTGCGCAGCAATTAACTAGAAGCCGTCGCCTATGGAAATTATGAAGAATATGGCACCAGCTGATTGTTGTTGCTCGAACCGGCAGAAACTGCCAACCGAACGGCGAACCGCGAACTGGGAACCGTGAACTGCGGACCCGATTAGGTTCTTGACCTGCTGGGCGGTTGATCGATAATCAAACGCAGCTGACCGGAGAAAAGGCCTCGGGTTCATTCCGGAATCTTCCGGCGTCGTTCCCCAGTCCTCACGAACGGAAGCGTACCCCCAGAATATTATGTCAACTTCTTCAGGCACTGTTTCTGAGACGACCGGTGAACTTCAAGCGAGACATCGGTTGGTCATCATCGCCTCTTCCCTCGGTACCGTTTTCGAATGGTACGACTTTTATCTCTACGCGGTTCTAGCGCTGTTTTTTAGCGGCTTATTCTTTCCATCCGGCAATCCGCTGGCCTCTAATCTGGCTGCGTTAGCGACGTTCGGCGCAGGGTTTGGGGTGAGGCCGTTTGGCGCGCTCGTGTTCGGACGGATTGGCGACGTTGTTGGCCGCAAATACACGTTTCTAATCACGATCATCGTAATGGGTTTATCGACGGCGTTGGTCGGCCTACTACCGGCCTATGCGCCGGCCGGCGGTTGGCCTGGGATCGGTATTTGGGCGCCAATCCTGTTGGTGACGCTACGTTTGGCGCAAGGTTTGGCGCTGGGCGGCGAATATGGTGGTGCAGCGACTTACGTGGCGGAACATGCTCCCAAGGGGAAGAGAGGACTGTTTACCAGCTGGATTCAAACGACCGCTACCATTGGTTTCTTTCTGGCATTGGCGATTATTTTGATCTTACGCAAGTGGCTTCCGGAAGCCGATTTCAAAGCTTGGGGCTGGCGCATTCCGTTCCTCTTTTCGGTCGTTCTGCTTGGTATCTCCGTTTATATCCGCTTGAAGCTGCAGGAGTCCCCAGTCTTTGCCGAGATTAAGGCGCAGGGCAAGGCATCGAAAACGCCGCTTCGAGATAGTTTCTTTACCCAACCGAATGCTCGTTATGTTTGGCTAGCGCTACTGGGAGCTACCGCCGGACAGGGAGTGATTTGGTATACCGGGCAGTTCCAAGCGCTTTTCTTTTTGACCGGCGTCCTCAAGCTTAACTACGAGATTGCTTATTACTTGATCGGTTTTTCGCTGCTGGTCGCATTCCCGCTGTTTTTATTTTTCGGTTGGCTCTCGGATCGCATCGGCCGGAAACCGATTATGCTAGCGGCCTGTCTATTGGCTGCCGTGACTTATATCCCGCTTTTTCATGGCCTCACGAGCTGCGTAAACCCGGCATTGGAAGCGGCTCAAGAGAAGTCGCCCGTTGTATTGCATACCAGCGAGTTTAGCGGCTTCGGAAACAAGATTTGGGTCACGGTGGTCGACGCGTTCCAACAATATCACCCGACCGGGGATGGAGACGTGAGCTACAAAGCGCGAGTTTATCTGGCCAAGCGCGGTGTTCCTTTCGAGATTCAGCCGGCTCAGGCGGACGCTCCGGTTTCGCTAAGCGTCGGAGACAAAACGTTAACGGGATTCAAAGATACCGATTACGAAGCGGCGATAACCGCGGCCGGCTATCCCAAGGCGGCAAATCCGGCCGAAGTTAACTACATCGGCGCGGAGCTTATTATCATCGTGTTTATCGTCTACGTGACCATGGTTTACGGACCAATTGCCGCGTTTTTGGTCGAGCTGTTTCCGACCCGGATCCGTTACACATCGATGTCGTTCCCGTATCACATTGGGAATGGCTGGTTTGGCGGATTTTTGCCGCTGATCATCGCATCGATCACGTCAGCAACCGGCAACATCTACGCGGGATTCTGGTATCCGATCGGGGTAGCTCTGATGACCCTCATTATCGGTGGCCTGTTCATTCGGGAAACCAAGAATCGCGATATCCGGAGCGAGACAACCGGGGCGGAAGAGACGGTGGGGAACGCACGTGACCCGGCGCTGGCTTAGGGTTCTAGGTTTTAAGTTTTAGGTTCTAAGTTTTAGGTTGGGCCTGGGTTATTGGCACCCGGGCCCTCTTTGTATCCCCAGCAGATACATTGATACCGGCCATGCCAGAGACACCCGCATCGAGGCTTGCCAAGCAGTAGGGTAGCTCTTCTGGGGTACAGCTGAGAACAGCGGAATTAGCCCTTTAAGATCGAATTCGATCACCACTCGTTGGGCACTCTTGTTGTATAGGTGTTGGTCCAAAGCGCAATCTGCAATTGCAACGATTTGCACCATGCGAGATGCATCTTGTTGACGTCCGTGGGGGAGTGTCCCTTCGCCGCCAAGTATGGCTTGATCGTCTCGTTCATAACCGGGATGAAAGCAATGATATCGCGTAACGGCACATGCCCGGTTGATTGCACGCCATCTACACGATTTTTCTTCGAGCTCGTGTGGCGAAGAGCGATCTCCTGCTGGTAATCGAGCCAGGTTTGATCATAGGGCCGAAGACATGTATCCAGAATCCATTGCTCGAAGCGTTGATTGCTCCTCGCCAGATATTCCGGAAGTGGATCACCTGCCGGACTGCGTGTATGCCGCGCCAGGTTAGGAATGCCGGCGATAATCCGGCTGCGCCAGTGTTCGACGATTTGTTTTGCCTGGTCGCCCAAGACTTCGCCAGCTAGTCGGAGATACCGCTCATCTTCCTCTCTGAGTCCGACGTTGATTTTGAGTTCCTGCAATTCCTTGAGCGAAACAGATGACGTTTCGACGGTATCCGCGCCATAGGCATATCCGGGGATTTCTTTGAATTGGTCCTTCATATCGGGCGGTGGTTTTATAGTCTCCGATGAGATCGAGTCGAATTTCTGCGCTTTCAAGAGGCGGTTACGTCATCCTTCGGAAGTTTTTCGCTTGAATCAGGTGTCTCCCTAGCTACGTTGACCGCCCACTGGTAGAATCCTGAGTAGCTCAGTGGTAGAGCGGTCGGCTGTTAACCGATTGGTCGTAGGTTCGAATCCTACCTCAGGAGCCATTTAATTCCTGGTCCAGCAAATGGCACCAGATCTAGCGCCCCTTCAGCATCCCCAACCCGCGTCTGCGGGTGCAATTCGGACAGGGCGCAATACTCGAATACCCCGCTCGGCCCAAATTCGAGGACGAGGACGAGGACGAGGACGAAAGCGCCCGGTTTGACAAACAGATTGCAAAACATCGACTATCGAGCTGATCGGTCTTCCAGAGTCGATGGCAAAGCCTGACCTTGTCCGACATATCAACCAGGCTCGCGCCTTGAGGCTGCTCAAGGAGCAGGGGACCCTTTCCCGAGCGGAGCTGGCGCGCTTTCTGAATCTGAACCGGTCAACACTGACGTTTGTTACCGGTGCGTTGTTACAGCGAGAGCTTATCAGGGAAGCCGGTGAGACTTTCGTGACTCAAGCAACTGGCCGGCCGGGTACAGGCTTAAAGCTAAATCCTGAAGGCGCCTATTTTCTCGGAGCCGAGATTGGGGCAGAGCGGGTTCATCTGGTCCTAATTAATCTTGAAGGCTCGATCACCCATCGACAGACGGCCAAGTTACGGTCCAATGAACCTGAAGCCGTCTCGAGCGTCCTTATTCATCTGGTGCAGAGCGTGTGGCGCAATCAGCTTAAGAACTCAACTCGACTGCAGGGGATCGGCGTCGCGGTATCGGCACTCGTTGATACTCAAGGCGTCGTTCGCATAGCTCCGACCCTCGGTTGGGACCGTGTGGATCTTAAGGGAATCCTGCAACCGCGATTGGACCTGCCAGTATTCGTGGAAAACGACGCTAAGGGTGCAGCGTTAGCCGAGCTCTCATTTGGCGGGCGGGTCGGCCAGAGTGATATTTGCCTACTTTTTCTCGACGTTGGGGTAGGGGCCGGGGTGATAGTAGATCGGAAGATTTTCAGGGGAAGCAACGGGCTGGCCGGCGAAATCGGGCATCTCACATTGGACCCGGCGAAGAATCGGCGAGATGAAAGGATGGGATTTCTCGAGACTCAACTTGGTAGGGACGGCCTGCTGGCGGCCTATCGGCGAGCAGGCGGAGAGGCGCAAACCCTGGTAGCACTCATCCGCGATCTCAAAAAGGAACACCCGCTCGCGAAAAAGACTGTAAAAGCGTGGGGCGAATGGCTCACCCTGGCGATTCGAAATCTGGCCGACCTCTTTAATCCGAGTCTGGTGGTATTGGCCGGCGCCCTCTCTGAACTGTTTCCTTTTGTTGAGCCAGACGTTCGACGTCGTTTAAAGGAGCGGCATTTTCCTACCGTCGAGGATCTCCAAATAACGGTGTCTGCTTTTGGGAGAGACAGTTCAGCGTTGGGCGGAGCGGCGCTTGTGTTCGATCGGATCTTCAGTGTGCCGAACGTAGATTTTCTAGAAGATCTGGAGAAAAATTGATTGACTTTGTTGTGGTAGGCAACAAACTGAACGCTGCATGCCTGAGCGGTTTCCCCCCAAATTTCCCAGCACGCAAAACACTCCATTACTCCAATACTCCATCACTCCGTGCGCCAGGATTCGAGGACGAGGACGACGACGAGGACGAGAACGAAGCCCCGAGTGAGGCACGGCAAAAAGCTGCACCCTTATGAAGGCCATTGTTTACGATGCCCCCAGGAAATTCGAATATCGCGATGTTGATATTCCCCAGATTGCTCCGGACGAGATCTTATTACGCGTGGATGCGTGTGGGGTTTGCGGTACCGATCTTCATGTCCACGAAGGGGAATTCGGAGCCAGATTTCCGCTGATCCCCGGGCACGAATTCTCGGGAGAAATTGTGGAGCTGGGTTCGGACGTGAAAGGGTTCAGTAAAGGTCAGCGGGCGACGGCGAGCACCACCCAGGCCTGCGGCTACTGCTTCTATTGCAAACGGGGCGATTTCCTACTTTGTGAGAATCTTGGCGGGATCGGGGTCGAGATTAACGGGGCATTTGCCGAGTACATCAAGGTGAAAGGCGATTTGGCGTTTCCCATTAATAAGCTTTCTGTTCGGGAGGCAGCGATGATTGAGCCCACGGCTTGCGCCGTTCACGGCATGGAAGTGCTGGCGGTGAAGCCCGGAAGCAGCGTGCTGCTGTTGGGTGCCGGGCCGACCGGACAAGTGCTAGCGCAGCTGCTTAAGCTTAACGGTGCAGCTAAGTTAACCGTAGCGGCGCCGGCGGGACCGAAACTGGACCTGATCGAGCGCTTGGCTGCGGACGCAGCGGTGGCTATCGATCGTAAAGATCCGGAGGTACACCGGCGCCGGCTCGACGAGCTTAGCCCGAACGGATTCGATTACGTGGTGGAAGCGACCGGAGCAGCACGGATGGCGGAAGACGCGATGAGGTTCGTGCGCCGCCGCGGCACCATCCTTATCTACGGAGTTTATCCCGATGATGCACTTGGTCGATTCCGACTAGCTGAGATCCAACGCCGCGAACTAGCGATCAAGGGTTCCTTTGCGCAGATCGACTGCTTTCCTCGGGCCCTTGATTATCTGGAGAGCGGCAAGGTTAAGGTCGCCGAGCTCGTTACCCATGAATTTCCCCTAAAAGATTATCAAAAAGCGCTCGAGCTGGCGTGGTCGCGCCAGGGGATCAAGACGATTATCATTCCCCCAGAAAGCTAAAACCCACAACATCAATCCAACCCCCCAAACCCCCAAACGAGAAATCGCCGACCGAGGGATTACTCGTAATATTCCAGTTTATTATTGACGGTCCTAGATAAGGGCTCTTTTAGTAGGCTGAAATTAAAACCCCCAATTCCCTAGAGCTAGAAAAGCCGGTGCTGGTTTCCCCCGTTTCACCTGCCTTGCTGTTTGCACTGAGCCAGGCGAATGAACGTTCTGAAATCCGCTGGTTTTTTTGGTGACAGACTATTCCCACCCCCTCTATGAAACGATGGCACATTACCACCAGCCTCTTTGCTGGTGCGCTCCTTCTCTTTGCTGGATGGAACGATCCCGCATCCGCCGCCGATAAGAAATATACCATTGCATTAATCCCGGGTCTGACGACCGATGCATTCTATATCACCATGCATAAAGGCGCTCAGGCCGCCGCCACCGCTCTTGGCGTAGACCTGGTTTTTCAAGGTGCGCCTAAATTCGATCCAGAGCAGCAGGTTCCCGTTTTGAACGCCGTCATTGGTCGTAAACCGGATGCAATCTTGATCGCGCCCACGGACAAAACACAGCTGGTCAGCCCGTTAAAGAACGCAGCCGGGAGCGGGATCTCAATAATTACGGTGGATACTTTCATTGGGACTGGTCATTACCAGACCGGCAGCGGTGACGCTGATTTTCCCCTTTCTTACATTGCCTCGGATAACATCCTGGGCGGACAAATCGCCGCCAGAGCATTGGCCAAAGCGATCGGCGAGAAAGGAAAAGTTTACGTCTCGAACGTAAAACCGAACGTCTCCACCACGGATCAGCGGGAAGAAGGGTTCAAGCTGGAAATGAAGAAGTTCCCCAACATTACGGTTTTGGAAACGCAGTTTAATGACGACGACGCCAACAAAGCCGCCGCTCAATTCCAAGCCGTGTATGCGCGGAATTCTGACCTGGCGGGAGTGTTCGGCGCTAATCTTTTCTCTGCCAGCGGTGCGGCGAACGGTGCGAAACAAGCCAATGCCCAAGGTAAGGTCAGAGTAGTCGCCTTTGATGCTCCGCAATCGATCGTGGCCGATATCAAAGCCGGCAATATCGATATTGCGATTGCTCAACATCCTGCCGAGATCGGTTTTTACGGAGTGGTCACGGCTTACGCTCATCTGACCGGGCAATCCGTTCCTCCGTTGATCGGGACCGGTTTCACGGTGATCGACAAGACTAACGTCGACGATCCTAACGTGAAGAAATTCATTTATTCGGACTAGGCGGCGGGCCGCGGGTTCCGGACCATGAAATGGTCTAATAAAACAGCCCAGGGCTTCAGCCCTGGGAGCCGGTATTATAGAACCCGCCCTGAAAGGGCGGCCGAAAGGGTCCGAATTTGCAACATTGTTCGCGCGGTGTTCGAAGGATTTTCGGCCGTTCCTTCATCCAAAATCTTCTTGCGATAGGATCAATGTCGTCAACCAGCACAAGCAATACCTCGGTCGGTCGCCCTTTCAGCGCCTCTAACCCGCTACGTGGGTGCAATTCGGACTTGGCGCAATACTCCAACACTCCAACACTGCATCACTCCGTGTGGCTGGATTCGAGGGCGAGGACGACGACGAGGACGAGAACGATTGATTGATCGACAAATGAGCCAACCGCCGACCGCCAACCCCAAACTGCCAACCGCAGACCCCGTAGAAGAACCGGTCTCCCAACGAACAACATGGGCGGGATCGTTCCGTTCGTGGGCGGCTTCGATGCGGGCTTGGATCTTTTTGTTCTTCCTACTCATCGGATTCGAGATTTGGGCGCAGTTGGCCTATCACACGACTTTTTTACTCAACCCCTTTAACGCTGCCTCGATAGCGGTGTTTACGGTTGGCCCGCTCCTGTTGGCGCTCGGGCAAACGTTTGTGGTGATTTCGGGAGGGATCGATCTTTCGGTCGGATTCACCATGGGCCTTGCCGCGGTGGTGTTTTCCGAGGTCCTCAACCTTAGTACGGGCGTGCTTCCGGACCCCCTCGCTTTGGTGGTTGCCATGATCGTCGCTTTGTTGGCTTCCATGGTCCCGGGACTAATCAATGGGCTACTCATTGCCAAACTACGGGTCCCGCCTTTTATCGGCACGCTAGGAATGTATGGAGTGGCCAGAGGAGTCGCTTATCTGCTCGCCGGCGGGGCGACGGTTCCGATCTCTAACTCGTTGGTTTCTTCCATCGGGAATGGCTCTTTCCTCTCTATCCCAATTGTCGTTCTAATCACGATCGTGCTCACGCTGGCCATGATATTTTTGCTGTCCCAGAGCCGGTTCGGGCAGCATGTCTACGCGATCGGCGGTAATCGCCAGGCATCGTTGCGGGCTGGAATCAATGTATCTCGGAACACCATCGCGCTTTATATTCTGTCATCGCTTACCGCCGGCCTTGGAGGGATCTTGTACACTGCCCGTTTTACCGCGGGTGCACCTCAGGCCGGGGAAACGTTGCTGTTGGACAGCATCGCTGCCGTGGTTATCGGGGGAGCCAGCCTTTTTGGGGGGTCGGGGACGATCACCGGGACCGTTATCGGGGCGTTGATCATCGCCGTGATCCAATACGGTTTGGTTTTTGTGAATGTTGAACCGTTTTGGCAATTTGTGGCAGTCGGGATCGTGATCATCATCTCGGTGCTAGTCGACCAAACCCAGAAACAATTAAGTGGAGCCAGGACTGATGAGTGAGCAACCGATTCTGCAGGTGCAATCCGTTTCCAAACGGTTCGGCGGAGTACATGCGCTCGAGAACGTGTCCGTCGATTTATTTCCGGGCGAAGTATTGGCCTTGGCGGGTGACAACGGCGCCGGTAAATCAACTTTGATCAAGATCATCTCCGGAGTGCATCATCCGGATGAAGGAAAGATCTGGTACGACGGCAAAGAAGTGACGTTCGAGAACCCGCAAAAAGCGCGTGAACAAGGGATCGAGACCATCTATCAAGACTTGGCATTAGCCGATAATCTCGATGTGGGGGCGAACGTATTTCTGGGTCGAGAACCGATGAAGCGAGTATTCGGTCTGCCCGTACTGGACCGGAAGAAGATGCGCACTGAAGCCGCGGACGCGCTGCGAGTCCTTGATATTCGAATCAACCGGTTTGATTTACCGCTCCGTTCCATGTCCGGCGGACAACGTCAAGCGGTGGCGATCGGCCGGGCGATCCATTGGAATGCGAAGGTGCTCATCATGGACGAACCGACCGCGGCCTTGGGTGTGCCTGAACAACGCAAAGTGATCGCCTTGATCAAGAGCCTAAAACAGAGCGGGGTAGGGGTGATCTTCATTTCCCATAACCTGGTCGATATTTTCGCCGTCAGCGATCGAATCGTCGTGTTACGCCGCGGGCAGAAGGTCGGGGAGACAGCGACTCACGCCACGAATTCGGATGAGCTCGTGCGCTGGATGGTAGGCGGGTGACCGGACTCGCCTGAGGCTCGTCCGGAATGACCAATGACAGATGACAGATGACAGATGACAGATGACAGATGTGGAGCCGCGAAATCCGTAATTTGTCATTTGCAATTTGTCATTTGTCATGCGGACGAGCTTCAGGCGAGTCCGGGCGGCAACCCTAGGCCGGCAGTCATCTTGCCCATCTCGGATTGAGCCAGGCCTTTGCCTTTTTCGATGGCTTGTTTCACGCCGGTGAGGACCAGGTCTTCGAGCATCTCGACGTCTTCGGGATCGACGACCTGTTTGGCGATTTTGATAGCAAGAATATCCCCCAGGCCGTTTGCCGTAACGGTAACGTTCCCGCCGCCGACGCTTACGTCCACCGTCTTAGTGGCGAGGGCTGCAGTTAGTTCTTCCTGCATTTTCGCAGCCTGCTTCATCATTTTTTGGATATTCATCGTTAGTCAGCAGCCTGTATCTCGGCTTGGAAGATTTCCAGAGCTTTTTGAATTAAGGGGTCATTTTTGAAATTGTCCTCTGCGTTGGTCGCCGGCTCGGTTTTGTCCGGGAAAATGATCGGAACTAAGTCGTCCCGAGTCTCTCCTCTGATACTCGTCGGCTGGCCTAACCGCTCGCTCAATAGTTGCTCAATATATTTGCGGTTGTTTGGTCGCATCAACGTTTCCATGGCCATGCTATGCTGCGAGGCGAACCCAAGCCGCAGCTCCCTATGCAATAGGCTCACCGGCACCGCCACAGTGAAATACTGTTGGATTAAGGGACGGCTTTTGCGCACTTCCGTAACGATGTCGATCCAGAGTTGGTTAAGATCCGGCGCCTCCGACGTAGCCGGAGGATCGGTAGGGATGAGCTCCTGCTCATCCGTCCGAGTCTCTACGGTTTGCGTTCCCGACTCGGACGAGCGGGAGCTCGTCCCTACCGTTTCTGGTTCAGTGATAGGCGCCTCGGGCGTCTGTATCGCTTCGACGGCTGGTTTCTCCTCAGCAACGACGGGGCGCTTTGCTGATCCACGTTCATGCTCAGGGTTCACGCTGCCCGACTTCGCGCCTGTCGTCTGAAACTCCGTCAGCTTCGTCGGACTAGCCGGCGTACTCGGCGTTCCCGGCGTTTCCGAAGTGCGCGCTGGTTGAATAACCAAGGGCGCGGTTCCGCTCTTTCCGGTAGGCCGAGGTTTTGCGGGCCCTTGCCGTAACTCTTCCAAGGCATCCAGAACCTGATCGAAGCCGATCTCGGCTAGACTTTGGATTGCTCGGATTACCGCCAACTCCAGGTGCAGTTTTTTATTAGTCGCCCATTTCAGAGTCGGTTCTACGTCCGAGAGAATCTCCATCAACCTTAGGAGTTGCTCGGTGTTCAGCTTCGCTTTCAAGCTGGCAGTCGCCGCATTAGCTTTCTCACTCTGCTCATCTTGTAAACTGCTGGCATCAACTTGAGCGATCAGAAGTGAGCGAAAAAAATTGAGCAGATCCGTTAACAGCTTAGCAAGGTCTTTACCGGCTTCTTGCTGAGCGTGGATCAGGTGTAACGCTTTCGTGGATTCGCGGGTAATGATGGCTTGGCTCAGATCCAGTACGACTTGTTCGGCGGTAAGGCCGAAAACCTGGAGTACCTGTTGCTCGTCGATGGAGCTCCCGCAAAATGCTACTAACTGATCCAGCATGGATTCGGCATCCCGGAGACCGCCATCCGCGGCGGCGGCGATCGCATTGGCAGCTGCGCTCGACAACGTCACGCCTTCCTGGGTAGCGATGAAATTCAAATGCTCAGCAATGACCCGAGGCGCGATCCGATGTAAATCGAAGCGTTGGCATCGGCTTAAGATCGTCGGCAAAACCTTGTGCGGTTCGGTAGTAGCGAACACGAAAATCACGTGTTGCGGTGGTTCTTCCAGCGTCTTCAGCAAGGCGTTGAAAGCCTGCTGCGTCAGCATATGGACCTCATCGATAATATAAACCTTGTAGCGTCCTCTGACCGGGGCGAACCGGACATTGTCCCTGAGCTCTCGCACTTGATCGACGCTGTTATTACTCGCGCCGTCAATCTCGAGGACGTCGAGGCTGATACCTAACGCAATCTCTCGGCAAGAGTCGCACACTCCACATGGGGTTGGCGTAGGTCCTTGCACGCAATTCAATGCTTTTGCCAATATCCTCGCCGTAGAGGTTTTTCCGGTCCCTCTGGGACCCACAAACAGGTAAGCATGGGCCAGTCGGCGCTGTTCAATCGCGTTTTTCAGAGTCTGCACGACGTGATCTTGACCCAAAACATCGTCAAAGATCTGTGGTCGATATTTGCGCGCAAAAACCTGGTAACTCACAGCGGTAAATTAAGCTGAAATGGGCACAGAAGCCAAGGGCGGGGACCGATATAAAGTTTTAGGTTATAGGTTTTAAGTTTTGAGTTTCAAGTTGCACGATCCATCGAACAGCTTGCTCGACAATACCCGGTTTGAGAGCTAAAAGGCCTAACCTGGAACGTAGAACCTACAACCTAAAACCTGAAACTTACTCCGCTCCCTGTGCTCCCCACCATATTGCGCCTCTTGGCTTGGTTTATCGTCTTCTTGGGAGCGACCTTTTGTTGGATTGTTCTCATCGAGCATGGGCCGGATGACTTCGTCGAGGGATGCAAAATTGAGGCGGCGAATTTCAAAGCCATTGTTACTCGCTTGGTCACCCCGCATTGAACCGTATAAGTTCTAGGTTGTAGGTTTTAGGTTCTGAGTTTTAGGTTTGAAGCCAGACGCCCGAGACCCGAATCGCGCGCTGTCGAGTGACTCTTCAAAGCGGAGGCACCGCTCTCCAACTTAAAACCTAGAACCTAAAACTTAAAACTTAGAACCTATAACCGTTAGTGCGGATCGTTTGCTTAAGCGCTGAGGCAGCCGATATCTGTTTTCGACTGGGCGCCGAGGCGGATGTTGTGGCGGTCTCTGCCTTTGCTCCGAAAGAGCCCGCAAAGCCGATCGTATCCGGGTTTTCACGTGGGAACACCGCGAACATCATTCGGGTCGGTCCTGAGCTGGTCATCACGTTCTCCGATGTCCAGGCGGGTTTAGCGGAGGACCTGGTCCGGGCTGGGATCCCGGTATTAGCATTGAACCACTTCACGGTGGCAGGGGTAGCGGACTCGATTCGGTTGTTGGGTCGGGTGCTCGGCCGGGCAGAGGACGCCGAAAAGCTTGCCGACACGTTCCTTACCAGGCTGCGGGCCCTCACTTATTATCCCGCGATTCGGCCTCGGATCTATTTCGAAGAATGGGACCAGCCCATGATTGCAGGAATCCCGTGGATCTCAGAGATCATCCAAATGGCCGGCGGTGACGATATTTTTGCCGCGCGATCCGCTAAGAAATCGGAGCAAAGGGTGGTCGAGAGAGAAGAGGTCATGGCGGCGAATCCGCAAATCATCTTGGCTAGCTGGTGTGGCAAACCGGTCGAGATCGGATCGATCTGTGCTCGCAAAGGTTTTGGGGCTATCGACGCCCGGTCAAATTCATGAATTAGCCCCGGAAATCATTTTGCAAGCGGGGCCGAGTTTGGTGTCAGGTTTAGAGGCGATAGTGAGCATTATTCGCTCGTGGGAGGGAGGGAAATCGCCGTGAAGGCACACCAGCGAATGGGCGACGGGGCGAAAACGCCTGGAGGGGAGCCAGACTTCGCCCCTCCGGCCCGTACGCCCATACGCCCATACGCCCATACGCCCATACGCCCATACGCCCATACGCCCCTCCGGCCCATACGCCCATACGCCCATACGCCCATACGCCCATACGCCCATACGCCCATACGCCCATACGCCGGTCCCGTCGCCCTTCCCGGGCGTTGGGATTGACGCTATTCAACTCCCTCGGTAATTTTCAGGCGTGCCGAAGTTGGTCATACCGCGAAAGGCTGTCTATCGTCTTTCCCTTTATTATCGGGTATTGGAACGCCTGAATCAGAACCGGATCGAGACGGTTTCCTCGGACGCGCTAGCCAAAGCAGCGGGAGTAAAGCCGACTCAGCTCCGAAAAGATCTGACCTATTTCGGCCAATTCGGGACTCGCGGACTAGGCTATAAGGTCGAGCCTTTGCTGACCAAGCTTACCGGCGTCTTGAGGACCACCCGGTTTCAACCGGTGATCTTGGTCGGGGCAGGGAACCTCGGTTCTGCGTTGCTGCGCTATGACGGGTTTGCCAAAGAGGGATTCGAAATCGTGGCGGCCTTTGATAGCCGGCCCGAGGGCGTGAAAACCGATAACTGCAAGGTGCCAATCCAGCCGGTCGAACAAATGAAAGAGTTTGTCCGGGAACACAGCATCAAATTGGCGATCTTAGCGGTCCCCGGGGTTGCGGCCCAAGAGGTGACCAATCACCTGGTAGATGCGGGTATCCAGGCGATTCTTAACTTTTCGCCGTTAATCTTGCAGGTCCCGCCGCATGTGGTGGTCAACAACGTGAACCTGGCGATCGAGCTGGAGAATCTGACCTACTTTATTACTTAGGTTGCGCGCTGGAGGGTGGAGCAGGATGTGCGTGCGGTCACGGTCGGGGCGGTGGCGGACGGAGTGGTGGAGTGGGGGAGTAATGGAGTGTTGGGGTGATAGACGACGCGGCGCAGTGCCAGGTGAGAAGCGCTGAAGGCGTGAAAGCCCCTTCGGGGCGTCCCAAAACCTCGCGGAGGCGGAGTGCAATTCGAGCACCACTCCATTACTCCGATACTCCATCACTCCGCGCGGCAGAATTCAACGGGTAGGGAGGAGGACGAGAACGAAGCTGCCGGTAGGGCGCGTCTATGCCCCTAACCGCGGGCCGGCGTGACCGAGGATTTTCACCGTTTGATTGAGTTGCTCGATCTTTAGAGGCTTCTTCAACACGGTTACCGGGCTAATCTGCAAAATACGATCCAGCACTTCGGAATCGGGATAACCGGTAATGACGATCACATTAAGGTCGGGATCAATCTGTTTGGCACTCCGATAAACTTGGTCTCCAGGAGCGTCGGGGAGTTGAAGATCCAAGAACATCAGATCAAATTTCTGTTTTTTAAGGTTGGCGATCGCATCTTTCGCGGTCCCGACCACCACCCGGCTAAACCCAACCTTCTTGAGGAAATTTCTGAAGAGCTCTTGTAATCCAGGATCGTCGTCCACCACGAGCACTGTAGGTTGTCCCTGTTTATCCTGGTGCAAGATATCCCGATCGAGCGACGATTTCTTAATCCGCCACCGTCCTCCGATCTGAATTGCCGGGATCTGCCCTCGTTGGACTAGATAATAAACGGTTGGAAGAGGGATTCTTAGGTATTCCGCTGTTTCTTTGACCGTCAGCAGATTATGATTTGGGGGCTCGCTCACAGATATCGGTCTAGCAGATCCAGTTGAATTTGAATGTAGGATTGTTATGAGAATAACACAGGTTAGTCAATAGTACGTTTTTTCCCGCTGCTATAGATGCTACGAATTTTCGCAATGTTTCGCAATTTGCCCGGAGCGAGGCGGACTCGCCTGAAGCTCGTCTGCATGACAAATGACAAATTGCAAATGACAAATCACGAATTTTGCGGCTCCACCTCTGTCGTTTGTCATCTGTCATTTGTTATTTCGGAAGAGCCCTAAGGCGAATTCGAAGGGCTATCAGTTGAAAACAGGACGCTAAACTCATGCAAAACCGTATCGAAAAAGATTCCATGGGCGCCATGGAGGTTCCGGGTGATGCTCTCTATGGAGCCACTACCCAAAGGGCGGTGCTTAATTTTCCCATTAGTGGTTACCGATTTAGCCGGCCATTTATTCGTGCGCTTGGCCTGGTGAAATGGGCAGCCGCATCAGCTAATCGAGATCTCGGCAAACTGGAGGAAGACAGAGCTCAGCTCATCTCGCAGGCAGCGGAAGAAGTGATCGATGGCCGTTGGGACGTCCACTTTCCCATCGACATTTTCCAGACTGGCTCGGGAACCAGCACGAACATGAACGCGAACGAGGTGATCGCCAACCGGTGCAGCCAAATCGCCGGGAAGCCGATCGGCTCGAAAGATCCGGTTCATCCCAACGATCACGTCAATATGAGCCAGTCGAGTAATGACGTGATCCCGACCTCTATTCATATTGCAGTGGCAGAATCGATCCGCAGCGAATTGATGCCGGCCTTGGATCATTTACAGCAGGGCTTAGAGACCAAAGCCCAAGAGTTCTGGGACGTGATTAAGATTGGGCGAACGCATTTGATGGATGCGACCCCGATCCGGTTAGGACAGGAATTCAGCGGCTATGCCAAACAGATCGAGTACGGCAAGCTGCGCGCCGGTAACGCGATCGCCGCGGTGGAAGAGTTGGCGCTGGGCGGGACGGCCGTTGGGACCGGACTCAATAGTCATCCGGAATTTGCGGGTAAAGTGATGGGGTACCTTTGGAACCGGACCGGCGTTGCCTTCAGAGAGGCCAGAAATCATTTTGAAGCGCAAGGAGCCAAGGACGGACTCGTAGAAGCCAGCAGCCAGTTGCGCACGATCGCAGTCAGTCTATTCAAGATGGCCAATGATATTCGACTCTTGAGCAGTGGACCTCGGTGTGGGATCGGCGAGCTGCAACTGCCGGCCACCCAACCGGGAAGCTCAATTATGCCGGGGAAAGTGAACCCGGTGATGTGTGAGGCGGTAGTCCAGGTGTGTGCCCAAGTCTTCGGCAATGATACGGCGGTCTACTGGGGTGGCGCTACCGGACAACTGGAACTCAACGTGATGATGCCGATGATCGCCTACAATGTTTTAGAGAGCGTCCGGCTATTGAGCAATGTCATGCGGGTGTTTCAGGATAAATGCATCGGTGGGGTTACCGCCAACCGCGAACATTGCGAAGAACTAGTGGAGCAAAGCATGGCGCTTGTAACCAGTCTAGCACCAATAATCGGTTACGATCGTGCCGCCGAAATTGCCAAAGAAAGCGTAAAGACCGGCAAAACCGTCCGAACTCTCTGTCGGGAAAAGAAGGTATTACCCGAGGATCAATTAGCCGCGGCGTTGGATGCGGTAGCGATGACGAAGCCAGGGGGCGAGGGGGCGGCCGGCGGTTAGCCGCCGGCTGTGAAAGGTGAAAAGTGAAAGGTGAAAGGTGAAGAACGTCGGTGATAAGGCAAAGATTTCAGAGCGAGACGGATTGGACCAATCTGGCTTGTATGAAGAAAACTAGTCGGCACCAAGCGGCCCCTCTACACGCTTGATAGCCTGTCACCTTTCACTTTTCACCTATCACCTTTCACGTGCGAGGCTCAGCCGAGCACAATCTCAACGGCTCGCTGAACCGCGGCGGCGTGGGCTTGCACCCGGGCGCCGAGCTCGTATTCAGATGGTGTTTCAAAGGTGATGGTATGTTTGCTGTGATTGAAGGCGAGATAGGCGGCTTCGGGCATCACCGGGAATTGTTTGCGCCGGATACGTCGCTTGATTGAACCTTGGAGGGCTTTTCGGCCCTCGATTTTTTTCCGGAGATCGACCGGCACGTAATAGCCGGCTGCAGTGAGCAATTCAGGGCCGATGGGACGATCAGCCGATCCTTGATGCCGGACCTCGTAAAGATAAACTCCTTGGGCGTCGAAGTCTTCATGCAAACACATCGACACGGAAAAAGAGTAACCGGTTAGCAATTCTTTGTGCGCCGTGATCTGGGGGACATTATCCAAGTGATAGCTACGATTAAGATCACGGCCTTCAGCGTCGACGCGACGGTTATGGATCAGGCCCCAAGGATTTAAGCAGGGCAGCACGAACAACGGCAAACGGCGAAGGTATTTCAGGTTTAATTCGGCCCAGAGATAAAGACCTTCGGTGGAGGCAGGTTCGTCGCCATGAATCCCTGCAGAGAGATAGATGCCTTCCTCGGCTTCGAGCGCCGGCGAGCGGACACAGAGAAGCTCATATTCGTCCGACGTCGCGAAGGACTCGCAACGGAGATTTGCTCTCCGGGCCAGGCTCTTCCACCGGCGGACGAGATAGAGATAATCGTGGGCGCGATGAGCTTGAAAATCGAACGTCATCCGGCCGCTAATTCCTTTAGCAACTTATCGTGGATCCCGCCGAAGCCGCCATTACTAAATACCACCACGGCATCGCCTGATCTAGCCAGCGGTTTAACCCGTTTTACGATGTCGTCGATGTTTGACTCGTAGAAGGCAGGCTTGCCGGCTCCTTGGATGGTTTGGATCACTTTGACCGGGTCTAACCGGTCATTAACTGGTAATTGATCGAGCCGGGCTACCGGCGCCATTACCACTCCGTCCGCCAGGCTCAGTGCTTCCGGTAATTCAGACTGGAACACCGAACGCCGGGTGGTGTTAGATCTGGGTTCGAAGATTGCCCAAAGCCTGCCTTTGGGATAGCGACAACGTAAGGCCAGCAATGTCTCCCTAATCGCGGTTGGATGATGCCCGAAATCGTCGATAATCTTGATGCCGTTGACTTCGCCGCGCAGGTCTTGTCTCCTGGCGACCCCGCTGAAACTCCTGACTGCCTTTTGAATGATCCCGGTCGAAATCCCGTAAGCTCGCGCTACCGAGATCGCCATCGCGGTATTGCGGACGTTGAATGCGCCCAGTAGTTGCATTTCAAAAGGGTCGGCTCCGAGCGTGAAAGCCGAGCCGTACTCGTGATACTCCACGTTCGCGATGCGCAGGTTAGCCGACTCGGAAAACCCCACCGTGTATACCGGAGCGAACGCATGTTCCGTAACCGCGGCACAGCGGGGGTCATCCCCGTTGATAAAAATCCGGCCGCACCGGGGTACTACGTTTACTAGACGCCGAAAGCTGACCAGGATTTCCTCTAAGTCATGGAAGATATCCGCGTGATCGAACTCAATGTTATTAATGACTAACGTCTGCGGTAAGTAATGGAGGAACTTTGAGCGCTTGTCGAAAAAGGCGGTGTCATATTCGTCGCCTTCGATCACGAAATAGGGAGAATCAGGAAACGCCGCGCCTTGTCCCAAGTCCTTGGCGATACCACCGATTAAGAAACCTGGTTCCAAGCCGGCGGTACGGAAAATCCAGGTCGCCAGCGAAGTGGTGGTCGTCTTTCCGTGGGTTCCCGTGACCACGACGTTCTGTTTTCCTTGTAGAAAGAATTCTTTTAACGTCTCCGGAAGTGATCGGTACAAAAGGTTCCGGTCTAAGACCGCTTCAAGTTCCGGGTTCCCGCGAGAGATGGCATTGCCGATCACGACCAAATCGACGTCGTCCGGCAAATTCTCAGGACGAAACCCGGTGGCAATCGGGATCTCTTTTGCGGCCAGGAAGGTTGACATGGGAGGGTAAACATTGTCATCGGACCCGGAAACCAGGTACCCAAGATCGCGGATGGCGGCGGCAACAGCTCCCATGGCGGTTCCGCAGATGCCGATAAAATGAATTCGCCGGACAGGTTTCAGCATTAAATACAAAGTGCCTGATCGTTTTCCAACCTGGAGCTGGCAGTTACCCGGCATTTACCCAGTGCGGGCCAGCAAGTGCCCGCAAATTGCGCGCCTGCAGATCGGACCTCGACACTATGCCGGGAAAAAGAAGGAGTACAAGGAGTACAAGGAGTTCGAGGAGTTCAAGAATGCTGAGGTCAGGGTCCTTGAGTCGCTCAGGTAGGACTCGCCCCGGTCAGTGGCAGTTCGCGTGCTCCTTGAACTCCTCGTACTCCTTGTACTCCTTGAACTCCTCAGCTCACAAAGGCCGAGACATCCAGGCTGGCGATCCCACGGTCTGATCCCAAAGGGGCGCCTTTTGTCTGGAGAACGGTGACCACCAGTGATGTGCCATTAGGATACCATTTGGCATGGTTGGCATTCCACCCCGGGTCGGTTACTTGGACCGCTGGGGTGCTGCCATCTGCTTTCTGAATGTAAATGGAGTACTGGTCTTTTGAATTAGAACGGTTAGACTCAAACGCGATCCAGTTGCCATCGGGTGAATACCAAGACGCCCGGCCTTGGTACTTGGGATCAAAAGGCTTTTTGGGAATGCCCGGGTCAAGGGTTCTCACCGTCGGTGTAGGAGTGGAATTATCGGTCAGCCAGATATAATTTTTGTTTTGGTTGTAAGCGGTCCCAGGTTTAACCACTTGGCCGGCAAACGCGATCAAGTTCGGATTCGTTTGATTCACACTGGGGAAGCCAGCCCAGACTGTGTCGTTTGCCAGCATTGGATTTAACACCGTGCCGGTCAAATCCATCTTCGAAGTGCGCGGTATCGGTAACGCGGGGCGATGCTTTCGGTTATTATAAATCGCTAGGTGAGTCCCGTCCGGATACCAAGTTGGATAGCTCATCTTGGTGGTATTCGGTATGGGTTTCGTGGGATCGGTGGACAGATAGATCCCATCGGTGGTGTTCATGAATACGACCGTATTCGTCACCCAAGACCAATCCGCCCGTAAGGATTGCGCCTTCAATGCCGGAAACGCTAGGGTTGGCGTGGCGCCTGGGGTCGTTAGATCCAGGGAATAGAGTTTCGTGATGTTTTTAATAGTCCTTTCAAAAATCACGGTCGTGGCCGTGCCACTCACGTTGTTGACCACGGGGCGGTAGTCGTACACTTTCACCTTTGGCGAGTACGTCATCAGAAATACCGGCGTTACAAAGGTAGGTGCGATTACCTCTTCTGCCGCCGCGCTATTGGGCCGGAGAATGCCGTTCGCTAACGCCCATCCTGCCGCTAATGACGAGGATGTCTTGATGAGAAATTGCCTTCGATTAATTTCCATATCGGTTTGAAGCGGTGATAGCTCTCAAGCGCAGGTTGTTAGCGACACAAACTCGCTAGGGTTTTCTGCGAGAGCCATACGAGCCGGCAGATTCTGTTGGTTATTTCGCCCGATGTCTAGGCTTTTTGCGAGCGTCCTAGAAAGCCGTTGTTGGTATGGATTTGTGCTGGATTTCGCTCGATCGGAATTCCACCCGATTACTCGAGGTCGTTTGGTTCACGCTGGGAAAACCGGCCGTCGAATCTTCGTTTGTCATTTATTGCTTTAGCCTGAGTGTTTGGGACGGCGGAATCGGTCCGATGACGCATTCCCTATTTCCGCTCAACGGCAGCGGTATTGCGAAGTCGTCTGACGGTTGGCGCGCCGGGTAAGCTCACTCCGAATCAAAGGATCAAAATCATGAACCCCTCTGAAACCAAAGGCGAAGCGAGACGGACGGTTTTAGTCTCTGAACTGACGGACGGTATCCTGGATCCGACTCAACCCATGCTGGGTCCGCTGATACCGGGTGGCACTATCATGGGAAATACGGCGCCTGGCTGTTGGGGGCCAATGATTACCCCACGAATTCGAGGAGGACACGAAGTCACTAGACCGGTTTTTGTGGAAGGGGCAATGCCTGGCGATGCCGTTATCTTGCGTATCCGCGATATCAATGTCACTTCGGTGGCAACGGCATCCGGCCATGATCGTTGGGTGGAAGGTCATTTCTTGGGAGATCCTTACGCTGCTCCACGGTGCCCCAATTGCGGCACGCTTTATCCGGATACTTATGTCGAAGGGATCGGCCAACATGCGGTCCGTTGCGTGAAATGTAACACGCCGGTTACCCCCTTTCAGATCGTGAACGGCTACACCGTGGTATTCGATGATACCCGCCAGGTCGGGGTCACCGTCCCGAAAGAAACTGCGGAACGGATCGCGCATTCTGCGAATCAATTTGCTGCCTTACCGGAAAGCTCTGCGCAACATTCGATCCTGACATTTGCACCCCATGATCTAGTCGGTGTTACCGTCCGGTTGCGACCGTTCCTTGGTCAGTTGGGAACAACGCCGGCCGTTCGCATGCCAGACTCGCATAACGCCGGTGATTTTGGGTCCGCGTTGATCGGTGCTCCCCATGAGTACGCGATCACGGCTGAGCAACTCGAACTTCGGACCGATGGCCATATGGATATCGATGCGGTCCGGCCAGGGGCGATCCTCTTAGCCCCGGTGAAGGTTGCCGGCGCCGGCATTTATTTCGGCGACATGCATGCTCTCCAGGGCGACGGCGAGATCGCGGGGCATACCATGGATGTTTCCGGCACCGTGACCTTAGAGGTCGACGTTTTGAAAGGACGCTCACTCGAAGGTCCGGTCCTGTTCCCGTTAGTGGAAGATTTGCCGCCGTTAGCTCGCCCTTTTAACGACGCCGAAAAAGATCGGGCCCGCCGTCTAGCGGCAAAATGGGGTGTCGATAAGCTCGAAGAATCAGCCCCAATCTCGGTTGTCGGCTCCGGTCCGGATCTTAATCAGGCAACCCAAGTCGGCCTCCGCCGGGCCGCCGAACTTCTCTCGCTCACGATCCCAGAAGTAATGAATCGTTCCACAATTACCGGCGGTATCGAGATCGGCCGCCACCCCGGGGTCGTCCAGATAACATTTTTGGCGCCGTTACCAGCTCTGGAGAAAGCGGGCCTATTGCCGTTTGTGCAGGAACAGTATGGGGTGGGGTGATTGAGGGGTGATTGTGGGGTGATTGCTGATCAGTCGGGGTGGTTTGGAAGCCATCAGTAATCAGTAAGACAGTAATCAGTGCAGAACCGCTTCTCGGCGGGCGAGCGGGTCCACAACACTGTCGTTGTCAGTTCGCCGTCAGCGACAAGTAGAGACAAATACTGATTACTGACCCACTGATTACTGATTACTTCCGAACCAGGAGGGAATTGCGGCTTTACGCGGATCGTTGTTTTTGGTCTCCTCCTGCCAACTGTGACGAGAGAGGGTTCGCGCGCCGTTTGGCTGGCAATCATGATGGGAGCATTCGCCGTGATCTGGGTGTTTTGGGGAACCAGCAGTTTAGCGGCGGAGATGGCAATCTGCGCGGTAGGGGCAGCGCTGGTCATATCTGTGGTTATCGGTATTGCCGTTATCCGACTGGCGCGAAGTATGCCGGATGATCTCTCCTCAGCGCCCCCTAATTTGAAACTCTTCTGGGGTTCGATCGTTTTCGAAATAGTCGCTGCCGTTGTCGGTATCAATCTTCTAAATCAATTCGGCCAGAATCGGTTTGATATGCCGTGGTTGGCCTTCGTGGTTGGCATCCATTTCTTTGGGATAGGCGCCGCATTTCACACTTCGCTGCATCACTGGGTCGGAGGCGCGATGTGCGGAGTGGCGTTAGCCTCGTTGATAGGGCTGCCGCCGGCGAATCCGAGCCCTGCCAATCAAGTGAACTTTTGCGATTTAGTGGTTGGTATCGGGTGCGCTATGGTTCTCTGGGCGTTTACACTTCTTACTTTTTTGCGCCCGGAGAAACGAGTAACTCGGTAGCGGTCCGGCAGCTGCCGGAGCCAGAACCGGGAGGGATCGCGTCCTCGCGATCCGTGATTCCCGAAGCCCAGAGCCTTCCCTAATCAAGGGCGAAAATACACTGTTGGCTTCGAGAACGCTTTCGCGGCGCGCGGGGACGCGCGCCCTCCCGGGTCAGGGGTAATTTTGACGCGCATGGGCAGCTGCCGGACGAGGACGCGATCCCTCCCGGCGCTGGGTCCGTCGGCCGCATGGGCCGACCGCTACCGGTACCCCGGACCGGACCTATTGACGCGTCAGTGTCCCAGAGACGGTGCCATCTTTACCCCCATGCTGACTGCTCCAAAGAAATGACATGGTATCATGATTTACGAGCTTCAGCTGCAGATGGCCGCCGTCATCGCAGTCACCGTTTTTGATCTTCTCGGTATAGGAATACGTATTGTCTGCGGTGCGGCTTCCGGTGAGATCGCCAGTGCACTGAAAGGACGAATAATCGGTGCTGCCGTGACTGGCCGAGTCGAATTGTACGGTGATGGTGTATTTGCTGGTCTCACCCCCACTCTGCTCGGTAACCTCCCCGCTCCATCGTCCAACGATAGGGTCATCTCCGGCTGCGCGGAGAGACAATGGCAGCAATGCAAGTCCTAGTGCAAGTCCGAGTACTGAAACGCGTGAAGCTGAACGAAGTAAGTGCATAGATTGGAAGGGATGAACGCTTTTAACTGTCTGGCAAGTCAGATCTTATCATAGCGAGGCGAAATTGGCCACAAGCACGATTTTTTGTAGTCGCCGGCTTGGATTTGGCCGCTCCCGGCTTGAGCCGGTCACGGTTCGCGGAACTGAAATCGGCTCTGGTAGACCTGGTCCAGGCCATTGGCTTTATTTCCTGAAAGGCACGACCGCCCGCACTCGCTCGCACCGAAGATATAGGCCGCCCCACAGCAGGATGGCGAAGTAGACTGGCGCGAGCACGTTCGAGAACAACGGATCACCCGCCCGGACATGCGTGGCCACCGCCCCGCCCAGGTAACCGGTTAACAGGATCGCACCGAGTACGGCGGTATTCGGAATCAGGTAGAGGACCACACAAATCAGGACCACGACCCCGAGCGGTTGAATAACACTCTCGGGAAATCCCATCTGCACCGTCGCTTTCACCACAAAGTCCGGCTTCATCAAATTCATGACGCCACCCATGATCAAGAAAAGCGCCGGCAAGACACTAATGACCCGCCCTGTCCAAACTTGTGCCTTGGAGATAGGTCTTCTCTGGCTGGTTGAATATTCAACACGATTTTCTGCGTTCATATTTAGTTGATTATCGGTTTTTCAGTCCTACAACGAACGAGCAGAAGAATTTAGGACATTGTCTTCGTGGCAGTCTGCAAACTTCGCGCGCCGCTTGCCCTTGGGGATAGCAATCGACAGCGGTTTTTTATTCGAGAACTCCGAGACCGCGAACAACGTTTTACTGACGTACGCATCACTGACGTTATCGGCAATAACGTCAACCGCGAGCGAGTCAACGGCTTGCAATCTCGACTCCAGCGAGCTCGCCGCTTCTGGGGGTAAACTCACGGAAGAAGTCTAACCGCGAATGCACGGGAGTAAAAGGAGTTCAGGAGTTCAGGAGTTCAGGAGTTCAGGAGTTCAGGAGTTCAGGAGTTCAGGAGTTCAGGAGTTCAGGAGTTCAGGAGTTCAGGAGTTCAGGAGTTCAGGAGTTCAGGAGTTCAGGAGTTCAGGAGTTCAGGAGTTCAGGAGTTCAGGAGTTCAGGAGTTCAGGAGTTCAGGAGTTCAGGAGTTCAGGGTGGAGCGGATCGCAAAATTGCAAGCAGCAAAACGGCTGTGGTTCGAGAATCTCAGATCAACCCAGTCCCGTCCAATGCAGGCTCCTGAACTCCTAGAACTCCTGAACTCCTTTTTTACATTCGCGTCCATTCGCGGTTGAGTTCTTGCACTCCTCGAACTCCAGTTCACCTTGTGCCATGGACCCCTACCAAAAGCTCGGAGAGCGGTTTAAGGAAGTACAGCTAATCAGGTCGACTTCGGCGATCCTGGAATGGGACGAACAGACGTATTTGCCAAAGAAAGCCGTTCGTTTTCGAGCGGATCAACTCAGCTATTTAGCATCCAAAGCGCATTTGCTGGCCACGGCTCCTGAGGTCGGTGACTGGCTCGCTGCCTGTGAACAGACCGGTTACCCTGAGGATTCGGATGAGGCGCCCAACGTTTATCATTGGAGACACGATTATGATCTGGCCACCAAGTTGCCAGTTACTTTCGTTGAAGAGTTCGAACGGTCGGCCGCACTGGCCCGGGAAGCCTGGAAAGACGCTCGCCAGGCAGCCAATTTCGCCGGGTTCCAACCACATTTGCAAAAGATGGTCGATCTCAGTAAACAAAAAACCGAACTGTTTGGGTATAAAGCGTCTCCCTACGATGCTCTATTGGACCAGTTCGAGCCGGGCGCGACGGTCAGTTACATCCGGCCGCTGTTCGCGGAACTGAAATCGGCTCTGGTAGACCTGGTCCAGGCTATCGGCTCCGAAACTAAAGACGGAGATCCGCTTACCGGCCAATATCCGATTGGCGAGCAACAAGCGTTTAACCAACTGATTGCGGGTGCCATTGGGTACGATGCCGAATCGGGCCGGATTGATACTACCACCCATCCTTTCCAAACGTCGCTTGGTCCGAACGATCAGAGGATCACAACCCGGTACGATGAAAACCTGTTCCAGATGTCGCTTTACGGCATCATGCATGAGACCGGTCATGCGCTTTACGAGCAGGGATTGCCGAAGGAGTCGTTTGGCACACCCTTGGGAAGTGCGGCATCGCTCGGTATTCATGAATCCCAATCACGGCTTTGGGAAAATCATGTGGGCCGCAGCGCTTCTTTCTGGGACCGCTGGTATGCGGATGCTGCCCGTTGTTTGACCGATCTGAAGCGATTCGATCCGGCAACAGTTATTCGAGGTGTACAACAGGTGCGTCCTTCTTTTATCCGAGTTGAAGCGGATGAAGTGACTTACGATCTGCACATTCTCCTACGTTTCGAGATCGAAGTCGGTCTTATTGAAGGGACGATTGCGGTACGGGATCTCCCGGCGATCTGGAACGAACGGTTCGCCGAGCTTTTCGGGATCAAGGTTCCTAATGATCGAGTTGGCGTGCTTCAAGATATTCATTGGAGCCTGGGTGCGCTCGGTTATTTCCCGACGTACACTTTGGGGAATCTTAATGCGGCTCAGTTGATGCATCGAGCTTCCGCCGACATCTCCGGCCTAAACGATTCTCTCGTTCGCGGCGAATACCGACCGTTGTTGGATTGGCTTCGTAAGAAGGTACACCGCTACGGCCGGCGTTATTTACCCAATGATCTGATGGCTCGAGCCACCGGTGAGGCGACCAAGGCAAAGTATCGGATTGAGTATCTGCGGGAAAAGTACGCGGGAATAAAGAAGTGATTAGTGATAGGTGGGAGTTCAAGGAGTTCAGCGTGGAGAAGCGCGTTGGATTTCAAGCCAAAACGGCTGGCGCAAGATACGGCTTTCATCGAGCGCGTACTGACGCCACCTCCTTGAACTCCTAGAACTCCTAGAACTCCTGAAACTCCTTTGTCTCTTCAGTTGTTGCCTGGGACGAAGTAAAGTATTCTGCAAGCTTGTGTACCGCCGCATCGGAGTTGCCACCACTTTTTCGCCGCGCTTCCTGGCTGTTTTGGCAGAAGCAGCCCGGATCAGCCGATTATTTGATAGTCCGCTGCATCTGATTCATGCGGCGGAAGAAGAACCCGACAAATTGTCCCGGTTCAAAGCCGCACTCCAAGTGTTGGATTTGCCTCCTGGGTCGCCAATCCATTTCGAGGGTGGCGAACCGGCCGAAGCGATTCTACGGGTTCAAAGCGAACATCAGATCGATTTGCTAATCGCCGGTGCCCTCGAGCGCGAGAGTTTACATCGAAATTTCACCGGTGATGTTGCCCGGAGGTTGCTAGTCCAGGCGCCATGCGATTTGCTGCTTTTCGTGGAGCCGGAAGAACGAGCGGTACCGCCCGCACAGATTTTTGTAGCGATCCCCGATTTTAGTCCGTTCAGCCGGGAGACGTTTCTTAAGAGTACGGCGTTCGCCGAGAAAATCGGGGCGCAAGAAGTGACCCTGCTTCATGTGCAGAGCACCTTTGCAGAAGCCAAAGAAAAAGCGCTCGGGAACGAGGCGCCCTCGGTTGAAGATGCGTTGGCGAATTGGACGAGCGACCGGCAAACCCGAGTAAGCCTGGATAGCCGTGCGATTCGCGGTAACACCGGGTTTACCGCCTGTGATTACATCCAGTCGAGCCAAGCGAACCTGTTGGTTTTACCTTCTCATATAGGTCACCCGAACTTGCCGGCATTCGCCTCCGTGTTGGATTGGATCATACAGGTTATCCCGACTAATCTCTGGGTGATGCGCCAGGTCGGTGCTCCTGTCTCGGTTTGACCCAATCGTCCTCGTGCTCGGCGGACTCGCCTGAAGCTCGTCCGCAATAGAAAATAGAAAATAGCAGATAGCAAATCCTCCGTCACCGGGCCGCTTGGCTCAATCGAAACGCCCTCGAAATTTGCTATTTTCTATTTGCTATCTGCTATGGCGGAGGAGCTTCAGGCGAGTTCGCCTCTGGCCGCCATTTCCCTTTGACGGCGTTTCTGACTAATCCTATTGTCCAAACCTGCCGCATCCGTAGCTCAACTGGATAGAGCGTTGGCCTCCGAAGCCAAAGGTTATGGGTTCGAGCCCCGTCGGATGCAGTTTGAGTTCACGGTTCACTGTTCGCGGTTCCCAGTTTGCAGTTATGGGGGTTCGCGGTTCAGCGTTCCCCAGTTGAGTATGTTCTGCAGATCGGTGGGGACGTCAAAGAGAGCGAATGATTTCTTCGCACACCAATTCTCTTTGCCACCTCCGCATACGAAATGTAGTTGAGCCGCAAGTCGTCGCGGAGTCGCTCGACGATCGCGTCTATCTCCTTTATCACCTCGGTTAATCTGTGTTTGTTAGTCACCCTAAGAAACGGGATTCTAGTATCGCCTACGAGCGGATCAAGGCAGAGAGTTCGGCCCGGTGTGCTTGCCGACGAGAAGTGTGTTCGACCCATTCTGTCTGCAAAATGCTCGCAAATCGTCCGGGTTTGTGGCGTCATAACCCTGCTAGCGGGGTTGAAAAGCTTGGTAGAACAGCCAATCTCGTGCGGCGAAAATTAGGGAATCCATGGTGATTGGATCGGCATGTCTCCACGTCCGGCGATCTTCATCTCCGCCGTCAGCAGCGAGCTGCGAAGCGCCCGGCAGCTTGTGGCCAACACGCTTACCTTCCTTGGTTATGAGCCGAAGTGGCAGGATATCTTCGGCACTGAAGGGAGAGACCTGCGGACAATGCTGCGCCGGCGGATTGACTCCTGCAAAGGAGTGGTGCAACTCGTGGGCAAATGCTACGGAGCTGAGCCGCCGGTCATCGACGAGCGATTCGGCCGGGTAAGCTACACCCAGTATGAGGCGCTCTATGCCGCCAGCAAATCAAGGAAAGTCTGGTATCTGTTCCTGGACGAGACTTTTCCTACTGACCCGCACGAGGCAGAGGACGAGGAAGAACAGAAGCTGCAGAGCGGGTATCGTGCCCGGCTAAAGGCCGACGTTCGTCTTTACCATCCCCTGGGCAGCAGAGAAGGCCTGGAAGCCAGTGTGCTCAAGTTGCGAGATGATCTCACCCGGCTGCGGCGCGGAGTCAAGCGATGGGCCGCTCTGGTTGCTGCGCTGCTCGTCTTGATCGTGGCTCTGAGCGTCTGGCTCTTGCACAGCCAACAGCATTCCAACGAACAACTCCAAACCCTCCAGGAGAAAGTCGAAAAGCTGCAACAGGGCGTCATTTCCTTCGCCAAGGTGCAGAACCAAATGCGGGAGGAGCAGCCAGGCCAAAAGCCTGAGGAAGTCGAGCAGCGAACGTATGACGAACTTGGCAAAGAGCTCGGACTCGACCCAGCAACGCTAAGGGAACAGCTGCCTCGGTTTGCTCAACAGCTGAAGAACGCTCCAAATGCAACAACTTATGATCGTGCCAATGCGGCCTACGTGAGCAAGGACTATGGTGAGGCAGAAGGGTTGGCGTTAGCGGCCGATGATGAAGCTCAGGCTGCCAACCCGCGAAGGACGGGGGAAGCCGTTAAGGCCTTGGAGTTATCTGGTTGGGCTGCGGAAAAACGGATCGAATACGCAGACGCCCTAAAAAGGCTTCGTGAGGCAGAGAAGCTTACCGATCGGTCGCGTAACCTCGAGGAATGGGCGCAGGTCCAATCCGGCATTGCCACCGTTCTATACGATCAAGGTCACTACCGAGATGCGGAGCTCGTCTGGCGCGAAGTACTCGCGGAACGGGAGCATTCACTCGGGCCTGAGAATACCGAGACGTTGCTGGTCCGCCGGAATTTGGCGCTCATGCTATCGAGGCAAGGGAAATATGCGGACGCGGAAGCTGAGGATCGCGCGATACTTAGGTTGAGTGAGAAAGCACTCGGCGCAGAGCACCCGAACACGTTGGCAACCCGCCACAATCTGGCAATAGTCCTCTACGATCAAGGCAAGTATGTCGAGGTCGAGGTGGAGGAGCGCGCCCTCATCAGCTTGGAAGCGAAAGTACTTGGGCCCGAGCACCCGAAGACGCTTGCGACGCGCAACAACCTTGGGCTCGCGCTGTTTCAACAGGGCAAGTTTAATGAGGCGGAAGTAGAGTATCGCGAAATCATCAATTTGGAAGCAAAGACACTTGGTCCCGCCCATCCGAATACCTTGGCGATGCGCCTCGGGCTGGCCATCGTTCTTTATAACCAAGGTAAGTATCCCGAGGCCGAAGTGGAATATCGCGCGTTGACCAAGCTCTACGAGCAGGTGCTTGGGCCCGAACATCCTGATACGCTCCGAGTGCGGCACAGTCTGGCGAACCTACTCGACGATGAAGGCAAGTTCGCCGAGGCAGAGGCGGAAGACCGCGCCGTGCTGAGACTCAGGGAAAAAGTGCTTGGTCGCGAGCATCTTGACACGTTAGGCACACGCGCAAATCTCGCACTGGTACTCGACCATGAGGGCAAATATCCCGAGGCTGAAAGTGAGTATCGCTCCGTTATCAGCCTCGAGGAGAAGTTACGCAGCCCTGACCACCCCGACACATTGGGGACGCGCAGCAATCTAGGTAACGTGCTTGATGAGGAAGGCAAGCACGCCGAAGCCGAAGCAGAGGATCGCGCAGTGATTGCGCTCGAGGAAAAGGCACTCGGCCCCGAACATCCACAGACCTTAGAGACGCGCAGCAATTTAGGCAACGCCCTTGCTCATCAACACAGGTATGCAGAGGCGGAATCGGAGTTTCGGGCAGTGCTCAAGCTCAAAGAGAAAGCACTTGGGCTCGACCATCCCGATTCGCTAAGGACATGCTTCGATTTGGCGGTCTGTTTGCGCGCTGAGAACGAGCTTCAGGAAGCGACCACGCTCGCACGACGGGCAGCAGACGGAGCACGCAAGGTTCTCGGTCCAGAACACCAAGACACTAAGAAATACGAGCAGCTCCTGCAGGAGCTGCTGGCAAAAGAGGGCTAACAGAGCCTACTACCCTACCTCTAAGGTCTCGAGGCAGCTTCATGCATAGGATAACACCTCGTCCCGAACCAGATGCAGACGGAGAGTGCTAGGCAACTCGTTAGGACAATCGAAGTAAAAACCTTTCACTGCTTCTTTAACGTTTTGTCGAAGCTCTTCCCAGGTATCTCCTTCGGTGACGATCGCCTCGGTAAGACACTCGGCGCAATAGCCCGCCATCGGCTTCCTGCGTCACTTCGAAAATCAGTTCTCGCATGTTGCCTGAGTGTGAACTTCGAGTGACATAGCGGCAAGTGTCGGCCTCCGGAGCCAAAGGTTTGGGTTCGAGCCCCGCCGGGTGCAGTTTGAGTTCACGGTTCACCGTTCGCGGTTCCCAGTTCGCAGTTGTTCAGCTCTTAGCCGTATTGCATGACCTCATCGATATCCGAATAAACTTTCGGATGAAGGATGAGGCGCATTAGCTCCGACGATCTTGAATCTTTTGGTCCAGATCGGCTGGCGACAGGCCCAAGGCCGGATTTACCTCGAATTCGGCGTCACGACGAAGGGCTTCTTGGATTCCTTCGTCGTCATCGTGAAGAACCGACGGAAGCGATCCGAGTAAAACCGCCGCCAGGATGGCTCTTTGCGCCTCCGACAAAGTCACTGCGGAGTGCGTTACTTCGAAGATCAATTCTCCCATCTGCCCGAGTGCAAGTTCTCTATACACTTCGAGTCTGCAACCTAGGCAGGGGCTTTAATGCCGGGTTTGCCCAAGCGATTTTTCGCGCTCCAGTGCTGCGTCGGTCGTTATCATTAGTAACCGATGCTCAAAGGAATAGTGCGCGCTGATTCCCGACGCGTTGTGCCAACTGTAGGCAGGCCAGCCAGATCCGACCCATTGGCCCGGGGCATTATCCTGCATCAGTGCCTTCAGGTCGTCATCAAAGATGTCGGTGTCTTTGCCGTAACTAATTTCGTCCACTTTGTTCTGATAGAAATGGACGAGAATTTTGAAGCCGCGCTTGCTGAAAACCTTGTAAACCATTCCGTTTTCAGCGGTGACCGTTTTTAGGCAGCGACCGTAACGCTTGAGCACTTGGTCCAGGGTCTCACCAATTCTCGCCCCAGACGATCCGCATTGAGCGAGCCAGATCATGACCGTCAACAAGCCCGTTAAGGAATTTCTCATTGGCGCTCTGCGACTACAACCGAGTACAACCATATGCTTTCTAATAAGGGCTCGGTTAGGTTCGACGTTCCGACGATAAGCTCATCGAGTTCGACGACCAGTCAAAAACGTCAATTGACGTGCGCCCCCATTTTTCGATAAAAGCGACGGCTCATTGAAAACAAAAAGCTCCCCGCGCTACCAACTATTCATTGCTGCAACTATAACCGTCTTAATTATCTCCGGCTGTGCCATTGCAGATTTCACGACGTATTCCGGCCAGCAGCAGAACTGGCCAACACAGCCGGGTGCGTTTCTGGCCACGCAATAAGCAATACCGGCCTACATCCATAGTTACTCGGACAGGCCGTACAATGTCATCGGCTATTTGGACGCTACGACAGCTCCGATTCGCCGAAGAGGAGTGGTGGGCCTTGCCGTTAGACGAGCGAAAGAGCTTGGAGCTGGCGCTATAGTCGTTCTGTCCCAGGGCAGCGAGTATGCCGGAACTGTCAGCACGGGAAATGCCTTCACTAGTGGTAACTTCTATCCGGGCGGGTTCAACGCTACGACAACAGGCACCAGAGTCTCAGTGCCGCTAATGCTAGGAAAGGCTCAGGTGCTCGCCATCAAATGGCGGTAAAAGAGCTAATCTCGACTGACCAAATCGGCTTTTCTAGGGTCGGTTGGCTTCCTTCGAACCGACCTTGTTTTTTTGCTTTCCAGAGGTCATCGCTGCTGATCAAATATGCGTTTCAAACTGTAGCATCGAAAGAGTGGTCTGGCACTACAAGCCGTGTGGTCTCAATCGGAAACCCGTTTCAGAGGCAATCGGGTGTCTTCTGGTTCTCGCGAGTGTTCTTTGGTCAACCAGAACGCTCACTGCCGAGACGATTCCAGAGATCGTTGCCAAAGCGAAATCTGCAGTGGTTCAGATAATCACACTGGACCAAAATCGACAGCCTCTCAAAACGGGCACGGGCTTCTTCGTATCTGGAGACGGATATCTTCTGACCAACAACCACGTAATAGATGGTGGCTCCTACTTCACCGCTCGCACGAGTTCTGGTGCGACTTATACGTTCGAATCCGTTGTGGTCAGGTCTGCAGATCCCGACCTTGCGGAACTAAAATTTACAACGACCGATGTGCCGCATCTCCAACTAGGAAGTTCAGATAAGGCAGTGGAGGGGCAAAAGGTTCTCGTTATCGGAAATCCAGAGGGCCTTCAAGGCACCGTGTCGGACGGCATCATATCGGCATTCCGGGATAACGGAACCTACATTCAAATTACAGCTCCCGTTTCTCCTGGTTCCAGCGGATCGCCAGTTTTGGATGAAGCGGGTCAGGTCATCGGTATGGCGACGCTGGTTTATCGCGAGGGACAAAATCTGAACTTCGCCATCTCGGCGGACAGGATTAAGTATTACCTGCTGTACGAGATCAACAAATCACAGGCGCAAACCACTCCGTCGCCGACGCCCCCAGAAACCCGGAACACAGCTCAGTCTGACTTTGTTGTCATGGTCAATCAAGCTATCAACAACCATGATTGGAGAACGTTAACAGGGATGACGGTGGATGGGCTCGTTAACTATTTTGGGCACAGGCACTTTCAGAACGCCTATATCACCCAGGATATGCAAAACGACTCACAAAACTACACTTGGGTTCATAGCACGACCTATCCAAACACATTTACTCATGAAGTTTCGGATCAATACTCCTCGTACTGGAGCGGGCCTATGCTCTACGATTCTATCAATGTTTACTCCGAAGCTTTAGAGCGCAATGGTAAGCTCCATAAAGCGCTGACTAGGCTGACCGTCGGCTACGTCATCGATTCTTCCGGTCGTTCTGCAATCTACTCACTGACGTTGAAGGTCCTTTGAACCCAGCCGTCATCATTACTCACTTTGTAGCACAGGTAAGCCAATCACAATGTTGGATTTTGGCATTAGAAGCTCAAAGCGTGAAGATCTCGAGCAGGCCAAGGATCAGCAAGGTTTAAGCTACGGGGTCGCGTCTATACATTACACTGAGCCGGGAGCGGAAGATCAACCCGCTTCTCGATACCGCGGTTAAGCGGGTGATACCGGGCGCCTGGGAAAATCAATCCGCGTCGATCGAGCGGTCCGGATTTGTGTGCCACCAGCGGGAAACTTAAGCCATTCTGTGTAATGTATAGACGCGACCCCGATAGCCCCCAGTTGCGAGTAGCAGCCGCTGGCATTTGCAAGCAGCGAATGCGACGAGTGGAAACGCAAAAACAAAAAAGGAAATATCGAGTAAGCCAAGCCTCAGCGCGAGGACCCTGGTGCCGATCGTGCGCGAGATCTGTGCGGCCAATTTGGGAATAAACCTCCCGACCGATCGCAAGAATCGGGTGTTTTGGGCCCCCGCAACCAAACACAACGCCGCCGTGCTCACGCCCGGCGACATTTTCGTGTCGGGCCCACATCGGGACGATTTACTAGACCTCTGTAGAGGTCGCCTGAAATACGGCTCCTCCGTTCGTGTTCCAGATTCTGGGAACAGAATTAACTCCACCGAAATCGTCGCAAAATATGACGAATTCGAAGGCTTTTATTTGCGTGGTTACACCGAAGTTGGCGACCCAGTTCTCGCCTCCATCGTTGAAATCCACAAATCGAGCCGGAACGATCTGCCAAGTTGCCCAAGAATCAGTCGTTACATATAATCCGGAAATATGATTAGGCCCCCTATTGAATATTTGAAAATTTACCGTAAGCGAGGTTCCTCCTCCCTGAGAGGGGGGTAAAGGGTTGAAGCTGGCAGAGAACGTCACATTGCTTATGGAAAAAGCTGTCTGCATATCGGATAGCCTCCCTGGCGTCGGTCGCGGAATAGAGTTTGGCTTGATGCCGTCCGAATATGCACCGGACGAGTGTTTACGCCAAGCTGGATCTCGAGTCGTTATCGAAAGTCGCGGCCACTTCCGACCACCCGGATCAAAGGAAACTAGCCGCCATTCCTTTTCATACTCCCGTGGAGGGAGGGTTCAGAGAAAGAGTCTCTCTGAAGTAAGTGGCGATGTCTTCATTCCGGATGAAGAAGGCTTGGGCAATTAGGCTCAAGGGCTCGCGATCAACGGGCCGGTCAATCCTGAATATCTTTCTGCGTAGGCCAGCTTTACCAGCATTCCTGAGATGCACCTTTCGTCGTCCTTCTAGTTGCGCAGGTGTGTAGATCCTCAAGGCGCGAGGGTTTAAGCTACGGGTTAAGCTACGGGGTCGCGTCTATACATTACACTGAGCCCGGAGCGGAAGATCAACTGCTTCTCGATACCGCGGTTAAGCGGGTGATACCGGGCGCCTGGGAAAATCAAGCCGCGTCGATCGAGCCGTCCGGATTTGTGTGCCACCAGCGGGCCGCAAACGTAAGTAATTCTGTGTAATGTATAGACGCGACCCCGATGCCTCGCCTCCCCGCGCGACTGGATCATCAATTACTGAAGTTCAGGCTTTCAAGATACTCTTGGCGCTCTGTGATAAGAGTGAGCAGGGCCGAATGCGGGTCCTCGTTTAAGCGCACTGCCCCCTACCGCTCCACCGGAGTATGCACGCAGAAGCGCCTCAGCATCCCGCCACTTTATCCATGCTCGACCAGGCATCCTTAATTCTTTTGGAACCCTCCGCCCGCCGTGATCTGACTATCTAATTTAGCAATAATCTTTTGATGAATGAGATCAAAGCGGATAGCTGCGGTACGCGTCCTCAGCTTCTGAAATCCCTTTTTTCCCCCAGCAGCATGCCCAGTTATAGTGTTGACCTATTTACATTTCTGACGCTTAGCAACTTCCGCGTTTCTTTTGGGATCCGCGAAGAGTATGCGAAGCGCTCCGGGCGTAACGCCGAGAGATAGCGAAGTTGTCCGGCGTGAAATTTTCTCATCAAGTGAAGCGCTTATTGCACCGAGATCTTGCGAGGCTTCACGGTTTCTGCTTTTGGCAGCGTCACGGTCAAGATGCCATCGTCGATTTTCGCGCCGACTTTCGTCATATCGATCGATGGATCAAGTTCGTAGACGCGCCGGAAATCGTGCGGCTGGATCTCCCGATGGATCAATTCAGCAGTGAATTCGGTTGGCCTCCGACGACCTAGAATAGTCATCTCACCGTTGTCGACGGTGATTTCGACGCCACCCTTCTCGACACCGGGCATTTCCGCTCGGATAACATAGCCGTCATCTGTGGTTTCTATATCCACTAGCGGCGTCACGAAGGCCCCTGGCCGATTGTCCTCATTGGGAGCCATTGCTTGTTCCTTTGAAGGTAGGGATGGAATATTCATTGTTTTCTCCAGGTTCCGGCACCTGACGTGCTGAGCGCCCGTCGGCACCACTTATTTTCATTTGAGGGCGACTTCGATCTGTTTTGGCTTTGCTTCCTCCGCTTTCGGTAGCACCACCTGCAAAAGGCCGTCTTTATAGCTGGCTTTCACTTTGCCGGGATCAACGGGAGTTGGCAGTGTCAGGCTGCGCTGGTATTTGCCGTAGAACCTTTCGGTAAAGAATCCTTGCTCCCTAGATCCTTCGTGTTTGCGTTCGCCCGAGATGGTGAGCGTGGCGTCGTGTAGCAAGATCTCGATTTCTTCCTTCTTGAGACCAGGAAGCTCCGCGACGACGACGAATTGATCTTTGTCTTGATAGACATCAACTGCAGGATTCCAACTGCTCAACGAAGCTGGGGATCGAAAGGATGAGCCAAACGTTGAGTTATACACCCGATCCATTGCCGCCTGCATACTTGTGATTCGATCCAGAACAGCCGACAGATCCGTTTGGGGATAACGTTGGTAACGAACGATGTTCATAGGTTTTAACTCTAGATTACTAAATTCGCCCTTTTGATATATTCCTTTTGCAATCTAGCCCCCGCCCATCGGCTTCTCCCATACTCGTTTCCACGGCTTGAAGTTGGCTCTCGGTATGACGATGATTGACACGAAGAACGAAACGAGGCATGGAAATGACGCCATCGAGACGGATCCATCGTGGAGTTTAGCTCGACGGGCTAAGACTCAGATGAATCCTCAAAATGGCGCTTGGCTTTCCAGCTCATCGACACTAGGGGTCCGAACGTTTTAGAACCTACCACTCGCTCCCATTCCACGCTCTTAACGCCTCCTCCTGGCTTTCTCGCTTCGGCCCGCTCCCGCCACACTTCGGGCAAACACCCTGAAAGCCGCCTCGAACCTTTCAAATCTCGCCTTTCGCCTGCTTACAAAACTCTTTGGGTTCCTTTTTGCCATACCCAAAAGCTATTGCAACGCTTCGCACTACATATTGGAGCGGCGGAAGAACTGCCCAGACCAAAGGCCTGGGATCCGAGGCTGATGGTGTCATTCGAGCGCATGTTTTACGACGAAAGTCTTCAGCCGTCAAGAAACGCTAACAACACGCATATTTAATGTGTTTACAAAAGAGTTTTTTGTAAACTTTTATCACTTTTGTAAACATTCAGTTCCGCCCCTTGGATCCGCTTAAATAGACGGTTTACGAGAGGTTCTATCTCGAAAGATAGGAGACTATAGAGATACACCGAAAGCTGGCGGTTCCCGGCGCAAGGGCAGGAGCTTGGCCGGCCACGATTGAAAAAGCCAAAAGCGAAAGGTTCTGTTGTTAATCTGTCGCCAAAGATTGACGACGAGCGAGCGGAGTCGCTAAGCTGCTCAGGATGTCTCGCAGCGAGTTCGCCCGAGCGGGCGATCAAGACTCGACTGAGAAGGCAGAAAGTGACTTGAGCATTTCGTCGAGGACTGAAAAACCACCCGAAAGGAAAATAAAAATATGCCACTGGATGAAACCCAAAGATCGCTTGCGATGGCTCAAATCGTCGCCGGTCTTCTCTCCCGCGCGGGCGCACGTCGTCAAGATAACGAGACCTTAGCCCACGAAGCGCGCGAACTTCTCCGCGCGATCGAAGAGGAAGCCGCTCTTCCCAAGGCTATAGTGAAAGAGCCGCGGAGACGTGACTCCCCGCATCCCCGAAACTAACGATTGTTCGCGAAAGGGACGAAACTCCATAGGGCGGCGAAACGAGTTGAGCTTTCATTCTTTGAGGCATACCGCGGTGACGTTGCTGAAGGAAACCGGTGTCCCTTCAGGCGGTCGCCATGGAATTGATCGGCCACGACGGCCCGGAGATCTCCCAGCACTACACTAATGTTGGCTGGAAGCGCTCAAGAAAGCCTGCGCTGCTTTGCCTGAGATATGACCTACCTCAAAAAAGAGGGCTCTTGCCAACCTTCCGCGACTCGAGCGCGAACTCAGAGTTCTAACTCATCAAACTCGCGCCTAGTTTGTTCTGCGAATTTCTCCTTTTGTTCCTCTGCCAACCGTTGTTTTGCCTGCTCCTTTTCCTTGCTTTCCCTACTGGTTTTTATCACCTCTACGTATTCGAGGTTGGCTTTCTCGATGGCTTGCTTCACAGCCTGATATCGATTGGTGAGATTTGCCGGAATGCACGAGAGAACCATAGCGTTCCCTGAGAAGATTGGTGCTGCGTTTTGAGGAAGCGAGAAGTGCTTTCGAAACAGGGCTATCCACAGGCCGTTAGGCTCAACGTTCAGGAAGAACGGATAATCCCATACATTCGTTTCGCCGGATATGAGATTTTCGACCCCTTTTGATTCAACTTTGATTGGCACCGTTAGATCCATAAAATTATTGAACTTACGACATATAAGGATCATTCCGGGATTGTTTCGAAAAAAAAGCGGCCACCGCCCAGCGCCGATTACGGCGACGACTGTGGCGGCTTAGGGTATTCCGGGCGATTCGCCAAGGTTCCATGCTCTTACGTCAGTTTCTAGGTTCGGAACTTCAATTATGACGATCGAGCAATCGAATGGCTCCGGATACTGCACGGCCTCTTTAGCTTCGACTAGCGCCTCGTCGATTGAGCGGTGGTACCGGGCGTATCGACAATTAAGGGAGGGTCAAGCAGCTCTCCACCTAGTTGATCGATTCGAACGTCATCAGCGTATCTTGGTTCGGGTTTAAGCTACGGGGTCGCGTCTATACATTACACTGAGCCGGGAGCGGAAGGTCAACTGCTTCTCGATACCGGGGTTAAGCGGGTGATACCGGGCACCTGGGAAAATCAACCCGCGTCGATCGAGCGGTCCGGATTTGTGTGCCACCAGCGGGCCGCAAACTTAAGCCATTCTGTGTAATGTATAGACGCGACCCCTATGGGCGACCCCTATGGGACGCGATGTAATGTATAGACGCGACCCCTATGGGACGCGATCCATCGCATAGAAGTAGGCGTCACCCTCTTCGCCGAAGTGGTGAACAGTGGCGACATGGGGATGATGAATCAGGGCAGCGGATTGAGCTTCGCGAAGGAACCGCTGCTTCGAAGCCGGACTGCGCAGTAGTTCGGCAGCGATCACTTTCAAGGCGACCTTCGATTCAACACCGTGTCGATTGCTTTGTAAGTGACACCCATACCGCCTTTACCGAGACGGAACAGCGACCTATCTGGATGCCTGAGAACACGGGAATGTGCGAAAACTTCTGGCGAGGCTGTGTCTGGCTGTTCCTCAGGTTCTGCCGCCCCGCTTTGGAGTAGCGCTCGGGTGTGCTGGACCAATGCAGGGAAGTGCTGAGAAGGAGGTAATGGCCGGAACCCGTCGACCCAATGGTCTGCTCCCAGGAAATAAGCCAGATCGTCACTAGGGGCGATCGCCTCGATGCGGAACGTTAGGAGGTGGTTTTGGCAGTGAGCTGCCCGTTCAACCTCTCGTAGCACCTGCTTGGAACGATTTGACGCCTGGCTTAAGACCAAAAGCAGCACTCGGGCCTCCCGAATCGCTTGAGTTATCTGACCGGAATAGGGTCAACCGCCTTGGACATCACGCGGTGCGATCCAGCTCCGGATCCCCTCCGCTTCCAGCGCTGAGCAGATCGAAGTGGCAATCCCTTCGTCTTGGCTCGATTAGGAGACAAAAACTGCGGGGTGCGGCTTTGGCGGCTGCGCTTGTCTCCCGCTTGGGCTGGCTGGCTCGTTCATTGTTTTGTCGTGGGAAGGAGTCAGTCAATTCATAGACGAGGGGAAGAAGCCCATTTACGTGGAAGATGATTGCAGATCCAAATCCGAAAAAACAGTTTGGAGGTTAGCAATCCACCAATTTTGTTTCAAGCTATTGCGGTACCGGGTTCGCCGGAGTCCTCGCGGCGATGAAATTACCGCTGCTGACCGTTCCGCCCTTTGATTTAGTTAACCAATTCACGATGGTAACCCTGGAACCGCCATGGATGACCCACTAACAAAGATTTTCAATCCCGAAGTGAACGAGAAGTTAGACAGCATCGTTTCGAAAAGCGAGGTGTTGCAGTTTCGCTTTGGATTTGACTTCCGCAAAACCGGGTCGATCCTCATCGCTATCCCGATCGCTAGGCAACACGCCAGACTCTCGTAATGAAGCCCTTGCTGTTCTTGCTCTGTTTATCCCTGGCAGTATCGGCGCTTGCCCCTACGCCACGCAGGTTGACCGGGGAAAAGCTTCAACCTCACATCACGGTTGCCTTTCCGATCAAAGTCGCTAGCGGCGGACGCTACCTAACGGATAATAATGGCGTTCCCTTTCTACTCTGGTGTGATACGACCTGGAATCTTTTTACCTCGGTGCCCTTAACCGGGTCGGTTTCGGCTACCACTTATTTTGAGGATAGATCTAGCCGAGGGTTTAATGCGGTATACTGCCCTCTGTTTTCTGGACTTGGTGCTACCGCCACGGCTAGTAAGAATTTCTCTACCTATGACGGCATCTTACCCTTTAATGGGTACACCTCCGGCAACGGTGCGACTACCGGCGACGGTGCTTCCAATAACTACGATATTACCCAACCTAATCCCGCCTATTTCGACCGCATCGTGGCTATGGTTAAGTTAGCCGCTACCTACAACCTGGCAGTTATATTAAACATCTACGAAACCGATGGCTGGGAATATAATTTTTCTAAAGCCGGTACTACTAAAGTCCAGACCTTAGGAGCCTACATTGCTAAGCAGTTTAGTAGTTATTCCAATATCATCTGGAATTACGGTAATGACTACCAGGATTGGTCAACGAATTCCACCTCTGAATCGGTGATGGCCGCGTTAATTGCTGGGGTCAAATCTGTCGATTCCAGGTACCTGCACTTAGGCTGCGAGATGAATTATAATAACTCGACTACTTTCGATGATAGTCACTGGACCGGCCTAGACGCGAACTGTGTTTACACCTATTTCCCTATGTACTGCGAGGCCTTCCACGCTTACGGGCAATCAACGAAGCCTGCCTACCTAATCGAAGGCAACTACGAAGAGGAATATTACGGCAGTAATAACTATGTAGATAACGGCGGGCGGTCTCCCAGCGGTACCCAAGGTACTGAGGGCAGTGCGGTAATCAGACATCAAATATGCTGGGGCTTTACTTGTGGTGCTATGGCGGGGTTTAATAACGGCTTGTGGTGGACGGCTGACAATATGTCTACTACTGGTGGTTGGGCATCGCACTTAAGTGCCCCGGCCCAAAATTCCGGATGCACGCTGGTGGCTTTATTACAGGCTAGAAAGTGGTGGCTGTTGTCTCCCGATACTTCCCATACCTTTTGCACAGCAGGTTATGGCAAGGCTTTTACCTATCCTGGGCTCGTTGTTGGTGAAGTAGCCCCGCTTGCCTACGGTTCGGTTTTAGTGGACACCTATTGTACCGCCTCGGTAGCCTCCGATGGCTCCTTTGGGATAGTTTATATTCCGAAGACTTCAACTGTCACCATTAATTTGAGGGCCTTACGCGGAAAGATAACCGCTCACTGGATGGACCCCGTCTCGGGTGCCTTTACCGTTATACCCGGTAGCCCGTTTAGTGACTCCGGTACGTATACCTTTACCTCTCCAGGTGTTAACAGTGACGGCATTTACACGGATTGGATCTTACTACTCGATGCTGAACGAGCGTTGTGATTATGACTACGACAGCGACCAGTTGCGAGTTGTAAAATACAGTAACGGTGCAAAGCAAAGCCCTGGCTCTCATCACCTGTTTCGACGCGTGTCAAAAATCCGACGTCTTCAAGCTCGTGACCGTGATGTACGGTCCCAATGTATTCTTCACTCCATCCACCACCACCCGCTTCCCGATCAGCGTTCTTGCTAAATCGGCCAACTGTTTGTTTTCCTCGAAGTTGAGGTAGAATGTCACCTCCTCGCTCTGGAGGGCAAAGCCAGCACCGTTTGCCCTAAGCGTTCCCCGTATGGTAACCGAGTAGGGCTGCCTCGGAGTCTCACCCGGCAGAATTACGTCTGCTCGAGTCGTTGGGATGAAAGTCAAGATGCCGAGGCACAGAAATAAGACAGCACAGACCGAAGCGGTGAGCTGTCTCTGGAAGGTCCGGTTTTCTAGCGGCAGGACCCTCCGGTTCAACGATGATTCACTGGACTCCGCCAAGACGGAAGGCATACGGCAGCCAATTACGACTCGGGATAGCCAGTAGGCAAATAAAAACGATAAACTCGCTGACGCTCATCGAAAACATAGATTACCAGAGCTGTAGGCAGCTAAATAATATTACTATAGTTACTATTTAGGCAACCCGCGATTAAGCGTGACCTAGCTCTGGTCACCCTCTGCTTAGCGCAAAGGGGCTACTTGGTTGGCGGTTGAAATTGAGTCGAACCGGGATATCGCAGTTTACTGCGAAAGGCTCAATTCGTATGGCAAGGCAGGGGATTGAACATGTACAGCTGGCGATGCCGGCGGGGGAAGGCGGTTGTAGGCAAGTTAAAGCTACGGTCGCGTCTATGCATTACACTGAGTACATTACACTGAGCCGGGAGCGGAAGGTCAACTGCTTCTCGATACCGGGGTTAAGCGGGTGATACCGGGCACCTGGGAAAATCAACCCGCGTCGATCGAGCGGTCCGGATTTGTGTGCCACCAGCG
>Ga0185299_10000978_pt1 | contig 65064 bp, 55 predicted proteins | sample PaiPotPPA55metaG_FD_128002 | JGI IMG/M metagenome (GOLD analysis project Ga0185299, IMG submission 128002) | Iron sulfur acid spring bacterial and archeal communities from Banff, Canada, to study Microbial Dark Matter (Phase II) - Paint Pots PPA... ... | reverse complement strand
GGCCACCAGCACGCCCATCGAGGCCCCGTCCCTGCCCCGTCCCCTGGTGCGCAGGGACAGGACGAGGCTGACGAGCATGATGTCGAAGACCGGATAGGCCAGCTCGAAGGTGACCTTGAGCGGGGAGTGCCCGTCGCTGAAAGCATCCCGGGACAAGGCGATCCCCCACCCCGCGGTGAACAGCGCCCCGCCGATCAGCGCCCCGTCGAGGGTGAGCCGGATCCAGGCCAGCGCGCCGCCGGGGCCGCGCTGGTGGGCGAGCGTGCCCGCTATGGCGAACGGGGCGAAGCACAGGAAGGCCCAGTCGGCCATGGACGGAAAGGGCGGCGACTCCCGCAGCACCAGCTCGTACCACCCCCAGACCGCGTTGCCGAACCCGGCCACCAGCGCGGATCCCGCGAACAGCAGCCAGGAGGCGCGCCAGCGCCCCCTCAGTTGCAGGGCCCTGCGAATGCTGGAGGCGGCGGCGAGCACGGCGGCCGCGGCCAGCCCGAAATCGCCCATCACGTCGGACACGGTGTGGCTCGCGGCGGTCCCGTCCCCGGCTCCCCAGTGCGTGAGCGCACCCAGCACGAACACCCCGGTGGCGAGGACCGCCGCGCCCACGGCGAGGGCCGCGCGGACCGAGGGCCGGGCAGCGGGGGAAGGGGGCAGCATCACTGGCACGGCCGTCACTCTACGCGATACGTCGATCACTACAGGCGAAGATTCCTAGGCGTGCGGCGGAAATGGCCACGCTGGAGGGGGCCTTGTGAGTGACTGCGGCGAAGTATGGAGCGAAGGGGCGGCGACGGTTCGGCGCACCGGGTCCGGCGGCCCGACAATGCGCGAGCGCACGGTGCGGCGTCGCGGCGAGGTCCCACACGCACCGCGAATGCCCGGGAGACCCATTCGTTGTCTAAACGATGTGACAAGAGCCCCCTGAGACCGTGTAAACATAGCTGTCCTCATGAGATTCGAGGACCGCACATGACCAATACGAGGGAGGGGGAACGGTGTCCGACCAACAGCCGGATCCCGGCGAGACGCCAGCTGCGGCGACGCCGGAACCGCAGTCGGAACCCGGCGCCGAGGCCGTGGAAGTCTTCGCCGACACCGCGGTTTCCACGGCGTCAGCACAGTTCACGACGGGGCCGCAGGAGCAGGTGGAATTGCCGACAAGCGTCGGTAAGAGCAGTGACACGGGTGGCAGGACGGGGCGGCGCAGAGCGGTTTGGGCGGTGGGACTCGGCCTGGGCTATGTGGTTCTGGCGGCGGGCACGGCGTTCGGGGTCATCATCGACAAGTCGCCCACACCGGTGGACGTCACGGCCGTGAACGCGTCGGCGTACGCGGCTCGGGCGGGGAGCGCGGAGGCTTCGGCCTCTACTAAGGCTACAAAGTCGGCCGCGGGTTCGGGCGCGAAGGCCTCGGCCTCCCCCACGACCGCGCCGACCACCGCGTCACCCACGCCCACCCCCACACCGACATCCACGGTGACCGGCTCGGTGAGCGACGGCGCGCACAGCGGTGACCTGCGCTACTTCCTGGTGCAGCCGCCGCAGGGCCCGAGCTCGGTGCAGGGCGATCCGAACGGCACGACCGAGACGCTCGACGCCGTCCTGGCCACGTACAGCGACGCGTCGGAGGTCCGCACCTCGCTGGAGCAGCTCGGCTTCAAGACCGCGTGCACCCGGACGTACCAGGACTCGACGATGGGCGCGAACGTCACGGTCCAGTTGATGCAGCTCGGCTCGTCTCAGGACTCCGAGGAGTGGCTGAGCAGCTACGGGTTCTCCGGCGACGGCTATCAGAGCATCTCGGTGCCGGGCGAGTCCGAGGCCAAGGGCTGGAGCTACGCGAAGGACGGCGGCTACCAGCTGGTCGGCGCATACCGCGAGGGCGACACGTTCTTCCAGGTCACGATCTACGGCACGCAGCTGATCCCGGCGCAGGACCTCGGCCAGGTCATCAGCGCGGAGCACGACCGCCTGGCGAATGGATAAGGGGACTGCGATGAGCGAGACAGAGAACGCAGTAGACGTAGTAGCGGAAACAGGGATACCGGAGGAAGCCCCCGTCGTTCCCGTCCCCCGCAAGAGGCGGATCCGCACCACCGCGCTGTTCGCCGCCGCCGTCGTCCTCGGTGTGCTCGGCGGCGTCGGCACCGGTTACGCGGTCCAGTACTCGCGTCCGGCGACCGCGCTCGCCCCACTGGCCGGTTCGCAGCCCGCGTACGCCCCGGCCGCCGTGTACCAGGGCCTGGCCCCGGCGATGCTCCCGGCCGCGCAGGACGACGCGACGCTGACCGATGGCGACCTGACCAAGCTGCTGCTGCCCGTCCCGGCGGGTGCGAGCACGGCCGACTCAGTCTGGGTGGACCAGATGGTCGACCCGGAGGAGGTCGCCCAGTACTGCGCTGATGACGAGGTCTCCTGCCTGAACCGCGACTACTCCGCGGGAGTCGCCGCGATCGCCGACACGAACTGGAGCCAGAACGGCTTCTACGTCGAGATCCGCATCTACCGCATGGAGCCCGGTCAATCGACCGACGCGCGCAGCTGGGCCGATGGCGACAATGACGAGTCGAACCAGATCCCGTTGCCGAGCGGCATCGACGCGTCCGGATACGAGTTCTTCGACTCGAACAGCGACAACGACGACAACGCCTTCGCCGTGCACGGCGACCTCGTCGTCGAGATCTGGGTGACCTCGCCGACGCAGGTGCCCAACCCGTCGCTCATCGACGGGCTGCTCACACAGCAGATGGGGAGGCTGTAGACCATGGCCGCGGGTAAGCCGATCCTCGCCGTGCTGGGCGCGCTGGCGTCCGTAGCGGTCGGCGTGGGCGTGGGCGGGTACGTGGTGCACAGCCGCGACACGAGCCACGCGAATCAGATCTCTGCAATTCAGGCGGCCGACGCGGTGCGGCTGGCCGAGCTGCGTACGCCGGTGACCGCCGGAGTCCGTTCCGACGACTCGCACTACGGCTCGCTGTTCGCCTACCTGCTGCCCATGCAGGCGGGCTGGAAGCCGGGCACGGACGTCGGCGAGGTCGGCAACAACGACTATGTCACCGGCTCGCAGCTCAACACCGACCTGCAGAACTCGCTGCTCGACGTGCCGAAGTCGGACATGAGCAGCACCGAGAGCACGCTGACTGACCTGCACCTGCAGGGCGTGGCGGTGCGCTCGATGCTGAACTCCACGGAATCGCTGCAACTGGACTTCTCGCTGCTCCAGCTCGACCCGACGTTGGCGAGCTCGGACCAGAAGTCGCTCGAGGTGCTGGTCGACGGACTGGGCTGGCGGCAGGGTGCGTCAGTGCCCGGATATCCGTCGGCCACCTGCGTGCTGCCGCCCGGCCTGGGCAGCGACACGCTCGACTCCATGACGTGCGTCGCGTCCTACGGAGACGTCGAGGCGATCGTGCAGGCGGAGGGCACAGCGCCGCTGGATCAGAGCACGACGGCGCAGTTGCTCGCGCAGCAGTTGGACCGGCTGAAGTCGGGCCAGACGTTGACGACGGCGTCGCCGGACCAGGGGAGCCAGAATGAGTGAGACCAGCACTTCCGAATTAGTGGAAGCAGCAGAAGCAGAGGCAGTAGAAGTAGTAGAGGTATCACCCTCCCCCAAGCGCCGATTCCCCTGGCGTTGGGTCGGCGCGGTCGTCACGGTGCTCGCGGTCGGCACCGGCTGCGCGTTCGCGGTGATGGTGCCGCAGCGCACCGAGATTCCCGGCCTCAAGACCGCGTCGGACGGACGGTACGACTTCGCGCCGCTCGTGCTGCCCACGCTAGCCCCGGGGCAGAGCGACCCGGGCAGCGCGGCCAACGCGGGCCAGCAGCACGTCTCCGACATCAGGAAGCTGCTTCTGTCGCCGCCGAAGGGCGCGGTGCTCGACCACTCGCTGCCCGGCACGACCGGCTGGGTCTCGAAGCCGGCGACGCTGGCCCTGCTCAACGACGCGGCGGCCACCGAACAGCTCGGCACCGACGGATGGCGGCACACGGCGGGCGTCGCGTGGAAGACCCCTGACGGTGCCGAGATGAAGATCTGGCTCCTGCAGTTCATCGACGCTCCGGCCGTGGGCGACGCGAACTACGCCAACATCTTCGGGTCGTTCGGTGGAGGCGCGCTGAGCGAAACTCAGAGCACGCCGACAACCATCACCATCGCCAATGCGTCGGCCGACTACACCCGCGTGGTCAAGGGATCGACGGCCACCTGGTACGCGGAGGTCTCGGTCTACGACACCGAGTTCCTGATCGAGTACACGGCCCCGACGTCCGTCGGAATCACGCCGTTCGCACAGGAGATCAACCTCCAGGTGGAGATGCTGCAGTAGCAGTTCGGGCGTTGGGTCCGACTCCTTGCGGAGCCGGACCCAACGCCCGAACTGCTCGTATTCGTGCTCGTATTCGTCAGCTGAGCCGCGAGATGGTCAGCTCCTGCACCTTCGCCGCGTCCGCCTGCCCCCGCGTCGCCTTCATCACCGCGCCGACGATGACGCCCGCGGCCTTGTGGTTGCCGCCGCGGATCTTCTCGGCCACGGCCGGGTTCGCGGCGATCGCCTCATCGATAGCGGTGAGCAGCGCCCCGTCGTCCGAAACGACCTTCAGACCGCGCGCGGCGACGACCGCGTCCGGGTCCCCCTCGCCCGCGAGCACGCCCTCGATGACCTGCCGGGCCAGCTTGTCGCTGAGCTCCCCGGCGGCGACCAGCGCGACGATGCGCGCGACGTCGGCCGGCGTGATCGGCAGCTCGGCCAGATCCACGCCGCGCTCGTTAGCCGTGCGGGCGAGCTCGCCCATCCACCACTTGCGCGCCGCGGTAGCGTCCGCGCCGGCCGCGATGGTGGCCTCGATCAGCGTCAGCGCGCCCGCGTTGACCACGGACTGCATGTCGAAGTCCGAGATGGCCCACTCGTCCGCCAGCCGCCTGCGCCGGGAGCTCGGGAGTTCCGGCAGCGTCGTACGCAGCTGGTCCACCCACTCGCGTGCCGGGGCGACCGGGACGAGGTCGGGCTCGGGGAAGTAGCGGTAATCCTCCGCCTCCTCCTTGATCCGGCCCGAGCTAGTGCTGCCGTTCTCCTCGTGGAAGTGCCGCGTCTCCTGCAAGATCGTGCCGCCGGACGCGAGCACCGCCGCGTGCCGCTGAATCTCGAACCGCGCCGCGCGCTCCACCGATCGCAGGGAGTTGACGTTCTTGGTCTCCGACCGGGTGCCGAGCTTCGAAGCGCCGGTAGGCTTCAGCGAGAGGTTGACATCGCAGCGCATCTGCCCGCGCTCCATCCGCGCCTCGGACACGCCGAGCGCGACAATCAGCTCCCGCAGCTCCGCGACATACGCGCGGGCCACCGCCGGGGCGAGGTGCCCGGGGACCTCGATCGTCTTGGTGACGATCTCGATCAGCGGGATCCCGGCCCGGTTGTAGTCCACCAGCGAGTGGTCCGCGCCATGGATACGCCCGGTCGCGCCGCCCACGTGGGTCGACTTGCCGGTGTCCTCCTCCATGTGCGCCCGCTCGATCTCGATGCGGTAGGTCTCGCCCTCCACCTCGACGTCCAGGTACCCGTTGTACGCGATCGGCTCGTCGTACTGCGAGGTCTGGAAGTTCTTCGGCATGTCCGGGTAGAAGTAGTTCTTCCGGGCGAACCGGCACCACGAGGCGATCTCGCAGTTGAGCGCGAGCCCGATCCGAATCGCCGACTCCACGCCCACCGCGTTGACCACCGGCAGCGCGCCCGGCAGCCCCAGGCAGGTCGGGCAGACCTGGGTGTTGGGCTCAGCGCCGAACTCGGTAGGACACGAGCAGAACATCTTCGTGCGCGTGCCCAGCTCGACGTGCACCTCGAGCCCCATGACCGGGTCGAAGCGCGCAAGCGCCTCGTCGAGGTCCATGAGCTCGTCGGTCGTCGCGGTGCTCATAGGAAGTTCAGCTCCTTCAACGCTGTGGTCAGGTCCTGCAGAAAGCTCTGGTATGCGGGTACTCTGGCGAGTCGTTCCAGCGAGATGTTCTCACCGATGTAGTCGGCCGAAGCCGGGTCCAGCGGACGGCCCAGGGCTGCGGCGAGAGGCTTCTTCGGATCCGCGATCGACTCCACCTCTCGCGGGCTCGTCGGCGTTGTTTCCCGCGAACCACCCCGAGGGAGCGCGGCGGGGTCGGCCAAGAGCCAGGCTTCGGTCTCCCGGATCGGAACAACGGCGACAAGCCGAGTCTGCTGCGGCAGCGTATCTGACAGCCGAGTCCGAAGCGCGTCGATTTTGCCACGCTCATTGTAGTCGTTGTGGATGAACACGATGTCGAACGCCGCCGCGGCCTCGAGAACCGCGGTATCGACACGCTCCGCCGTCCACGTCGTCCGACAAGACTGCAACTCCACGGCGCCAGATCCGAATCCTGGATCGAGCATGCCCAGCTTTCGCACCTGTCGTTCGATCAGAGCGCTGAGGAATCTCTCGTCTTCGCGCCCTTCGCAAAGAAGTGCCGTCGTCAGATACCTCTGCACGTCACGACTCGCTGCCGACGGGGAAGTAGTTGCGCAGTTCGAGCGGCGAGACGAACGTGCCGCGTACACCTTCCGTGCCGATCCTACGAGCGCGGGTCCAATGCGCTGCACGGAGTCCGCCTTCGATCTCGCGAGGGCCGAACACCTGGTCGAAGAAGACCACCGAGTCCTCGGATCTGGCCAGCATGTCCGACACAAGAGCCGGCGAGTGGGTGCTCGCGATGACCTGACGCCCTGCGCCATCCGACACGCACTTCGAGATCTGACTGCACAGTCGCTCGATGTACCGCGGATGCAGGCCGTTCTCCAGTTCCTCGACAAGCACGGTCCCTTGATAAGACGGGTCGTGCACGGCGGCAAGCAACGCCAAGACCCGCAGGGTTCCATCGGAGACCAGGCTAGGTGTGAAGCGTCGGCCACCCTTCATGATCAAGTCGAAGTCCCAGATGTTGCGACGCTCGTCCTCGATCGGCTCGATACCCGTCAAGTCCCCGATCACATACGCGGCATCGACGACAAAATCCTCCAGCACACCATCCTCAAAGATCCGGCCGATCACCGCGGCCAAATTGGCACAATCCGGCGCGAGCGGCTCTTCGTCGTTCAGACTCGCGCCATCCCGCATGACCAGCGGGTGGGGATTGATCGCAACCACGGTTTCCAGCCCCATCAACACGTCGTCCAATTCCGCGTCGCTCAGAGGAGCGCCGACGGCCTTGCGCGAAACATCGACCGCCAGCCCACGCTGACGTGCCTGGGAGCTCACAGCAACGTTCACATTCACCAGGGAGTAGTCAGGATCGACGATACGGCCACCCACAGTGAAGCTGTTGCAGGCGGTCCCGTCGTCGGCGCGATGGAACAACTCGACTCCGGTGCCGCGTCCCTTCTTGACCAGCGCGGCATCATCGCCGGATGATCTCAGGTCCCGAAGCAGCAAGATCGCCTCGAACAGATTCGACTTGCCACTGTTATTCGGCCCGGCGAGCACCGTGAACGGCTCGAGGTTCAACTCGAAGTCCGCGAACGACTTAAAACCGTCGATCTCGATGCGGGTGATCACTGTCCGAGCTCTCCTACAACCGGGTTACTTCGCCGAACCGGACGGCAGCATCTTGGGCTCGACGATCTCGCCGTCGATCACCTCGGCCTCGGCGGCGGACTGGCGGACGCTGCGCAGGGCCACGGCGGCGGTCACGGCCACTACCGCGCCGGTCAGGACGCCGTGGACCATGGCCAGCTTGTCGCCCTTGGCCTTCGCGTCCTTGACCGCGCGCAGGGCGGCCAGGGCGGCGGCGACCTGGCCGCCGGCGAACACCATGCGGCCGATCTTGCCCTTGGGGACCTTCACCAGCGGACGGTCCTTCTTGTCTTTGCCCATGTCAGCACTCCTCACGGTCAACGCGCGCCCTTCGGTACCGTGCGCGCGGGCCCTCCCCCGGCTAGAGCGCCGGGGCCGAGTCCAGGATCGGACGACCCCACTGTTCCAGCAACGCGGCCTCCAGTGCGGCGCCCACGCGGTAGAGGCGCTCGTCGGCCATCGCGGGGGCCAGGATCTGCAGGCCGACGGGCAGGCCGTCCTCCGGCGCCAGGCCGCAGGGCAGCGACATGCCCGCGTTGCCGGCCAGGTTGGTCGGGATGGTGCACAGGTCCGCGAGGTACATCGCCATCGGGTCGTCGGCGCGCTCGCCGATCTTGAACGCGGTGGTCGGGGTGGTCGGCGAGACCATCACGTCCACCTTCGCGAACGCCGCCTCGAAGTCGCGGATGATCAGGGTCCGGACCTTCTGCGCCTGGCCGTAGTACGCGTCGTAGTAGCCCGAGCTCAGGGCGTACGTGCCGAGCATGATCCGGCGCTTGACCTCGGCGCCGAAGCCCGCCTCGCGGGTCAGCGCGGTGACCTCCTCGGCACTGTGGTTGCCGTCGTCGCCGACGCGCAGGCCGTAGCGCATCGCGTCGAAGCGGGCCAGGTTCGAGGAGCATTCGCTCGGCGCGATCAGGTAGTACGCCGGGAGGGCGAAGTCGAAGGACGGGCAGTCGATCTCGATCACCTCGGCCCCCAGGGCGCGCAACAGCTCCACGCTCTCCTGGAAGCGCTGGATCACGCCCGCCTGGTAGCCCTCGCCGGCGAACTGCTTGACCACGCCTACGCGCAAGCCCTTGATTCCCTGGGTCGCGCCGAGCCTGGCCGCCTCGACGACGGCCGGGACCGGCGCGTTGATCGAGGTCGAGTCGAGCGCGTCGTACCCGGCGATCACCTCGTGCAGCAGCGCCGCGTCGAGCACCGTGCGCGCGCAGGGGCCGCCCTGGTCGAGGGAGGAGGAGAAGGCGACCATGCCGTAGCGCGATACGCCGCCGTACGTCGGCTTCACGCCCACGGTTCCGGTGACGGCGCCGGGCTGGCGGATCGAGCCGCCGGTGTCGGTGCCGATCGCGAGCGGGGCCTGGAAGCTGGCGAGCGCCGCGGCCGAGCCGCCGCCGGAGCCGCCGGGGATCCGGTCGAGGTCCCAGGGGTTGCGGGTCGGGCCGTAGGCCGAGTTCTCGGTCGACGAGCCCATCGCGAACTCGTCCATGTTGGACTTGCCGAGGATGACGACGTCGGCCTCGCGCAGCCGCCGGGTGACGGTGGCGTCGTAGGGCGGCAGCCAGCCCTCGAGGATCTTCGAACCGCAGGTGGTCGGGATCCCGTGCGTGGTGAACAGGTCCTTGAGCGCGAGCGGCACGCCGGCCAGCGGGCCGAGCCGCTCCCCCGCGGCGCGCTTGGCGTCCACGGCGCGGGCGGCGGCGAGCGCGCCCTCGGTGTCCACGTGCAGGAAGGCGTTGATCCGGTCGTCCACCTTGGCGATCCGGTCCAGGTGCGCCTCGGCGACCTCGACGGCGGAGACCTCGCCGGAGGCGATCGCGGCGGCCGTCTCGGCGGCGGTCCGCTTGGTCAGCTCGGTCATGATGTCAGTCCTCCCCGAGGATGCGCGGAACCCGGAAACGGTCGTCCTCGGCGGCCGGGGCCTGGGCGAGCACCTCGGCGCGGTCCAGGATCGGGGTGCCCGCGGGGCGGACCACGTCCTGGCGGAAGACGTTCGTCATCGGCAGCGCGTGCGAGGTGGGCGGCACGTCGTCGGTGGGCAGCTCGCTGACGCGGGCGACCGCGCCGACGATCGCGTCGAGCTGCTCGGCGAAGTGGTCGAGTTCGGCCTCGCTCAGCTCCAGCCGGGACAGCCGGGCGAGGTGGGCCACCTCCTCGCGGGTGATCGCGGACATCGGTCCTGCTTTCTCTGCTCGGGCGGGCCTGCGACCCCGCACGCACTCGGACCAGTCCATCCTAGTGGGGGCGGGACAAAGCGAACTCCGTTTTTCCAGCGGCGCCCCACCCGCACTCGGACCAGTCACTGCGATCCTTATGGGGAGCGAACAAAGCGAACTCCGTTTTTCCAGCCGCGCAGGAAGTGGATCAGCAGCCGAGAGCGTTCACGGACGCGTCGTGCGGAGCGAGGGCCTGGCCTTCGGGGCGGGCAGCGCGGCCGAGCGGCCCGGCGGGACGGACAGGGCCCTGCGGTTGAGCCACGCGGTGGCCTCGTGCGCGGGCAGCGCCTTGGCCAGCAGCCAGCCCTGCGCCACGTCGCAGCCCAGCTCAGCGAGCCGTTGCCAGGTGATCTCGTCCTCAACGCCCTCGGCTACGACCTTGAGGCCCAGCGAGTGGGCGAGATCCACCGTGGAGCGCACGATGGCGGCGTCCTCGGCGTCGTGCGCGAGGCGGGCGACGAAGGACTTGTCGATCTTGATCTCGCGCACCGGGACGCTGCGCAGCAGCACCAGCGACGAGTAGCCGGTGCCGAAGTCGTCCAGCGAGAGGTTCACGCCCAGCGCGTCGAGCCGCTCCAGGGTGGCCTTCGCGCGCTGCGGGTCCTGCAGCAGCACCCGCTCGGTGATCTCCAGTTGCAGCGCTTCCGCCGGCACGCCGTGCTTGGCCAGGCCCTCCTGGATCGAGGCGACGAAGCCGGGCGCGTGGATGTCGCGCATCGAGACGTTCACCGCGATCGGCACCGAGAGTCCTGAACGCCACCAGACCGCCGCCTGCGCGAGCGCGCGTTCGACCACGTACGAGGTGAGCGTGGACATCAGCCCGGTCTGTTCGGCCAGTTGGACGAACTCCTCCGGGTTCACCGGGCCGCGGGTCGCGTGGTTCCAGCGGACCAGGCCCTCGAAGCCGACGACCTGCCCGTTGCTGAAAGACACCTTCGGCTGGTAGTGCAGCTGGATCTCGCCGCCGGCCAGCGCCCGGCGCAGGTCGCCGAGCAGGGCGAGGCGGTCCGGGGTGTTCTGGTCGCGCCCGGCCTCATAGCCGGAGATGCCGGAGCGCGAACGCTTGGCCTGGTACATGGCCACGTCCGCGCGCTGCAGCAGCTGCTCGAAGTCCTCGGCGTCGCGGGGATATTCGGCGACGCCGATGGAGCATTCGAGGTCGAGGGTGTACTGCTCGAGCTGGAAGGGGATCGTGAAGCACTCGGCGACGCGGTGCGCCGCGGCGAAGGCGTCCTGCTCGCCGCGCACGTGCGGCAGCAGCACGACGAATTCGTCGCCGCTCCAGCGGGCCAGCGTGCCCTGGCTGCCCACGCAGGCGCTCAGCCGGCTCGCCACGACCCGCAGCAGCTGATCGCCGGTCAGGTGGCCGAGGGTGTCGTTGACGTCCTTGAAGCGGTCGAGGTCCAGCAGCAGCACCGCGACGTTCCCGCGGGTCCGCGCGGCCTCCTCGAGCGCCCGGTCACCCTCGGCGCGCAGTTGTCGGCTGTTCGGCAGGCCGGTGAGCAGGTCGTGTTTGGACTCCCACTCGCGTTCCCAGCGCTCGGTGGTGCTGCCGTGCACGACGTAGATCGCGGGCAGCAGGCAGAGCAGCAGCCAGGCATGATGCAGCGTCACTCCGACGACCAGCGGCGCGAGGCAGACCATCGCGGCCGAGGAGCGCGTCTGCCGCCAGCCGTCCCGGTGCAACTGGAGGCCGAAGGGCACCCCGCGCACCGCGGCCACGCACATCCAGACGAGCACGTGGTTGACCACGACGATCACCGCGGCCATGGCCAGCAGCGCGAGGACGCGGGCGGGACCGAGGGCGCTCGAGGTCGTGACGAGGTGGCCGCCGCGGTCGGTCAGCAAGTAGAACAGCAGGCCGCCGAGGGCGTAGGAGGCCGACTGCTGGGCCACGTTGAAGACCAGCCTGGTCCAGCCGTGCCGACGGCCGAGCTCGGCGACCAGCATCGCCAGGCCCTGCGCGAAGACCGCGTCCTGCCAGCAGTCCACGGCGACGATGGCGGCGGCGAAGGCGAGGCCGAGGCTGGCTCCGTCCGTCTCGCGGCGGGAGAGCACCGGGCGCGCCTCGCCGAGCACGACCAGGGCCACCAGCAGCCACATCACGGCGGGAGGGACGTGCATACGCGAGGTGGACTGGACGGTGACGCCGTGCAGCTTGGTGACTGCGGCGCCGACCAGGGCGAACGTGCCCGCGCTGATGACGAGGGTCAGGTAGGCCCGGGCGCGCACCGTCGGGTCGGACCAAAAAGTCCGCCAACGAGCCATCTCACCCACCACTTCCCGCGTCGAACGTGAGCCGGACCGGACTACCCCTGAGTGCCGATGCACCGGCCGCGCGCCGGCCACGCGGTGCGAGCGGCAGGCGCGTGAGGAACCAGGGTATTAGCAAAGCTCTCACTCGCGCGGAAGTTTGGCCGGATCGTGACGATGCCTCAGTTGATCTCGTCGTTTTCTGACTTATCGTCAGCTGATTCTTCAACGCCCTGCTCCGGGGCCGCGACCAGCTCTCCGGCCAGCAGCGCGCGGAAGCCGTCCTCGTCCAGAACCGGCACGCCGAGCTGGTCCGCCTTCTCCGCCTTGCTGCCCGGATTCTCGCCGACGATCACATAAGAGGTCTTCTTCGATACGGATCCGGCGACCTTGGCCCCGGCGGCCTGCGCGGCCTCCTTGGCCCCGTCGCGGGTGAAGCCGACCAGGGTACCGGTGATCACGACGGTGAGCCCGATCAGCGGACGCGGCGCGCTCTCGTCCTGCTCCGGCACGCTCGGGCGCACCCCGGCGGCGAGCCAGCGTTCGACGATCTCCCGGTGCCAGTCCACCGCGAACCACTCGACCACGGCGGTGGCGATGGTCGGCCCGACGCCCTCGACCGCCGCGAGTTCCTCGGCCGAGGCGTCCCGGATCGCCTCCAGCGAGCGGAAGACCCGGGCCAGCTCGCGGGCCGCGCTCGGGCCGACGTGCCGGATCGAGAGGGAGACCAGGAAGCGCCAGAGCTCCTTGGTCTTGGCCACCTCGATCTGCTCCAGCAGCTGCTGGGTGGTCTTCGCGGGAGCGGAGGGCTTGGCGGCGGTGCCCTTGGTGTAGAAGTACGGGACCAGCTCACGCTCGCCCTCGGCCGCCTCCTTGCCCCTGGCCTGCTGGAACATCTGCGGCCCGGCCAGCTTCTCCAGGGTCAGCTCGAAGATGTCGCCGTCGATCCGCACCGGCGGCTCGCCCGCGTCCGGCTGGGTCAGCGCCACGGCCGCCTCGTAGCCGAGCGCCTCGATGTCCAGGGCGCTGCGACCCGCCAGGTACGCGATGCGCTCCTTGAGCTGGTCGGGGCACGCGCGCGCGTTCGGGCAGCGCAGGTCGATGTCGCCCTCCTTCTGCGGGGCGATCGGGGTGCCGCAGGAGGGGCATACGGCGGGCATCTCGAACTCGTACGCGGTGTCGGGCCGCAGTTCGATGACCGGGCCGACGACCTCGGGGATCACGTCGCCCGCCTTGCGCAGCACGATCGTGTCGCCGATCCACACGCCCTTGCGCTTGACGACCTCCTGGTTGTGCAGCGTCGCCTGCGCGACCACCGAGCCGGCGACCTTGACCGGCTCCATCACCGCGTACGGCGTCACCCGGCCGGTGCGCCCGACCTGGACCAGGATGTTGAGGAGCTTGGTGGTGACCTCCTCCGGCGGGTACTTGTAGGCGATCGCCCAGCGCGGGTCCTTGGAGGTGGCACCGAGGCGGCCCTGCAGCGCGAGGTCGTCCACCTTTACCACGACGCCGTCGATTTCGTGCTCGACGTCGTGCCGGTGCTTGCCGTAGTAGTCGATGTATTCGAGCACGTCATCCAGCGAGTCGACCACCTTGACCCGGTCCGACGTGGGCAGGCCCCAGGCGCGCAGCATCTCGTACGCGTGCGACTGGGAGTTCACGTCGAAGCCGCGGCGGGCGCCGATGCCGTGCACCACCATGCGCAGCGGACGCTGCGCGGTGATCCGCGGGTCCTTCTGCCGCAGCGAGCCGGCCGCCGTGTTGCGCGGGTTCGCGTAGGAGCGCCCCTCGTGCTCCATCGACCAGGCGTTGAACTCCTCGAACTGCGCGGACGGGAAGTAGATCTCCCCGCGCACCTCGACCAGTTCGGGCACCGGGTGCTCCTCGGTGCCGGCCAGGTGTATCGGGATGCCCTTGATCGTGCGCACGTTCCCGGTCACGTCCTCGCCGGTGCGCCCGTCGCCCCGGGTCACGCCGCGCACCAGCCGGCCGTTCTCGTAGACCAGGGCGATCGCCAGGCCGTCCACCTTGAGCTCGCACAGGTAGGCGGGGGTGGTGCCGATCTCCTTGACGACCCGCTCGTTCCACGCCGCCATGTCCTCGGCGTTGAAGGCGTTGGCCAGCGAGAGCATCCGCTCGATGTGGTCGACCGAGGCGAAGTCGGTGGACAGCTCGGCGCCGACCTTCTGGGTGGGCGAGTCCGGAGTACGCAGCTCCGGGTGCTCCTCCTCGATGGCCTGCAGTTCGCGCATGAGCGCGTCGTACTCGCCGTCGGCCATCGTCGGCCGGTCGAGCACGTGATAGCGGAACCGCGCCTCGTCGATCTCGCCGCTGAGTTCGGCATGGCGGTGCGCCGCCCGCGCGGCGGACTGATCGACGGCGGCGACCGCTGGATCGCTGGTCGCGAGGGGCTTGTGCTGTTCGGCCATAGGCACAAACTACCGGTTGCCACCGACAATTTTGAGATAGCGGCGCGGACGCGTTCGAGCCTCGCGGAGCCTTAGGGCAGCTCGTCCAGCTCGAGGTCGAGCAGGTAGCGGCTCTCGTCGAATATCTCCAGCAGCACCACGACGAGGATCTCGCGCACGACCGTGTACTCCAGCATCAGGCCGGGGGCCACGTACGCCTTGCGGTAGTTCTCGTTCGCGCCGATGGACGCGGTGGCGGTCTTGTGGAAGGGGTCCTTGGCCAGCACCTTCATGGCGTGGTCGAGCATGGCCTGGCGCTCGGTGGGCAGCTCGTGCCGAGTCTGCATGGCCTCCACCGTGTACGTGACCTTATTCACGTCCGGACGCGTGGTCATCATCGGACACCCCGCTCCGTCTCGTGGCTCAACATGCCTCGATACTACCTTTTGGTAGCTTCGTCGGGCAGGCTCGCGGAAAACACCGCGTTAACGCTCCCCCGCCCGACGCGCGGCGGTCCTGGTCCGGGCGCCGCTCAGACGTACTTGGTGACGTCCGCGACGGTGAAGCCCTGGGCCTGGATGTGGCTGTAGAGATGGGTCATCATCTGCACCATCGTCTCGCCCTTGAGCTGGGCCGGACCGCGGAAGTGGCACAGGATGATGTCGCCGGGCTGCAGGTGCCGGTCCGAGGTCTGGTACTCCATGTCCTCGATCTCCATGGCCTCCTTCCACAGCATCATGCCCTTGAGGCCGGCGGCGCGGGTCGCCTCACGGGTGACCGAGTCGTAGTTCCCGCCCGGCGGCCGGAAGATGTAGGGCGTTGCCCCGTACTCCTTGTGCAGCTTCGTCTGCTGGTCGGCGATCTCGTCGAGCTGCTCCTGGTAGGACAGGCTCGGCATCGAGAGCGGGTGGTTGACCGTGTGGTTCTGGATCGACATGTAGCCGGTCTCGTACAGCTGCTCGAAATAGGCGTAGTCGTCGCGGATCAGCGTGTCGGCCAGCGAGCAGGTGATCGGGATCTGGAAGTCCTTGACCATCTGGACGAAGGCCGGGTCCTTGTCGATGCCGTCGTCGATGGTGACGAAGCAGATGTTCTCGCTGGTCGGCACCTTCGAGAAGATCGTCGGGTCCTGCGGGTCGAGCGTGATCGGCTTGACCGCGGGGTTCGCCGGGGCGGCGGCGAAGGGCTTGAGGCCGTAGCGCTGCATCAGCAGGTCGGCGTCCACGCCGCTCGCGCTGCCGGTGCTCGTCGAACTCGCGCTCGCGGAGGCGGTCGCCGCCGCGGAGCCGCCGCTGCTGCTCGAACTGGTCGCGGCGACCGTGCTGCTGCCGCCGTCGCTCGCTCCGCTGCAGGCCGCGGCGAAGGACCCCAGGGTGGCCAGCCCGGCCGCGCCGCCCATGAACCGGCGGCGGGACCACTGGGGTGGGTGAATGTCCGTCATACCTGAAGACACGCTGAACCCACTGCTTTGGTTGCGAAAATCTTCAGATCTGGTTCAGATCCACTCGGACGGAGGGGTAGCAGGTCAGCGTTTTACGCCGATCGGGCTAGTCCACGTCGGTCAGGGCGCGGGCCGCGTCCAGGCACAGCCGCTGAGCCCGGGCGGCCCACTGCGGGCTCGCTCCCGCCATGCCGCAGTTCGGCGTCACGGTCACCGCGTCGGCCAGCTGACGGGCCGACAGGCCGATGCGGCGCAGCGCCAGGATCTCGTCGACGACGTCCTGGTACTTGAGCGGCACGGCCGAGGCCGGTTCGAGCGAGGGCACGACGCCCGCGTAAAGCCCGACGCCCGCCTCGATCAACTCGGCCAGCGCCTCGTCCTGACGGGTCGTCAGCAACGACCAGTCCAGCGCGATGGCCGAGGCGCCCGCGTCCCGCAGCGTGCCGAGGGGCACGCCGGGAGCGCAGCAGTGCATGACGACGGGAACCGGCGCCGGAACCGCGTCGTCCGCGCCTCCCGCATCGATCCTGCCGACCACGTCGACGACCTGGCGAAGCGCCTGGCGCACCACCGACTCGTCCACCGCGCGCAGCGTGCCGAAGCCGCTCGCCGTCGGGACGCTGCCGCGCAACACGCCGGGCAACGCGGGTTCGTCCAACTGGAGGACGAGCCGGGCTCCGGGCACCCGGCGGCGCAGCTCGGCCAGATGCAGCGCGAGCCCTTCGGCCAGCGACTCGGCGAGGTCGCGGCAGGCGCCCTGGTCGGCCAGGAACTTGTCACCGTGCTTGAGCTCCACGGTCGCTGCGAGCGTCCAGGGGCCGACCGCCTGAACCTTCAGCGGACCGACGTAGCCCTGCGTCTGCTCCTCCAACTGGTCCAGGTCGCGGTGAAGGTGGCTCAGTGCCCGACCGTGGTCGCGTCCACCGTGGTCAGCGACGCGCCAGCCGGAAGTGGTGAGCTCGGCGACCAAGTCCACCAGCAGCGCGAGGCCGCGTCCGGCCATATCGGCGCCGACTCCGCGGGCGGGCAGTTCCGGGAGGTATGGCACGCCCGGAGCGTCGCCGAGACCGTCGAATACAAGCCGAATCGCCGCAGGCATGTCACTGCCGGGCAACGATCCGATGCCGGAGGCGGACGGCCCGGCCACCCCCGCGCGAAGATCCTGAGTCATGGCAGCAGAATATGGCGCTAACCCGCAAAGGCGAATCTGGAGCGAAAAGTCCGGCGGAACCTCCCGGGTTATGCAAAACTCTGGCATTCGACGGCCAGAATGCCAGCAGCTGGACCAGTGAGAGGGGAGATCCGCGTGCAGACCATGTTCTTCGCCGCAACCGCCGGGGAGCTGGCCCGTCTCGCCGGCGCGTGGGGCAGCGGCCTGGACGCGGCCGCCGTAGGCGTGCGGCTGGCCTATGTCGACGCTGGCGACCTCGACCCGGCCCAGCTGCTCGAGCTGGACACGCTGGCCACCGGGCACGATCCGGTGACCGTGCGCGAGGCGCTGCTGACCCCGGCGCGGGAGATCGGCGGCGGCGCGGCGCTGGTGCCCGGCGCGCTGGCTCAGGGCACTGAGGAGCAGGTCGTGCTGACCGTGCGCACGGCGCTGTACCGGCAGCTCGGCCGCAGCGCGGAGGACACCAGGCTGCGCGAGTTCGCGCGGCGCTGGGAGGCGCGGTCCTGGGGCGTGGACTGGGACGAGCTTCGCTATCTGGAGCTGCTGCGCGGCCTGGCGATGCTCTCCGAGCTGGCCACCCGCGAGTGCCGCGGCATGTATGTGCGCTTCGACGTCTGACCTGCGTGGTCGTAGAGTGTGGGCTGACAGAGGGACCTAAGTCATAGCAGGGGGCGGACCGATGACTGAAGCACAGCAGGAGCCTTACGGACCAGGACCGTATCCGGGCGGCCCTTACCCGAACGGCCCGTATCCGAACGGCGCGGGGCAGCCGGGCTACGGGCCGTACCCGCCGCCGCCCTACGGCTACGGGTATCCGATGCAGATGGGCACGAACACGATGGCGATCCTGGCCCTCGTCTTGGCGTTCGTCTTCGCCCCGGCGGCGATCGTGCTCGGCGTGCTGGCGCGCAAGCAGATCCGCAGCACCGGCGAGCAGGGCTGGGGGCTCGCGACGGCCGGGATGGTGTGCGGGATCGTGTTCACCGTCCTGATGGCGATCTGGATCGTCGTCGCGATCGTGATGTTCGCCGCGTTCAGCCACCAGATCTCGAATGACCAGAACAGCGTCGGCGCCGCGCTCTACGCCGCCCGCGCCTACTTCGGGCTCTGATCAGCTCAGCCGCGTAACGAGGCCCGGTCCAGCGCGGACCGGGCCTTGAAGCGCTCTGCTCAGGCGCCGACGTTGACGGCGGCCGACGCTCCAGCCGTAGCCCGCCGCGTCGCCGTGATCGTCGCCGAGCCGATCACCCGGGTGCCGTCGTAGAGCACCGCGGTCTGTCCCGGCGCGATGCCGCGCACCGAGGCCGCGAAGGAGAGATTCACCGTTCCGGCCGACTCGTCATACCGCGCCTCGGCCCCAACGGGTGCTCCGTGCGCCCGCAACTGGACCGAACAGGCGAAGGCCTCGCCCCCGGTCGGTCCGCACCAGCGCACGTGCGCCGCGTCCAGCGCGTCCACCGAGAGCTCCTCGGCCGTGCCCACGGTCACCGTGTTGTCCACCGGGGAGATGTCGAGCACGTAGCGCGGCCGCCCGTCGCCCGCCGGGTCGCCGATTCGCAGGCCCTTGCGTTGCCCGATGGTGTAGCCGTACGCGCCCTGATGCTCGCCGAGCACCTGGCCCTCACCGTCCACGATCTTGCCGGGCGCGGTGCCGAGCCGCTCGGCCAGGAACCGGCGGGTATCGCCGTCCGCGATGAAGCAGACGTCGTGCGAGTCGGGCTTGTCCGCCACGGATGCCAGCCCGAGCCGCTCCGCCTCCGCGCGCACGTCGGTCTTGAGCGTGTCGCCGAGCGGGAAGAGCGAGCTGGCCAGCTGCTCGGCGTCGAGCACGCCGAGGACGTAGGACTGGTCCTTGGCCGGGTCCACCGCGCGATGCAGCTCACGCCCGCCGTCCGGCCGGTCCACGATCCGCGCGTAGTGCCCGGTGCACACGGCGTCGAAGCCCAGCGCCCGCGCCTTGTCCAGCACCGCCGCGAACTTGATCTTCTCGTTGCAGCGCAGGCAGGGGTTCGGCGTGCGCCCGGCCGCGTACTCGGCCACGAAGTCGTCCACCACGTCCGCGTGGAAGCGCTCGGCCATGTCCCAGACGTAGAACGGGATGCCGATCACGTCCGCGGCACGCCGCGCGTCCCGCGAGTCCTCGATCGTGCAGCAGCCGCGCGCCCCGGTCCGGAAGGACTGCGGGTTGCGCGACAGCGCCAGGTGCACGCCGGTCACCTCGTGCCCGGCCGCCGCGGCACGGGCGGCGGCCACCGCCGAGTCGACTCCACCGGACATCGCTGCTAGAACTCGCATACCTCCAGGGTACGCGAGCCGCGGAACGGGTTTGTCGTACTAGCGGGTGGGGGCGGTGAGCGGGATATCGATCGGGAACGGGACTTCCGTCGTCAGCTGGCCCACGTGGGTCTTCATCAGCTTGTAGACGCTGGCGTACAGGTAGTGCTCGTGGACGATCGGAGCGTTGTCCTTGCCGCGCTCGATCAGCCAGAACGTAGGGATGCCCATAGCGCCGTAGAGGATCGGCTTGTCCTCGCGGTCCCGCTCCTCGGACTCGGGCGAGATCACTTCAGCCGCGAGCAGGACGTCCTCAGGCAGGTAGATGCTCTTATCCCAATCGACAGCACTCGCGCGGACAACCGAGAGGTCAGGCTCGGGTGCGGTTCGAAGGCTCTTACGAACTGCCATTTCGCGCTGGACCGCGTACTCGGGCGGGCACTGCTCGCTGATCCGAATCTTCAACGCATCAACGATTGCCATGTGCCAGGCCTTCTGTGGGCTCACGACGAGCACCCCCCGGATCAGCTCAGTGTGCTTGGGCAAGTCAGGGGGGAGGTTATCCAGATTCCAACCATCGGGCGGCGTACCTGGCAGCGTAGATCCGGCGTCGCTCATGTCCCATACGTCCCTGTCCCGCGTCATCGGCCGGTCCTTTCCGCAGGGGGAAGATATAAGGGTGTCTGCCCAATCCGTCGCCGAAAATTACACCATGGGTTGATCGGCGACGCCTCCGTTTCACCTGCGGTGACGCCTCAGCTCAGCTCAGCCCCGCCGCCCGCGCCCGGGTCACCACCGCGGGCAGCGCCTCGAGCAGCGCGTCCACGTCCGCCTCGGTCGAGGTGCGGCCCAGCGAGAACCTGAGCGAGCCGCGGGCCAGCTCCTCCCCCGCGCCCATGGCCAGCAGGACGTGGCTGGGCTGGGCGATGCCGGCCGAGCAGGCCGAGCCGGTGGAGCAGGAGATGCCGCGGGCGTCGAGGAGCAGCAGCAGGGAGTCGCCCTCGCAGCCGGGGAAGCAGAAATGCGCGAGGCCGGGCAGCCGGTCCGGGGCGTCGCCGGGCTTGGCCTGGCCGAGCGGCGGGCCGGAGAGGATCGCGTCGGGCACGGCCGCGAGCACGCCCTCGATCAAGCGGTCGCGCAGGGCCGCCAGGCGCTCGTACTCGGCGGGCTGCTCCGCGATGGACGCGGTGGCCGCGGCGGCGAAGCCGGCGATGGCGGGGGTGTCCAGGGTGCCGGAACGCACGTCGCGCTCCTGGCCGCCGCCGTGCTGCAGCGCGGTCAGCCTCGTCTCCCGGCCGAGCAGCAGCGCGCCGACGCCGATCGGGCCGCCGAGCTTGTGCCCGCTCACGGTCATCGCGTCCAGGCCGCTCGCGGCGAAGTCCAGCGGCAGGTGGCCGGCCGCCTGGATCGCGTCGGAGTGGATGGGCACGTCGTACCGGTGCGCGATCGCGGACAGCTCGGGGATCGGCAGCACCGTGCCGACCTCGTTGTTGGCCCACATGACCGTGACCAGCGCGACGGTCTCCGGGGACTCGGCGAGCGCCGCGTCCAGCGACTCGGCGCGCAGCGAGCCGTCCGGCTCGACCGGCAGCCAGGTCAGCTCGGCGCCCTCGTGCTGCTCGAGCCAGAACAGCGCGTCGAGCACGGCGTGGTGCTCGATCCGCGCGGCGACGATGCGGGTGCGGGCCGGGTCCTCTTCGCGCCGGGCCCAGTACAGGCCCTTGACGGCGAGGTTGTCCGCCTCGGTCCCGCCGCCGGTGAACACGACGTGGCTGGGCCGGGCTCCGAGGGCCGCGGCGACGGCCTCCCTGGACTCCTCGACGACCCGGCGGGCGGCCCGCCCGGGGCCGTGCAGCGAGTTCGCGTTTCCCACGAGAACGAACTGCTCGTTCATCGCGGCGATCGCTTCGGGGTGCAGGGGCGTGGTCGCCGCGTGATCGAGGTAGGTCATGGCATGGTCGATTCTAGTGTGCCGCCACGCCGACCAGGCCCGGCGTCCGTCACGGCCGGGAAACGCCGCGTCCCCCGCCCACCAGGCTACGGCGGAAGGGGGACGCGCGGGAGGGCGGGCGGGCGCTACTTGCGCTTGGCGATCTCCTCGGTGGCCTGCGGGACCACGTTGAACAGGTCGCCGACCACGCCGTAGTCGACGAGCTCGAAGATCGGGGCCTCGGGGTCCTTGTTGACCGCGATGATCGTCTTCGAGGTCTGCATGCCCGCGCGGTGCTGGATCGCGCCGGAGATGCCGCAGGCGACGTAGAGCTGCGGGGAGACGGTCTTGCCGGTCTGGCCGACCTGCGACTGGTGCGGGTACCAGCCGGAGTCCACCGCGGCGCGCGAGGCGCCGACGGCCGCGCCGAGCTGGTCGGCGAGGGCCTCGATGACGGAGAACTTCTCCGCCGAGCCGACGCCGCGTCCGCCGGAGACCACGATCGCGGCCTCGGTCAGCTCGGGCCGGTCGCCCTTGGCCACGGCCACCTTCTCGACGACCTTGGCCAGCTTGGCCGAGTCGGTCAGCTGCACCGACACGTCCACCCGCTCGGCGGCGGCCGCACCGGGCGCCGGCGGGGTCGCGTTCGGCCGCATGGCCACGATCGGGGTGCCGAGGGTCACCGCGGAGTGCACGATCGAGGAGCCGCCGAAGATGGACTGCTCGGCGACGAAGACGCCACCGTCGAGCTTCAGGTCCACCGCGTCGGTCAGCACGCCGGAGTCGGTCTTGATCGCGAGCCGGCCCGCGATCTCCTTGCCCTCGGCGGTCGCGGCGACCAGCACGGCGGCGGGGGACGCGTCGGCCACGAGCTTGGCCAGCAGTTCGGCCTTGGGGGCGACGACGTAGCCGGTCAGCTCGGCCGCCTCGGCGACGTAGACCTTGGCCGCGCCGTACTCGGCCAGCTTGTCCTTGGCCTTCTCGAAGTTGGCGCCGATGTACACCGCGCTCGACTCGCCGAGCTCACGGGCCTTGGTCAGCAGCTCGAGCGTGACCTTCTTGACGTCGCCGTCGGTGTGCTCGACCAGGACGAGGATCTCAGACATGTGAACTTTGCCTTTCCCAGCGGAGCTGCATCAGACGAACTTCTTGGAAGCGAGGAACTCGACGAGCTCGACGCCGCCGTTGCCCTCGTCGGTGACGATGGTGCCCTTGGCGCGCGGCGGGGCCACGACCGCGTCGACGACCTTGGTGCGGGAGCCGGCCCAGCCGACGAGCGGGGCGTCGATGGACGCGGCGGCGAGGTCGAGCACGTCGACCGGCTTCTTCTTCGCGGCCATGATGCCCTTGAAGGAGGGGTAGCGCGGCTCGTTGATCTTCTCGACCACCGAGACGACGGCGGGGAGGGCGGCCTCGACCACGTCGTGCCCGTAGTCGGTGAGCCGGTTGATCTTGATGGCGGAGCCGTCGACCTCGACCTTGGACGCGAAGCTCAGCTGCGGCAGGCCGAGGCGCTCGGCGAGCAGCGCCGGGACGAGCGAGGTGCGCGCGTCCGAAGCCTCGGAGCCGAGGATCAGCAGGTCGAACTCGAGGGTCTTGAGGACCTGCGCGAGGGCGTAGGAGGTGGCGAGCGCGTCCGAGCCGGCGAGGGCGGGGTCGGTCAGGAAGACCGCCTTGTCCGCGCCCATCTGCAGGGCCTTCTTGTAGGCGTCGGTGGCGTCCTCGGGACCCATTGACAGGACCGTGACCTCGCCGCCGTGCTCCGCGACCAGCTGCAGGGCCTCTTCGATGGCGAACTCGTCCATCTCGTTGATCAGCCCGTCGACCGCGCCGCGGTCCACGGCCAGGGTGTCCGGGTCCAGCCGCTTGTCCGCGGCGGTATCCGGCACCTGCTTCACCAGGACGACGATTTTCATGCTCGCGAGCCTCCGTGGAGAGTGAACTCTTCTCCGCACATCGTAGCGGGGATCGCCGACAGAACTACCGTTCAGTAATGTGTGCTGGGCCACATTGATGAGGGGCGCCGCAACGAGGGGCGCCGTCGCCACGCCCGGTCGACCTCGATCACGGAATGCCGCCGATCTATCACGTAATGTGCTCAACATGAAGATGACCCCGGCCGCGGGCCATGCGGAGTACTGCGGAGCGTTCCCCGGACTGAGCGCGGCGGGCGCGCGGGTGGCGTGCACGGCGGACGAGTGCCCGACGGGGGCCATCTGCCGCGCGCTCAAGCGGCTGGACCGCGAGGCCGGGCTCGCGCGGGCGAATCGGGACGCGGCGGCGCGGTACGTGGACGACCTGCTGGAGACGGCTACGCGCTGACGGCGGAAGCGCCGGCCCCGAGCGCGGCCGCACACACCCTCAGGTCGGCCAGCACCTCGCGCGCGATCTCGGGGTACGGCCGGCGGTTCGCGGGCTCGGCCCAGCGCGCGTAGGCGGTGCCGAAGGCCAGGACACCCATCTCGGCGGCCAGGCGGGCGGTCGTCTCGTCGGCGCCGCGCTCGCGCAGCGCCTCGGATATGGCGGACGTCAGCCGTGCCCGCTTGAGCAGTTCACGCTCCTGCAGGTCGCTGTTGGCCGCGATCGCGGAGCGGCGCTGTATCGCCAGATCGTGGCGCTCGGGGACGAAGGCGGGGGCGGCGACGTCCAGCATCGCGGCGAGGCAGTCGGCGGGCGTCGCCTCGGGCGGGGCCGCCCGGATCGCGTCGGCGAAGCGGTCGGCCAGCTCGTTCTGACCGCCGAAGAGCACCTCGCGCTTGTCGGCGTAGTGCCGGAAGAACGTGCTCTTGGTCAGTCCGGCGCGGTCCGCGATCTCGGCGACCGTCGTCGCGTCGTAGCCGTGCTCGACGAACAGCGCGAGCGCGGCCCGCTCCAGGCGTTCCCGCGCGTTCGGTTCCCAACGGCCCATGAGTTCATTCTAGGCGATGGGATAGAGTCCCATCATCTTCAGGCACTCCGACCTTCAAGGAGCCACCAGTGCGTGTCGGCGCCGTCAGGAGGCCGCTGCGGCGGCCCCGGCGTCGAACTCGGACAGCCGCGCGGCCGCGGCAGTCCGCTCAGCGACGCCCATCCGCTCGTACAGCGCCAGCGCGGCACGCAGATCCGCACGCGCACCCGCGGCGTCCCCCAAAGCCGCCCGGCAGCGCGAGCTGCCATCCAGCGCACGCGCCTCCTCCAGCGGCACGCCGAACTCACGGCTCAGGCGCAGCGCTTCGCGGTGCGACCCCAGCGCCGCCGCCGGCTCTCCGTCCACCGCGAGGCACGCGCCCTTGGCGTTGTGCAACTCCGCCCCGAGCTCCGGGTCCTTGATCGCCTTGTTCAGCCTCAGCGCCCGGTCAAGCAGCAGCATCGCGGTCTTCGATCCGCCGAGCGCGTGCCGAACCCGGCCGAGCTCCAGCAGCACGTTCGCCTCGCCGTGCCGTTCGCCGCCGTCCCGATACAGCGTCAGGGCCTGTTCGTAAGCCTGCACGGCCTCGGCGAACCGCGAGGCGTTGCGCTGGGACTCACCGAGGCCGAGCAGGTGGTTCGCGGCCTGGACGCGGCGGCCGAGCGCCCGCTCCGCCTCGGCCGCCGCGGTGTGCAGATCAACGGCGAGCGGCCAGGGACCCTCGCGGTGCAGCAGCCCGGAGACGGCCGACGTGAGCTCGGTGGAGCGGGCCGACTCGCCCCGCCGCCGCGCGTCGACGATGGCGGCGAGGATGTTCTCCCGCTCGGCGCGCAGCCAGCTCCTCCCCCGCGCCTGCTCCCCGATCCCTTCCGGGACGCGCACCGAGGTCGGTTCCTTCGACCAGTCGCGGTGCGGGAAAACCCTCTGGTTGATGCCCTCGGCCCGCGCCGCCGCCTGTGCGTAGAAGTCCAGCAGCCGGGCCCGCGCGGCGTCGGCGGCGGCCCGCTCCTGCCCGCGGCCTACCCGCAGGGCGTACACGCGCACAAGGTCATGCATCTCGTAACGGCCGGGGACGCGCTGGACGACGAGGTTGTGCGCCAGCAGCGAGTCGAGCAGCCGCTCGGCCTCCACCTGGTCGCGGTCGAGGAGGTTGGCGGCGGCGTACGCGTCGAAGTCGGGTCCCGGCACCAGGCTCAGCAGTTGGAAGAGCCGCTGCTCCGCCGGCGGCAGCTCCGCGAAGGAGGCCGCGAACACGACGGCGAGGTTGCGGTCCTCGTCGCTGAGCACCTCGAGGCGGTCGGCGGACTGCCGAAGCCGGGCCACGTAGTCCGCGACACTCAGGGCAGGGTGATGCTTCAGATGCGCGGCGGCGATGCGGATCGCCAGCGGCAGCCGCCCGCACAGTTCGACCAGTTCCGCCGCGGCCACGTCGTGCGCCGTGAGCCGATCCGGACCGGCCACCTTGGCCAGTAGCTCCACCGCCTCGCCGACGGGCAGCAGGCCGAGGCCGAGGAAGTGCGCGTCGTCCAGCCCGGAGAGCACGGAGCGGCTGGTGACCAGGACCAGGCAGCCGGAGGCGGCCGGGATCAGCGGACGCACCTGGGCCGCGCTCGCCGCGTTGTCCACCAGGATCAGGGTCCTGGTTCCGTCGAGGCGGTCCCGGTAGAACGCGGCGCGCTCGGCCAGGCCCTCGGGGATCCGCTCCGGCGGCACGTCCAGCGAGCGCAGCAGCCAGTCCAGCGCGTCCTCGGCGGCGTCGGCGGCGACGGCGGGCCAGTCCGCGGCGGCCGGGGACACGGTCAGGGCCGCGCCGAGCCTCGCGTACAGCTCCTCCCACACCGTCAGGTCGAGTTCTCCCGGCTCGACCCGGACGACGTAGCCCGGATCCCGCGTCTCGATGCGCGCCGCGAGCTGCGGGCCGAGGACCTTGCGCAGCCGCATCACATACGAGCGGATGGTGTTGGCGGCGCCGGGCGGGGTCGCGCCGTCCCAGACCGTCTCGGCGAGGGATTCGGCGGGCACGACGCGGTTCGCGCTCAGCAGCAAGGCCGCAAGCAGCACCCGCTGCCGCGCGGCCGTGACCGCGACGGCGCGCCCGTCCTCGCCTGCTACCCGCAGACGTCCGAGGATTCCGAACCTCATTCGCCCGACTTTCCGCCGACCCGCTGAAGATGCGGAGGGACTCGCAGCATCTTGATCATCAAGACTATCGCCGCGCACCGACAGAGCGGAATCCCCCGTGGCGACTCACGGGCCGCACGGCGTCACCGAAACGCCACGCGTGCTTGTGAGACTGGCGGCGAGCCGTCGACGGGGCCTCGGAAACGAGGAGAACGACCAAGCTCGCACCCGAAACCCGGGGCCCTGCCTCACAGGGGAAGGCAGGGCCCCGTTGCTATCGGAAGGCCACTCGGAGCTGTGCTCAGTCCGGGAAGTGGCAGGCGACCTTGTGGTCCTCCGCGGTCGGCCGCGACCCCATGCTGATCTGGACGAGCGGTGGCTCCTGCTGGGCGCACACCTCCTGCGCCTTCCAGCACCGGGTCCGGAACCGGCAGCCCGACGGCGGGTTGAGCGGGGACGGGACGTCGCCGGTGAGCAGGATCCGCTCGCGGCTGGCCGCCTCGCCCTTGCGCTCCGGGTCCGGGATCGGCACCGCGGACAGCAGGGCCTGGGTGTAGGGATGCCGCGCCGAGGCGTACAGGTCGTCGCGCGAGGCGATCTCCATGATCTTGCCGAGGTACATCACCGCGACCCGGTCCGAGATGTGCCGGACCACCGAGAGGTCGTGCGCGATGAAGACGTAGGCGAGGCCGAGCTCCGCCTGGATGTCCTCGAACAGGTTGACGACCTGCGCCTGGATGGAGACGTCGAGCGCCGAGACCGGCTCGTCCGCGACCACCAGCTTCGGCTTGAGCGCGAGGGCGCGGGCGATGCCGATGCGCTGGCGCTGGCCGCCGGAGAACTCGTGCGGGTACCGGTTGTAGTGCTCCGGGGACAGGCCCACCAGCGCGAGCAGGTCCTGCACCGCGCGCTTCTTGCCGCCGGGCGGCTCGACGCCCTGGATCACGAAGGGCGCGCCGACGATCGTGCCGATGGTGTGCCGCGGGTTGAGCGAGGACTGCGGGTCCTGGAACACCATCTGGATGTCGTGGCGCAGCGGGCGCAGGGCCCCCTGGCTCATGTGCGAGATGTCGCGGCCCTCGAAGGTGACCGTGCCGCCGGTCGGCTCGAGCAGCCGGACCAGCGCCCGCCCGGTGGTGGACTTGCCGCAGCCGGACTCGCCGACCAGGCCGAGGGTCTCGCCCGCGCGGACCGAGAAGTCCACTCCGTCCACGGCCCGGACGTGGCCGACGGTGCGGCGCAGCAGCCCGCGGCGGACGGGGAAGTGCATCTTCAGGCCGGACACGCTCAGCAGCGCGTCGGAGTCGGTGAGCGCCGTGCCGCCCACCGCGGCCGCGGACACCGGGTTCGCGAAGTTGTCGGTGCTCACAGGTGAGTCCTGATCTGCTCGTTGTAGGTCTGCTGGCGAACTTCCACCGGTAGGTGGCAACGCACCAGATGGCGCTCGGCGCCGGTGCTCTGCTCGAGTTCCGGCACGACTTCGCGGCACACGTCCGGCCCGACGGCGCTGTACCGGCCGCACAGCTCGGTGAAGCTGCAGCGCGGGTGGAAGGCGCAGCCCGAGGGGACGTTGATCAGCGACGGCGGGTTGCCCGGGATCGGCACGAGCCGGTCCTGGACCGGCCGGTCGAGCCGGGGCATCGAGGTCAGCAGGCCCCAGGCGTAGGGGTGCTCCGGCGAGCTGAACACGGTCTTGGCCGGCCCGTACTCGACGGCCTTGCCACCGTACATGACCATGATGTCGTCGGCGAGCTCCGCCACCACGCCAAGGTCGTGCGTGATGATGATGAGCGCCGAGTTGAACTCCCGCTGCAGGTCCCGCATCAGGTCGAGGATCTGCGCCTGCACGGTCACGTCGAGGGCGGTGGTCGGCTCGTCCGCGATCAGCAGCTCGGGGTCGCACATCAGCGACATGGCGATCATCGCGCGCTGCCGCATACCGCCGGAGAACTGGTGCGGGTAGTCGTCCACCCGCGAGCTCGGCTGCGGGATGCCCACCCGGTCCAGCATGTCGATGGCCCGCTTGCGCGCGACCGACTTCGAGACCTTGTTGTGCACCCGGTAGGCCTCGACCAGCTGCGCGCCCACGGTGAAGTAGGGGTGCATGGCCGAGAGCGGGTCCTGGAAGATCATCGCCATCTTGTTGCCGCGCAGCTCCTGCACCCGCGCGGGCTCGGCGGAGATGAGGTCCTCGCCGTCCAGCAGGATCTCGCCGGTCATCCGGGCGCCGCCCTTGCCGTGCTTGTCGGCCCGCTTGTGCAGGCCGAGCAGCGAGAGCGAGGTGACGGACTTGCCGGAGCCGGACTCGCCCACGATGCCGAGGGTCTGGCCGCGCTCGAGTTGGAAGCTGATCCCGTCCACGGACTTGACCAGGCCGTCCTCGGTGCCGAAGTGCACACGCAGGTCGCGCACGTCGAGGAAGGGACGCGGGCCGCCTGACCTCGCATCTTCGAAGTTCATGGACTGTACTCCCGGGCTGGACTGCGGGCGATCGGCGGAGTGACGGGCGGGCGGCACTTCAGAGCCTCACCCTCGGGTCGAGCGTCGCGTACAGGACGTCCACGACCAGGTTCGCCATGATGATGAAGAACGCGCCGAACAGCGTGATGCCCATGACGGTCGGGAAGTCCTGGTTGCCGATCGAGTTGATCGCCAGGGCGCCGATGCCGTTGAGGCTCAGCGACTTCTCCACCAGGACCGCGCCGCCGAGCACGCCGCCGAGGTCCATGCCGAAGATGGTGACGATCGGGATGATCGCGGCGCGCAGCGCGTGCTTGAAGACGACCCTGCTCTCGCTGAGTCCCTTGGCCCGCGCGGTGCGGGTGAAGTCCTCGTTGAGCGCGTCGAGCATGCCGCCGCGGGTGAGCCGGGTGTAGAGCGCCGCGTAGCTGAAGGCCAGGGCGAACCACGGGATGAGCAGGCCGCCGGCCCAGGAACCCGGGCTCTGCGAGATCGACGTGTACGACGGGACCTGCAGGATGTTGTTGTTGTAGGCCAGCACCAGGGCGAGCAGCGGACCGACGAAGTAGACCGGCAGCGAGACGCCGGTGAGCGAGATGCCCATGAAGAAGCGGTCGATGAACGAGCCCTTGCGCACGGCCGAGATGACGCCGGAGACGACGCCGAAGCCGAGCCACATCACCGCGCCGCCGATGGCGATCGAGATGGTGACCGGGAAGTACTGCAGGATCGTCGGCCACACCTGGGTGTAGTTGCGGAATGAGTAGCCGAGGCACGGCGCGTTGCACTGCACCAGGTTGGTGCCGTTGCTGTACTGCGTGCCGACGACGATGCCCTTGACATAGTCGAAGTACTGCACGAAGAACGGCTTGTCGAGGCCGAGCCGGTCGATGACGCCTTGCAGCGCCTGGGCGGAGGTGTTGCGGCCCACGTACTGCCGCGCCATCTCCTGGATGGTCTCGCCGCCCCACTGGGGCAGGACGTAGAAGATGAAGAACGTCGCCAGGGTCACGACAAGAAGAAGCCCCACGACGGCGAATAGGCGCCGGACGATGAATGTAAGCATGTTTGTGCGGCGCCGGTTCGGCCGGTTCAGCCCCGGTGGGGGCCGAACCGGCCGAACCTAACCCGCCTTCACCTGCCTTCTCTAAGGGAAGAGCGGTCGAGTCGGTGCTGGATTACTGCTTCTCGCGGGTACCCGCGGTGCTTTCGACCGGTAGGTCAGCTGCTGGCACCGATGGCGGCGAAGTTGTACGCGCCGTAGGCATCCATGAAGTACACGTTGGTCGCGTTCTTCGAGCGGATGTCGAGCGCGGTCTGGTCCATCAGCGGAACGACGACGGCCTGCTGCAGCGCGTACTTGTCGGCCGTGGCCCACAGGGCGTTACGCGCGGTCGTGTCGCTGGTCTCCTCGGCCTTCGTCAGGTAGCCCATGAAGGTGGGGTCGGACCAGTACGCGTAGTTCGAGGCGTTGCTGGTGTAGTTGACACCCGCGGAGCCGATCATGAACTGCAGGAAGCCGTTGCCGTCGGGGAAGTCCGGGCCCCACGCCGCGTTGGCGATGAGCACGCGGTTGGACTTCTCCCAGCTGAAGTTGCCGATCGTGGTGCCCCAGTTGGAGAACTTGAACGACTTGACGCTGGACGTGAAGCCGATCGCGTTGAGCTGCTGCACGATCGCGTTGCTCATGTCCACGACCTTGGGCTGGTCGGAGAACGCGCTGATGTTCACGACCGGGTTCCAGTTCGAGCCCTCGGCCGTCTTGCACGACGCGACCAGGGACTGAGCCTTGGCGGTGTCGCCGATGTTCCCGGCGGTCGCGTAGATGTTCGTGTCGACGTAGCCGTTGACGGTCGGCGGGATGATCGTGGTCGCGATCTGCCCGGCACCGATCGTGCCGCCGGCGACGGCCTGGACCTGCGCCTTGTTGATGCCGTACTCGATCGCCTGGCGGCAGTCGAGGTTGTTCATCGGGGCGACCTGGGTGTTCAGCGAGAGGTAGTCCTCGAAGCCGTCCACCGCGTCATCGGCGTACTCCTTGTACGTCGGGTTGCTCAGCACCGTGGCCTGGGACGAGGTGTCCACGCCGACGCCGCCGATGTCCGCCTGGGCCCGACCGTGCAGGATGTCCTGGTCGATCGTGTCCTGGGCGACGTTGAACTTCAGCGTGATCGTGCTCGCGTGCACCGTGTGCAGGTTGTTCGGGTCAGAGGCCGAGGTGTACTTCGGGTTCGGCACCAGGACCATCTGGCTGTCCGGCGAGTACGACTTGATCTCGTAGGAGCTGCTCGAGATCACGTTGTTCGCGTAGCTGGTGCCCTTGTCCGGGCCCGCCTGGATGTCGAACGGAGCGGTCTCCTGCAGCGTCATCAGGTAGTCGAAGTCCGACACCGACTGGCTCAGGTGGAAGGTGATGGTCTGGCCGCTCACCGTGATACCCGAGGGGAGCAGGCTCGGCACCTGGCTGGCACTGGTCTCCAGCGTGCCGGCCTTGCTGTTGGTGTTGGAGATGTACTCCTTGAAGTAGCTCGGGCCACCGGTGATGACCGAGCCCCAGCCACCGGAACGAGCGATCGCGTAGGCGACGTCCTCGGCGGTGATCGGGTCTCCGTTGGAGAACTCCGCACCGGTGCGGATCGTGTACGACCACACGGTGTTGTTGTCGGACGACGTGCCCGGGCCGGTGCCGAGGTCGGTGACGATCGTGTTCGAGCCCTTACCCGGCTTCTCCGCGAAGGCGAGCACGGTGCGCGCCCAGAGCCGGTCGACGTTCCAGTCGGTCGCGTCGTACGTGTCGCCCGCATCGGCGGAGGCCAGCGCGGAAGCGTCCTCCATGACGACGTTGCCCGTCGTCGAGGTGCTCGGGTTGACCACGCCGGTCAGCGCCGCGCCGTAGCTGGACGAACCGCCAGAACCGCCGGAGCCGGAACTGTTCCCACAAGCCGCGACCGTCAGGCCGACAGCTGCCACCATCGCGGAGGCCGCAACTATTCGCTTTTTACGCATTGCGCTCCAAAGCCCCTCTTCTACGGTCCAGCACGTTTTGTGGTGCCGAGAGATAGGTAGGTTCATCGGGATGCCTTCGGGTCGAGGGCGTCCCGCAATCCGTCGCCGAGCAAGTTGAACGCCAGCACGGTGAGGAAGATCGCGATGCCGGGGACGAGCAGGAACTCGGGGTCCGACTGGTAGTAGTCGATGGCCCGGTTCAGCATCAGTCCCCAAGAGGGAGTCGGCTCCTGGATGCCCACGCCGAGGAAGGACAGCGCCGCCTCGAAGAGGATGTTGGTGGGGATCAGCAGAGTCGCGTAGATGACGATCGGGGCGATGAGGTTGGGCAGGATCTCCTTGATCAGGATCCGGCTTGGCTTGGCGCCCAGGACGCGCGCCGCGTCCACGAACTCGCGCTCGCGCAGGGCCAGGACCTGACCGCGGATGATGCGGCCCATGTACGGCCAGGAGAAGAAGCCGATGATGACCCAGAGCATGCCCACCTGGAGCGTCAGTCCGCTGAATCCCAGGAAGGTCGGGTTCTCGTTGATCACGACGGCCAGCGAGATCGCGAACAGCAGCAGCGGGAAGGCGAGCAGCACGTCCATGGTGCGGCTGATGATCGCGTCGACCCAGCCCCCGAAGTAGCCCGCGGTCATGCCGAGCGCCACTCCGAAGAACAGGGCGAGGACGGTCGATCCGCCGGCGACGATCAGCGAGATGCGGGCGCCGTAGACGACGCGGGCGAACAGGTCGCGGCCGCCGGGAAGGTCGAGGCCCAGCCAGTGCGTGCCGCTGATACCGCCGCCGCCGCCGATCGGGATCTGGTAGTTCGGGTCGATCAGGTTCGTGTGCAGCGTGTAGGGGTCCTGCCCCTCGAGGCCGGTGAGCAGCGGGGCGGCGATGGCCGCCGCGATCAGCAGGATGATGAAGATCCCGCTGACGACCGCTATCCGGTCCTTCTTGAAGCGTGTCCACGCGATGCGGCCGAGGGAGCGGCCCTCGATCGCGCCGACGCCCACGGCGGCCGCGACTTCGGGCTCGGGTGTGAAGCTCGCGTCCCCCGTGTCCTCGATCAACGTCATCGCGTTGTGTCCTGTCTTCTGGTCGGTACAACGGTGGAAACCCGCATCGCCATGGCAGGGATCACCGCCATGGTCGGTGCTGAGGCACAAGGTCCCATGTTCCGGAGTGAAGCCTGCCCCTGTGTCCCGGAGTTTGGGAAGACCGGGCAAGGGTCCGTTGCGTAACCGTGATCACTCGGCCATAAGGTTGTTCTCATAGCAAATGCAGGAATACAGGGTGTAATGGATCTATACCAGCACTCACCCGCCAAGGGCGCAATACGGCATGATCCACCTGGTCACCCTACGCATCCGTGTCGAAGCACCGGCAAGCGTAGCGCATGTGTCCAGATGGCAAGACGGGGGTGTTGGTCACGAGACCGTACCGGTGTTCGATATCCGGCTTGTGAAGAACTGCTCAGCACGCCGTCCGCGCGCCGGCCCGGGGCCCTGAACGGCCCTATTCTAGGTGGCACTCCACAGCTCGTGGTCGGCGCGCAACAGCAGCAGCGAGCGCGGGGCCAGCGAAATCGCCGTCCCGCCGCCGAGAACCACGTCGTCGCGCGCGCCCGGATCGCCGTCCAGAGTAGTGTCGACGACGACCTGGTACCAGCGGGCCCAGGGGTCACCCGGGACGGTGAACTCCAGCTCCTCCGCACCGGCGTGCATCACGAGCAGGAAACTGTCGTCGGTGATGCGCTCGCCGTGCGGACCGCGGCCGCGAATGTCCTGGCCAGACAGGTAGACGCCGAGCACGCTGGCCGGAGCGAACCAGTCGGCGTCCGTCATCTCCTTGCCGTCCGGACGAAACCACGCGATGTCCTGCAATCCACCCGGGAAGGCCGGCTGCCCGCTGAAGAAGACGCGCTGGCGCAAAACCGGATGGTGCCGCCTCAGGTGGATGAGCCGGCGGGAGAGATCGAGCAGGCTCCGCCACTCGGGATGCTTCAGCAGCGACCAGTCGACCCAGCTGGTCTCGTCGTCCACGCAGTAGGCGTTGTTGTCGCCGTCCTGGGTGCGGCCCATCTCGTCCCCGGCGACCAGCATCGGCACACCTGTGGCCAGCAGCATCATCGCCAGCAGGTTGCGGATCTGGCGCCGGCGCACGAGGTTGAGCTCCTCGTCGTCGCTCTCCCCCTCGACCCCGTAGTTGCTGGAGCGGTTGTCGTTGCTGCCGTCCCGGTTCTCCTCGCCGTGCGCCTCGTTGTGCTTGTGGTCGTAGGTGACCAGGTCGCGCATCGTGAAGCCGTCGTGCGCGGTGATGAAGTTGATCGAGGCGTAGGGCCGGCGGCCGTCGTCCTGGTAAAGGTCGGAGGAGCCGGAGATCCGGTAGGCCAGGTCGCGCACGTCGGGCCGGGCGCCGCGCCAGAAGTCCCGGGCTGTGTCGCGGAACTTGTCGTTCCACTCCGTCCACAGCGGCGGGAACTCGCCAACCTGGTAGCCGCCCTCCCCCACGTCCCAGGGCTCGGCGATCAGCTTCACGTCCTGCAGCACCGGGTCCTGCGAGATCACCGTGAGGAAGGAGGAGAGCTTGTCCACGTCGTGCATCGAGCGGGCGAGCGCGGAGGCGAGGTCGAAGCGGAAGCCGTCCACGCCCATCTGGGTGGCCCAGTACCGCAGCGAGTCGGTGATCAGCTGGATCACGTGCGGCTGGGTCACGTTCAGGGTGTTGCCGCAGCCCGTGTAGTCCTGGTAGGTCGCCGGGTCCGAGCCGAGCCGGTAATAGCAGTCGTTGTCGATGCCGCGGAAAGATAGCGTCGGCCCGTTCTCGCCGCCCTCGGCGGTGTGGTTGTAGACCACGTCGAGGATGACCTCGATGCCGGCCTGGTGCAGCGCCGCGACCATCTCCTGGAACTCGCGCACCTGCCCGCCGCGCCGCCCCCGGCGCACCGCCGCGCTGTATCCGGCATGCGGGGCGAAGTAACCGAGCGAGTTGTAACCCCAGTAGTTCACCATGCCGCGGTCGAGCAGGTGCGGCTCGGAGACGAAGTGGTGCACCGGCAGCAGCTCGACCGCCGTCACGCCGAGGTTCACCAGGTGGTCGACCACGGCCGGGTGCGCCAGGCCCGCGTACGTCCCGCGCAGGTCCTCGGGCACGCCCGGGTGACGCATCGTCAGCCCGCGCACGTGCGCCTCGTAGATCACCGTCTCCGACCACGGGATGGACGGCCGTGGCCCGGTGTCGGCGCGTTCGAGCTCGTCCACCAAGACGCCCTTGGGCACGAAAGGGGCCGAGTCGCCGGGCTTCTGGCCGTAGACCGCGTCGTCGTTCACGAAGTCCCCGTCGACCGCGCGGGCGTACGGGTCGAGCAGCAGCTTCTCCGGGTTCCAGCGGTGGCCGAGCTCGGGCTCCCACGGCCCGCTCACCCGGAAGCCGTAGCGCTGCCCCGGCTCGATCCCGGGCAGGTAGCCGTGCCAGACGTGGAAGGTGGACTCGGTGAGCGCGATCCGCTCCTCGGCGCCGTGCTCATCGAACAGACACAGCTCCACGCCGCTGGCGCCGGCCGCCCACAGCGCCGCGTTCGCGCCCTGGCCGTCATGGCTCAGGCCGAGCGGCCGCCAAGAGCCGGGCCAAGCTCGCGACCCGGTACGGGCCATTAAAATCAGCACTCCACTCATTCGCCTGGGACGCCCCATGCAATACCCTGGGCGACGGGAGATAACCTTTGAGGGCTACGCCCTGAGGGCGAAGCCCTCAATATAGCGAGCCGGAGGCAGCATGGCGCAGACCTGGGAGAGCGGGCTTCCCGAGGCCGCGTTGGCCCGGATGCACGGGATGCAGGGCACATCCACCTGGGGCTCCGCCCTCAGCACGCAGGAGTTCAACGCGATCAAGGGCGTCGGCTTCGACCCCGTCGGCCAGGTGCTGGGGACAGCGGTCTACCAGATCGGCTACCAGGGCGGATACGGCTGTTCGGGGGCCTGGAGCGGCTACCTCGGACAGAACATGTCCACCGACGTCTCCTCCCGGGCCTGGGCACCGTTCAGCGCGCTGGTCAAGGCGATGTACGACGCCCGGCACACCGCGCTGAGCAGGGCGGTTGCCGAGTGCACGGCGCTCGGCGGGGACGGCATCGTGGGCGCCTCGCTCAAGGTGCGCCGCTTCGAGGCGGGCGGCCTCGAGTTCACCGTGCTCGGCACGGCCGTACGCGCGCACGGCAAGATGCGGCCGAAGCGGCCGTTCACCTCGCACGTGACCGGCCAGGAGTTCGCCAAGCTGCTGCACGCCGGCTACGTGCCGACGGGCCTCGCGCTCGGTATCTCCATCGCCTCGCGGCACGACGACTACCGCACCCGCGCGTCGCTCAGCCGCTGGGCCGGGAACCAGGAGGTGCCCGGCTACACCCAGCTGATCAACAACGCCCGGCACGACGCGCGCAACCAGCTGATGAAGGACGCGCGGAGGCACGGCGGCGACGGGGTCGTGGTCGACGAAGTCGACTTGCGCATCGGGGAGCGCGAGTGCCCGACGTACGAGGGCGCCAGGGACCACATCGCCGAGGCCTTCCTGCTCGGCACCTCCATCGCCCGCTTCGAGCGCTCGCACCGGGACAAGGGACCCGCGCCGAAGGCACTGACCATCATGCGGCTCGACTACCAGAAGACGAAGACGGGTTTGTGAGATGACCGACGAGACGACTGCCAAGGCCCTGCACGACGAGGGCGTGCCCGAGGACGCGATGCGTCGGCTGTCGCAGCTGCAGCCGGGCAAGGGCGGGATCTTCACCTCCGACCTGACGGTCAACGAGTTCCTGCTGGTGCGCGAGGTCGGGTTCCGCCCGCTCGGCCTGGTGCTCGGCTCCTCGATCTACCACGTGGGCATCCAGCTCGGCCGCTGGTCGAAGAACCAGGAGATGGACGTCCTGTCGCAGGCCATGTACCACGCCCGCGAACTGGCGATGAGCCGGATGGAGGCCGAGGCCAGCGCGCTCGGCGCGGACGGCATCGTGGGCGTGCGGCTCGAGGTGGAGTTCAAGGAGTTCGGCGCGGACATCGCCGAGTTCATCGCCATCGGCACCGCGGTCAAGGCGGAGGACGGGGTGGACCACGGCGACCACGCGCACGGCTGGCGCAACAACAAGGGCAAGCCCTTCACCTCGGACCTGAGCGGCCAGGACTTCTGGACCCTGATCCGGGCCGGCTACGCGCCGCTCGACCTGGTCATGGGCTCGTGCGTCTACCACATCGCGCACCAGCGCTTCGGCCAGGTGCTCGGCAACATGGGCCGGAACGTGGAGATCCCGCAGTACACCCAGGCGCTGTACGACGCGCGGGAGCTGGCGATGAGCCGGATGCAGGCGGAGGCCGAGGCGCTGCACGCCGAGGGCATCGTCGGCGTGCAGCTCAAGCAGCACTCGCACACCTGGGGCGGGCACACCACCGAGTTCTTCGCGATCGGCACCGCGGTACGCCCGCTGCGCCCCGACCACGTGATCGACCGGCCCACCATGGTGCTGTCGCTCGACAACTGAGAGCATGGGCATCATGGGAGAGGTGGAGCTGCCGGATTCCTCCGGCACCGGAACCAACGGCATGGACGTGGAGTTGCTGGCCGCCGCGCTGCGGCAGGACAGCGCGGACCTGGACGTCTACGCCAAGGTGCTGTCGGTGAACCTGGTCGAGTCGCTGCCGCAGGGCGCCGTCCAGGTCGAGCGCAAGCGCAGCATGTCGGACCGGGTGGCCGGCCGCGAGGGCACGGTGACCTCGCTGGACGTCGCGATCGGCGACGTGCGCCTCAGCCTGCGTCTTGACCGGGGGCGGACGATCGGCGAGATCTGCAAGGAGGTGCGCGGCGTGGTGCTGTCCCGGCAGCAGGTCGGCCTCGACGAGTGGATCGCCGCGCTGGCCAGGGGTCTGGCGGACAGCGCGGCCTCGAGCGCCAGGGCCCGGGAGGCGCTGCAGCGGTACCTCGGGGCCTAATACTCTGAGAAGTTCGGTCTCGTCAGCCCTGACAGTACGCTGTCAGGGCTTCTTCAGTGATCTCAGCGGCGCGACCAGCACGCTACGCGGACGGCGGCGGTCGCGGCGCTGGTCGCCGACTACCGCTTACCACAGTCTGAAGCCGAGCCCATCCGCATTTCCGTGACCTCAGTCACACTACGTCGCACCCGGGCTCCCACCTGCGGTCCGTCGTGCTCCGCCGCGAAGCATCCCAGCTGCGACTCTAGGTATCGTCGCCCGCGCAGTGCCACTGCGCGGGCGACGATACCTCACCCGGCCAAGAGTTCGCCACGCCCCGGCTACCTTCGGCCACTGCTACCGTTCTCAATGTTCGATCTCCGCCGGGTGCGCTAGGCACCACGAAGAAGGCAGAGGTCGCAGCTGTGGATCCATGCGCAGTTCCACTGCGCGCATCTCATCTAAGAGCGAGGCAGGAGGCACCGAAGAGTGAAGTCGTTCTTCGCACTGCTCGAAAAGGCCATGCAAAGCACCGGCACGACGCTTCGCCTGTGCCTGCTCATGCTCGTCGCCGCAGCTGCGTATTTCATCTGCCGGTTGAAGTGACCCCGGTTCCCCTGAACCCGACCACGAGCCCCGTCCCGCGCAGCGAGGAGCCTGTACCCATGGAGACGAAGACCCCGGACACCGAAATCGCGAGCCGCGCCACGCGCGTCGTCGACCGCCTTTGGCGGGCATACGCTCCGTTCCAGCGAGGCCGCGACACATCCGCCGACCTCACCTCCATGCTCGCCATCCTGGTGCTCGCAGACTTCGTCGAAACGACGGGCGCGCCGACGGACGAGTTCGTCAAGCGATGGGATCGAGCGGTCGCGGAGGCCCCCATCGGGCACTCGCCGCTGACCGATCTGCGCGCCGCCATGAAGAACGCCGGCGCGCACAAGCGCTTCCCGCTGCCCGACCTCGTCGACGCCGCGTTCCCCAAGGACGACGAGGAGGTTCCGTGGGCCGCAGCGTTTCTCGCCGCGTTGATGCGGTCGCCTACCTTGGCCGAGGCCGGCGTGCCAGAGGTCTGTGAGCTGCTCATCGAACGCCACGTCCAGGAGGGCACACGATCGGCCGGCGAGTTCTACACCCCGCGAGGTGTCGTGCGCCTACTCATCGAGATGGCATCCCCCCGGCCAGCCGACCGCATCCTCGATCCGGCCTGCGGGTCCGGCGGCCTGCTCGCGGCCGCCGCGCGCTCGGTAGCCGAGTCCGATCGCGTGGACGGCGCTTCCTTCGAGGCGTACGCGACGGATCGCAGCAATCCGCGGCTGGCCATGATGAACCTCGCCCTGCACGGGGTGCAACAACCCGTCGTGCGCGCCTCCGATCCGGCATCGCTGCTCCGGGACCGGGGCAGCGGCGTCGTGGACAGGGTGCTGAGCAATCCGCCGTTCAACCAGCGCCTCGACGATATCCGCGGCGTGGACTGGCCCCTCGGCGAGCCTCCGGAGTCCAATGCCAACTTCGCCTGGCTCCAACTCGCGTGGGCCCGGCTGAGCGACGAAGGGCTTGCGGCGGTGATCATGCCGCCGCGGGCAGCGTGGTCCGACAACGCCCGTGAGGCGGCTATCCGAAGAGCACTGATCGACCACGGTGCGCTGCTCGGCATCATCGCCTTGCCGCCGGGCCTGTTCGCCCACACCGCCATCCCCGTGCACATCTGGTATCTCGTTCGGGACAAGTCCCGTCACATGCCGACCGACGACCGGAACTCGGTCCTGTTCATCGACGCCGGACGACTCGGAACGCCGACGCAACGGCCGCCGCGAGCACTGACCGAGCACGACGTCGAGCGCATCAGCAGCCGATTTCGCGAGTGGCTTAGAACCCCCGGAGCAGCGGCCGAAGAACCGGGATTCTCGCGAGCGGTCAGCCACGAGGAGATCTTCCGCAACGCCGGCAACCTCGATCCACGCCGATACGTCGAGCCCGAGCCGGAACTGACGACCCCGCCGGACACGCGACGCGTGCTCGATGAACTTGATCGGCAGGAAGGGCTCGCGTCCGATTCGAGTTCTGATGCGCGTTGGGCCGTTGGCGTCTGCGAGCGGCTGCTTCGCAACGGCCCCGTACCCTCGCGAGTGTCGCTCCGGCATATTGTGGACGGCGTGTCCGGCGGATCCGCGCCGGGTCTGCTGCTCGCCGGCCCTTCGGGAAGCCTGGCCCGAGCCGACGCGTACGTGGACACGGGCATCCCTGTCGTGATGCCCAAGGACTTGGTGGACAACGGATTCAGCTTGGAAAGCATCAAATACATCACCGAGCAGCACGCCGACACGCTGGACCGATATCGCCTCCGTCGCGGCGACGTCTTGCTGGCACGTCGTGGCGAGCTGGGGCGATGTGCCGTAGTGCGCGATGAGCAGCATGGCTGGATCTGCGGAACCGGCTGTTTCCTGCTCCGCCCGCCGACCGCGCTCGACGCCGACTACTTCGCGGCGTACCTCCGCACCCCGGAAACACGCGCATGGCTCAACGCCAACTCCACAGGCGGCATGACCATGAAGACCATCTCGCTCAAGGTGTTGGGCGAGATGCCCGTGGCCCTGCCCGATCTCGGCGCACAGCAGGCGATCGTCGCAGCGGTGGCACGGCTGGACGAGCATGAGCGTCTACTGCGCGAACAGCTTTCGCTCACTCGAGAACTCCGCCGTGCCACCCTGGACGAATTCCTGGCAGGTGTTCGAACGGTCCGGCCCTAGAACCGCGCTGGCTCGGTGTACGTTCCGAAGACGTCCTTGAGTATGCCGCAGATCTCGCCGAGCGTCGCCTCGGCGCGCGCCGCGTCGAGCATCGCCGGGATCAGGTTCACGCCCTCGGTCTCGGCGCCGCGCCTAAGCTCGGCCAGGGCCGCGTCCACCGCCGCGTTGTCCCGCCCGGCCCGGCGCGCCGCGAGCTCCCGGTTCTGGGCGAGCTCTACCTCGTGCGAGATCCGGAGAACCTCCAGCGGCGCCTCGATCGACTCGGTGTGCGCGTTGACCCCGACGATCCGCTTCTCGCCCTTCTCCACCGAGCGCTGGTAGCGGAACGAGGCCTCCGCGATCTCCCCGGTGAAGTAGCCCTCGTCGATGCCGCGCAGCAGCCCCGAGGTGATGCTGCCGTCACTTCCCAGGTCCCTGATCCGGCCGAAGATCTCCTCGGCCTGCGCCTCGATCCGATCGGTGAGCGCCTCGACGTACCAGGAGCCGCCGAGCGGGTCGGCGACATTGGCGACGCCGGTCTCCTCGAGGATCACCTGCTGGGTGCGCACCGCGATCTCCGCAGCCTTGGCGGAGGGCAGTGCGAGCACCTCGTCGAGCGCGTTGGTGTGCAGCGAGTTGGTGCCGCCGAGGACCGCGGACAGGGCCTCGATGGCCGTGCGCACGATGTTGTTCTCAGGCTGCTGAGCCGTGAGCGAGACCCCGGCCGTCTGCGTGTGGAAGCGCAGCCACTGGGCCTTCTCGGTCTTGGCGCCGTAGACGTCGCGCAGCCAGCGTGCCCAGATCCGCCGGGCCGCGCGGAACTTGGCGATCTCCTCGAAGAAGTCGATGTGCGCGTCGAAGAAGAAGGAAAGCCCCGGCGCGAACACGTCGATGTCCAGGCCTCGGGACAGGCCGAGCTCGACATAGCCGAAACCGTCGGCGAGCGTGTACGCGAGTTCCTGCGCGGCCGTCGCCCCGGCCTCGCGGATGTGGTAGCCGGAGACGGACAGCGGCTTGTAGGCGGGGATGTCGCGGGCGCAGTACTCCATCAGGTCGCCGATCAGGCGCAGGTGCGGCTCGGGCGGGAAGAGCCACTCCTTCTGCGCGATGTACTCCTTGAAGATGTCCGTCTGCAGCGTGCCGTTGAGCTGGGCCGCGGCGAAGCCCTGGCGCTCGGCGGCGACGACGTACATGCAGAAGACGGGCACGGCGGGTCCGCTGATCGTCATCGAGGTGGTGACCTCGCCGAGCGGGATGTCGCGGAAGAGCACGTCCATGTCGGCCGCGGAGTCGATGGCGACCCCGCAGTGCCCGACCTCGCCGAGCGACCGCGGCTCGTCCGAGTCCCGCCCCATCAGCGTCGGCATGTCGAAGGCGACGGACAGCCCGCCGCCGCCGGCGCCCAGGATCGCCCGGAACCGCTCGTTCGTATCCGCGGCGCTGCCGAAGCCCGCGAACTGCCGGATCGTCCAAGGCCGCCCGCGATACCCGGTGGGGTAGAGACCGCGGGTGTAAGGAAACTGTCCCGGCCAGCCGATCCGCTCGAAGCCCGGGTACTGCGCGGCCTGCTCGTCCGTAGCCGGTCCGTACGCCGGCTCGGTGGGCTCACCGCTGATGCTCGTGGTGTCCCGATCGGTCTTTCGGGCGGCCTCGTAAGCCGCCTGCCACCGCTCTCTACTCATGCCTCCAAAGTACTAGGACGTCCTAGTAAATGTCGATGGGTCACCCGGCAGGAGCACTTGTACGACAAATAGTTCGAGCGTAACTGGCCCAGTAGGGTGGAATATGGAAGATCGGTTGATCGCATCCAGCGAACCCCTCCACACTCTGAGGTATGACAGTGACACTTCCGGAGCGACCTGCGGATCTCGACTACGAGGTACCAGCGGATCTCGTCGAGCCCGAGCCCGAAGGGCCCGACCTCGACGCGATGCGCACCGCCATCGACGAGCTGGTCGACGGTCGGTTCAAAGTGGAGATCCTCGGAGGGGAAATCATCGTGTCGCCTCTGGCGAGAACTCTGCACGACATGATCGTGAGCCGCCTGCACGCCATGTTCGTGCGCGCACTCGACGAGGACACGCACAACGTCAGCCAGCGGGTCGAATTCGTGGTCGACAACAAGAACAGCCCGCAGCCGGATCTAGCGATCATGGATGTGGCGCTTCGCAACGACACCCTCGAAGCCAGCGAATACGCCGCGAAGGACGCGCTGCTCGTCGTCGAGGTGGCCTCGCCGAGCCACGGAGACGATGACCGCAAATGGGGACGCAAGTACAAAGCCTACGCCAAGGGCCTGATCCCCATCTACCTGCTCGTCGATCCGCACGCCGAGACCGGGCCGTCGCTCACCCTGTTCACCCAGCCCAACGGGAAGCGCTACCAGGTTGAGACGACCGTCGCCTTCGGCATCCCGCTTCCGCTGCCAGAACCCTTCGACGCGGTCACGATCGACTCGAGGCGCTTCCCGGTGCCGACCGGCTGACGCAAGCCGCCCGCGGCCGCCCAGCCAAGCGCGCGCCGGAGGCCGAAGCGCAGCGCCCGGCCGAGGAGCGAAGCGACGTAGGACGGGCGCGAAGCGAAGGCCGACGGCCCAGTCGCCGCAGGCGCAGAAGCGCCCGAGGAGCGGAGCGACCGTAGTGCCTCCCACGACGGCACGTCACCACCAGCGCCAGCGTGGCCGTACGAGGTCCGGTGCGAAGCGGAGCGCAGCACTGGAACGTAGGAAGGCCGAATGCTAACGGCGAACCGTTAGCCCCGCCCGTCCGTCTGCCGCGGCCTACTCCGCGAAGTCCCCCGCCGCCAGCCGCAGGTCCCGCAGCGTGTCGAACAGCGAGTCGTGCTGCTCCCCGCTCAGCGCGCCTAGGCCGAACTCGGCGCCCATCAGATCTGCGGTCGCCTTCTCCACGACCCGCCGACCCTGCTCGGTGATCTCCGCGAGCACGCCGCGGCCGTCGTTCGGGTTGGGCTTGCGGGTGACCAGGCCGGACTTCTCCAGCCGGTCCACGATGTTCGTCACCGAGGTGGGGTGCACCTGCAGCCGCTCGCCGATCTTGGACAGCGGCAGCGCGCCGGTGCGGCTGAACACCAGCAGCACCAGCGCCTCGTAGCGGGCGAAGGTCAGGCCGTAGGGCTTGACGATCGCGTCCACCTCGGCGAGGACGAGCTGGTGCGCGCGCATCAGCGAGGTGACCGCGCGCATCGAGCTCGACTCGCCCCAGCGGTCCCGCCAGAGGTCGAACGCTCGCTGCACCGGGTCGAAGGAGAGCACCCCGAGTCCCTTCCCTGACTTTACTTACCTACTGCCGTCTGCCGTCGCCGCCTGCTCGCCGCGCTCAGCCCTCGAGCAGCGCCCGGTCGCGCACGGCGCCGGTGGCCGCGGACGTGGCGAGCAGCGCGTAGGCCTTGAGCGCGAGCGAGACGGGGCGGTCGCGGTCCTTCGGCTTGTAGCCCGCGCCGTTCTCCAGCGCAGCACGCCGCTCGGCCAGCACCTCGGCCGGGACGTCGAGCTCCAGCGCGCGGGTGCGGATGTCGATCGCGACGGTATCGCCCTCCTCGACCAGCGCGATCACGCCGCCGGCCGCCGCCTCCGGGGAGACGTGGCCGATGGACAGGCCCGAGGTGCCGCCGGAGAAGCGGCCGTCGGTGATCAGCGCGCACTTGGCGCCGAGGCCCTTGCCCTTGAGGAACGCGGTCGGGTACAGCATCTCCTGCATGCCCGGACCGCCCTTGGGCCCCTCGTAGCGGATCACCACGACGTCGCCCGCGACGATCCGGTTGTTCATGATCGCCTCGACGGCGTCGTCCTGGCTCTCGAACACGCGCGCCGGGCCGCTGAAGGTCCAGATCTCCTCGGCCACGCCCGCGGTCTTCACGATCGCGCCGTCCGCGGCCAGGTTGCCCCACAGGACCGCGAGGCCGCCGTCCTTGGTGTACGCGTGCTCGCGGTCGCGGACGCAGCCGCCCGCCGCGTCCAGGTCGAGCCGGTCCCAGCGGTTCTCGGTGGAGAACGGCTCGACGGTGCGCACGCCGCCGGGCGCCGCGTGGAACAGCTCCTTCGCGGCCTCGCTCGGCTTCTCCGCGCGCACGTCCCACTCGTCCAGCCAGGCGGCGAGGGTCGGCGCGTGCACCGCGTGCACCGCCTCGTCCAGCAGCCCGCCGCGGCGCAGCTCGCCGAGGATGGCCGGGATGCCGCCGGCGCGGTGCACGTCCTCCATGTAGTAGGTCTTGTCAGCCGAGGCTCGGTTCGGCGCGACCTTCACGATGCACGGGACGCGGCGCGAGGTCTCGTCGATGTCCTTGAGGCCGAAGCCGACCTCGGCCTCCTGGGCCGCCGCGAGCAGGTGCAGGACGGTGTTCGTGGAACCGCCCATGGCCACGTCCATCGCCATCGCGTTGCCGAACGCGGCGGGGGTGACGATCGAGCGCGGCAGCACGGACTCGTCGTCCTCGCCGTAGTAGCGGTTCGCCAGCTCGACGGCCAGCGAACCGGCCCGCTCGAACAGGGCACGGCGCTTGGCGTGCGTGGCCAGCACGCTGCCGTTGCCGGGCAGGCCCAGGCCCAGCGCCTCGACCAGGCAGTTCATCGAGTTGGCGGTGAACATGCCGGAGCAGGAGCCGCAGGTCGGGCAGGCGGAGCGCTCGATGGTGCCGAGCGTCTCGTCGGAGACCTTCTCGTCGGCCGCGGCGGACATCGCGTCGATCAGGTCGAGCTTGTCGTAGGCGACGCCGTCCCGGATGTGCGCCTTGCCGGCCTCCATCGGGCCGCCGGACACGAAGACGGTCGGGATGTTCAGCCGCAGCGCGGCCATCAGCATGCCCGGGGTGATCTTGTCGCAGTTGGAGATGCAGACGAGCACGTCGGCGCAGTGCGCGTTGACCATGTACTCGACGGCGTCGGCGATCAGCTCGCGGGAGGGCAGCGAGTAGAGCATGCCGCCGTGGCCCATGGCGATGCCGTCGTCCACGGCGATGGTGTTGAACTCCTTGGCCACCCCGCCGGTGGCCTGCACCGACTCGGCGACGATCTCGCCGACGTTGCGCAGGTGAACATGGCCGGGTACGAACTGGGTGAAGGAGTTGGCGATCGCCACGATCGGCTTGCCGAAGTCCGCATCCGTCATGCCGGTGGCGCGCCAAAGGGCGCGCGCCCCAGCCATGTTGCGTCCGTGGGTCGATGTCCGGGATCGCAGAGCCGGCATGGCGGATCACTCCGTTTCTCAGGTGCCTCTATCTGGTCGGCAACGCTGCCAACGGGGGGAAGTCTCCCACTTCGTCCGCCTCTCGGGACAGCGGTTCCGGCATTCAAGACGCCGGAACGCGCTGCCCGGCGGGGTCGAGGGAAGGCGGGGCCGCGGCGGCGGGCCGGTTCAGACGGTCACCGGCTCGGCGGCCGCGCTCGCGACCACCTCGTTCTTCACCGAACGCTCGGCGAAGAAGGCGCCGGTCGGCAGCACGGACATGACCAGGATCCAGGCGAGCCGCTTGCCGGTCCACTTGCGCTGGGTGTGGCCGTACGCCGTGATCATGACGTATGCGATGAACAACAGGCCGTGCAGCATGCCGAAGATCTGCACCGGCATCTGGTGGTGGCCGACGATCTGCAGCGGCATCGCCACGCCGAGCAGGATCAGGAAGGAGACGCCCTCGGCCAGCGAGACCGGGACGAATAGACGGAGGAACTGATCGCGAGAAGACATGCCAGGCATCTTACCGACATGCGGTCGGCAAAAATGCACCGACCCCCACTCCGAGCGCAACCGGGGAACGTAAGACGCGTCACACTGTCGGCACAGACCTCTACGCTGTACCGCATGGACTGGAGTAGGCGAGCATGCTCGCGGCGGGGGCACGTCCTCTATGAGCCGGACGAACAGGAGTATCTGAGCCAGGTCAAGGCGGACACCGGGCTAGGGGCCGCCTGGCGCTGTCTGCGCTGCGGGGACTTCGTCCTCGACGTGCCCGCGGCGAGCGGCCCGGTGGCCGAGGCGCCGATGCCGTTGCGGGGCAAGGCCCTGCGGTCGCGGCTGATCATGCGACTGCTGGCGGTCGAGCGGATCTTCCGCTTCCTGCTGGTCGGCCTCGGCGCGTACGCGGTGTGGAAGTTCTCCAACTCGGAGCACGCGCTGCAAATGCTGTTCGAGCGCAACCTGACGATATTCCGGCCGGTGGCCCAGCACTACGGCTACGACCTGGACAACTCGTCGGTCGTCAGCACGATCCGGAAGTTCTTCACCTACAAGCACGCCGACCTTGATCTCGCGGCCGCGGCGCTGGCCCTGTACTCGGTGATCGAGCTGATCGAGGCGGTCGGCCTGTGGCTGGCCAAGCGCTGGGGCGAGTACTTCGCGTCGGTGGCCACGGCGCTGTTCCTGCCGATCGAGATCTACGAACTGACCGAGCACGCGACGAAGTTCAAGATCGCCACCCTGGTGCTGAACGTCTTCGCGGTGTTCTACCTGGTCTGGTCGAAGCGGCTGTTCGGCGTGCGCGGCGGCGGCAGGGCGTACGAGGCGGAACTCACCAGCGAGTCGCTGCTGCACGAGCCGGAGCCGCCGACCACGGCCACCCTGCCGCTAGCGTTCGTCCACGTCGAAAGCGACGCCGGGGAGACGACCGTGATCACCGAGAACGCCGCCCTGGCGCCGACCATGCAGCTCCCCTTGGCGGAGCCGCCCAAGGGAATTGTTCAAGCTTAAACAATCTCGCGTAAACTGGGAGCTATGAGTACTACCCGCTGGCTGGACGAGAACGAGCAGGAGGCGTGGCGCGCCTGGCTCGAGGTGATGCGGCTGCTGCCCAACCACCTCGAGGATCGGCTGCACGAGCGGCACGGGCTGACGCTCACCGACTACCAGGTGCTGGTCGAGGTCTCCGAGTCGGACGGGCACCGGCTGCGGATGACGGAGCTCTCGCACCGCACCCAGCTGTCCAAGAGCCGCCTGTCGCACCAGATCGGCCGGATGGAGCGCGCCGGTCTTGTCACCCGCAGCCAGTGCCCCGAGGACCGGCGCGGCCAGTGGGCCGAGCTGACCGAGCAGGGCTGGGCGATACTGCGCGACGCCGCCCCGGAGCACGTGAGCGACGTCCGCGAGCTCTTCTTCGACCTGCTCGACGAGCAGCAGACGGCCGTCTTCGCCACCGCCCTGCGCGCCGTCGCCGACAAGCTGGGCCGCAACCCGGCCACCGGCTGCGCCAACGCCCGCGCCGAGCACGCCGCGGAAACGGGGGACACCGGCGGCTGCCCGGGGTCCGAGGTCTGAGTCCGGGCGGCCAGTCGCAGCAGGGGCACCAGCGAGAACCGGTGCCCCTGAGTGCTTCTAACGCTGCTTCAGCAACTCGTCCGCCGCGGTGAACGGATCCAACTCCCCCGCCGCTACGCGCTCGGCGAGTCTACGCAGCGGGCTGTCGGCGCCGCCGTGGACGGAGCCGTAGCGGGAGCGGAGGACGCCTAGGGCGATCGCCTCGATCTCGGCGGCGGCCCGGGCACGGCGGCGGGTGGCCAGCAGACCGGTCTCGGCTAGGTAGGCGCGGTGCTTCTCCAAGGCCTCGACCAGTTCTGCCACGCCCTCGCCGCGCGCCGCTACGGTCTTGATGATCGGCTGGCGCCAGTCGCCGGGGTTCCGGCGCTCGCCTAGGGCGAGCATGTGGTTGAGCTCGCGGGCGGTGGCGTCGGCGCCGTCGCGGTCGGCCTTGTTGACCACGTAGACGTCGCCGATCTCCAGGATTCCGGCCTTGGCCGCCTGGATGCCGTCGCCCATCCCCGGGGCCAGCAATACGACCGTCGTATCGGCGGCCGAGGCGACCTCGATCTCGGACTGGCCTACCCCGACCGTCTCGATCAGGATCACCTCGCAGCCCGCCGCCTCGAGCACGCGCGCCGCCTGCGGGGTGGCCGCGGACAGGCCGCCCAGGTGGCCGCGCGACGCCATCGAACGGATGAAGACGTCGGGGTCGGTCGCGTGGTCCTGCATCCGCACCCGGTCGCCGAGCAGCGCGCCGCCGGAGAACGGGGACGAGGGGTCCACGGCGAGCACGCCGACCCGCTTGCCGCGCGCCCGGTACTCGCTGACCAGCGCGTTCGTCGAGGTGCTCTTGCCTACGCCGGGCGACCCCGTCAGGCCGACGAGGTACGCCGAGCCCGCGTACGGACCGAGCGCGGCCAGCAGTTCGCGCAACTGCGGCGAGCCGTCCTCGACCCGGGAGATCAGCCGGGCGACCGCGCGCGGGTCGCCGCCGCGCGCGCGGTCGATCAGCTGCGGGATGTCGATGTCCCTGTCCCTGTTACCTGCTGGCACGTGTTTCCGGATCCCTTGCTTGCCGACGCGACGATCCCGCTCCCTGAAGTCCGCTGCCTCAGCCCGCGGCCGGAACGCGCAGGATCAGCGCGTCGCCCTGGCCGCCGCCGCCGCACAGGGCCGCCGCGCCCACGCCGCCGCCGCGCCGGCGCAGCTCGAGCGCCAGGTGCAGCACGATCCGGGCGCCGGACATGCCGATCGGGTGGCCGAGGGCGATGGCGCCGCCGTTCACGTTGACCTTGTCGAAGCTCACGCCGAGGTCCTTGACGGACTGCGCCGCGACCGCCGCGAAGGCCTCGTTAATCTCGATCAGGTCCAGGTCCGCGACCTCGAGGCCGTCCTTGGCCAGCGCGTTCCTGATGGCGTTCGAGGGCTGCGACTGGAGCGAGTTGTCCGGGCCCGCCACGTTGCCGTGCGCGCCGATCTCGGCGATCCACCCGAGGCCCAGCTCCTCGGCCTTGGCCTTGCTCATCACCACGACCGCGGCCGCGCCGTCCGAGATCTGCGAGGCGGAGCCAGCGGTGATCGTGCCGTCCTTGGTGAACGCGGGACGCAGCTTGGCCAGCGTGTCCGCGGTCGTCTCGGCGCGGATGCCCTCGTCCTTGCCGAAGACCACCGGGTCGCCCTTGCGCTGCGGGATCTCCACCGGCACGATCTCGGCGTCGAACAGGCCGTTCTTCTGCGCGGCCGCGGCCCGCTGGTGCGAGGCGGCGGAGATCTCGTCCTGCTCCTGCCGGTTCAGGCCGAGCCGGGCGTTGTGCCGGTCGGTGGACTCGCCCATCGGGATGTTCTCGAAGGCGTCGGTCAGCCCGTCGTGGGCCATGGCGTCGAGCATCTGGATCGCGCCGTACTTGTAGCCCTCGCGGGACTTCGGCAGCAGGTGCGGGGCGTTGGTCATCGACTCCTGGCCGCCCGCGACCACGACGTCGAACTCGCCGGCCCGGATCAGCTGGTCGGCCAGCGCGATCGCGTCGAGGCCGGAGAGGCAGACCTTGTTGATGGTCAGCGAGGGCACGGTCATCGGGATCCCGGCCTTGACCGCGGCCTGGCGGGCGGGCATCTGCCCGGCGCCGGCCTGCAGCACCTGGCCCATGATCACGTATTGGACCTGGTCGCCGCCGATTCCGGCGCGCTCCAGGGCCGCCTTGATGGCGATCGCGCCGAGGTCCGTGCCCGAGAACGGGGTGAGCGAACCGAGCAGCCGACCCATCGGGGTACGGGCTCCGGCGACGATGACGGAGGTGGTCATGAGGGAGACTCCCAACAAACTTAGAGCTTCGCTCGGCGCGGAGCGCCAATGCATGGGGACGTGAGTTTCACACTATCGCCGAATGGGCTACTCGCCAGTAGGGTCTGTGCTGTCATCTCCGACACACCCGCGGTGTGCCGGGGACCCTATCCCCCGCCTCTCAACAGGCACCGTGTTGGAAGGGCACCTCAAGATGATCACTCGAGTGGATCACATCGGCATCGCCTGCCGCGACCTCGCCGCGAGCATCGCGTTCTACGAGCGGACCTACGGCTTCACCGTCTTCCACCAGGAAGTCAACGAGCAGCAGGGGGTGCGCGAGGCGATGCTGCGGATCAACGGCACGGACGACGGCGGCGCCACCTACCTCCAGCTGCTCGAGCCGACCCACGAGAACTCGCCGATCGCGAAGTTCCTGGAGAAGAACGGCGAGGGGGTGCACCACGTGGCCTTCGGCACCGCCGACGTGGCCGCCGAGACCGCCGCCATCACCGCGACCGGCGTGCGCGCTCTCTACGAAGAGCCAAGGCACGGGACCTTCGGCTCCTCCATCAACTTCCTGCACCCCAAGGACTGCCAGGGGATTCTCACGGAGCTGGTCCAAGCCCCGTCCGACGAGTGACGAGCCGCGGCACGGCACCTTCGGCTCGTCGATGCGGGCAACATCACGCACCCCAAGGACTGCCAGGGGATTCTCACGGAGCTGGTACAGTCCCCGTCCCATGGGAGACGACGAACTCGCCGCGCTGACCGGGCCGATCGGGCTCGGTCCGGACGAGAAGGTGCCGAACGAGCTGCGGATCCTGGCCGCGACGGAGAACCTGGGCAGGATGGTGTCCGTGCACCGGCCGACCACGCTGCTGAGCAGGCTCCAGAATCGCCGGGCTCACGTGTTCGTCTACGACCAGGGCCTGATCTGGACGGCGCACGAGGGCAGGCGGACGAGGCTGTTCCGGCTCGGCGCCATGCGGATCCGGAACACGAAGGACGTCGTCTTCCTGCTCGAAGGGCCGCAGGGGCGGATCGGGTCGGTCCCGGCGGACTGGTCCGACGGCGACCTCCTCGCCAAGGCGCTGACCGGTTGGGCGTTGACGCACCCCTGGAGTTAGCTGCGCCCGGGTAGACTGTCCGGTCTGGCTTTTTTGCTTCATCCCAGTCCCGGAAGGTCCCTGAATTGGCACAGCCCGACCCCGCGATCGCCGAGATCGAGCGCGAGCAGCTGCACGTCGACCGCGTCTATGAACGCCTTGAGGCCACCCGCGCCCGAGCCCGGGCCTACGAGGCCGAGGGCCATCGGCGCGCGCAGTTCGGGCACGAGGGCGGGCTGGTCGAGCGCGACTCGATCGTCTACCAGGCGGCGGTCTGGCTTCAGCGGCTCGACGCCGAGGAGGAAGGGCTGGTCTTCGGCCGCCTCGACTTCGGCGACCGCGAGGTGCAGTACATCGGCCGGCTCGGGGTGCGCGACGAGGAGTACGAGCCGCTGACCGTGGACTGGCGTGCCCCGGCCGCGGCCGTGTTCTACCAGGCCACGCCGGTGGACCGGCGCGGGGTGGTGCGCCGCCGCACGATCAAGAGCTCGGGCAGCCGGGTGACCCGGCTCGACGACGACCTGCTCGCGCCGGACGACCCGCTGGCCGCCGAGCTGACCGTGATCGGCGACGGCGCGCTGATGGCGGCGCTGACCCGCAAGCGCGGCACGGTGATGCACGACATCGTCGCGACCATCCAGCGGGAGCAGGACCTCGCGGTGCGCTCCCCCGGCGACGGCGCGACGCTGATCACCGGCGGCCCGGGCACCGGGAAGACGGCGGTGGCCCTACACCGCGCGGCCTACCTGCTGTTCAACGAGCGGCGCCGGTTCGAGTCCGGCGGCGTGCTGATCGTCGGGCCGTCCCGGGTGTTCACCGCGTACGTCGAGCAGGTGCTGCCCTCGCTCGGCGAGCACACCGCCGCGCTGCGCTCGCTCGGCGAGCTGCTGGACGACGTGCACTCGACGCGGCACGACCCGGCGGCGCTCTCCGCGATCAAGGGCGGCCTCGGCATCCTGCCCGTCCTGGAGCGCGCGGTACGCAGTGCGCCGCCCGGCGTGCCCGAAACCTTCCGGACCACGTACCAGGGCAACATCGTCCACCTGGACCGGCGCGCGCTGGACCGGGTGCGCTCCATCGCCCTCGGCCGGGGCGGGCATGGGCATGGGGGCAACAACGGCGGCGCGCAGCCGAACGCGCAGCGCGCGCAGGCGGCCACCGCGCTGCTCGAGGCGGCCTGGGAGCGCCTGCCGCGCGACCTGCGGGACCGGCGACGCACCGAGCGGGCCCACTTCGACCGGGAACTGCGTGACCGGACGGAGTTCGACCTGTTCGTCGAGGCCTGGTGGCCGTTCCGCACGCCGGACGAGGTGCTGCGCGGGTTCGCGGACGAGGCCACGCTCGCGAGCCTGGCGGGGCCGGATCTGACGAGAGAGCAGATTCAGCTGCTGGCCGCGTCCTGGCGGCGTCCGGGCGACGGTGAAGCCGGGTTCGACGACTGGTCGGTGGAGGACGTGCCGCTGCTCGCCGAGCTCGACCAGCTGCTCGGCCCGATCCCGGTCTCGGAGCGCGAGCCGGAGGACCCCTTCGCGGACAGCGGCGTCGCCGAGGTCTCGTCGTGGGTCGACCGTAACGCGGCGGGCAAGCGGGACAACGCACGTGAGACGTACGCGCACGTGATCGTGGACGAGGCGCAGGACCTCTCGCCGATGCAGTGGCGGGTGCTCGGCCGGCTCGGGCGACGCGCGTCCTGGACCGTGGTCGGCGACCCGGTGCAGTCCGCCTGGCGGGACCCTGAGGAATCCAGGCTGGCCATGGAGCTCGCGTTGGGTGATCAGAAGCGTTACCGACACCACCTGCGTACGAACTACCGGAACTCCGCCGAGATCTACGAGTACGCCGCGCGCTTCGCCAAGCGGGCCATGCCGGACGTGGAGCTGCCCGAGGCTGTCCGAAAGACCGGCTTCCCGCCGGAGGAGCACACGGACCTCGACGCGGCCGTACGGGTGGCCCTGGAGGCCGTCGAGGGCACCGTCGGAGTCATCACCACCCTCGCCGCGTTCGACGAGGTCTCCACGCGGCTGACCGGGCTCACGGAGACCGAGCCGCGCCTGGTCGTGCTCACCGACCTCGACGCCAAGGGCCTGGAGTACGACGCGGCCGTCGTGCTGGACCCGGACGCGATCGCCGCCGAGTCCCCGGCCGGACTGCGCACCCTCTACGTGGCGCTGACCCGGGCGACCCAACGGCTTTACGTAGTCGCCCCGGCCTAGCGACGAGGGTATAGACGCAGGCTGTAAGGCCGAGGGCGCAGAAATGTGACCTCGGCCTCTAGCCAAGGGGACACGCGGTCGGCATAGTTACTCGCAAGTAGCAAGGCCGCTGCTTCATGCGACCATCCTTACGGAGGCCGACACCCCATGAGCATGAACGAGATCCGTGCCGCCGTCCTGAGCGGCACCGCGAGTTCCGAGGACTACGCCCACCTGCCGCTGCCCGACTCGTACCGCGCCATCACCGTGCACGCGGACGAGGTCGGCATGTTCGAGGGCCAGTCCACCCGGGACAAGGATCCGCGCAAGTCCCTGCACCTCGACGACGTGCCGCTGCCCGAGCTCGGCCCGGGCGAGGCCCTCGTCGCCGTGATGGCCAGCGCGATCAACTACAATACCGTCTGGACCTCGATCTTCGAGCCGGTCCCGACCTTCGCCTTCCTGCGCAAGTACGGCCGGCTCTCCGAGCTGACCAAGCGGCACGACCTGCCATACCACATCATCGGCTCCGACCTCGCGGGCGTGGTGCTGCGCACCGGGGCCGGCGTGAACAAGTGGAAACCGGGCGACGAGGTGGTGGCGCACTGCCAGTCCGTCGAACTGGAGGACGCCGCCGGGCACAACGACACGATGCTCGACCCGGAGCAGCGCATCTGGGGCTTCGAGACCAACTTCGGCGGCCTGGCCGAGATCGCGCTGGTCAAGACGAACCAGCTGATGCCGAAGCCGGACCACCTGACCTGGGAGGAGGCCGCGAGCCCCGGCCTGGTCAACTCGACCGCCTACCGGCAGCTCGTGTCCCGCAACGGGGCCGGGATGAAGCAGGGCGACGTCGTGCTCGTCTGGGGCGCATCCGGGGGCCTCGGCTCGTACGCGACCCAGTACGCCCTCAACGGCGGCGCGATCCCGGTGTGCGTCGTCTCCTCGCCGCAGAAGGCTGAGATCTGCCGCTCGATGGGCGCCGAGCTGATCATCGACCGGAACGCCGAGGGCTACAAGTTCTGGTCGGACCCGACGACGCAGGATCCCAAGGAGTGGCAGCGTTTCGGCGCCAGGATCCGCGAGCTGACCGGAGGTGAGGACCCGGACATCGTGTTCGAACATCCGGGCCGGGAGACCTTCGGCGCCTCGGTGTACGTCGCCCGCCGCGGCGGCACCATCGTCACCTGCGCCTCCACCAGCGGCTTCCAGCACGAGTACGACAACCGGTACCTCTGGATGAACCTCAAGCGAATCATCGGCTCGCACTTCGCCAACTACCGCGAGGCCTGGGAGGCGAACCGGCTGATCCAGAAGGGTCGGATCCACCCCACTCTGTCACGCAGTTACGCCCTGGAAGACGCCGGTCAGGCGGCCTTCGACGTCCACCGCAATCTGCATCAGGGCAAAGTCGGGGTACTGTGTCTTGCACCGGGCGAAGGGCTTGGCGTTCGCGACAGTGCGTTGCGCGATCGTCACCGGAGCGAGATCGATCGCTTCCGGGACGTCTAGAGCCGGAGCCCGGTCTTCTGACACCATAGGCACTCATGGGATACGGGCGCGTGGACGAACGGACCGGGTACGGTTCTCGCCCCCAGCATGCCCATTCCGGCAACGGCGGGTACACGGCCCAGTACCCCGGGCAGCCGGCCCCGCCGCCGCAGGCGCCCCCTCCCGTGCAGGAACAGCTGAGCTACAACCGCTACGAGGTCGACGCGCACCTCGACGAGATCGAGGCCGAGCTCACCCGCCTGCGGGAGGAGCGGGACGAGGCGGTCAACCACGCCGAGGACCTGGCCTACCAGATCGAGGTGCTGCGCTCGAAGCTGCACGAGTTCCGGCGCGGCCTGCACCCGCAGTTCAACAACATCTCAGGCCGGGTCGACCAGATGCTGCGCACCGCGCAGCAGCAGGCCGACCAGGTGCGCGCGCAGGCCCAGCAGGAGGCGCAGCGGCTGCAGTCCGAGGTGGCCGAGCGGCGGGCGCTGCTCGAGACGGAGCTCGCCGAGCGGCGCCAGGGCGTCGAGGCCCAGGTCAACGAGTCGGTCGCGTGGGCCGAGCGGGTGCGCAACGAGGCCGACGCGATCCGGCACCGGGCCATCGAGGACGCCAGGGCGCAGGCCGCCGAGGAGATCAGGACCCTGCGGGATCAGGCGCAGGCCGAGGTGCTGCGGGCGCAGGAGTTCGCCAACCAGATCAGGGCCCAGGCACAGGCCGAGGTCGACGCGGGCCTGGCCGAGGCGCGCAAGCGGGTGGCCGACGGCGAGCAGCGCGCCGCGGTGCTGCAGGAGGCGGCGGCGAAGCAGAACGCCTCGGCGTCCACCAGCGCGCAGAAGCTGCTGACGATGGCTCAGACCGAGGCCGCGCGGGTGCAGGCGGAGGCCGAGGAGGTGGTGGCGCAGCTGCGGGCCGCCTCCGAGCAGGCCGCGGCGAACCTCAAGGCGGAGTCCACCGCGGAGGCGCGGCGGCAGGTCGACGAGGCCACCGCCGAGGCCGCGCGGATAAGGTCCATGGTCCAGGCCGAGACCACCGAGCTGCGCGAGACCACTGAGACGAACGCGGCGCGGCTGCGCGAGCACACCCAGACCGAGACCGCGCGGCACCGCGCGGCGGCCGAGCAGGACGCCGCGCGGGTGCGGGCGGAAGCTGAGGCGCGCGCGGCGGAGCTCGCCGCGGAGACGAACGCCGCGGCGCGCACGGCGCGCGATCAGGCGCGTGCCGAGGCCGATCGCACCACCAACGACGCGACCCTGGCCGCCGCCCGGCTGCGCAACGAGGCCGAGCAGAGCGCGGCGAACCTGCGTGCCGCGGCCGAGGATCTGGCCCGTCAGATCAACGCCGAGGCGGCGGAACAGGCCGCGAAGACCCGTGAGGACGCGGATCTGGCGGCGGCTCAGTCGGAGGCCGACGCGGCCCAGGCGCTGTCCGACGCGATCGACGAAGCAGAACGCGTACTCGCCGAGGCGCAGGCGTCCGCCGAGAACCTGGGCGCCGAGGCCGCGGTCGAGCTCGAGCGTAAGCACACTGAGAGCTCGCGGCTGCGCACGGAGGCCGAGCAGCTCAACGCGGACGCCCAGCGGCTGCGCGGCGAGGCCGCGGAGCTGCACGAGGAGGCCTCGGGGGCGCACGGCGTCGCCACGGCCGCCGCGACGGAGATCACCGACAAGGCGCTGGCCGAGGCGAAGTCCCGTACCGAGAACTCGGTCGCCGAGGCCGAGCAGCGCGTCGCCGAGGCCTCCGCGCAGGCGGAGAAGCTGCGCTCGGACGCCCACGCGACCGCCGAGAAGCTGCGCAACGAGAGCGAGGCCGCGGCGGAGAAGCTGGCCGCCGAGTCCACCGAGCGGGCGAACCGGCTGGTCGGGGACGCGTCCTCGCAGGCCGAGAAGACCACCGAGGACGCCAGGGCCGCGGCGAACGCGCTGCGCTCCGAGACCGAGGCCGCCGCGACCACGGCGCGCCGCGAGGCCGCCGAGGACGCCGACAAGATCCGCACCGACACCGAGGCCGGCGCGGACGCGATGCGCGAGGCGGCCCGCAAGGAGGTCGCGGCGCTGCGCGCGAAGGCCGACGAGCAGATCACGGCCAAGACCGCGGACGCGGAGCGGCAGGCGAGCGAGAAGCTGGCCGAGGCGCAGCGTTCCGCGGACGCGACCAAGCAGACCGCAGTGGCCGAGGGCGACACGTTGCGCGAGGCGGCCAAGACCGATGCCTCGCGGGTCAAGGAGCGGGCCGAGGCGGACGCGGCGTCGATCAGGGCCCGCGCCGACGGGATGATCGCCTCGGCGCAGCAGGAGGCCGCGACGGTCCGCGCGGAGGCGGAGACCGTCGCGCTGACCCTGAAGCAGCAGGCGGACAAGGCCCTGGCCGAGGCCCGCGCGGACGGCGAACGCTCGCTGGGCGAGGCGCGTACCGAGGCCGCGCGGCTGCGCGAGGAGGCCAACGCCGAGACGACCGCGTTGCGCGGGAAGATTGTGGCCGAGACCACGGCGCTGCGCGAGAAGACCGACGCGGAGACCAAGCGGCAGCGCGAGCAGGCGGAGGCCGACACGAAGGCGCTGCGGGACAGCGTCGACGCCGAGACCTCTCAGCAGCTTGCGAAGGCCGCCGAGGACGCCAAGCGGATGCGGGACGAGGCCGGCGCGGAGACCACCGCGCTGCGCGAGAAGACCGCGGCCGAGGCCAAGCAGATACTCGACTCCGCGAAGGCCGACGCGACCCGGCTGCGCGAGGACGCGACGTCGATCGCCGCCAAGGCCAAGGCCGAGGCGGAGAAGCTCACCAAGGACACGATCCGGGAGAACGCCCAGGCCATCCAGGGCGCGCGGGACGAGGTCGCGAAGATCCGGGCGAGCGCCGACGGGGTGCTCGAGACAGCGCGCAAGCAGGCCGAGGACACGCTCAAGGAGGCCAGGGACCGCGCCGACAAGGCGATCACCGACGCGGGCGCCGCGGCCGACGAGACCCGCAAGCAGGCCGAGCAGGCCCGCGCCGACGCGCGCAAGCAGGCGATGGAGGCGCTGACCAAGGCGGGCAACGAGGCGGACGAACTGGTCGTCATGGCGCGTCAGGAGGCTGCGAAGATCGCCGCGGCCGCCAACTCCAACGCGGAGAACTCCAAGGCCGAGGCGCGGTCCGCGGCGGACAAGATCACCGCCGACGCGCGCAACGAGGTCGACCGGATCCGGGCCGGCGCCGAGGGCATCACCGACAAGGCCCAGGCGGACGCGACCAAGCTGCTCACCGACACGAGGGCGCAGGCCGACCGGCTCGCCTCGGACGCCACCGCGCTGGCCGACCGGACCACCGGAGAGGCGCGGAAGAAGGCCGCCGACTCGCTGCAGACCGCGGCGCGGCAGGCGGACGAGCTCGTGGCGCAGGCGCGCCGGGAGCTCGAGGACGCGCGCAAGGAGGCGGCCAAGACGCTCGCCGAGGCGCACGCGGGCGCGGACAAGCTGCGTAACACCGTCGCCGAGCAGGTGGCGGCCTCGCAGCGGGAGGCGCAGCGGCTGCGGCAGGAGGCGGCGAGCGAGACCTCCGCGCTCAAGGCCTCAGCGGAGAAGGCCGCCGACGCCATGGTGGCCAAGGCCAGGGCCGCGGCCGAGAAGTCGAAGGCAGAGGCCCAGCGCGACGTGGACGCCATGATCCGGCGCCGGGACGCGATCACCGACGAGATGGCCCGGGTCCAGGGCGTGCTCGACGCGTTGACCGGACCGCTGCCCGGATTCACGCCGGATCCGCCCAAGAAGTGAACCCGGCGCACGGTAGCGTGCCGGAGCGACCGGCCGTGACGGGTGATATCGCGAACGTGTAACAGTACGAGATGACCAGGGAGGCGAAGCGGTCCACTGAGCCGACCGCCAGATAGTGTGATGACGCCGGGGTGCCACTCCTCCAGGTAGGATGCCGCGGCGAATCCGCTCGACGCGTACACAACGGGCTCGGAAACATGACAGGATTGCCCGAGACTTCCCACGATGTACGTCGCTAGTACCAAGCACTGTGCCGACAGCCGTACCGCCGGGCCAGCCGAAAGATTCGACCTACCCTCGACGGTCAAGTCAGAGACGGAAAGTAGATGAGCGAGACCACCTCTCCCCTCGGCCTCGAAATCGTTCGTAGGGGCTATGACGTTGCCCAGACGAACGACCGTGTGACGAAGCTGACCACGGAGCGCGACGGCGCCCACGCCCGGGTATCGGCGCTGGAGAAGCGGATCGAGGAGCTCCACCTGGAGAACCAGTCCGTGCAGGCCCAGCTGTCCGACTCAGAGCCCTCCTACGCCGGTCTCGGCGCCCGGGTCGAGAAGATCCTGCGCCTGGCCGAGGAGGAGGCCAAGGACCTGCGCGAGGAGGCCCGCCGCGCCGCCGACCAGCACCGCGAGCTGGCCGAGCAGGCCGCGGGCCAGGTGCGCGCCGACGCCGAGAACTACGGCAAGGAAGTGCGCGCCAAGGCCGAGGCCGAGGGCGTGCGGCTGAACGAGCGCGCCAAGGAGGAGGCGAACCAGACCCGCGCGGAGGCGGGGAAGGACGCCGCCGCCAAGCGGGCCGAGGCCGAGGCGCACTACGAGGAGATCCGGGCGTCGGCCGCCGCCGCCGCGACGGACTTCGAGACCAAGCTGGCCAAGCGCCGCGAGCAGTCCGAGCGCGACCTGGCGGCCCGTCAGGCCAAGGCCGAGAAGCACCTGGCCGAGGTCGAGACGCGCAGCGAGCAGATCCGGCTCGAGGCCGAGAAGATGCGCACCGACGCCGAGCGCCGCGCGCGTCAGACCATTGAGACCGCGCAGCGGCAGGCGGACGACATCATCGCCGACGCGCGCGCCAAGACCGACCGGATCCGCTCGGAGGCCGAGCGCGAGCTGGCGGCCCTGACGCACCGCCGCGACTCGATCAACGCGCAGCTGCACAACGTCCGCGAGATGCTCGCCACCCTCACCGGTGGTGCCGCGGGCGGCGCGCTGGCCGGCCTGATGGGCGTCGGCAGCGACGACAGCGCCGACGACTCGGTGCCGGCGCAGTCGCGCTAGCGCTTCGCGCTGAAGCTCGCTTCGCTCGCTTGGAGAGGCGAAAGGCAGGAGCCCGCGATCCCCGGCGAGGAGGAATCCTCGCCGGGGATCGTCGCGTCCGAGGGGTTGCCGCGCCGCCCCTTACCGCCTTGGCCGCCTTCTCCCCTTTATGCTCTTGAACCATGGAGGAGGCAGCCGAGACTGAGCAGCTGGTGTCGCCGTCGCAGCCGACGACCGCGAACACGACCGCTGCTGCGTCCGTCCCCTCGCCCAAGCGGCGCGGACTGCCCTTCCGCCGCTCGCACCCGTACTACATAGGGTTCGTCGGCGGCCTCGGTGTGATCATCTGCTACTACCTGGCCGAGTCGCTGATGGCCGTCACCACCGAGCTCATCCTCATCCTGATCGCGCTGCTGATCGCCGTGGGCCTGAACCCGCTGGTGGAGAAGCTGACCGCGCGCGGCATGCGACGCGGCCTCGCGGTGCTCATCGTGGCCGGCGGCGGACTGCTGCTGATCGCCGCCTTCATCACCGCGATCGCGCAGCCCCTGGCGACCCAGACCAGCGGCCTGATCGACTCGATGCCGCAGCGGCTGGAGAACCTGGAGCGCAACCGCACGATCGCCAACCTGGACCAGCGCTACAACGTCGTCGGCCGGCTGCAGACGATGTTCTCCGGCGCGGACACGGCGCAGGTGATCGCGGGCAGCATCCTGGGCTTCGGCAAGTTCCTCGTCACCTCGGTCTTCGAGACCTTCACCGTGATCGTGCTGACGCTGTACTTCCTCAGCTCCCTGCCGGCGATCCGCGCCGCCTCACTCCGCTTCGTCCCCGCCACCCGCAGGCCAAGGGTCGCGCTGCTGTCGGACGGTGTGCTGGAACGGATGGGCGGCTACGTCTCCGGCGCCGCCACCGTCGCCGCCCTCGCCGGCCTAGCCGCGTTCCTGATGCTCGGCGTCCTCCAGGTCCAGTTCATACTGCCGCTCGCCCTACTGATCGCCCTCACCGACCTGATCCCCCTGGTCGGCGCCACGATAGGCGCGCTAGTCGTGACCATCATCGTCTTCCTAGACTCCCCCGCGAAGGCGCTCGCGGCGGCGCTGTTCTTCGTGGTCTACCAGCAGTTCGAGAACTTCATCATCTACCCGCGCGTGATGTCCCGCTCGGTCGACGTGCCCCCGATGGTCGCCGTGATAGCGGCACTGATCGGAGCCGCCCTGCTCGGCGTAGTCGGCGCGCTGCTCGCGATCCCCCTGGCCGCAGGGGCCATATACCTGTTCCGCGAGGTCGTCCAGCCCCGCCAGGACGCGACGTAGCCGGAGCGGACCCGGCGGCAGAAAGGTAAAGCCTTCTAAAAGCGGGTTTCAGAGCCACGTAATGCCCGCTAATCGCCTTCTGCTCGACCCCGCGGCTGTGATTAGGTAAGGACCGGTGGGGCTGGATCCACGCCGCAGTCGAGTGCGGCGCAGCCCGTGTACCTCGGGATAGCAGGACCGGGCCTGCCCGGCAGACGGAGGGGACTGCCGGGTGAAGGCGGTGTGCGGCCGCTTGCCCGGTCCGGGCAGCTCGGCTGACGGTCAGCAGAGCGAAGACCTCTGCCACAGTTGCTTTCTGCGGCTGCCCGCCACGCTGCGGATTCGCTACAGTGTCGGTGAGAACGACGTGAAGACAGACTGAGCGGGGAAGGCGGGGCAGGAGTCTTGAGCGGCGGATCGGCGGGGTCGGCCTACGCGGCCGAGATCAGCGCTTTGCAGACGTATCAGAAGGAGATCCTCGGCACGCTGGACAACATGGTCGCGGCTGAGGCAGTGATAGCCATCGTGTCGGGTTTCAGCGGCTCCGGCGCCAACAGCGGCCTGGGCACCTTCCCCGAGGCCGTCGAACTGGGCAAGACGTACTCGTCCGTGATGCAGATGATGATGACGAACTTCAAGGAGATCTCCGCGCTCGTCACCACCATGGCGAACGTGCTCGGCAAGAGCGCGCAGAACTACCTGGAGACCGAGCAGCAACTCACGGACCAGTTCAACAAGATCGTGTCCCAGTACGAGAGCCAGAACGGCAGCTTCTCCACTCCTGGCAGCCCCATGGCGAGTGCCCCGACCGGCACGTCCGCGCAGACGGGCACCACCAGCGCATACAACTCCGCAGCACCAGCCACGACGACCACACCCACGTCATCGGGGTCGATCCAGCAGGAGAACGACTCGAACGAGTCCAACGACACCAGCAGCGAAGAGTAGGCCTGGGGGAGGCAACAGAACATGACCGACTACAACTCCATGTCCCACCAGCAGTTGTACGACTACGTGTTCTCAGGTTCGTCGTCGAACGTCGAGTCGGAAGCGACACTCAACCAGAACCACGGCAAGTCGGTGTCCGATGCGACCACCGATCTCTCGAACACGCTCGCCAAGATCCAAGCTTCGTGGTCGGGATCCGCCGCCGACGAGTTCAGCTCGCAGACGACCTCGATCGTGCAGCAGATGCAGAAACACGCCGAGGCCGCCGACGCAGTTCACACGTGGATGAACTATGCGAGCCAGTACCTCTCCTGGGCGCAGCAGAACATTCCGAGCCCACCGAGCAGTGCTGAGCAGGACCTCGCGGACGTCAACAAGAACTCGGTTTCGGAGTGGGGCATCGGCATCCTGACTGGTGGCACGTCCTATTTGGCCTCAAACGCGGCCCAAGAGGACATCGCCAAGAAGAAGGCCGCTGCCGTCTCAGTGATGACCCAGCTTGCCTCGGCATACGGAACATCGAACCAATATTTGGGCACCATCTCCTTCGACGGCGGCACCGATACCACTAACCCTCCGCCAAGTGGCAACGGCTCCAAAAGCGGTCAAAGCAGCAGCGGGAGCTCAAGCACATCGAACGGCAGCAACGCGAGCGCCGCAGGCATGGTCATGCCGATGACAATGGCCATGCAGGGTGCTGCTGGCGGCTACTCCGGTGGCGACAGTGGGAACAGCGGTACCACCTCACGCGTGTCCACCGGCTCTGGCTATACCTCTGGCAGTGGATCCTCCAGCGGAAGCAAGAGCGGCGGCACCGGGACATCAGGATCCGGCGGAGTCACCGACTCGAAGCTGCCGACGACGGTCACCTCTGGCCTTGGTGATCTGCCTACCACGGGATCGACGACCGGGGCCTCTGGCGGCGTCTCCGGCTTCGGCGGACTTGGCGCTGCTGGCGGTACGACCGGCAGCGGGGGCTCCAGTAGCGGGCTCGGCAGCCTTGGCGCAGGCGGTCTATCCGAATTCGGCGGTAGTGGAGCCGCCGGCCTGGGTTCCGGAGGCCTCAGCTCGGAAGGTGAAGGCTCCTACGGCTCGACAGGGCTTGGTGCCAGTAGCGGAAAGACCGCGGCGCTCAGCGGGGGAACAGGTACGGGCGAACTTGGCGAGGAAGCCGGTGGCACTGGCTACGGCTCCCAAGCCGGAGCGGGTTCGAGCACGGCCGCCGCAGCGGCGGGAGAGGCCGAAGGAACCGGGTCCACAGGCCAGAGCGGCATGATGGGCGGCATGGGTGGCATGGGCCACGGCGCCGGCGGAGGGCAGGAAGAACGGGGCAACCGTGCCAGCTGGCTCAAGGAAGACCCGGACTACTGGTATAGCGACAAGATGAAGAACGCTGCTCCGCCCGGCGGTGTCATCGAATAACGAGTCACGCTAGCCTGGTCCGGGTATCGCTTGGACGAAAATGATGTACTCGGGCACTGGGGAGCGACGGATGCAACGGGAGCAACGGCGGAGTTCGCGAGGTCTTGGACGGGCGCTCGCGTTCAGCGGAGCGCTCGCCCTGGCGTTTACAGGTTCGGGCGCTGCGTTCGCCAGTTCAGCCAACTCTGTCGCGGCGGCGGAGTGGGCGCTCAACACGCTCAACGTGACTCAAGTCAGAAACCTCGGCGCGCACGGCGCCGGCGTCGTTGTGGCTGTCATCGACTCGGGGGTCGACCCAAATCAGCCCGACCTCAAAGGTCGCCTCGTCGACGGCGTCAATCTGGTCAACCCGAGCGACCCGACATCGGATTACAGTGACGCAAGCACCGATTCTCATGGCACTTCCGTAGCTACCGTCATTGCCGGTTACCCTCACACCGCGAGCGATGGAAGCTCCTACGGGATGATCGGCCTGGCCGATAAAGCCGATATCATGCCCGTTAGGGTCTCCGATCTCAGCGCCATCGGGTCATACGGCGCGACTGTGGCTGGCGTCGAATATGCGGTGAACCATGGCGCACAGGTAATTAATATTTCCCTGGGCGAATCGAGCGATATCAGCACTCCCCAGATGACAAGCGCGATCAACATGGCCTTGTCCCATGGGGTAGTCGTGGTAGTCGCCGCGGGCAATGATGCCAATAGTGGAAACTCCGCAAGCCCCTACGCGACCATCCCTGGCGTGCTCGATGTCGCAGGCATTGACTCGAACGGGCAGAAGTACTCGTTTGGTCACTATGGCTCCGATGTCAATATCGCTGCTCCCGCGAACAGCATTGAGGTCGGGACCGCCAACGGGCAGTACAGCACGAACTCCGGCACCTCGTTTTCGGCCCCGTGGGTCGCGGGTGAGGCGGCGCTGCTGATCGCGGCGCATCCGACCTGGTCCTCGGGGCAGATCGTTGCGACGATCATTGATAACACGCAGCAGGTCGCGAGCGGGACCACTAAGTCTGGGCAGCGGTATAACGACGACTTCGGGTATGGCGTGATCGACCCCGTAACGGCGTTGCAGGCTTCTGAGCCTTCTAGTGCGGCTAATCCGCTGGGCGGACCTGCTATTACCAGCAACCCTGCCGAGAATGTGAAGAACTCTGCTTCAGCGTCGGCTACGTCGGGGACTACGCCGACGGCTACTGCTGGTAAGAGTTCGTCGAAGATGCCGCTGATCATCGGGATCGTGGTGGCGGTGGTCGTGGTGGTCGGGCTGCTGATCTTTCTGCTGAGCCGGGGGAACCGGAACCGTGGGGGGAAGGGCGGGCCCGGTGGTGGGGGCGGAGGCGGCGGGAACGGGTATTACCCGCCGCAGGCGCCGCCGCCGGGTGGTGCTGGGCAGTATGGGCAGCCAGCTCCCGGGCAGTATGGGCAGCCGCAGGCGCCGCAGTATCAGCCTCAGCAGCCGAATCCTTATCCGCCGCAGCAGCAGCCTCAGCAACCGCAGCAGGGATATCCGCCGCAGCAGGGGCCGGGTGGACCGGTACTACAGCAGCGCTTCGTCTTGATCTTGTGTGGTGACCTCTGCGGCCCAAGTCTCGTTGGGTGGTCGTGAGCGTTGAGGTGGATGCCGGGTTCGATGTCGATGAGGCGTTGTTG
>Ga0185299_10000975_pt1 | contig 65182 bp, 64 predicted proteins | sample PaiPotPPA55metaG_FD_128002 | JGI IMG/M metagenome (GOLD analysis project Ga0185299, IMG submission 128002) | Iron sulfur acid spring bacterial and archeal communities from Banff, Canada, to study Microbial Dark Matter (Phase II) - Paint Pots PPA... ... | reverse complement strand
CCAGTATCCACGCCCGCCGCGAACGCGAACTCGAGGCACACCGACGCTGGCTACGCGAACGACAACCCGACGAATTCGCAGCCTGACCCCGGCGGAACACCACCCGCCGGGGCACCAGCACGCACACCACCCGCCGACGACGTGGATACGGATGCCGTTGCCGCCCAGACACCTTGAAGTCTTGCATTATCAGGCCCGGCACCGCAGAAAGGCCGATTGATAGCTCACCGACGCCGCCAAGGTATCGCCTCCTGCACCGGAGCATGCCCGCCGGACCGCCAGTCGTAACTGCCCCGAGCGGTCCTCAGGCGGCTAGGGCCTGTGCATCGAATTCGCCGTCGCACACGCGCGCGATGAAGGCGTCCCACATATCGGGGGCGACCATCAGGGCCGGGCCGGTCGGGTTCTTGGAGTCGCAGATGGCAACTGCGCCTTCGGAGAGGAAGGCGATCTCGACACATTGACCGCCGTTGGCGCCACTGTGACTGGAAGTCCGCCAACCGTCGCTGGTGGTAGCCATATTTAGCTGGAGTTGATCCCATCATCACCTGCGGACTCCCGACCTGGCAGTCGAGAACACCCTCCTCGATCACGCCGCAAAGCCCCATCACATCGGCGTTGGCCAGTCGCTGGCGTGCCATTCGAGCCCGCACGATCTGCGGAATGTCCACAGATGCGACGAGGGGACTTCCTTCCAACAACGCGGCCGCATAGTCGGCCGTCTGCAGCTGTCCGGTGAAAGTGACTGTCTGATAGATGAATTGGCTGTCAGCGATCCCTTCGAGCCCGACGAAGGTCTTGAACCAGTCCGGCAGGACCTGCCCGAAGGGCGCCCACCATGTCGACTGATCGGCACGGTCAGCAAGCGACGCGATCCTATCGACCTGCGCTATGTCTGCCTCCCTGTGCCCCGATGGAATTCAGCTCCCGACGCTTGGCTCCGGATCGCCGATAGTCTGCGTTTCGCATTCACCCGATGAGTTTTCCCGGTCCAGTTCGTCGGTACTGGTGTCAACCATCCGACTGCTCATCGAGGGGACCGACATGGCCAGCAAGATGATCTTCGTCAATCTGCCGGTTGCTGATCTGGAGCGGTCCAAGGGCTTCTACGAGGCGCTGGGGTGGAAGGTGAATCAGGAGTTCACCGACGACAACGCCGCCTGCGTGGTGATCGACGACAACATCTGCATCATGCTGCTGATCGAGCCGTTCTTCGAGACTTTCACCCAGCGCCCCCTCGCCGACACCATCGTCACGATCGGATCCATCTACGCGCTCGCACTCGGCAGCATCGGTGAGGTCGACGACCTCACCGATGCCGCCCTCCGCGCCGGCGGCACCGAGGAGATCAACCCGGACAAGCGCGCCATGGAACGCGAGGTCGGCATGTACAGCCGCACCTTCATCGACCCGGACGGGCACCAGTGGGAATCGTTCTGGATGGACTACCCCCGCGCCTGACTCCGCGACAACGGACATCACCGTCGGGATCCGACCGCATCAACCAGTCTTATCCTCAGTTTTGCCATAACTGAAGGTAAGACCCGAATCAGATGTGGCAGGCCCGCGAAATCCTCGATGCTTTCGCCGCCCGGGCGGGCCGCCGAAATCTGAGCTGACCGGTATTCTCGTCACGTCCGCGACACCGTCAGGGGTGTACGGACTGATTATGTGTGCCGGGGAGGGCATAGTGAGTTTGCAGCCGGGTGCGGAATTTGCCGGGTTCACCGTCGAGCGGGTACTCGGCAGGGGCGGTATGGGCACGGTGTACCTGGCCCGGCAGCCGCGACTGCAGCGGCGGGTGGCACTGAAGGTGCTGGCCGAAACCCTCAGTGCGGCACCGAAAACACGCATCTCCTTCGACCGCGAGGCGGCGCTCGCCGCCGGGCTCGATCACCCGAATATCGTCCCGGTGTACGACCGCAGCGCCGTCGACGATCCGGCGCTGTGGCTGACGATGCGCTACATCGATGGCGGCGACGCGGCCGCACTGCTCGACGCGAATCCGGACGGGCTGGTGGCCGAGCGTGCGGTGCGGCTGCTCACCGATGCGGCGCGGGCACTGGATTATGCGCACGCCCACGGCGTGCTGCACCGGGATGTGAAGCCGGGGAATCTGCTCATCGAGAACGACCCGCGCCACGGTGAGCGCGCCGTGCTCACCGATTTCGGCATCGCCCGCACCCTCGACGACACGGTCACCATGTCCGGCGTCGCCGCCAGCTTCGCCTATGCCGCACCGGAGCGGTTCACCAACGCGCCGGCCGATCACAGCGCCGACATCTACTCGCTGGGCTGCACCCTGTTTCAGCTGCTGACCGGGCAGCCGCCGTTCCCGCGCAAGGATCAGGCGGGCGTGGTCGGCGCGCATCTGACCGCGCCGCCGCCCGCGCCCAGCGAGCTGCGGCCCGGCCTGCCCGCCGAACTGGACGTCGTGATCGCCACCGCGCTGGCCAAGGCGCCGCGGGAACGGTATCCCAGCTGCACGGTCCTGGCCGAGGCCGCGACCTACGCCCTCACCACCCCCGTTGCCGCGGTGAGCCCGAAAAGGCCGCGACCAGTCGCGGTTTCGGGTGGTTCGAAGCAGTTCGAGACCGTCACTGCCAGCGGTATCGGCGACACAGTGTGGCCGATGCATATCCCGCCCGAACCGCCGCCGACCGGGAACGCGCCCGTACCGGCGGCCCGCAGTTCGGGTCGCCGACGCCGGATCGCGGTCGTATCGGGGCTGCTCCTGGTCGCCGTCGGCCTGGCGGTCGGCGCCATCTTCGCAATCCCTGGCGGCTCCGGCACATCCCACGCACCATCGCCGACTACTGCTGTGCCACAACAGATCACATCGAGAGTCGCATCCATCGGAGGCACCAACCAGCCGGCATTACCGCCGCCCGCCGAAACCCCACCCGCCGAAACCCCGCTGGCCACCGCCGCGCAGCCCTCCGATCAGCGCCCCACCGATCAGGCGCCGCCCGCGATTGCCGCACCGCCGCAGGGCTTCACCTCCGCCCAGCCGCCGCCGGTGGTTCCCCGGACGCGGTCGTTCCAGTGGCCCGGATGAAGTCGGGCCTTATCGGACGTTCGAGGTGCAGATGGTGTCCAAGACGAACGGCGGCTTCGTCAGTGGGGTGAGCGACATGTACAGGGGCGAGGCTTCGCGCCGTTTCGCGTCCTGTTCCGCACCGGCGGCCGTGAGACCTACTCCGACATAGTATTCCGGCCCGGGCCCCAGCAGCTCCTGCGCGTCTCGTTCGACTACCGATGCGCACGCGTTTTGCGCTCGCGCTTTGATCCTGCAGCCGACCAAAAAGCCCTTCTCGCATGCTTGCAAAGCAGCCTGATCTGCGGCGAACGGGTCCGGGTAGTCAGTCGCCTCGCCGACGTGGCCACTCCCCACAGCGATGGCGGCGTACAGATTGCCATCCGCGTGCGCGACCCCGGCCGTGCCGACCATGAGCGCCCCGGCGGCTGTAATCACCATGGCCAGCATGGACTTTCCCAACAATGACATGCAGCAACCCCCACGGTCGAAAGACAGTACCGAGCGATCATTGCGGTAATCGTGCCGACTGTCCACCCTGGTTCCCCTGCCGACGGGATGCGCCGCCCGGCCCGGACATGCGACTGTGACGGCCACCACCCCGCGGGATATACCGCCTGATGCGGATCATTGCTATGTTCCTGACCACTTCGAGAGCGCGTTGACCCGAAGCGCAGGCCGTGGTTACCAACCCGGCCCTCCAGGAAGGGATGCGTGTGCCGTCCGACTATATGCCGAGGTTTCGTAAGACCCGATCGCGCGCCGTGCTCGCCGCGGCGGTCCTGCTAGGCATCGGAGGTTCCGCGGCCACCGCCATCGCGGACGCGCCGCTACCGGCCGGTCCGCTAATCCCGATAGCCGACGCCTCGGATCTGCTGGCCGCGGCGCAGGGCGGGCAGCTGCTCGGTGTCCCGCCGTTGCCTGCGTTCGCCGCGGGCGCGGCGACCACATTGTCGAGCCCCGAATACTGGTCCAACTATGTCCACGAGGCGCTGACCGACAACGCATTTCTGCTGCCACTACCCGGGGATCCCGTCAAACCCGACGTCGTGCTGCCGCACGCACCCATCGCCAATGGCTCCTATGTTTCCGCCCTGCCCGCCGATCCGGTCGATCTTCGTGGCGTCACCTACCAATGGGCCGGCCGAGCCAAGACGGTCGGCGACTTCCTCAACGACACAGGAACGGACGCAATCGAATTCGTGCATCGTGGTCGGCTTGTCGCCGACTACTTCGCCAACGGGTATACCGCCGATACACCACATCAGGCGTGGTCGATGACGAAATCATTCGTCTCGACGCTCGTCGGCATCGCGCTGGATCAGCATCGGATCCGATCGCTGCAGGATCCGATCGACAGTTACGTGCCGGAGTTGCGGGGTACCGCATGGCAGGGCACCACCCTCGAGAATCTGCTCGAGATGCGGTCCGGGGTCGAATGGGACGAACACACAATGGACTTCGCTCAAAACAACCAGGTGCAGGAGTGGGTAGATCTCGCGCTGGACAACCTCACGAACGGGAAGCTGGGCAAGACACGCAATGACTTCCTGAAATCGCTGCCCCGGGTCACACCCCAAGGCGTCCGTTTCAACTACAACAGCGCCAATCCCCAGGTCCTGGCCTGGATGCTGGAGAAGATCTACGGTCAGCCCTTCAATGAGGTGCTCTCCCAACAGTTGTGGCAGCCCGCAGGCATGGAGGCGCCCGCAAACATCATGACCGACCGCACGGGCGCGGCCATCGCCTCGGAGGAATTGTTCGCCAGGCCAAGCGATTTCGCCCGGCTCGGTGAGCTGATGCGGAATATGGGCCGCACCCCCGAGGGACACCGGGTGGTGTCCGCGGGATGGGTCACCGCGGCCACCACCGACATGCTCCCCGCCGCCGACGCCGGCGACACCACAACCGGCGGATACAAATACCTGTGGTGGAGCGGCGCGACGCCCGGCGGATACTCGGCGGTCGGCTTCGAGGGTCAGTTCGATACCGTCGCCCCGTCGGGGTGTCTGACCGGTGTGCGCCTGGGCCATACCGCCGAATTGCACAGCGATACGTCGTTCGCTAGCCAAGGCAAGGCGGAATGGTTCACCCTGTACCGGGCGGTGCTCGCACACCTGGGCGGCTGCGGCTGAGCCCGACGCCTACACCCGCAGCTCCGGCGGCAGGTCGAACAGCGGGAACAGCCGCTCGTGGTCGAGGAAGAAGTTCAGCCCGCTGATCTCCCTGCCCGAGAACTCGAGGACCACGACCGCCCACGGAGTGAACAGGCCCGGATCCTCGCTCGGCTTGTACTGGCCGAAGGCGGGCAGACCGTTGGCGCCCTCGAGCGGGATCAGGCGCGAGCCGCGGCAGGAATCGGGGCCGGGGCTGGTCATGAAGGCGGCCACATTGCCGGGGCCCTGCACCCACAGCTCCAGCGGCGGCATCGACAGCGCCACATCCTGTTTGAGCAGCGCGGTGAGCGCGTCCATATCGTAGGACTCGAAGGCATGCACGAAGTCGTCGACGAGTTTGCGCTGCTCGGAGTCGGATTCGTCGTAGTCGCCGCCCTCCGCGGGCTGCACCTTGGACATGGTGGCGCGCGCCCGTTGCAAGGCGCTGTTGACCGAGGCCGGTGACATCGTGAGCATGTCGGCGGTCTCGTTGGCGGAGAAACGCAACACCTCGCGCATGATCAGGATCGCGCGCTGGGTGGCGGGCAGATGCTGCACCGCGGCCACGAATGCCAGGCGCAGCGAATCCTTCGCCGTCGCGTGCTCGGCCGGATCGGCGCCGAAGGCCAGGCCGTTCGGGATCGGCTCGATCCACACATAGTCCGGCTGCGGCGGCGGCATCGAGCTGCCGGGACTCGACGGGCCGGACAGGTCCATCGGCCGGGCCCGGCGCTGCGGACCGTCGAGCATGTCCAGGCAGACGTTGGTGGTGATCTTGTACAGCCAGGACCGCACGCTGGCCCGGCCCTCGAACGAGTCGTACGCCTTCCACGCCCGGGTGAATGCCTCCTGTACGGCATCCTCGGCCTCGAACGACGACCCCAACATGCGGTAGGCGTAAGCACACAGCTCTCGCCGATACCCCTCGAACTGCTGCAGCACCTCATCGGTGACGACGGTGGAACGCGCTTGGTTCATGTGGTCCCCGCTAGTGTTCGGCTGCGTATCTGATTCGCTGGCTCATGCACCACACTGTGACACAGGGCACCGACAAGTAGACACCCCCGAATCCAGGAATCTACGAATCAAACGTGACACACATCACTCCCGCATCAGCGGAATCACGCCCATCGTGGATATCTGGCCCCCTGCGCGGGTGTCTATGCCTCCGACCTGGCGGTCCCGTGCGCGGCGAAGGACTGCCGATCCCCGGCCCAGCCGTCGGCGGGCACGATCTTCTCCAATTCGGCGAGATCCGCGGCGCTCAACTCGACCGCCGCGGCCGCGGCGTTCTCGATGATCCGCGCCGCGCGACGGCTCCCCGGAATGGGCACCACGTCCGGCCCCTGGGCCAGCAGCCAGGCCAGCGCCAGCTGGCCGGGGGTGGTGTTCAGCCGCGCGGCGAACTCGCGCAGCGCGGCCACCTGCGCCAGATTGCTCGCGAGATTGTCACCGGAGAACCGTGGGTCGGTGCGCCGGAAATCGCCGGCCCCCATGGTGCTGGTATCGAGCGTCGCGGTCAGCAGTCCGCGGCCCAGCGGGCTGTAGGGCACCAGTGCGATGCCGAGTTCCCGGGCGGCCGGAACGACATCGGTCTCCGGCTCGCGCCACAGCATCGACCATTCGAACTGCACCGCGGCGATCGGATGCACCGCCGCGGCCTGCGCGAGCTGTGCCGGATTCGCCTCGGAGATCCCGAGGTGCCGCACCTTGCCCGCCTGCACCAATTCGGCCATGGCGCCGACGGTTTCGGCGACCGGCACCTCCGGATCGATGCGATGCAGGTAGTACAGGTCGATGACCTCGCGGCCGAGCCGGGCCAGCGAGGCATCGCAGTATTCGCGCACCCGCTCGGGCTTGGCGTCCAGGTGCACGCCGGACTCGCCGCGCACGATGCCGAACTTCGTGGCGACGCGGACGCTCTCGCCCGCCTCGCCCAACGCGCGCGCCAGCAGCCGCTCGTTATGCCCGCCGCCGTAGCTCTGCGCGGTGTCGAAAAGGTTTATGCCGGAATCGATGGCGGTATGTATGGCCGCGATCGACTCGTCGTCGGTGGTGGCGCCGTAGCCCTGGGAGAAGCCCATACATCCCAGACCGACGGCGGATACGGTCAGTCCGGTATTGCCGAGATCGCGTTGCTGCATGAGCCTATCGTCGCCGGTTCCGCACAGCCACGCCAATAGAAATGCCGATCGAGTTCATCGGCACACCAATGGATCCGGCCCCCGCGAGTCCGGCGCCCCGGTTATCCCCGTGTGCGTTCGGCCGGGATCCACAGGCGAGATCCCGGCCAGGGCATACCGGATGACAGCCGCGCGGTAGCACGGTGGTGGAGCGCACTTCGGCCGGAAACCCTCAGCAGAACAGGGGTTTCCGGCCGGAAGGAGCGTTGGGGATCTACTTGGCCGCAGCCGCCGAGGCATCCTCGTCGGCCGGACGGGATTCCGCCTCCGCATGCGCCCACTTGTAGTCGGGCTTACCCGCGGGCGAGCGCTTGATCTCCTCGACGTACCACAGGCTGCGCGGCAGCTTGTAGGCCGAAATCTCCTGGGACAGCACCGGGCGCAGTTCATCGAGGGTGGGGCGCTGCCCGCTGCGGGGCTGGACCACCGCGACCACCCGCTGGCCCCACCGTTCGTCCTGAACACCGATCACCAACGCGTCGAAGATCTCCGGGTGACACTTGAGCGCACCCTCGACCTCCTCGGGGTAGATCTTCTCCCCGCCGCTGTTGATGCTGACCGAGCCGCGGCCCAGCATGGTGACGCTGGCGTCCTCCTCCACGCGGGCATAGTCGCCGGGGATGGAGTAGCGAATCCCGTTGAACTCCTTGAACGTTGCCGCTGTCTTCACCGGATCGTTGTAATAGCCCAGCGGAATGTGGCCCTTGCGAGCCAGCAGGCCGACCTGACCGGAGCCCGGCGTGACGGGGTTGCCGTCCTCGTCCAGCACCTCGGTGGCCGCGTCGATCTTCACCCGCGGCCCGCCGGTGTGCGTGGCGCCCTTGGCCGCGATGGACAGGCCACCGAATCCGGTCTCCGACGAGCCGATCGAATCGGTGATCATCGTGCTGGGCAGATGTTCCATGAACCGGTCCTTCAGGGCCGGGGAGAACAACGCGGCGCTGCTGGCCAGGGCCCACAGCTTCGCGTGCTGGTACGGCTCACCGGTTTCCGGGTGACCGGTGTCGAGGGCGTCGATCATCGGCCGGGCCATCGCGTCGCCGGTGATGAAGATCAGGTTGATCTCGTGCTTGTCGATGGCCTGCCACACCCCGTGTGCGTTGAACTCCGGCAGCATGATCGCCTTACCGCCGCCGAACAGGCTGTGGAACACCGCCGCCTGCGCGCCGCCGTGGATCATCGGCGGAATCGGGAAGCGCACCATCTGCGCGTTCTCCGCGCCGCTTGGCCTGCTCCCACTCGTCCTCGACATATTCGCCGGTGACGAAGTTGATGCCGCCGCCGAGCACCCGCCACCAGTCCTCCTGCCGCCACATCACGCCCTTGGGCATGCCGGTGGTGCCGCCGGTGTAGATCATGAAGATGTCGTCGGTCGAGCGGTCGCCGAAGTCGCGCTCACCGGACGAGGACGCCAGCGCCACTTCGTAGTCCACCGAATCGGCCGCGGTGGGGGCCTCGGTGCCGTCGTCGACGACGATGACCGTCTTCACCTGCGGCGAGGTCGGCCGGACCGCGGCCACCTTGTCCGCGTAGCGGCGCTCGTGGATCAGCGCGACCAGATCGGAGTTGTCGAAGATGTACTGCAGCTCGTTCTCGACGTACCGGTAGTTGACGTTGATCATCACCGCCCGCGCCTTGAAGATCGCGACCATGGCCTCCACGGCCTCGATCGTGTTGCGCGAGTAGATGCCGACCTTGTCGCCCGGCCGCACACCCTGCGCCTGCAGGTAGTGCGCCAGGCGATTGGCCCGATCCTCCAGCTCGGCATAGGTCACCGAGCGGGTGCCGTCGGCCAGTGCGACGCGCTCGGGCACTAGATCGATGGCATGTTCGACAAGGTCCGCAATGTTGTGGCTCACACGACAAAAATAGAACGTGTTCCTTCGCCTGACAACCCCGGATCTACTGGCTCCATCAATTCGGTGCGCCGACGCCGTAGCACGTCACCCAGCGCCGACGGCGCACCTCATGCTCGAGCACGCTCGATCGAACGGCCACGACTGAACCCGATGTTCATCGCAGCACCGACCACCACCGAAAGGGTATGCAATCTACGCCTGAACCAGTGGCGCCAGCCTCCGCAGCTGCTCCACGTCCCGCACGCCGACCAGGAGCATGGTGACCCCGGCCTTCTCCCACACCGCCAGCTGCTCGCGCACGTGCGCCTCGTCGCCGATGATCGTGGTATCGAGAATCATCTGATCCGGAACCGCGGCCGCGGCGTCGTCCTTGCGGCCGAGCCGGAACAGGCGGGTGATCTCCTCGACCTCCTCGCCGTAACCCATACGGCGGTAGACCTCGGCATGGAAGTTCAGATCCTCGGCGCCCATGCCGCCGATGTAGAGCGCCAGGAAGGGCCGCAGCCGATCGAGTTCGGCGGCCACGTCGTCGGTGAGGATCACCTGCGCGGTGGCGGCGATCTCGAAGTCCGCCCGCGAGCGCCGCGCACCGGGCCGGGCGAAGCCCTCGTCCAGCCAGGCGTTGTACATCTCGGCCAGTCGCGGGGTGTAGTAGATGGCCAGCCAGCCGTCGGCGATCTCCGCGGTCAGCGACACATTCTTGGGCCCCTCGGCGCCCAGCCAGATCGGCAGGTCCGCGCGCAGCGGATGAGTGATCGACTTGAGCGGCTTACCCAGTCCGGTCGCGCCCGCGCCCTGATAGGGCAGCGGATAGTGCGGGCCGGGATTGGCCACCTTCCCCTCCCGGGCCAGCACCTGCCGGATCACCCCGACATACTCGCGGGTGCGCGCCAGCGGCTTACCGAACGACTGCCCGTACCAGCCCTCCACCACCTGCGGCCCCGACACCCCGAGCCCGAGGATGTGCCGCCCGCCGGTGAGATGATCCAGCGTCAGTGCCGCCATCGCCGTCGCCGTTGGCGTGCGGGCCGACAGCTGCACCACCGATGTCCCCCGCCGGACTCGGCGCGTCTGCGAGCCGTACCAGGCCAGCGGCGTGAACGCATCCGACCCCCAGGACTCGGCGGTGAACACCGCGTCGAACCCGGCCTGCTCGGCGCCTCGCACCAGCTCCGGCCCATTGGCGGGCGGCTGCGCGCCCCAGTATCCGAGTTGCAATCCGAACTGCATTGCGCACCTTCCATCCGCGACCCTCGAGTCGCATTATCTCGCTGCTCCCGCAGGCGCGCCGTCGCGCCTGGGAGGCTGACGGAACGCGGGGCCCGTAGACAAGCACCCGCAAACCGTTACTCTTGCCACCAGAATAAGAACCTGTTCTACTCGATATCGTGACTCAGGGGAACACCATGACCGGCACAATCGCGAAGGGACGCGGTCCTGAATCGGAACCCGCGCCCGAAGTGCTAGCCGCAGAGCTGCGGATGAAGTTCGACTACACCCGATCGGTCGGACCGACCATCGGCCGATTCCTGACCGGACTGCGCGAGGGCCATATCGTCGGCGTGCGCGGCTCGGACAACCGGGTAATCGTGCCGCCGGCGGAATACGATCCGGTGACCGCCGAGGCTTTGACGGACTTCGTCGACGTGGCCGATGTGGGCACCGTCCAGAGCTGGGCATGGGTGGCCGAGCCGCTGCCCGGCCAGCCCTTCGATCGTCCGTTCGCGTGGGCGCTGATCACCCTCGACGGAGCCGATACCGCGCTGCTGCACGCGGTCGACGTCGCCTCCCCCGAGCAGATCCACACGGGCCTGCGCGTGCGTGCCCGGTGGACCGCCGAGCGCACCGGCAGCATCCACGACATCGCCGCCTTCGAGCCCGGTGAGACCTCGGCGCCGGCGACCGCATTCGGCGGCATTGCCGAGCCGGTGACCGGCATCGTGACGCCGATCGACCTCACCTATAAGCACACCGCGTCGCCGCAGGAGACCGTCTTCCTGAAGGCCATCGCCGAGGGCCGCCTGCTGGGTGCGCGGGCCTCCGACGGCAAGGTGTACTTTCCGCCGCGCGGCGCAGACCCGCGCACCGGCGAGCCGACCGAGGATTACGTCGAGCTCGTCGACACCGGCACGGTCACCACCTTCTGCATCGTGAACGTGCCGTTCCAGGGGCAGCGCATCAAGCCGCCCTACGTGGCCGCCTACGTGCTGCTCGACGGCACCGACATTCCGTTCCTGCACCTGGTGCTCGGCTGCGAGGCCAGCGAGGTGCGAATGGGCCTGCGGGTCAAGGCCGCATGGAAGCCCAGCGAGGAGTGGACCCACAACGGGCTGGACAACATCTCCCACTTCGAACCCAGCGGCGAACCCGACGCTGCGTACGAGACCTTCCAGCAGCACTTGTGAGAGGCTGAGATGAATAACGACATCGCCGTCGTGGGTTTCGCCCACGCACCACATGTCCGCGAAACCTACGGCACCACCAACGGTGTCGAAATGCTGGCGCCCTGCTTCCACACGCTGTACGAGAAGCTCGGCATCACCGTGTCCGATATCGACTTCTGGTGCTCGGGATCCTCGGATTACCTTGCCGGGCGTGCCTTCTCCTTCATCTCGGCGATCGACTCGATCGGCGCGGTACCGCCGATCAACGAATCGCACGTGGAGATGGACGCGGCCTGGGCGCTGTACGAGGCGTGGGTGAAAATCCGCTCCGGACAGGCGAAGACCGCGCTGGTCTACGGCTTCGGCAAGGCCTCGGCCGGAACCCTGCGGCAGATTCTCACGCTGCAGACCGATCCGTACCTCGTGGCGCCGCTGTGGCCGGATGCCGTCTCGATGGCCGGGCTGCAGGCCCGTGCCGGACTGGACGCCGGACGCTGGACCGAGCGCGATATGGCCGCGGTGAACGCGGCCGACGATGCCGAAATCGATAAGCGTCTGGCGTCACCGTTCATCGCGGACCCCCTGCGCGAGCACGACATCGCCCCGATCACCGACGGCGCGGCCGCCATCGTGCTGGCCGCCGGGGACCGGGCCCGCGAGCTGTGCGAGCGCCCGGCCTGGCTGACCGGCATCGCACACCGCATCGACACCCCGATGCTGGGCGCCCGCGACCTGACCACCTCACCCTCGGCCGCCGCCGCGGCCCGCGCGGCAACCGGCGGCGGCAAAAGCAGATTCGACATTACTGAATTAGATATTGCCGAGCTGCACGCCCAGTACAGCCATGAGCAGCTGATCCTGAAGCAGTCCATCGGCCTGGGTGAGAACACCCGCATCAACCCCTCCGGCGGGGCACTGGCCGGAAACCCGATGTTCGCCGCGGGCCTCGAGCGAATCGGCTATGCGGCAACCGAGATCATGAACGGCACCGCGAACCGAGCCCTGGCGCACGCCTCGAGCGGCCCGGTGCTGCAGCAGAACCTTGTGGCTGTTTTGGAGGGAGACCAATGAAAGCATCGCGCAGCGATTCCGTGAGGGGCGGCGGTCGGGCGACGGGTGGGCCAAATTTGGCCGCGGTGCTCGGCACCGGACAAACCCATCATGTGACGAAACGAAACGATGTCTCGATGGCCGGGATGTGCCGCGAGGCCATCGATCGCGCCCTCGACGACGCCGAACTCACCATGGCCGATATCGACGCCGTCGTCATCGGCAAGGCCCCGGACCTGTTCGAGGGTTCGATGATGCCCGAGCTGTTCATGGCGGATGCCCTGGGCGCCACCGGAAAACCGCTGCTGCGCGTGCATACCGCGGGTTCGGTCGGCGGCTCCACCGGCATCGTCGCGGCCAGCCACGTGCAGGCCGGGGTGCACGGCAAGGTGCTCGCGGTCGCCTGGGAGAAGCAGTCCGAATCCAATGCGATGTGGGCGCTGTCGATTCCGGTTCCGTTCACCAAGCCGGTAGGAGCCGGCGCCGGTGGGTATTTCGCGCCGCACGTGCGCTCCTACATCCACCAATCCAAGGCCCCGCTGCATATCGGCGCGATGGTCGCGGTGAAGGACCGCCTCAACGGATCTCGCAATCCGCTGGCCCATCTGCAGCAGCCCGATATCACCATGGAATCGGTGCTGGCCTCCCAGATGCTGTGGGACCCCATCCGTTTCGACGAGACCTGCCCGTCGTCCGACGGCGCCTGCGCCATCGTGCTCGGCGACGAGACATCCGCCCGCACCGTCGAGGCGTCGGGCAAGAAGGTGGCGTGGGTGCACGGCACCGCCATGCGCACCGAACCGCTCGCCTACACCGGACGCAACCAGGTGAGCCCGCAGGCCGGGCGCGACGCCGCGGCCGCGCTGTGGAAGCAGGCCGGGATAGCCAATCCGCTCGAGGAGATCGACGCGGCCGAAATCTACGTGCCCTTCTCCTGGTTCGAGCCGATGTGGCTGGAGAACCTGGGCTTCATGCCGGAGGGTGAGGGCTGGAAGCTGACCGATGCCGGGGAGACCCGCATCGGCGGCAAGCTGCCGGTCAACCCGTCCGGCGGCGTGCTGAGCTCCAACCCGATCGGCGCCTCGGGCCTGATCCGCTTCGCCGAATCGGCCAAGCAGGTGATGGGCCGCGCCGGCGCCTACCAGGTAGAGAACGCCCGCAAGGCCTTCGGCCACGCGTACGGCGGTGGGTCGCAGTACTTCTCGATGTGGGTCGTCGGGGCGGAGCGCCCATGAGCAAGGCCATGCAATTCACCGTCGGGATCGCGATGAGCCCGCTCGATCAGCTGACCGAGCTGGCGAAAACCGCCGAGGAGTGCGGATTTTCGAGCATTGCGCTGCCGGATTCGCTGTTCTACATGCAGTCCCAGTCCGAGAAGTACCCGTACACACCCGACGGCAGCCGGTTCTGGACGGAAGACACCCCCTGGGTGGATCCGCTGATCGCCACCGCGGCGATGGCCGCGGTCACCGAGCGAATCCGCTTCTACACCAATGTGTTGAAGCTCGGCTCACGCAACCCGCTGCTGCTGGCCCGGCAGGTGGGATCGGTGGCGGCGATGAGCGGCAACCGATTCGGCTTCGGTGTCGGAATCGGCTGGGCTCCCGAGGAGTTCGAGTGGTGCGGGGTGCCCTATGCGCGCCGCGGCGCCCGGGTCGACGAGATGATCGAGGTCATCAAGCTGATCCTGGGCGGCGGCATGGTCGAATTCCACGGCGAGTTCTTCGATTTCGAGCCGCTGCAGATGAGCCCGGCGCCCACCCAGCCGGTGCCGTTCTACATCGGCGGGCATACCGGTCCGGCGCTGCGGCGCGCGGCCCGGGCCGGCGACGGCTGGTGCTCGGCGATGATGAAGTACGACGACATCGTCTCCACGGTCGCCGAACTGACAAGGTTGCGCACCGAAATCGGCCGCGCCGCGGATCCGTTCGAGATCCAGGTGGTCTGCATCGACAAGTTCGGCCGCTCGGGCTACGAGCAGCTGGCCGTGGCCGGGGTCACCGACAACATCGTGGTGCCGTGGGTCTTCGACGGGCTGGGCTTCGACGCCGAGCTGTCCGCCAAGCAGGATTCGATGCGCCGCTTCGCCGCTCAATACATCGACAATCCGATCGGGGCCTCATGACCACGACGACCGACCATCCCGCCCGGCTCGCCGGGCAGGCCTCGCAGCACGCGGTGCGTGCCCGGGACAAGGAGGCCTGGCTGGATCTGTTCGCCGCCGACGGCATCGTCGAGGATCCGATCGGGCCCTCGCACTTCTCCCCCGACGGCTCCGGCCACCGCGGCCGCGATGCCATTGCGGCGTTCTGGGACAAGGCGATCGCAATGACCGAGTCGATCGAGTTCGTCTTCGACGACTCCTTCGCCTGCGGTAACGAGATCGCCTTCACCGGCCTGATCCGCACCCGGATCGGCGGCCAGGTGATCGACGCCGAGGGCGTATTCACCTACCGGGTCGACGCCGAGGGCAAGATCGCGGCCCTGCGCGCCTTCTGGGAGACCGACCGCGCGATGCAGACTATGAGGCCCGCCGAGTGATGAAAAAGGACTGATGCAGACAGGGCGGGTACCGATCGGTACCCGCCCTGTCCGTCGACGTGGGCCCAACTCCGTCGTCCCGGCATGCTTTTGGCCGGGATCCATCGGAACCGACTCGGTCACCGTGGATCCCGGCCAAGAGGCGTGCCGGGAGGACGAGGGTCTAGTGGGCGACCGGGCAACCGCCGGGCTTGTACTCGACCGGGAACTCCTTGATGCCGTTGAGCCAGCCGGACTGCAGGCGCTTGGGATCGCCCAGCTTGGTGATGTCGGGCAGGTGGTCGGCGATCGCATTGAAGATCAGGTCGATCTCCAGGCGGGCGAGGTTGGCGCCGATGCAGAAGTGCGCGCCGGTACCGCCGAAGGCCAGGTGATCGTTGACCTCCCGGGTGATATCGAACTTCTCGGGATCCTCGAAGACCTCCTCGTCGAAGTTGGCCGAGCGGTACATCATCACCACCCGGTCCCCCTTCTTGATCTGCACGCCGCCCAGTTCGGTGTCCTCGAGGGCGGTGCGCTGGAACGAGGTCACCGGGGTGGCCCAGCGCACGATCTCATCGGCCGCCGTCTTGGGGCGCTCCTTCTTGTAGAGCTCCCACTGGTCCGGGTTCTCCAGGAAGGCGATCATGCCGTGCGTGATCGCGTTGCGGGTGGTCTCGTTGCCGGCCACCGCGAGCAGGATCACGAAGAAGCCGAACTCCTCCGAGGTCAGCGACTCGCCATCGATATCGGCATTGACCAGCTGGGTCGCGATGTCGTTCGCGGGAGAGCCCTTGCGCTCCTCGGCCATCTGATAGGCGTAGCCCAGGATCTCCATCGACGCGGCCACCGGATCGGCGGTCGATTCGGGATCGTCGTAGCCGGTCATGTCGTTGGACCACTGGAAGACCTTCATCCGGTCCTCCTGCGGCACGCCGATCAGCTCGGCGATGGCCTGCAGCGGCAGCTCACACGCGATCTGGGTGACGAAGTCGCCCGCGCCCGCCGCCACGGCGGCCTCGACGATCGACTTCGCCCGGGACGACAGCTCATCGCGCAGGCCGTTGACCGCCCGCGGGGTGAATCCCTTGGAGATCAGCTTGCGCATCCGGGTGTGCTGCGGCGCATCCTGATTGAGCAGCACGAACCGCTGTAGTTCGATCGCCTCGCGGGGGATGTCGTCGTTGAAGCGCGGGATGGCGGTGTTCTCGTAGTTGGAGAACACGTCGCTGCGCCGGGACACCTCCTTCACATCGGCATGCTTGCTGACGACCCAGAAACCCTCGTCGTGGAAGCCGCTGACCTCCGGCGACTGCGGGTTCCACCAGATCGGCGCGCTGCGCCTCAGCTCGGCGAGCTCCTCGGCGGGGACCCCCTGGGCCCACAGCGCCGGGTCGGTTACGTCGAACCCCTTGGGCAGGTTCGGTGCAGTCACGGCCTCTACCACCAGCTGTCTCCTTCGACTAACTGAAACACGTTCTACCTTCATTGCAGCATAGGTGGTATCAGTAGTAAAGAAGCCATCGATAGGCTCCCGAATATTTCAACGAACCTGTTTCAGTTTCAACCCGGAGGGACACCATGGGTACACCGGTTATCGTCGAGGCCGCACGCACGCCGATCGGCAAGCGCAACGGGTGGTTGGCGGGCCTGCACGCGGCCGAGGTGCTCGGCGCGGCACAGAAGGGCATCCTCGAGCGGGCACAGCTGGAGGCGGGCCTGGTCGAGCAGGTCGTCGGCGGCTGCGTGATGCAGGTCGGCGAGCAGGGCAACAATGTCACCCGCACCGCCTGGCTGCATGCCGGGCTGCCGTGGCAGACCGGTGCGGTCACCATCGATAACCAGTGCGGTTCGGCACAGCAGGCCGCCGGCCTGGTCGCCGGGCTCATTGCCGCCGACGCCATCGAGGTCGGCCTGGCGTGCGGCCTGGAGTCGATGAGCCACGTGCCGCTGGGCGCCAACGTCGGCGAGAACGCCGGGCCGCGCCGCCCCGCCTCGTGGGATATCGATATGCCGAACCAGTTCGAGGCGGCCGAGCGAATCGCCAAGCGGCGCGGCATCACCCGCGACGATGTGGACGCCTGGGGCGAGCGCTCGCAGCGGCTGGCCGCACAGGCGTGGGCCCAGGGCCGTTACGACCGCGAGGTGCTCACCCTGACCGGCGCCCCGCAGGTCGACAAGCAGGGCGCCCTCACCGGCGAGACGATGGACGTCAGCCGCGATCAGGGTCTGCGCGAAACCACCCGCGAGGGCCTGGCCAAGCTCAAGCCGGTGCTCGAGGGCGGCGTGCACACCGCCGGCACCTCCTCGCAGATCTCCGACGGTGCGGCCGCGGTGCTGCTGATGGATGAAAAGGCCGCGCAGCACAGGGGTTTGCGCCCGCGCGCCCGCATCGTCACGCAGTGCCTGGTCGGCGGCGAGCCGGAATACCACCTGGACGGTCCGGTGAATGCCTGTGCGCGCCTGCTGGAGAAGTCCGGCATGAGCATGAGCGATATCGATGTGTTCGAGATCAACGAGGCATTCGCGTCGGTGGTGCTGTCCTGGGCGTCGGTGCACAAGCCCGATCTGGACCGGGTCAACGTCAACGGCGGCGCGATCGCGCTCGGACATCCGGTGGGCAGCACCGGCGCCCGGCTGATCACCACGGCGCTGCACGAGCTCGAGCGGTCCGATAAGAGCACCGCGATGATCCTGATGTGCTGCGGCGGCGCCCTGGCCACCGGAACCATCATCGAGCGAATCTAGTAATTCGGACAATTCGGTCAAGTGCGGATCCTGGTTCCGCACTTCGGCTTTGCGCGAATCCGCGTTCCGAACCGCCGAGTGTGGCTATGGTCCTCATGTGCGCCAGCGGCGTACATGAGACACACCGGATCTACACAGAAGAGACACAAGATCGTGGCGCTTGCAGGGCGAACAGTGGCCTTATCAGCCGAAGTTGAACGTTCATCCCATGATTAACCAAACGTGGCGTATGCCACACAAACTTCGGTACAGACAACATGATGAGATGTCAGCTATTCTACGGTTACCGGCGGCGCTTCCAAAACGACCCTCGCGACGGGCCAGAATCGGCCTCTACCAGCGGTTCCCGACATCCGTTGCGGTGGCCCGCAAACGCCGCGGCCGTCGCTGGTTCGCGAACCGGACGTCTGGAAGCTTCAAGGAAATCACGAACTAGGCGTAGGTTTTCAGTTACTCAGCCGCTAATATCAATGATACGTATCCGAGATAACGACTGTTAGTACAGCGAAGGGAATTGGGCGGCTCACAATGGCTGATTTCGCGGCGCGGCTGAACAAGCTGTTCGAAACCGTGCATCCCCCGGGGCGTAAGCCGCACACCAACGCAGAGGTGGCGGCTGCTCTCACGGCCTCCGGCCACCCGATCTCGAAACCGTATCTCTCGCAGTTGCGGTCGGGACAGCGCACCAACCCCTCTGACGAGACGGTGGCTGCGCTGGCGAAGTTCTTCAAGGTCAAACCGGACTACTTCTTCAACGACATCTACGCAGCCAAGATCGACCATGATCTCGAACTGCTGTCCCAGCTGCAGGGCTATGGACTCCGTCGTCTGTCGAGTAGAGCGTTCGACCTGTCGGAAGAATCGCAGAACCTCTTGACCTCAATGGCCGAGAAGCTGCGGGCGAGCGAGGGTCTACCCGAGATCCCGCCGGATGGCACGGAATAGCAAGACCTACAAGGCAACACAGTGGCGGTGCCTCGGAGCCGCACTGTGTTGCTTTTGGGTAGATGACCGAGGCAACGGCGCCCCGGTCGTCGTCGTGAGCACGTTCGATGACGGGCCTGCAGGTCAGGCCCGATAGCTCACGTGGGCAGCGTGTGAGCACGTCCCGATAAATTCGGGACCGGCTCGGCACGGCCTTTGTCATGCGCACTGCAGTCTTGTCGTGCGCCAGTCCTGCTGTGTGGCACCACCATCTTGCTGCGTGCCCACTACCTGATCCACAGCCGTCTCCGCGGTGCACCCACCCGCGTCCTCGCAATACCGGTCTGCCGCAGCCACTGTGATCTACACCGCCACTGTGATCTACACCGCCAAACCGGTCGGTTCGGCGAACGATGAGCGTTCAGGATCCAGCGGGATTCGCGGGATTCACAGCGCCGCTCACACAACCGGATCCGCATCGCCTCAACGGCGAGGCGCCGGGGCTCCCTCGGCGGCATCGAATGCCCGGGCAATGGCCTGCACCCACCCGCGCGGGCTCGAACCCTGCGGCGGCGCGATCCAGCGTGCATCGACCACCGCATCGCCGAGGGGATTGTGCGCCCACTGCGCGACCCGCTCGGCGCGCTCCGCGGCGGATCCGGGCGGGGTACCGGCGGCCATCAACTCCACCCCGCCGCCGGACTGCAGATACAGCGCGTCCAGGATCTGCGCGACATGGTCCGACGCCTTGAGCTGCGTGGCGGATCCGGTCTGATCGTGCGCCACCACCTCCGGGAAGCGCTTGGTCATGGTGTGGTGCAGCGGCCGAATCTGCCTCAGCAGCACGCGCGCTCGCGCCCAGAGCTCGATCACGATCCACACCGCCCCGACCGCGATCAACAGGCTCGCCACCTGCCAGACCGGCCAGAACCAGCCCGGACTCTTCGGCGCCGCCTGCGGTTCCCCCAGCGCCAGGCGGCGGATCGAGAGCACCGAGAGGACGCCGACCGCGATGGTGCCGAGGGTGTAGAGGGCGATGGCACGCCCCAGCGCGGTCCAGTCCAGATTGCGCAGTCCGGTCAGCGCGATGAATACACAGCCGAGCAGCGTGACCACCCAGCCGAACATCACCGACCAGAGCATCGTCACCGCGATGGCCACCAGGCCGACGGCATAGATCACCAGCGCGATCTGCCGTAGATTCTGCCGCGATACCACGGGCCAGGCCGCCGCCGCGACCACCGAGGTGGACGCCGCGAACAGCAGCCAGGCCGCGGTGGTCAGGCGGTCGCCCAGCATGGTGCCGGAGATGCCGTGGGGCAGCAGATTGTCCAGTGCCAGGGCGACTTCGGGAATCGAGAAGGTCGCCGCGGCCGCGACCGCGGCGACCGCGACCAGGATCGCGACGCGCGATGTGGTCGCCGGCTTCACCAGCACGCGCCCGACGCGCGCACCGGCGGCCATCCAGACCAGCAGAGCGATAAGCCAGAAAGTCATGGGTGTCTCCCCTTTATCCCAGCGCTTCATCGAATCGAAGAACCGAGACACCCGCGCCCCGGTTGTGAAATACCCGCAGCCGGGTCATGAGCATGGCGGCGAAGGTCTCGGCCTCCCACTCTGCCTGCTCGTCCTCACCGTCGTCGACCGCCTGCTGATGCGCGCGCTGGCTGAGCATGTAGGCGATGAGATCGTCGCTCGCCTCGAGGGTAACCTCGGTCGCCGCCTCGCCGGGATGGTCGAAGATGATGTGCCCCAGCTCATGAGCCAGGGTGTGCTCGCGGCCCGGCAGCGCCGAGGCCAGCACGATCACATCCTTCTCCGGATAGCTCCGCCGCTGACCGCATACGCCCGGCCCGAGCTGGGCACTGGCGATCTCGATGGGGCGACGGCGCTCGGCCGAGATGGCGAGCACGACCTCGTCGAGGTCGGTGGCGTCGAAGTCCGCTGCCACCGCACACACCGCGTCGACGGCGGCCGCGACGCGGCGATAGGAACGGCTGCTCTGGCTGCTGTGTGCGCGACTGTCCGTCATCTCCTCACCACCCTCATGCCCTCGGGAAGAATTGGGCGCGCGCGGCATCGAGGCGCGCCTGCGCGGCCGAGGCGCTCTGGAAGCTGACCGCGCCGGATCCGGCCGCGGCCAGGGCCATGGCGATGACGCCGCCGATCACACCCAGCACATTCGCCTTGGGCAGGCCGGTGCTGGCGGCGGTGGGCCGCACGGCCGGATTCGGCGCGGCAGGCGGGACCGGCGCGGGCGGCGGCGGGGCAGGTGGCGGGGGCGGCGGAGGCGCCGCGTGAACGGGCAGCCCGGGCAGCGCCACGACCGGAATCGGCACCGCGGGCACCGGCACCGGCGGAATGGCCAGCGGTGCGGCGGGGGCCGCTGGCGCCGGTGGCGGCTGCAACAGCAGCAGAAGCAGTAGCGGGGAGGCCGCGGCGGCGGACCCGAGCGCGGCCGAACCGGTGAGGGCCGAGCCCGTCCCGGCCAGCCCGGCCAGGGCGGAACCCGTTGCGGCGGAACCCGTTCCGAACAGTGCCGCCAGTGCGGAGCCGGTCGCGAGGCCGGTGACCGAGCCCGTGCCCAGCAGGGCGGCGCCCGCGGTGCCCAGCGCGGCGGTACCGGCGGCGAGCGCGGCGGAGCCGGTGCCCAGGACCGCGGCCCCCGCCCCCGCTCCGGCGGAACCCACTGCGGCGGAACCGGTGCCGAGGATAGCTGCGAGCAGAGCGCCGGCGGCGGTCCCGGTCCCGGCCAGGGCCGAGCCCGTGCCCGCGAGGGCGGAACCCGTCGCGGCGCCCGCGGAACCGGCCGCGGCCGAACCGGTCACACCGACCCCGGCCGCCGTCCCCAGGGCCGCGGAGCCGCTGCCCAGGACCGCCGATCCGGTGGTCGCCCCCGCGGAACCGACGGCCGCGGAACCGGTGCCGCCCAGCGCCGCGCCCGTGCCACCGAGGACGGCCGCGCCGAGCCCGGCGGACCCCAACGCCGCGGAACCGACGGCGGCGGAACCGGTTCCGAGCAGTGCGGGGCCCAGACCCAGCAGCCCGGCGATACCGGCGAGGCCCGCCACCGGGGTGGGCTGTATGGGCGGGGCACCCGGCATACCGGCCGTCGCCTGGCCGGAGGGATGCGGTGCGGGCTCGGTAGTCGCGTCGGCGCGACCGGGGATACGCAACGGAATACCGTCATCCGAATTGCCGGAATTGCCCGGGGTGCCTGGATTTTCGGGAGCGCACCGCGGACAGGGCTCGGCGGGCTGAGCTTCGGCAAGAAAGGGGGCCACTGCGGGGCCCAACAGACCGTAACCGGCGGCAATTCCGGTCACAGTCAGGACGCGCAGGATGCGACCTATGGCCATGCGCTTGCCTTCCCTCATCTATACAGCGCAGATACGCGCCCGGTCGCGAGCTCATCCGGGACTTGAATGGATGCCGATCATCATAACTGCGGGGTGTTTGCTCTCGCAGCGAGATCATGTGAGACATCCCACAGATTTTTAGCGCACCTCATAACCCGGCCACCGCGATGCTCAACCTCGGGGCGGCGATACTGTCCTGCGGCGTGATCCGGCGGCAGGGGTGGCCCGCACGGGCCACACCCTGCCAACGCACCGCATTCGATTATCGCCACTCGCACAGGAGTATTCGATGCCGAGTGCCGACCGGATCACTGCCGCGGGGAAGACGGCGCTTATCGCCCGCAGCGGCGGGCGCGTCGCGCGATCCGGTCCGTTCGTGTCGCCCCGGGCGCGCACCGCGCCGGGACGGGGCGCCGGATCAGGCGCCGTAGACCGCCTCGGGCGCGGTGGTCTTGGCAATCAGCTCGCGTACCGCCGCGCCCAGTTCGGCCGGCTGCCAGCGGGCGCCGCGATCGACGGGCACGCCGTGCCGCCAGCCGTCGGCCAGGCCCACCTTGCCGCCCTCGACCTCGAACATCCGTCCGGTCACCCCCGCCGAGTCAGCGCTGCCCAGCCACACCACCAGCGGCGAGACGTTCTCCGGGGCCATGGCATCGAAGCCGTCGTCCGGCCGGGCCATCATGTCCGCGAAGACGGTCTCGGTCATCCGGGTGCGGGCCGAGGGCGCGATCGCGTTGACGGTGACGCCGTACCGCGCGAATTCCGCCGAGGCCGTGATGGTCAGCGCGGCGATACCGGCCTTGGCGGCGGCGTAGTTGCCCTGCCCGACGCTGCCCTGCAGGCCCGCGCCGGAGCTGGTGTTGATGATCCGCGCGTCCACGGCGTTGCCCGCCTTGGACTGCCCGCGCCAGTATTCGATGGCGTGACGCATGGTGGCGAAGTGGCCCTTGAGGTGCACCCGCACCACCGCGTCCCACTCCTGCTCGGACAGGTTCACCAGCATCCGGTCCCGGACGATTCCGGCGTTGTTGACCAGCACGTCCAGGCCGCCGAAGGTCTCGACCGCCTGCGTGATCAGGCGCTGCGCACCCGCCCAGTCCGCGACATCGCTGCCGTTGACCACGGCCTTGCCGCCGAGCTCGAGGATCTCCTCGACGACGTGCGCGGCCGGGGAATCGGTGCGCGGGGTCCCGTCGAGCTCGGCGCCGATGTCGTTGACCACCACGTTGGCACCGGCGGCGGCGAAGGCCAGGGCGTGCGCACGGCCGATGCCGCCGCCCGCGCCGGTCACGATGACGGTGCGCCCGGCGCAGATCTTCGCAGTGTTATCTGCCATGACGTGCTCTCATTTCTCTAGTCGTACGGGACCGCTGCTCTGCGCAGCTGTTGCTCAGAGGCTGAGCTATGCAGGTGGTTTCAGCCGACCGGGTCACTCTTCCCACCCTGCGCAGCCACGGTGTTCGCCGTTGCGGCATCCAGAAACGCAGGGCGTTCGCCGCCGCCGTGCATCAACATCGTGCCGCCGCTGACATAGGAGGCCAGGGGCGAGGCCAGGAAGACCGCGCAGCGGCCGATATCCTCCGGTGCGGCCAGGCGCCCGAGCGGCACGGTCGCGGCGACCGCGTCGATACCCGCCTGGTCGCCGAAGTGCAGGTGGCTATTTTCCGTCTGCACCATGCCGACGATCACCGAATTGATCCGGACCTTCGGCGCCCATTCCACGGCCAGCGACTCCACGAGGCTGTCGATGCCCGCCTTGGCCGCGCCGTAGGCGGCGCTGCCGGGCGAGGGCCGATGGCCGCTGACGCTCGAGATCATCACGATCGAGCCGCCGCCGGGCTGGGTCTGCATGACGGCATTGGCCGCCTGCGAGACCAGCAGCGGCGCAAGCAGGTTCAGCTCGACAATCTTGGAGTGGAAGTTGCGGCTGGCGTCCGCAGCCATGGCGAACGGCGCTCCGCCGGCATTGTTGACCACATGATCGAGGCGGCCGTGCCGCTCCACGATGTCCTCGATCAGCGCCGTGACCGCGTCGCCGTCCCGCACGTCGCAGGGCAGGAATTCGGCCGTGCGGCCGGAGCTGGTGATCGGCGCATCCCCGGGACGGCGCGCGCAGGTCACCACGGTCGCGCCCGCGTCAAGGAACACCCGGCTGATCCCGGCGCCTACCCCCCGCACGCCGCCCGTGATGAGAACTACGGATCCGGAGAGGTCCACTTCGATTGCCACCGTGCTAACCTACCAAGCACTTGCTTGTTTTGCCAACGATGGGACTTGGGATGGGGATCAACCGTCACACCGAAACCGACGGCGTCGAGGTCGTCACCGTCGACTACCCGCCGGTCAACGCCCTGCCCTCCGACGGCTGGTTCGCCCTGGCCGACGCGATCCGCGAGGCCGGGCGCGACCAGTCCACCCGAGTGGTCGTGCTGCGCGCGGAGGGCCGCGGCTTCAACGCGGGCGTGGATATCAAGGAGATGAATGCGGACAGCGGCCATACCGCGCTGATCCGCGCCAACCACGGCTGCTTCGAGGCCTTCGCGGCCGTCTACGACTGCCAGGTCCCGGTCGTCACCGCGGTCAACGGCTTCTGCCTCGGCGGCGGCATCGGCCTGGTCGGCAACTCCGATGTCATCGTGGCCTCCGACGACGCCACCTTCGGCCTGCCCGAGGTGGATCGCGGCGCGCTCGGCGCGGCCACCCATCTGTCCCGCCTGGTCCCCCAGCATCTGATGCGGACCATGTTCTACACCGCGGGCAAGCTCACCGCGCAGCAGCTGCACCATTACGGCTCGGTGTACAAGGTCGTGCTGCGGGCCGAACTCGACTCCGCCGCAATGGAAGTGGCCGAGAACATCGCGAACAAGGACGGCCGCGTCATCCGTGCCGCCAAGAAGGCGCTCAACGGCATCGACGTGCAGGACGTGCACCGCTCGTACCGATTCGAGCAGGGCTTCACCATGGAGTTGAACCTTGCGGGTGTCGCCGACGAGATCCGCGCCCGGTTCGACGACGACCTGGCAGCCCAGAAAAGCACAGCAAAAGAGGCGAATTAATATGCGCGACAAGCGAATGACGCTCGACGAGGCCGTCGGCGAGCTGCGCAGCGGAATGACCATCGGCCTCGGTGGCTGGGGTTCGCGGCGCAAGCCGATGGCCTTCGTGCGCGCGCTGTTGCGTTCGGACATCACGGATCTGACCGTCGTCACCTACGGCGGCCCGGACCTGGGTCTGCTGTGCTCGGCGGGCAAGGTCCGCAAGGCGTACTACGGTTTCGTCTCGCTGGACTCCGCGCCGTTCTACGACCCATGGTTCGCCAAGGCGCGCACCGAGGGCACGATCACGGTGCGCGAGATGGACGAGGGCATGGTCAAGTGCGGCCTGCAGGCCGCCGCGGCCCGGCTGCCGTTCCTGCCGACGCGCGCCGGATTGGGTTCGGCCGTGGTCGATTTCTGGGAGGGCGAGCTGAAAACCGTTGCCTCGCCGTATCCGACCGCCGGCAAGACCGAGACCCTGATCGCGATGCCCGCCCTGGATCTGGATGCCGCGTTCGTGCATCTCGATCTGGGCGATAAGCACGGCAATGCCGCCTATACGGGCGTCGATCCGTACATGGACGACCTGTACGCGCTGGCCGCCGAGAAGCGCTACCTGTCGGTGGACCGCCTCGTCGACACCGAAGAACTGGTGAAAGCCGTGCCGACGCAGGCCCTCATCCTCAACCGCATGATGGTCGACGGCGTGGTCGAGGCCCCGGGCGGCGCGCACTTCACCTTCTCCGGCAGCTACGGCCGGGACGAGAAGTTCCAGCGCCACTATGTCGAGGCCGCCAAGACGCCCGAGTCGTGGTCCGAGTTCAAGGGCCGCTACCTGGACGTGTCCGAGGTCGAATACCAGGCCGCCGTCAAGGCTTTCGCCGAGGAGCAGAAATGAGCACCACCAGCATCGTTACTCGCGCCGAGATCTGCGTGATCGCGGCCGCCGAAATCTTTCGGGGCGCGGGCGAGATCATGGCCTCCCCCATGTCCACCATCACCACCATCGGCGCGCGGCTGGCGCGGCTGACCTTCGAGCCGGATCTGCTGCTGTCCGACGGCGAGGCGCTGTTCTTCGCCGAGGTGCCGCCCATCGGCGGCAAGGCGCCAGTCGAGGGCTGGATTCCGTTCTCGAAAGTCTTCGATGTCGTGAATTCCGGTCGCCGCCATGTGGTCATGGGCGCGAACCAGATCGATAAGTACGGCAACCAGAACCTGTCCGCCTTCGGCCCGCTGCAGCAGCCCACGCGGCAGATGTTCGGCGTACGCGGCGCCCCCGGCAACACCATCAACCACGCCACCAGCTACTTCGTGCCCAAGCACAACAAGCGGGTGTTCTGCGAGAACGTGGACATCGTCTCCGGAATCGGCTACGACAAGGTGGATCCGGAGAATCCGGCGTACCGGTTCCACCACCTGCACCGGATCGTATCGAACCTGGGCGTCTTCGACTTCAACGGCCCGGACCACACGCTGCGCGCGCTGTCGCTGCATCCGGGTGTGAGCGCCGACGAGGTCGCCGAGAACACCTCGTTCGAGGTCGCGGGCCTGGCCGAGGCGGGCGAGAGCCGGCTGCCCACCAGCGAAGAGCTGAACATCATCCGGAACGTGCTGGATACCAAGGGCTTCCGCGAGAAGGAGGTGACCTCATGACGCAGCGGCTTTCCACTCGCCTGACCGAGCTGGTCGGCATCGAGCATCCGATCGTGCAGACCGGCATGGGCTGGGTGGCCGGGCCGAGCCTGGTCGCGGGCACCGCCAACGCGGGCGGACTGGGTATTCTCGCCTCGGCCACCATGACCCTGGCCGAGCTCGAGGAGGCCATCGCCAAGACGAAGGCGAAGACCGACAAGCCCTTCGGCGTCAATATCCGCGCCGATGCGAGCGATGCCACCGATCGCATCGAGCTGATGATCCGCGAGGGCGTGAAGGTGGCCTCCTTCGCGCTCGCGCCCAAGAAGGAGCTCATCGCGCGCCTGAAAGACAATGGCGTGGTGGTCGTTCCGTCCATCGGCGCGGCCAAGCACGCGGTGAAGGTCGCCTCCTGGGGCGCGGACGCGGTGATCGTGCAGGGCGGCGAGGGCGGCGGCCACACCGGCCCGGTCGCGACCACCCTGCTGCTGCCCTCGGTGCTGGACGCGGTGGATATACCGGTGATCGCCGGCGGCGGCTTCTTCGACGGCCGCGGGCTGGCCGCGGCCCTGTCGTACGGCGCCGCCGGTGTCGCCATGGGCACCCGCTTCCTGCTCACCCAGGACTCGAGCGTCCCGGAATCGGTGAAGCAGGAGTACCTCCGGCGCGGTCTGCAGGACACCATCGTCTCGAAGAAGGTCGACGGGATGCCGCATCGCGTCCTGAACACCGAACTCGTTGACAAGCTGGAACATTCGGGCAGCTACCGCGGCCTCGCCGCCGCCGTCTCGAACGCCTTCAAGTTCAAGGGCATGACCGGCATGAAATGGTCGACCATCGTCCGCGACGGCCTGACCATGCGCAAGCAGAAGGACCTGACCTGGTCCCAGGTCATCATGGCGGCCAACACCCCCATGCTGCTGAAAGCCGGTCTGGTGGAGGGCAATACCCACGCCGGTGTGCTGGCCTCGGGCCAGGTGGCGGGCATCATCGACGACCTGCCCACCTGCCAGGAACTCATCGACCGGATCATCGACGAAGCCGTCGCCCGGATCGACGACCTCGCGGCGCTGCGTCAGGGAGCCGGGACCACCCCGGCTCCAACTGCGTGATCGGGTAACCGATCGCACCCGGTCCGCCCCCGCTCCCCCTCATCGCGGGGGCGGACCGCTGTGTTGAACTCGAAGCCACGGTATCGCCCGCCGCACCTTCATGCCTTCGGCTCGGTATTCACCAGGGCAGCTGACCGTATTCACCGTCGTTCTCGCCGCCCCAGATGTGGCCCCACAGCTGGCCGGACGGGCCGTCGGCGGGGAGGGTCGCCAGGTGCACTGTGGGCTCGGCGCCCTGTTCGGCGGTGCGGAATCCGCTGTGCCCGTTGAGATCGGTCGCGCAGTAGCCCGGATTGGTCGCGTTGACCTTGATCGGGGTATCCCACAGCTCCTTGGCGTACTGCGCGGTCACCATGTTCAGCGCCGTCTTAGAGGAGGCGTACGGGATGGAGGCCATCTGCCACATCGGGCCGTCCACAACCATCTGAGAGGTGATGGACCCGACCTCGCTTGACACGTTCACGATCCGCCCGGCCTCGGCCCCGCGTAGCAGCGGGAGCATAGCATTGGTGACTGCGACGACGGCAAAGACGTTGGTCTCGTATACGTTTCGCAGATTCGCCAGGCCCGTGGTCGAGGGCTTGCCGTCACCCTCGCGGACGCCGGTGATGGCCGCGTTGTTAACCAGGATGTCGAGCTTGCCGTATTCGGCCTCGATCCGCGCGGCCGCGCGGGCGATGGACTCCTCGTCGGTGACGTCGAGCTGGATGAAATGCACGTCGGCGCCCTCGGCGGCCAGCTTCTCGGCGGCGGCATTACCGAGTTCGGGGTTGCGCGCCCCCACGAGGACGGTCATTCCGCGGGCGGCGAGCAGGCGGGCGGTTTCGTATCCGATGCCCTTGTTGGCCCCGGTGATCAGTGCTGTTGTTGTCATGAGTTCAGCGTGGCAGGGCGCGGGCGGACCGGGGAGGGTCAACTTGTACCACCCATGGACTACCCGGTCGGGCCATACTGTAGCCATGGCCGATCGCAGACAATGAACACCAGCTGAGCATCCCTTTTCCACCGAATTCGACATGGCACACTAGTGGTACATATGCTACCGTTGGTACATGTCTTACAAGCGGACAAATGTGTATGCCGACCCAGCCGACCTGGCCTTAATCAAGGAGGCTGCGGCGGAGCGCGGCATTCCCGAAGCCGAGATCATCCGTCGCGGCATCCATCTTGCCGCAATGAGTACGCGGGTCTGGGGTGCGGACATGGACTTCCCGACGTTCGATGAAGTCGACGAGCCGGTCGACGACGAAGTGACACGTGCAGTCGCGGACGGGGTCCGGTACCGATGATCGTCGTCGGCGACACCTCCGGGATCATCGAGGCATTCACCAAAGGCGCCGAGTCCGAAGCCTGCCGCACCGTCCTCAATGACGCGAGTCTCGTAGTTGTCTCCCCGCTGGTCCTGGCCGAGGTCGACCACCTGGCAAAGGCACGTTTCGGTTCGAGCGCCCGAGACAAGGTGCTGACGTTCATTTTCGACAAGGTCGACCGGATGCGATTCACCCTTCCGGAAGTATCAGGCCACATAAAAGCGGCCTGCCGGGTCAAAGAAACCTACCGGGGTCTAGACCTCGACATGGCCGATGTGTTCAACGTGTGCCTGGCCGCCGAATACCAGACGGACACGATCTTGACCCTGGACCGGCGCGACTTTCGCGCACTCCGCCCGCTGCCCCAGGAGCACAAGCACTTCCGGCTATTGCCCGATGATCTGAACTGATCGTTGCGGGGTGATCTCGACCCGGTTGTCGTGAAATACCGCGCCGCCGTTGAAGTCCGAATCGCGCTCGGCGATGGTCGCATTCACCGTGGCGCCGTTGGTGAACTTCGCCCAGCGGCCCTTGGTGGTAGCCGCGACGCCGGGGCGGACCCGGTCTGAGACCTGCGCGAGCGCCTCGAACGAGCCGCGGGCGTTGGCGACCAAAATGGGTGCGCCGTCGGCGATATCGCGCGCGGCGGCGTCGTCGGGGTGGATGACGACGCGGGGTTCGCCCTCGCGGCGGCGCAATTCGGGGTTGGAGCCGAATGTGGTGTTCAGGAAGTGGTGCGAGGCAGCGGAAATCAGTATCAGGCCCTCGCCCGGATCATCGGGGGGCGTGTAGCCCGGCATGGGATCGTGCCCCGCCCGTTCGGCACGCAACGACCTGAACATCACCTTCTCCACCGGCACCGGACGCGGCGGCACCTTCAGGAAGCCGTCGGCGCGCAGGCGGTCGATGTCGTAATCCTTCAGCAGCGTGCGGGCCAGCTCCTCGTCGGAGTCGTACAGAGCGGGCTCCTCGAGCCCCATGCGCCGGGCCAGGCGGCGGAATGTCTCTGTCGTGGAAAGGCATTCGCCCGGTGGCTCGACCGCCTTCTCGTTCCACACCAGATACATGTTTCCGTAGGCGGCGATCACGTCGAGGTGTTCGGGCTGCATCGTCGCGGGCAGCACGATATCGGCGTAGTCGACCGTATCGGTCGGAAAGTGTTCCAGCACAACTGTGAACAGATCCTCCCGGGACAGGCCCTCGATCACCCTGCGCTGGTCGGGATTCGAGCCAACCGGATTGGCGGCGATCACGAACAGCGCCTTGACCGGAGGGCCGCTCGTCTCGAGCAGGTCCCGGCCCACCCGGGTCTGCGACAGCATGCGCACCGGATTCGGCAGCAGGTCGAAGCGCACCATATCCATCATGTTCAGCTGAAAATGCCCGCTCGTCGAATAGTGCAGTCCCCCACCGGGTATCGCCCAGTCGCCGGTCACCGCGGGCAGGCAGGCCAGGGTGCGCAACACCATCCCGCCGCCGGCGTGCCGCTGGATGCCCTGGGACGCGCGGATCGCGGTCGGGCGGGTTCGGGCGATCCGCTCGCCGAGGTCGGTGATCCGCTCGACCGGCAGCCCGGTGATCTCAGCGACTCGGTCGGGCGTGAATTCTGCTATGCGGACCCGGAATTCGTCCCAGCCCTCGGTGTGTTCGGCGAGGTACTGCTCGTCGTGCGCGCCCATCGAGACGATGACATTCATCAGCCCAAGCGCCAGCGCCGCGTCGGTGCCCGGCATCGGGGCCAGATGCTCGTCGCAGCGCTCGGCCGTGCGGCTGCGCACCGGATCGATCGCGACGGTGTAGGCCCCGCTGTCCTGGATGAACTTCCAGATGTGATGCCCGGAGGTCAGCGGGTTGGTCCCCCACAGCAGGACCAGCTCGGACTTCGCGAAGTCCTCCGGATCCATGCCGCCGGCGGTGCCAAGGGTGTATTTCATGCCCGTCGAGCCCGACACCGAGCAGATCGTCGGATCATGCAGCGATGCACCAAGCACATTGAACATGCGCCGCCCGGCGAACCCCTCCAAGCCCTGGATATAGCCGAGGCTGCCGGTGCCCAGGAACGGCCAGATCGCCTCGCCGCCGTACTCGTGGATGATCCCCATGAGGCGCGCGGTGATCTCGTCGAGCGCCTGATCCCAGGTGATCCGCTCGAACTTTCCCTCGCCCTTACGCCCGACCCGCCGCATCGGATAGGTGATCCGATCCGGCGAATTGACCTGCTCGAGGTACCGATTCACCTTGACGCACAGCGCCCCGCGGGTAACCGGATGCGCCTTGTTACCCCGCAGCCCCACGGCAACGCCGTCCTCGACGGTCACCTCCCAGGAGCACCCGTCGGGACAATCGAGCGGACAAGCCCCGAGCACCTTCACCTCATCATCGTATGGGACCAACTCCGGACGCCTCGTTCCGTCTCATCGACGGCGGGGTACAGGCATAGCTGTGAGCGCTCGGAGGACGTCGGTGCAGGCATTGCCTGGCGCTGCCTGCGCGGACACACAACCCGAGCCGGCGTCGAGAGAACGAAGGATTAGACAATCCCACAAGCACACACAGACATTGAAAATATCGCTTGTAGCGTCAAAAATTACATCCTGTGCGGTATCTATGCAACATGCTGTTGTATTATTTATGTATGCGCAGCGATAAGAGGTTGCTGAGACTAGCCGACTTGGCCGAGTCTCAATGGGGGCTGTTCACCAGCGCTCAGGCCGGATCCGTCGAGGTGTCCACACAGCACCTCAAGCGCCTTGCCGATCAGTCCCTGCTTGTCCGCGTCCGGCATGGCGTGTATCGGCTCGCGGGACTGCCCGAGTCACCAGCGACCGCAATCCAGGCCGAATGGCTAGCCCTGGAGCCGTCCCGGCTAGCAGGTGAACGGTTGGTCGACCAGGTTCCCGTGGGGGTGGTGTCACACCGGTCAGCGGCAAATCTGCAGAAGTTAGGCGACCTCGACGCAGATACTCACGAGTTCATCGTTCCCCGCCGTCGGAGCACCCGTAGTCCCGATGTTTCCTTCCACATCGGGGCCCTCGGTCGCGACGACTGGCAGATCGTCGAAGGTCTTCCGGTCACCCGACCCCTGAGAACCGTGGTAGACCTCGCCGCCGCACGCACCGATGGAGGTCACCTTGCGACCGTCGTGCGCGACGCCATTATCAGTGGCGACACCACCGCGGCCGAGCTTGCCGCGGTGCTGCGCCCGTACGCCCATCACTATGGCGTCCCTGTCGGTTCTGGCTCCACGCTGGTCGAGAACTTTATCGAGCAGACCGGCGTACCCGAATCCGCACTGTCCCTGGCCTCTTACTCGGATTCGCCAGATCTAGCCGGGGCGGTGCTCCGCAACATTCGGGCCGGTCAGACCGGCTCCATTTCGCCCCAGTCATTCATCGCTAGCGACACTCTGCCGGGACTCCCTTCGGCAATGACCACCACGGGCATCATCCAAATGATCACCAATGCGAACGCGCAACAGTTCAAACGTCTACTGGCAGAACGTGATGACGACCTACGCAAGCTGATTACCGAGCTGACCCGAGCCGTACACGCACCGCAGCACCCGACTAGCGAGCAGGAGGAAGAGCAGTGACTCCTGCCTATAAGTCCGGCTCGGCCTTCAAAAACGCACTCAACCAACAGATTCGGAACTTATCGGAAAGAACTGGACGACCAGCAGCGGAGCTTCACCGCGAGTTCTTCATACAGCGCTTCCTCGCGCGGGTCTTCACGGATCCGACGGTGCCCTGGATCGTGAAAGGCGGTGGCGGACTACTCGTCCGCCTTCCCGGAGCCCGCTACAGCAATGACATCGATCTGCTGCACACCACCGCCGACCTCGAGCAAGCAGTGGCAGAGCTACGAGCGATGGCGGGCACCAGTGATATCGACCCGTTCGCCTTCACTATCGCAGTGAAGACGAAGGCTCGGCTCACCGGCGATACCGAAGGAGCCACCCTGAACGCCACAGCGTTCTTCGGTACGACTCTACTGACGAGACCGATCCCGATCGATCTGTCGATCGGCCGAGAACTGATCGGTGACATCGACCATATCGACCCGCATCCGGTCGTGGAGATCGCAGGCGTGGCGCCGCTACCGAAATTCGCGGTCTACCCAGTCGCCGACCAAATCGCGGACAAGATCGCAGCAATGTATGAGCTCCACCGAAGCGGAGGCACTCCTTCCACCAGGTACCACGACCTCGTCGATCTGGTGTTGCTCACACGTAGGTATCGCGTCGACGCAGCCAAGACTGCGGCGGCCATCGCACGGGAAGGCACTCGTCGCGCTAATCTTGTTCTGCCGCAGCGTATCTCCTCTCCAAGCCCGGCATGGAAGGCAGGCTACCTACAGGAAGCTCGGTCGACGACGCTGCCCGCCGAACTGCACATCCTCGAGCTGGCCCTCGAGTCCGTCGGCGAATGCTTGAATCCCCTGTTAGATGGCAGCATCGTTATCGGCACCTGGAACCCCGACAGCCGCACATGGATGGTCCGATCTCCATTGCTGTAAGCGATCTGCCGCGCCGGGCGAACGCCACATCGCCTCGGACCCACCGGAACGGATACGCGATCCGGTTGGTCAGGGCCTGCGCGGCCGCCCGGTCAGTACCGCTAGGCATCGCGACGAGCCATGCGAGCGACGATCTCCTCGGACGTCGAATACTCCTGCGTTGCCTCGGACTCCCTGATCTCGGCGACGGTTTCGGGATCGGAAAGAATGTCGAGCGTCTCGCTGATCGGCAGGATCTCCATGCTGCCGATCATTGCCCATGGACCAAAATGCGGCACTGAATTTTGGCCTGCGGGGCCTAGGTGCGCCCGGCGACACTAGAGGGTTTTGTTCCCGATGAGCCTGGCGCCGAGGTCGCGCGCGGCCGCGGTCACGGCCTCGCCGAAACCGGCCTCGGACTCCTCGGTCAGGCGGCCGATCGGCAGGTTCACGCTCAGGCTCGCGATCGGCACGTCGTCCTGCCCCAGCACGGGTGCGGCGACCGCGCCGACGTCGAACCGCCACTCGCCGCGGTTGATCGCGAATCCGCGGCGCCGCGTCGCGGCCAGGTCGGCGCGCAACGCGGCCGGATCGGTGATCGTGGTCTCGGTGTACGGCGGCAGCTCGTCGGCGAGCAGCTGCCGCAGCGCCGTGGGGTCGCTGTAGGCGAGCACCGCCTTGCCGTTGGCCGACGCGTGCATCGGTAGCGCGTGGCCCAGCGCCATGCTGGTGCGCACCGGTTTGTCGGTCTCCAGCCGCTCGATCAGGACCATCCTGCCGTTCTCCGGAATCGTCAGGTGGATGGTCTCCCCGGTGCGCCGCCGCAGATCCTCCATGATCGGCAGCGCCGTGCCGCGCAGCCCGAGATCGCCGCCGGCGCGACCACCCACCGACAGCGCCTTCGTGGTGATCGCCCACCGGGTGACCTCGCCCGCCGCCGGGCGGATCCACCCGGCCTCGTCGAGCGTCACCAGCGACCGCTGCACCGTGCTCTTGGGTAGGTCCAGCGCCCGCGACAATTCGCCGACGCCGACAGGCTGCCGCGCGGCGACCTCCTCCAGTACGCGGAGCGTATTCAGCACATTCCGCACGGTGATAACTCCCTCAACGGTGCCGACTTCCGCAACGGTATTGACTCCCTCATCGGACCTCCCTACCCTTGCTGAACCTTTTCACGGCACAGTGTGCCATATCACGGCACAGTTAGGACATTCGGCGCGATGAGCACCCACAGCGGACGGCATTTCCTGCAGATTCCCGGACCGACCAACGTCCCCGACCGCGTGCTGCGCGCCCTCGCGCAACCGACCATCGACCACCGCGGGCCCGAATTCGCCGACTTCACCCGCGAGCTGCTGCAACGACTGAAACCGGTGTTCGGAACCACCGGCCCCGTGCTCGTCTATCCCTCCTCCGGCACCGGCGCGTGGGAGGCGGCGCTGGTCAACACGCTCTCGCCCGGCGATCACGTGCTGGCCTTCGAGACCGGGCACTTCGCCACGCTGTGGCGGGAGATGGCCGAAAGGCTCGGCTTGGTCGTCGATTTCGTGCCCGGGGACTGGCGGCGCGGTGCGGATCCAGAGGTCGTGGCGCAACGCCTGGCCGCGGATACCGCGCATCGGATCGCGGCGGTGATGGTCGTGCACAACGAGACCTCGACCGGGGTCACGAGCCGGATACCGCAGATCCGGGCGGCGATCGATCAGGCGGACCATCCCGCGCTGCTGCTGGTCGACACCATCTCCTCGCTCGGCTCCATCGACTATCGCCACGCGGAGTGGGGCGTCGACGTGACGATCGGCTGCTCCCAGAAGGGCCTGATGCTGCCGCCGGGGCTGGGCTTCAACGCGATCAGCGATAAGGCGCTCGCGGCGGCGCAGACGGCCACGCTGCCCAAGGCCTATTGGGCCTGGGAGCCGATGCTCGAGGCGAACGCGCACGGCGGGTTCCCCTCCACACCCGCGACCAACCTGCTCTACGGCCTGCGGGAGGCGCTGACCCTGCTCGAGGAGGAGGGGCTGCCCGAGGTGTTCGCGCGGCACGACCGGCACGCCGCCGCGACCCGGGCCGCCGTGCGGGGCTGGGGCCTCGAGATCCTGTGCGCCGACGCGCGGGAGTACTCCAGCTCCCTGACCGCCGTCCTGCTGGACGAGCACCACGATGCCGACAAGATCCGCCGGATCATCCTGGATCGCTTCGATATGTCCCTGGGCGGCGGCCTGGGCCGGCTCGCCGGGCGCGTCTTCCGCATCGGCCACCTCGGCGCCCTCAACGACCTGACGCTCGCCGGAACCAGATCATCGAGATCGATCCGGTGGCCCGCACCGCGCTGGTGGAGGTCGGGGTGGTGCAGGATCAGCTCAACCGCGCGGCCGCCCCGCACGGGCTGATGTTCGGCCCGGACACCTCCACCAGTAATCGGGCCACCATCGGCGGGATGATCGGAAACAATTCCGCGGGAAGCGGTTCGCTGACCTACGGCATGACGATCGATCACGTCCGCGCGCTCGAGGTGATCCTCGCGGACGGTTCCCGCGCCCGGCTCGAGCCCGTCGATGCGGCCGAGCGCTCCCGCCGCGCGGCCGCACATACTCTGGAAGGCCGCATCTACCAAGCACTTCCGGAGCTGGTCGCCGCGAACGAGCAGATCATCCGGGCCGGAATGCCGACGTTCTGGCGGCGCAGCGGCGGTTACCGGCTCGACCGGCTGGTGGATCTCGGCCCGGACGATCCGTTCGATCTGGCCAAGTTCGTGGTCGGTGCGGAGGGCACGCTGGTGATCGTTACGCATGCCCTGGTGGATCTGGTGCCCAAGCCCGTGCACACCGTGTACGCGGTCGGTCATTTCGGCGATACCGCAAGCGCCATCGCGGCCACCACCGACGCGCTGGCCTGCGAACCCCATCAGGTCGAGCTGATGGATCGCACGATCCTCGAATTGTCCCGGCAGAAGCTCGAATACGCCGAGCTCGGGAACATTCTCGTCGGCGACCCGGGCGCGCTGCTGTTCGTCTCCTTCGCCGGTGACGACGAGGCGGAGTTGCTCGCGGCGCTGGACCGGCTGGAGGCGGTCTGGCGACACAACGGCCACGGCTATCACACGCTGCGTGCGGTCTCCGCGACCGAACAGCGGGCGTTATTGAAGGTCCGCAAGTCCAGCCTTGGCCTGCTGATGGCCGCCGGCGAGGGCACCCGCCGACCGCTGGCGTTCGTGGAGGACACCGCCGTCGATCCGGTCCATCTGGCCGAATACACCCGGAGATTCAAGAAGATTCTCGACGAGCATCACCTGGAGGCGGGGTTCTACGGGCACTGCTCGGTGGGCTGCCTGCATATTCGCCCGTTCGTCGATCTGACCGAGCCGGACGAGGTCGCACGGATGCGCGCGGTCGCGGAGGCGGTCAAGGATCTGGTGGCCGAATACGGCGGGGTGAACTCCAGCGAGCACGGCGACGGCCTGGCCCGCAGCGAATTCAACCGGGAGATCTTCGGCGACGATCTCTACGAGGCGATGCGAAGGGTCAAGAGCCTGTTCGATCCCGGCAACATCATGAACCCGGGAAAGATCGTCGACGCACCGTCCATGACCGAGAATCTGCGCGACCGTGATGCGCTCCCGCCCGCACCGCCGCTGGTCACGACGCTGTCGTTCGAGGTGGTCGGCGGCATGCGGGGCGCCGCGGATCGCTGCATGAACATCGGCCTGTGCCGCAAGGCCGGACCGGGCGTGATGTGCCCGTCCTACATCGCGACGAACAACGAGGAGCACGCCACCCGCGGCCGGGCCAACGCACTGGTCAAGGCCCTGTCCGAGCCCGATCCGCATGCCGCGCTGGGCGGCGAGCGGCTGCACGAGATCCTGGATCTGTGCCTGATGTGCAAGGCCTGCAAGAGCGAGTGCCCGATGAGCGTCGACATGGCCTCGCTCAAGGCCGAAACCCTCGCACACCATCACGAGATTCACGGAACACCGTTGCGGTCGAGGATATTCGGCTCGATCCGGCTGCTGAACCGCATCGGCTCGGCGACCGCGCCGCTGTCGAATCTGCCCGGCCGGATCGGCCCGCTGCGCCGGATCATGGATCGGCGCCTCGGCATCGCGGCCGCCCGGCCGCTGCCGACCTTCCAGCGGGACAACCTGATCCGCTGGTTCCGCCGCCGCCCCGAGGGGCCGGCGGCCCTGGGCACCGTCACCTGGCTCGCCGATTCGTTCTCCACCTTCACCGAGCCGCATATCGGCCGGGCCGCGATCGAGCTGCTCGAGCTCGCGGGCTGGCGGGTCGAGCTGGCGAGCGGCGGCTGCTGTGGACGGTCGAGCATGTCCAAGGGATTGCTCGACGATGCGCGGAAACAGGCGGCGGCGCTGGTGGATTCGATCGCGGCGCAGCATCCGGACTCGCCGATCGTCGGCTGCGAGCCGTCGTGCCTGTTCATGCTGCGGGACGAGCACGCCGCGCTGCTGCCCGGCTCGGAGTCGGTGCGGACGGTGGCGGGCCGGGTCAAGCAGGTGGAGGAGCTGCTCGTCGAGGCGATCGACGACGGCAGGCTTACGCTGCGCGCGGATTCCCCGTTCGTGGGACGGCGAATCGTGTACCACGGTCATTGTCATCAGAAGGCGGAGGTCGGCACGGCGGCGACTATCGCCTTACTGCAACGGATCCCGGGCGTCGAGGTTACCGAGATCGAGAGCGGCTGCTGCGGGATGGCCGGCTCGTTCGGCTTCGAGTCGGAACACTACGAGATGTCCATGACCGTCGGCGGGGACAGGCTGTTCCCGGCCCTGGCGGCGGAGCCGCAGGACACCATCGTGGCCGCGACCGGTGTGTCGTGCCGACAGCAGATCTTTCACGGCGCGGGCCGAACCGCGTGGCACCCGGTCGAACTGGTGCACGCGGCGCTGACACGACCCGAGTGACCACGATCATCGCCAGGTGTGTCCCGCGGGAAGTGCGGCGACATCCTGCTCGATCGGGACCAGCCCGACCGTGTACCAGGCGTGCTTGTGCAAGCCCGAGGCGACCGCGGCCACCGCGCCGCCGACAGCAGTTGCGCCACACAGCAGAGCGGCGGCGTCCAGACCTGCGCTCGCGATCTGCCGAGTGCCGTCCTCCGACGTGTTGCTATCCAGGAACATTCCGATCAAACCGCCGCCGGATCCTCGGCTGCCGTCGACCAGGGCGCGAAAGTCCGGCGCCTGGCCGTTGAGATACAGCAGGTTCGCCAGCACGAACACCGCGGTGGCGGCCGCCGACGCCGGGATCAGATAGGCCAGTGCGACGCTGCGAGTCCGCAGGTACATCACCAGGGCGGTAATCGTCACGACCGCCGCGAGCGCGGCCAGAATGGCCCAGGCGCCGCTGATGCTGGGCTGACCGTCTCCGGCCTGTGTCCAGCCGGTGATTCCTCGAGTGGCGGCGTCGAATCCTGCAGTGGCGCCGTCGATCCGGCCGAACGCGTCCGCACTCAGCCGGCCGTTCGAACCCGTTGCCGTAAGCCACGGCTGGAACATCAGGATCACGGTGAGCGCGCCCGCAATGGCCGCCGTGATGTAGCCGGCATCGTCCAGGAGCGACGAATTACCTTGCACCGCAATGCCGGTAACCCGCTGCTCGAGGATGGTCCGGCCTTCCGAATCGTCACGAACCTGCCAGATTGTCGAAGAGTTCATTATTCCAACCAAATTTTTACATCACGACACATCGAAACCGTATGGGATTTCTGTGCGACGCAATTTCCCGAACCACTGAACGAACACAAGGGGCTGCGGTGACCATTGCGTAAACCACGGTATCCGGGGCACTGATCAGGATCAACGTGGTTTGGATCCTATCGAGACTCCGCCCACAGTTAAATCCTGGCGTTTCGAAACATAGTGCCGATGCGCATCAGTTGACGAATCATGCTGCCGCTAGACATGTTTCATGGAGGTTACGCACACCGCTCGGCGGCTCCCCGAAGAGCCACGCCCCCGCTGGAGTCGAATTCTTGTGACAGAGCAAACATCCCGACGTAGCTTCCGGCGACCGATACGGACGACGTCATCGAAACCACTATTGCCATTCCTGGGAATGACACGGTTCGTATTGTATTCTCCCGCCCCTTGCTGTTATGCCGTGTGCCCGGAAACCCCCCGAGGGTTTCCGGGCACGCCGTCAGCTCAGGCGTTCGATGATGGTGACGTTGGCCGTGCCGCCGCCCTCGCAGATGGTGAGCATGCCGTAGCGGCCGTTGACTCGCTCGAGTTCGTTCAGCAGGGTTGCGAAAAGCTTTGCGCCCGTGGCGCCGAGCGGGTGGCCCAGGGCGATGGCGCCGCCGTTGACGTTGACCTTGTCGGGGTTGGCGCCGGTCTCCTTCAGCCAGGCCAGCACCACCGAGGCGAAGGCCTCGTTGATCTCGATGACGTCGATATCGTCGATGCTCAGGCCGGTCTTCTCCAGCGCCCACTTGGTGGCCGGGATGGGCGCGGTGAGCATGTAGATCGGGTCGGCGCCGCGCGCGCTGACGTGGTGGATGCGCGCTCGGGGCGTCAGCCCGTATTCGGCGACGGCCCAGTCCGAGGCGAGCAGGGTGGCGCTCGCCCCGTCGGAGATCTGGCTCGCGACCGCGGCCGTGAGCCGGCTGCCCTCGCCCAGCGGCTTGAGCCCGGCCATCTTCTCCAGGCTGGTCTCGCGCGGGCCCTCGTCGATCCAGAAGTCGCCGACCGGCACGATCTCGCGATCGAAGGTGCCCTCGGCGATGGCCTTGCGGGCCCGCTCGTGGCTGCGCAGGGCCCAGCGCTCCATATCCTCGCGGCTGATATCCCACTTCTCGGCGATCATCTGGGCGCCGTTGAACTGCGACACCTCCCCGGTGCCGTAGCGGTGGTCCCAGCCCTGCGCACCGACGAACGGGGATTCGAAGCCGTACTCCTTACCGGCGAGCATCGCCGCCGAGATCGGGATCGCGCTCATGTTCTGCACGCCGCCCGCGACGATCACCTCGGCGGTGCCGCTCATGATGGCCTGTGCGCCGAAATTGATGGCCTGCTGGCTGGATCCGCACTGGCGGTCCACGGTGACGCCCGGCACGTGCTCGGGGTATCCGGCGGTCAGCCACATGGTGCGGCCGATATTGCCGGCCTGCGGGCCGATATTGTCCACGCATCCGACGATCACGTCGTCGACATGCGCGGGATCGATCGTGGTGCGCCCCAGCAGACCCTGCAGCGCCGCCGCGCCGAGATCGGCGGGATGCACGCCCGACAGGGAGCCGCCGCGCTTGCCGACCGGGGTGCGCACGGCGTCGATGACATAGGCCTCGCGCATGGGCGAGTACTGGCGACGGGAGGGTGCCGACATGGGAACTCCTACTTGTGGTGCTGGGCCTGCGGATTGGTGAGGCCGTCCAGCACGATGGTCAGATACTGCTTGGTCAGGTTGTCCACGGTGATCCGGCCACCCGGCCGGTACCAGTGCACGGACACCCAGACGGTGTCGCGCAGAAAGCGAAGGGCAAGTTCGGTATCGAGCTCGGGCCGGAAACTGCCGTCCTTCACGCCCTGGACGAGCACTCGCCGCCAGGTCTCACGGAACTCCCGGTTGTATTCTTCGATGTATTCGAAATTCGGTGTCCCGCCGAGTCTTTTGGCCTCGGCCTGATAGATCGACACCGCGGCGTGCGACCGATCGAACGAATCGAAGGATGCGGCAACCAACGCCTCCAACGTATCTCGCGCGGGCAGGCCCGCGGCGGCGATCTCGCGGTAGCGCCCGAACAGGTCCTCGAGGAAGCCGCGCAGGATCTCGTCCACCATGGATTCCTTGGAATCGAAATGATGGTAAAGACTCCCCGACAGGATCCCGGCCGCATCGGCAATATCGCGGACCGTGGTGGCACGCAAACCGCGCTCGGCGAACAGACCGGCCGCCAGGGCCAGCAGTTCGTTGCGACGTGCGGATTTGGATGCGTCGGAGGCGGTCACTCGCCCATAGTACAACCAAGCATTTGCTTGGTCCATCCGCCTCGCTCCCCTTATCGCACCGAATAGCGCAGCGGCGAGGATACCGATAGATCGGCGAGCAGCCGGTCGCAGATCGCCACCGGCGACACCCCCGCCCACGCCATCCGCGCCACCAGGGCAAGCCGACGTTCGCAGCTGTCCCACTCGACGGTCAGCGGCTTACGCCCGGGCCCCGCGTCGACGGTCGCCATGACTCGCGGCGGCCCCGACGACGCGGGCTCCTCGATCAGCTTCAGCAGCATGCCCCGCTGCCAGACCCGATAGGTCTCCATATCGGCGCCGTCCACCAATTTGTCTGTGGCAGCGCATAATCCCTCGGTGATGCTGTCGTCGAAGGCGACGCGGTCGAAGCGGAACTTGCGACAACGCCGCACCACCTCGAGCAGGTCGGCGCGCACCTCGCACAGCAACGTCGTCTGCTGACGCCGCCGCCGCGCGGCCTCGGTCTCGGCGCCGGCCATCCCGATCCGTGCGGCGCGTTCGCGATCGCGCGCCATATCGAGGCGCAACGCGCAGCGCGGATCGCGGGCGACCTCGGATTCGTCGATGGCGTGTGCCTCGAGAATCTGCTCCGCGCGCAGGGCGGTCGCACTGCCGGAGGTGTGGTCGAGCAGTTCAGCGCCGAGCCTCAGGGCGGCAAGCACAATTCCGTCCAGCCGCCGACGGGCCAGCACTACTTCGCGTACCAGCTCGAGTTCGAGTTCTTCGTTATCTGCCTGACGATGGTCCAGACCCATCGGTCCTGGTCCCTTCGAAATGTTCGCAGCATCGGCCCTTCCCAGGATTGCACACCAGGGGGTGGTCGGCGCCACCCAATTTTCGCGGGAAGTCCGAATACGTCATTTCGATGGGGAGCTTTTGACTATTAGTGACCTAAGTCCTGTGAGACCTTTGCCAGCCGATGACCTTTGCCAGGTGACGGCGGCCCGAAAGCGACTTGCCATCATCGCCGACCACGTTGTCGTGTGGCCTTCAGGCTCGCTGACTACTGACCGAGACAATCTCGCCGGTCATATACGAGGTGTAGTCGCTGGCGAGCATCGCGATGGTGGCGGCCACCTCCCACGGTTCGGCGGCGCGTCCGAAGGCCTCCTGGGCGGCGAGCCCGTCGAGCAATTCGGTCGAGGACACCTTGTCCAGGAAGGGGTGGCGCGCAATGCTCGGCGCCACGGCATTGATCCGCACGCCCAGGGCGGCCGCCTCGATGGCGCTGCAGCGGGTCAGCGCCATCACGCCGGCCTTGGCCGCGGCGTAATGCGCCTGCCCGTGCTGGGCGCGCCAGCCGAGCACGCTGGCGTTGTTGACGATCACGCCGCCGTGCCCGGCGCCGCGGAAGTAATTGAGCGCCGCGCGGGTGCAGCGGAAGGTGCCGTTGAGCGTGATATCCAGGACGCGGTCCCACTGCTCGTCGGTCATGTCGACAACCGGTGTCTCACCGCCCAATCCGGCATTGTTGACCATGATGTCGATGCGGCCCAGCGCATTCACCGACGCCGAGATGAGCTCGCCGACCTGTTCGGTGCTGGTCACATCGCACACCACCGAGGCGACCCGGCGCTGCGGGAATGCGGCGGCCAGCTCCTGTTCGGTCTGCTTCAAACGCCGCTCGTGCCAATCGGATACGACGACATCGGCGCCCTCGTCGAGCATGCGGCGCGCGGTCGAGGAGCCGATGCCGGTACCGGCGGCGGCGGTAATCACCGCGACCCGGCCGGCGAGCAGGCCGTGTCCCGAAACCGGTTCCGGTGCAACAGAAAGATCGGTCACAATTAGTCCCTTTCGAAGGATTTCAGCGGGCTTCGCGGGGCAGGCCAAGTACGCGTTCGGAGATGACGTTGCGCTGCACCTCGTTCGAACCGCCGTAGATGGTGTCGGCGCGACTGAACAGGAACAGGCGCTGCCATTCGTTCAGATCGTCCGCCGGTGGCCGAGCGACGGACCCGGAGGCGGCAGCCTGCGTAACCACGGAGGGACCCGGGAGGCCGCCCATCAGACGCTGCGAGATGAGACCGGGCGCGCCGAGCACGTCCATGGCGAGCTCGCCGAGGCCGCGATGCCAGTTGGCCCACAACAGCTTCGACACCGAGGCCTGTCCCGCGGCCGCGCGCGCATCGACGTTCTCGTGCGCGGAGTCCAGGGTGCGCAACGCATGCGCGCGCAGCACACGCAGGCCGACCCAGGCCTGGTCGAAACGGTCGGCCAGCACCGGATTGTCCAGCGCGCCATTGGCCTTCGCTACCGCCTCCAGATTCGCCAGCTCACCGGCGAACCGGATCTGCTGGCCGACGGTGGAGATGCCGCGCTCGAAGGTCAGGGTGCCCATGGCCACCCGCCAGCCCTCACCCGGCTCGCCGACGACCAGGCCGGCCTCGGTGCGGGCGTTGTCGAAGAACACCTCGTTGAACTCGGCGGTGCCGGTGAGCTGAATGATCGGGCGCACCTCGACGCCGGGCTGCTGCATCGGCACCAGCAGGTACGACAGCCCGTGATGGCGCACCGAACCCGGTTCGGTGCGGGCGATGACGAAGCACCAGTCGGACAGGTGGGCCAGCGAGGTCCAGATCTTCTGGCCGTTGATCACCCACTCGTCGCCGTCCAGTCGCGCGGAGGTGGCGACGGCCGCAAGATCGGATCCGGCGCCCGGCTCGGAGTAGCCCTGGCACCAGAGCTCGGTGACCGAGCGGATCCCGGGCAGGAAGCGCTGCTTCTGCGCCTCGGTGCCGAAGGCCAGCAGCGTCGGGCCGAGCAGTTCCTCACCCAGGTGTGACACGCGGCTGGGCGCCTCGGCCTTGGCGTACTCCTCGTGGAAGATCACCTGCTGGCGCAGCGTCGCGTTGCGGCCGCCGTACTGTTCGGGCCAGCCCAGGCAGGTCCATCCGGCCGCGGCCAGGTGGCGGTCCCATTCGAGGCGCTCGTCGAACGCCTCGTGCTCGCGGCCGGGCCCGCCCAGACCGCGCAGCTCACGGAACTCGCCCTCGAGCTGCTCGGTCAGCCATTCGCGCACGTCGGCCCGGAATTTTACGTCCTGCGAGGTATCTCCACCGGTCGCCGAATCGGGGGTCTGGATCATGCTCACTCCGGTAGAGTAACCTACCAAGCACTTGCTTTGTAGACCGATACGCGGCTCGCCCGCGGGAGGATGCCCGTGACAACCCTTGCGCAGACCACACCGCTCGCTCTGCACGAGGCGGCGCGTCGTTATGGTGACGCGCCCGCCGTGGGCGACCGTGACGTACGACTGAGCTGGTCTCAACTGCTGGACTCGGTGCGCGAGACCGCCCGTGCGCTCATCGCGCGCGGCGTCCAGCGCGGCGACCGCATCGGCATCTGGGCTCCCAATACCCATCACTGGGTGACCGCGGTTCTGGCCACCCATTATGTCGGCGCGGCGATCGTCCCGCTCAACACCCGGTACGTGGCCGCCGAGGCGGCGGACGTGCTGTCGCGGGTGAACGCCAGGGCGCTGTTCATCGCGGGTGAATTCCTCGGGCGTGACCGACTGGCCGAACTACGGGCCGCCGCACCGGAATTGGGCATCGAGACGGCCATCGTGATCCCGGTCGAGGGACAAGCACCCGTGCAGGACGCCATCGGATGGCAAGAACTGGGCAAGGTAGCCGAGGCGATCAGCCTCGAGGAGGTCATCGCCCGCGCGGAATCGGTCTTGCCGGAGGATCTTTCCGACATCCTGTTCACCTCGGGCACGACCGGCCGCAGCAAGGGCGTGCTCATCGCGCACCATCAGGTGCTCGGCAGCGCCCGGGCGTGGGCCGACTGCGCGACGCTCGACAGCAGCGACCGGTATCTGATCGTGCCGCCGTTCTTCCACAGTTTCGGCTACAAGGCGGGCATTCTCACCAGCCTGGTCACCGGGGCGACGATCATCCCGCAGGCCGTTTTCGATGTGCGGGAGACCATGCGGCTCATCCACGACGAGCGCATCACGATCCTCACCGGACCGCCGACCATCCACCAGAGCATCCTTGACCACCCGGACCGCAGCGCGGCCGATCTGTCGAGCCTGCGCGTCGCGGTGACCGGCGCGGCCACCGTGCCGGTCGTACTCATCGAAAGAATGCGCAACGAACTGGATCTCGAGGTGGTGCTCACCGCCTACGGCCAGACCGAGTCCGGTGGGTTCGGCACCATGTGCCGCCCCGAGGACTCCAACGAGACCATCGCCAATACCTGCGGACGCGTCATCGACGGCTTCGAGATGAAGCTCGCCGACAACGGCGAACTGCTGCTGCGCAGCTACCAGGTGATGCGCGGCTACCTCGACGATCCGCAGGCCACCGCCGCCACCGTCGACCCCGACGGCTGGCTGCACACCGGTGACGTCGCGATCATCGACGAGCACGGCTATATGAAGGTCACCGACCGGCTCAAGGACATGTACATCTCCGGCGGCTTCAATGTGTATCCCGCCGAGGTGGAGCAGACCATGGCCCGGCTCGACGGCGTCGCTGAGACCGCGGTCATCGGCGTGCCGGACGAGCGCATGGGCGAGGTCGGAAAGGTGTTCGTGGTGCGCAGGGCCGGTGCAGCGCTGTCCGAAGACGATGTGAAGGCCTACGCCAAGACCCAGCTCGCCAACTTCAAGGTGCCCAGGTACGTGGAATTCCGCGACGAGCTGCCATACAACGCCGCGGGAAAGGTTCTCAAGCGGCAACTACGTGAGGAGAATTCGTGAGTGAGGCCACTGCCGTCCCCGACGAGGGTGAGGTCGTCACCTACGAGCGGCGCGGGCCGGTCGCGGTCGTCACGATGAACCGGCCGGACTACCGCAACGCCCAGAACTCGGTCATGACCTATGCCCTGGACGCCGCATTTCAGCGCGCCGTCGAGGACGCCGAGGTCAAGGTGATCGTGCTGGCGGGCAACGGAAAACACTTCAGCGCCGGGCACGATATCGGCACCCCAGGCCGCGACCATCACGTGCACTACGACAACAAGGCCGTGCTGTGGTGGGACCACGTCGACCGGCCGGGCGGCGATCAGCGCTTCGCCCGCGAGTCCGAGGTGTACCTGGGCATGTGCCGCCGCTGGCGGGAGATCCCCAAGCCCATGATCGCCATGGTGCAGGGGGCCTGCATCGCGGGCGCGCTGATGCTGGCCTGGTCGTGTGATCTCATCGTCGCCTCCGAGGATGCGTTCTTCTCCGATCCCGTGGTGCGCATGGGCATTCCGGGTGTGGAGTACTTCGCGCATCCGTGGATGCTCGGCCCGCGCCGGGCCAAGGAGATCCTGTTCACCGGCGATCGCTTCACCGCCGCACAGGCCTACGAGTGGGGGATGCTCAATCGCGTTGTCTCCCGCGAGGACCTGGAGGCCGAGACTTTCACCCTCGCCGAGAAGATCTCGACGATGCCGCAATTCGGCCTGGCGCTGACCAAGAAGGCCGTGAACCAGTGCGAGGACCTGATGGGCATGCGCGCGGGCATGGATTCGGTGTTCGGGCTGCACCATTTCGCGCACGCGCACAACGCCGAGGTCGGCGCGGATGCCCTGGGCGGGATGAACGCCAAGTCCATGAAGGCCAGCGCGACCACCGCGGACTCCACAGAGCAGAACGGGGCGAAATAAGTGGATCTCGAACTCGATTCCGCCGCACAGCAATTCCAGCTCGAGGTGCGCGAATTCCTGCGCGCCAACGTGCCGTCGGCCCCGCTGCCGTCGATGGACACCAAGGCGGGCTTCGAGGCGCACCGCGCCTGGGAGGCCCGGCTGGCCGATGCCCGCCTGTCGGTGGTGGCCTGGCCCGAGGAGTTCGGCGGGCGCGACGCCTCGCTGCTCGAGTGGGTGCTCTTCGAGCAGGAGTACTACGCCGCGGGCGCGCCCGGACGGGTCAGCCAGAACGGTATCTTCCTGTTGGCGCCCACGCTGTTCGAGCACGGCACCCCCGAGCAGCTCGAGCGCATCCTGCCCAGAATGGCGCGCGGCGAGGACATCTGGGCGCAGGCGTGGTCCGAGCCCGAGGCGGGCAGCGACCTGGCCGGTATCCGCTCAACGGCCAAGCGCACCGACGGCGGCTGGATCCTCAACGGCCAGAAGACCTGGAGCTCGCGGGCCTCGTACGCGGACTGGGGATTCGGGCTGTTCCGCAGCGATCCGGAGGCCGGGTCTGATGCGGGGGGTGCGGGGCCCTCCGTGGTTACGCAGGCTGCCGCCTCCAGGCCTGACCGCACCCCCCGGGGGCGACACCGCAACCTGACCTACGTGATGTTCCCGCTCTCCGCCGACGGGGTCACCGTGCGGCCCATTCCGCAGCTCGACGGCGAGCCCGGATTCGCGGAGATCTTCCTGGACAACGTCTTCGTCCCGGATCGCGACGTCATCGGCGAGCCGAACGACGGCTGGCGCGTGGCGATGGCCACCTCCAGCAACGAGCGCGGCCTGTCGCTGCGCAGCCCGGGCCGGTTCAACGCGACCGCGCAGCGGCTCATCGACCTGTGGGGTTCGGCGGCGGATCCGGCCGATACCGAATCACGAAATCGCGTGGTGGACGCCTGGATCGGGGCCGAGGCCTATCGGCTCAACACCTTCGCGACGGTCACCCGGCTGTCCGAGGGCGGCAAGCTCGGCGCGGAATCCTCGGTCAACAAGGTGTTCTGGTCCGAGCTCGATATCGCGATGCACGAGACGGCCCTGGATCTGCTCGGCGCGGACGCCGAACAGGCGAGCGCCTGGACCGACGGCTACCTGTTCTCCCTCGCAGGCCCGATCTACGCGGGCACCAACGAGATTCAGCGCAACATCATCGCCGAGCGCCTGCTCGGCCTGCCCCGCTGAATTCGCCCGACCCCCGATTGGACCGATCGATGAGATTTGCACTTGCCCCCGAACAGCGGGACTTCGCCGACAGCCTGCGCAAGATGTGCGATGCGGCGGGGACGCCCGGCATCATCCGCGCCTGGGGCGCGGGCGATCACCGCGGCGGCCGCGGGCTGATCCGTCAGCTCGCCGGCGCGGGCGCGCTTGGCCTGGCCGTCGAGGAGGAGCACGGCGGCATGGGCGCCGAGGCGATCGACCTGGTGGTGGCGTTCACCGAGATCGGCCGCGCCGGCGTGCCCGGCCCGCTGGTGGAGACCGCCGCCGCGATTCCCGCGCTGCTGCAGGCCCTTGCGGACAGCGGCCCGGCGGAACGCTGGCTCGGCGCGTTCGCCGAGGGCGCGGCGCTTGGCACGATCGCGCTCGATAACGCTGCACCGGTGGTGGATGCCGACGCCTCCGAGGTCGTCCTCGTCGTCGACGGCGACCGGCTGTTCACCGCGCACCGCACCGCCCAGATCCGGTCGGTGGATCAGGCCCGCCGCCTGTTCGCCGTCGCGACGGATGACCTGCTCGCCGAGGGTGATTCGGTGCGCGCGGCCGCCGCGGCCGCCTTCGATACCGGGGCCCTGGCCGCGGCGGCGCAGCTGCTCGGCGCCGGCCGGGCGCTGCTGGATACCAGCGTCGCCTACGTCAAGCAGCGCCAGCAGTTCGGCAAGCCGATCGGCCAGTACCAGGCGATCAAGCATCACCTGGCGAACGCCCTCATCGGCCTGGAGATGGCCCAGCCGCTGCTGTACCGTGCCGCGCTGAGCATGTCCGGCGACACGCGCTCCCGCGATGTCTCCGCGGCCAAGATCGCGTGTGCGGACGCCGCCTACCGGACGGCCCGCGTCGCCCTGCAGGTGCACGGCGCCATCGGCTACACCGCCGAATGCGATCTGTCGCTGTGGCTGACCAAGGTCACCGCGCTCCGGTCCGCCTGGGGCACGGCCGATTTCCATCGCGCCCGGGTCGGCGCCGCCCTGCGCGCGGGTGCCGCAGCATGAGAATCATCGAAACAGGAGTACGACAGTGAGCAGTACCGCAGAGCTGCAGGAACTCACCACGACCGTGCGCGCGGTGCTGACCAAGCACGGTGACCGCGATGTGCTGCGGCGTGCTATCGACGGCGACCTGGGGTACGACGCGCAGCTGTGGACGCTGCTGTGCGAGCAGGTCGGCGTTGCCGCGCTGGCGATTCCGGAGGAGTACGGCGGCATCGGCGCGGGGTTGGTCGAGGCGCTGCTGGTCGTCGAGGAGCTCGGCCGCACCCTGCACACGCCGCCGATGCTCGGCTCGGCGGTACTGGGCGCGCAGGCGGTGCTGTTGTCCGGCAATACCGAGGCCTGCGAGCGGCTGCTGCCCGAGGTGGCCGAGGGCACGCGGACCCTTGCGGTGTGCTGGGCCGACGTGCGCGGCTGGGATGCCCCCGGCGTGCGCGCCACCGACGGAAAGCTCACCGGCACCGCACATTACGTGCTCGACGGCGCGAACGCGGACACCCTGATCGTGGTGACCGCCGAGGGTCTGTACGAGATCGACGCCGCCACACCGGAGGTCGCCCGCACCCTCTCCCCGACGATGGATCCCTCCCGCCGTCTGTCCGAGATCACCTTCGCCGCCGCCCCGGCGCGCGCCCTCGGCGGGGATGCGACGGCGATCGCCCGGCTGCGCGACATCGCCTGGGCGGCAATGGCGGCCGAACAGGTCGGCGCGGCCGACCGCTGCTTGGCAATGACTGTGGAATACAGCAAGTCCCGCGTGCAGTTCGGCCGCCCGATCGGCAGCTTCCAGGCCCTCAAGCACCGGATGGCCGATATGTACGTGCTGGTGGAATCGGCCCGCTCGACCGCCTACGCCGCCATCGCGGGCCTGGCCGCCGGCAATCCCGACCCACTGGACCTGGCCGCGGCCCGCATCCACTGCTCGCAGACCTTCTCCACGATCGTCGGTGAGACCGTACAGATGCACGGCGGCATCGCCATCACCTGGGAGCACGACGCGCATCTGTACTTCAAGCGCGCCCACGGCGACGCCCAGCTGTTCGGCACGCCCCCGCGGCCGCTGGCCCGCCCGGCCTGACAGCTGAAGCCGTCCGGTCGGCATCCATATGCGCGTCTTATGCATAAATATGACCCCATAGCCACCAGATCATCCAATGGGCGAAATTATGCATCGGAGGTGTTGAGTGTTGCGCCCCTGGAGTCCGCGGACTCCAGGGTCCTTGTCGTCCAGGCCTGGGTGGGTCATCTCACAGCAATATGCATAGTTAAGCTATGTACATAGATAGTTAGCCTATGTAAATTGACAGATGTGCAGTTGAAACAGGCAGCCGAAGCCCCCACCCCGGGCGAAGACCACATGGTCGACATCGTGGTCACCGTCGCGCAGATCACCCGGATTGCCCGGGCGGTGCGCGAGGACGATCTACCGGCGGCCATGCTGCGCGCCCTGTCGGTACTCGACGAGCACGGCGCGCTACGGGTCAGCGAATTCGCCCGCATCGATGGCTGCTCGCAGCCCACGGCGACGACGCTGCTCCGCCGGATGGCCACCGCGGGCCTGACCAGCCGCACCACGGATCCCGGCGACTCCAGAGCCGTAGTCGTCGAGCTGACGGCGGCGGGCCGCGCGCGATTGGCCGCGTCCCGCCGCACGATCGGCACCGCCCTCACGACACGATTGCCCGGCTTCGACGCCGACCGGCTCGCACACCTCGACAGCGAGCTGACCGACCTCCTGCTAGCCCTGAAATCGGTTGCGTAACAAGCTGAACCAGGAGCTTCCATGAGCATCACCCTGTCTCCGCGCGCCGCCACCGACGCGCCGGCCACCCCGCGCGCCAGACAGCCCAAATCCGTATGGGCGGTCGCCTTCGCGTCGGTCATCGCCTTCATGGGCATCGGCCTGGTCGACCCCATCCTCAAGCCCATCGGCGAGCAGCTGCACGCCTCGACCTCACAGGTAACGCTGCTGTTCACCAGCTACATGCTCGTCACGGGCGTGGCCATGCTGATCACGGGTGTGGTATCCAGCCGCTTCGGCGCCAAGAAGACGTTGCTGGCGGGCCTCGCGATCATCGTGGTGTTCGCCGCGCTGGCAGGCAGCTCCGGCACGGTCGGGCAGATCGTAGGCTTCCGGGCGGGCTGGGGCCTGGGCAACGCGCTGTTCATCGCGACCGCGCTGGCCACCATCGTGGGCGCGGCCACCGGCGGCGTCGCGCGCTCCATCATTCTCTACGAGGCCGCCCTGGGCATCGGCATCGCCGCCGGTCCACTGGTCGGCGGCGTGCTGGGCGGGATCAGCTGGCGCGCACCGTTCTTCGGCGTATCGGTGCTGATGGCCATCGCCTTCATCGCCATCGTGGCGATGCTGCCCGAGCAGCCCAAGCCCACCCATCACACCTCGATCACCGCGCCCTTCAAGGCATTACGGCACCGCGGACTGCTCCTGGTCAGCATCACCGCACTGCTGTACAACTACGGCTTCTTCACCCTGCTGGCCTACACGCCGTTCCCGCTGAATATGGGCACCTATGCGATCGGCTTCATCTTCTTCGGCTGGGGCCTGATGCTCGCGCTGGCGTCGGTATTCTTCGCGCCGCGGCTGCAGCGCCGTTTCGGCACCGTCCCGATGATCGCGGTGTCCCTGGCGCTGTTCGCCATCGATCTCGCCGCCATGGCCCTGTTCGCCGATCACCGGCCCGTACTGGTCGTCGGCACGGTCCTGTCCGGACTGTTCCTCGGCGTGAACAACACCCTGATCACCGAGGCCGTCATGGTCTCCGCTCCGGTGGAACGCCCGACCGCCTCGGCCGCGTACAGCTTCGTCCGCTTCGTCGGCGGCGCCGCAGCCCCCTATCTAGCGGGCAAGCTCGGTGAGCAGCATATGGCCCTGCCGTTCTGGGTCGGCGCGGCCTGCACCGCGGTCGGCGTGCTCGTCCTGCTCGGCGGCCGCTCGGCCCTGGCCCACATCGACGACCACGATCCGGCCCCGCACAGCGTCGACGAGGCCCAGGCGATCAGCGCCGGCGACGACTGAGCCAGACGACGGACCGCCCGGCCCGAGGTTCCTCCGAGCGGCCGAATGGCGCACTTGCGACATTCGACCGCCTAGGCCGTCGGGCGGGACAGCCATTCGCATGGTTAATGCGCATTCGGCCGATCGTGATGGCAAGAATGGCGGCGACTGTCTTTTTAGATCGGTTGGCGTTACCGTGCGTAAGGCGTATTTTCTCCGTAACCGACTTTTTCACCTGATGAAGGGCTCACTGTGTCCGTTTCGATTCACACCCTCGGTCGTAGCATTGCTCTCGCCGCCATCACCGCGGGCGCCGTGCTAATCGGCACGAGCACGGCAAGCGCCGCGCCGGCCGCCCCCCAGGCGCCGACGGCGCAGCAGATCAGCACCACGACCGATATGGCCGCGCACACGATGACCGTGACGCTCGCCGGGGACCGCTTCGTCTCGAACGCCGCGACCCAGTCCGTCGATGTCACCGATGCCGCGGGCAAGACCCTCCAGTCCATTCCGCTCACCGTGCGCGGGGCGGCCGCTCCCGTCGCGGCCACCGTCAGCAACGACGGACGCTCGATGACCCTGAAGCAGATCTCGTTCACCGACACCGGTAACCAGCTCATCAACGAGTGGGTCTGGGGCGTGCAGCACGGCGGCGCGGTCGGCGCCATCATCGGTTGCGTGCTCGGCTTCTGGTTCTTCGTCATTCCCGGCTGCGTGATCGGCGCAGCGATCGGCGGCGCGATCGGCAGCCCCAACGGCGCCCAGATCAACGGCACGTTCTTCCGGCTGATCAGCGGTAACTAACCCACCCGCGCGTCACCGCGGTCGTTATCCACAAGGGAGCCCGGGCATACCGCCCGAGCTCCCTTTGGTCGTATCAGGATTATCGAGACATCGTCTCGCTGGACCGATCTGCATACGACAGGGCATGGCGCTGGTCCTCATGTCGGCGACCTCCCTGAACGGCTTCAGCATTATCCATAGATATGCGCGTGCGGCCGTCATACATGTGCGTATTCGACCGCTACCTTCTTGCGTGTCCGGCCGCTGAATTCGTGCGTGCCTGGCCGCTATCCGTGCGTGTCCGGCCGCCAGACTCGGGACCCGCGCGAACCCTCGTTCATACCCACCGCGGGCGTACCCTCGGTGGGTATGAACGAGACGAATCGGGGACGGGTCCGGACCGAACCGGGCCACAAGCGGATACGCGCCTATGCCGCCGGGCGGCTCATCGCCGACACCACACATCCCGTTCTGGTCTAGGAGAGTCCGTACTACCCCACCTATTACGTTCCGGTCGCCGACCTGCACGTCAAGCTGGAACCGACCGGCGCCACCAAGCACTCGCCGAGCCGCGGCGAGGGCGCGGTCTACGATGTCGTGGCCGACGACATCACAAGATCCGGTGCAGCCCTGCGCTATCCGGATTCCCCCATCCCGGAGCTGCGGGAGCTGGTGCGGCTGGAGTGGGGGGCGATGGACGAATGGCTGGAGGAGGACGAGCCGGTCTACTTCCATCCGCGCAATCCCTATACCCGCATCGACATCCTGGCCAGCTCTCGGCATGTGCGAGTAGCGGTAGACGGCGTCACCGTCGCCGAATCGCACTCACCCCGGATCCTGTTCGAGACCGGCCTCATCCCCCGCTACTACCTCCCCCTCCCCGATGCCCGCCAGGACCTGTTCACCTCGTCCGACACCCAGACCCACTGCCCCTACAAGGGCACCGCGGGCTACTTCAACCTGCAGGTCGACGGCACCGAGCACAAGGATCTGGTCTGGTTCTATCGCGCCCCGCTGCCCGAGAGCCAGAAGATCGCGGGCCTGGTCTGCTTCTACAACGAGAAGGTCGACATCTACCTCGACGGCGAACTGCAGGAACGGCCCAAGTCCCCGTTCAGCTGAATGTTTCCGCGCGCTGCCCGCCGCTCATACCGCGATGATTTCGGGCCGATCGACACCGCGGCGGTAGCGGCCCGGCGCCAGCCCGTAATCGCGCTTGAATGCCTTGGCGAAGGCGAATTCCGAGCCGTAACCGACCCGGCGCGCGATCGCGGCGATCGGCTGCTCGGTCTCGCGCAGCAGCCGGGCCGCGCACAGCAGCCGCCAGCGGGTGAGATAGGACAGCGGCGGCTCGCCGACCGTCGCGGCAAACCGGCGGGCCAGGGTGGCCCGGGAGACCCCGGCGACGGCGCTCAGCGCGGGCACGGTCCACGTGCGCGCGGGTTCCTCGTGCAGAGCGCGCAACGCGGCGGAGACCGCGGGATCGGCGAAAGCGCCTGCCCAGCCGGTAGGTTCGGCCGACTCGGCGAACCAGGCCCGCAACGTGAACAGCAGGAGCATGTCCAGCAGTGGCCCGATTGCGGCGTCCGTGCCGGGACCGGGCTGCGCGATCTCCCCGGCCAGCAGATCGACCGTGTGACGCAGCGCGGCACCGCGCGCGGGATGTGCCGGGAGATGGATGAATTCGGGCAGCCCGTCGAGCAATGGGTGACCGCGCCGGCGACCCAGTTCGTAGGCGCCGCAGAGCAGGGCGCAACGCACACCGGGCCCGGTGATCTCGCGCGGCTCACCGGGGCACGCGACCTCGGTCACCGCGGAGTCGAGGCGGTCGACCAGCGCATGCTCGGCACCGCGCGGCATGAGCAGCACATCACCGACACCGAGGGCGACCGGTTCGCCACCGGGCGGCAGCAACCAGCACGAGCCCTGCAGGATCACGTGGAATCCGGCGCCGGGCACCAGCGGATAGTCCCGGCCCCACGGGGCGTGCCGAACGAACAGGCCGGAGGTCGGGCTCCCGGTACGCAGTGCGGCGACGGTTTCACTGAGAACATCCACTCCATTACCTTAGCGCTCCCACATGAGCGTCATGGACATTTTATAGAGCATTTCAACCATTCAAAGACTCAAATCTGCGACATAGATTGTCAGTCATGACGAACAACGCAGCACCCCGCACCATCGCCGTGTACGGCGCCACCAGCCATACCGCCGGCTACCTGCTCCCCGAACTCGCTCGTCGCGGCGTCACCACGATCCTCCTCGGCCGCAATGCCGATCGCCTCCACGCGGCCGCCGCCGGACTGCCCGGCGCACAGGTGCGGGTCGCGAAAGCGGACGATCGCGCCGCGCTGGTGGCGGCGTTCACCGGCGCCGACGCGGTGGTCAGCAGTCTGCCCGCGTATGTCGAGCGCGGCGACGTGGTCCTATCCGCGGCGATCGAGGCGGGTGCGCACTATGTCGATATATCCGGCGAGCAACTGTGGGTCGACCGGGTGCAGCGCGAGTTCGCCGAATCGGCCGAGAATGCCGGCGTCACAGTGATTCCCGCGATCACCGACAGCAACCTTCCCGGCGATCTGCTCGCCTATCTGGCCGTCCGGACAGTGGGCGGCCCGGCCCGGATCGTACTGAGCCACAACAGCCGCAGCGGGGGCGACGGCTCGCGCGGCAGCGCGCAGACGGTACTCGCCTCGCTGGACTGGTTCCGTTCGGGCGGCTGGCATTTCGCAAACGACGGATTGCATACCGGCCCGATCGATCAGTCCCGGTTGCATTTCCCGGGTGAGGCCGCACCCGCCTCGGTCGGCAAGTTCCCCAACACTCCGGTCCTGACCATCCCCCGCCACACCGACGTTTCCTTCGTCGCCGGGGTACTGAAATCGTCATTCCTGGCCAACCTGAGCGGATTCACCGCCGAGCTGATCGACACCCTGCCCGAAAAGCCCAGCCCCGCTTCGGATCTACGCTACGACCTGGTCGTGGATGCCACCGGCACGGATGGCCGGACCGCACGCGGCGTGCTGCACGGCCTGGACTCCTACCGCGACTCGGCGCTGATGGCGGCCGAGGCCGCGATCCGCCTGGCGGGCGGCGACGCCAAGCCCGGGGTCCTCTCGCCGGCGGAGGCCTTCGAGGCCGCCGAATTCCTCGACGCCCTCGCCGTCCACGGCATCACCTGGGCGATTGGCCATCCCACTATTTGATACGCTCATGTATCCAACGCGACGAAGGAGGCGGTGTCGATGGCGGTGCAGACCGATCAGCCGGACAGCGCCGTCGGCGGCCCGCGCGTCACCAAGCGGCGCGCGCAGACCCGGCAGCGGCTGCTCGACGCGGCATTCGACGCGTTCGCCGACGAGGGCTTCGGACGCTGCACCGTGGAGCAGATCTGCGAGCGGGCGGGCTACACCCGGGGCGCGTTCTATTCGAACTTCACCTCGCTCGAGGAGTTGTTCCTGGCGATGTGGGAGCAGCGCTCGGCGCACATGCTGCACGATGTGACCGCGGTGCTCGACGACACCGCCGGGGTGGAAGATCTGCGCGCCGGGGTCGCTCTGGTGCTCAGCGCGATTCCCATGGACGACAAGTGGTTTCGCATCACCTACGAATTCACCGCGCACGCCCTGCGCACTCCGCCGCTGCGGGAGGTGATGGCCGCTCGCGAGGAGGCGATCATCGCGGCATTACTACCGATCGTGCAGGCACTGCTGGCGCGGGCCGGGCGCACGGTTCCCGACCCGGAGGCGCTGGGGCGGGCGCTGGTCGCCGTGCACGACGGCACCGCCACCCAATGCCTCATCGAACCCGGCAGCCCTCGAGCACGCGAACAGCGGACCGACCTGTTTACCCACGTCTGCCTGGCGTACAGCACACCGAACAGCGACGACTGACCACCGGCCAGCTCTGTGCCGGTTGAGATTTGCGAGCCCGGCCGTAAGGATCACCCTCGGCGAACAATCGTCCCGACGACCGCACCGGAACCCGTTCAGGAGGCAACACCGTGACCGACCGCCCCGATCTCGCCCGCGCCCTCGATCTCCAGTCGCACCCCGAGGGCGGCTGGTACCGCGAAACCTGGCGCAGCCCAGTGGAATTCACACCGGATGGTTATGACGGCCCGCGAGCGAGCGCGACGGCGATACATTTCCTGCTGCTCCCCGGCGAGCAATCGGCCCCGCATACGGTCCGCTCGGACGAGATCTGGCTGTGGCACCGCGGCGGCCCGCTGCTGCTGAATATCGGCGGCGAGGAGATCACCCTCGGCCCCGACGTGGAACACGGCCACCTGCTGCAGGCCGTCGTGCCCGGCGGCGTGAGCCAGTCCGCCAGGCCGGCCACGGACGAGTACGTACTCGTCAGCTGTATCGTCGCACCGGGATTCGACTTCGCCGACTTCCGGCTGGACTGAATCCCCCAAATTGGGCTCCGACCCCAGTTCTTTGGGCAATGAAAGCACGGTCGTTCCACCCACGCCGGACACTTCTGGTCTGAGGCCAGTCGCTTCAGACAGGAAGGAAATTCATTGTCTATCAGACGTATTGCATTGGGTTCGGCCATCATCGGCGTGCTCGGACTGGGGTTCGGGGCGTCCCCAGCCCTCGCACAGATTCCACTGCAACCCACCGCACCGACTCCGGTCGCCTCGACCCCGAACATTCCCTCGGGGCAACCCATTTACATCCCCTTCTCGACAGGGAGCGCCGGTTTGCTCTCCGCGAGCGGTGGCAGCTCCTGCTCCCTCGGCGGCCCTCTTGGCGGCTGCGGATAACGAACCCAACTGCGGCATATAGTCGTTCCTAGATCTGAAGCACCCACCAAAAAAAGACCGTCCGGTCCGCGCACTTCCGCTATTGTGGTGCTGACAATTCATACGGGAGGAAAGCTCTTGTCTATCAAACGTTTTGCACTCTATTCGGCGGCCGCGGTGGCGATCGGCATGCTCGGCACCGGAACCGCAGCGGCGGAAATCACACTGCAGCCCGCACCGGCCGCCACCGGCAACGCGAAAGCCCAGCCGGTCGCCAGCCCCGACACCGGTTCGGCGGCTTTGCTACCCAAGCTGCTATGCGGCATTCAGGGCTATACCGGCGCTTGCTGAATGACGGCAAATTAACCCCGGTTATGTGTAATGAAAACAACTACAGAACATAACTGTTCCCGGATGTGAAAGCGCCCCGGCCGATACTCGGCCGGGGCGCTTTCACATGGAACGGTTGCGGTTACTCGTCGACGGTGATGATGCCCTCGTCGACGGCGTGCTCGATGGTGCGCTCCAGGTTCGGGCAGCCCTCGGGGCGGCCCGGACCACCGGACAGATCCCTGAAGATCGGGCAGTGGTCGGCCGGATTCACCGTCCACTGCAGCGAGGTCTGATGCGAGCTGGCCTTGCGCACCAGGACTTTCGTCCCGCAGGTCTGGCAGGCGAGTGGAGCCAGACCCTCCTCGAGATAGTGCTGCTTGTCCACGACCGTCTGGGCGCGCACCTGCGCCCGCCGCTCCGGACGGTCCGCGAAGTCCGGTGCTTTCGCCCAGGTGGTCATCAGACTCCCGCCTCCGCGGCCTGCTCCTCGGATTCCCGCTTGCGGCGCAGGTTCTCCGCGACCTCGGCCTCCCACGCCTCATTGGCCTTGGTGGTGTCGACCTCGAATTCGAAGCGCTGGGTGCTCTTCGGATCGACCTCGGCTGCGTCCACGTAGAACTGGTCGTACCAGCGGCGCAGCTGGTAGACCGGGCCGTCCTCCTCGCACAGCAGCGGATTGTCGATCTTGGACTTGTGCTTCCAGATCTCCACGTCCTGCAGGAAGCCGACGGCGATACCCTCGGTCATCTTATCGGCCAGCTTCTTCGAGGCCTGGTCGTCCAGCCCCGTCGGCTTCTGCACCGAGACGCCGTACTGCAGCACGAACGAATCCTGCGACACCGGGTAGTGGCAGTTGATCAGGACGCTCTTGACCTCGAACCCGCCGTAGAAGTTGTTCAGCGGGTTGGTCATGTACGAGGGCCCGTGATACGCGGCCACCGACTTCAACAGTGAGTCGCCGTACTGTGTACCCATGCCGACATCGGGACGGCTCTTGGTCTCCAGGAACTGCGTGGCGACGTGCCCCTCGAAGACGTTCTTGAAGTACGTCGGGTACGCGAAGTGGATGTAGAAGAAGTGCGCCATGTCGACCACGTTGTCGATGATCTCGCGGCAGTTGGCGCCCTCGATCAGCATCGAGTTCCAGGTCCACTCGGTCCACCCGTCATCGAGCGTCTCGCGCGGGTTGCCCTCGGCGTCGGTGTAAGGCCCCTCGATGTGGGGGATGGTGACATCCTCCGGCGGCGGATTGCCCTCGTGGTCGTGCCATACGAACAGCTGGCCGTTGCGCTGGAGAGTGGTCCACGAGCGGGTCTTGGCCAGCGGAGGCACCCGGCGCCCGTACGGAATGCCGGTGCAGCGGCCGTTGCCGCCCCAGCGCCAGTCATGGAACGGGCAGGCGACCGAATCGCCCTTGACCTCGCCCATGCTCAGGTCGCCGCCCATATGCCGGCAGTACGCGTCCAGGACCTGCAGCTCGCCCTTGCTATCGGCGAAAATCACCAGTTTGGTGCCGAACACCGAGATGGCGTGCGGCTTGCCGTCCTTGAATGTGGCGGCCAGGCCGAGGCAATGCCATCCCCGCGCGTACCGGGTAGGTGCGGTGCCGACATCGATCTCACGGACCTTACCGCCCCGTGGTGGGGTTACAGCCATTGCGATCCCTCCTCTACGATTACTAGAACACGTTACAAAATTGTCCGGACTTGCGCCAGTCATTCCGTCGACTACCAGGCAAAGACCACCGATGTCACCCAGCGAACACCCGTTCTCGACAGGAATAGGAACGTGTTCTAGTCTCAGAGTTAGTATCAGTCCCGGGGACGGCAGGTCCTCCGGGCGCCCGCACCGACCGAGCCAGGAGCAGCCCCCGAGATGACGCAACAAGTAGTAGAGCGGGTCGAAGCGCTGCTGCCCATGCTGCGCGAACGCGCGCAAGAGGCAGAGGATCTGCGCCGCATCCCCGACGAGAGCATCAAGGCACTGCAGGAGACCGGATTCTTCCGGTTGCTGCAGCCGCGCCAGTGGGGCGGGCACGCCGCCGATCCCGTGGTGTTCTACGACACCGTGCGCAAGATCGCCAGCGCCTGCGGCTCCACCGGCTGGGTCTCCGGCATCATCGGCGTGCACAACTGGCATCTGGCGCTGTACGACCAGCGGGCGCAGGAAGAGGTCTGGGGCCAGGACACCGAGGTCCGGATCTCCTCCTCATACGCCCCGATGGGAGCCGGCGTGGTCACCGACGACGCGTCGGGCTACACCGTCAACGGCTCGTGGGCCTGGTCCTCGGGCTGCGATCACGCCGACTGGGTGGTCGTGGGCGGCCCGGTGATCAAGAACGGCAAGCCTGTCGACTTCGGCAGCTTCCTGATCCCGCGCAGCGAATACCGCATCGACGACGTGTGGAATGTGGTGGGCCTGCGCGGCACCGGTTCCAACACCATCGTGGTGGAGAACGTCTTCGTGCCGCGGCACCGCTTCCTGTCCTTCAACACCATGAGCAAGCTGGAATCGCCGGGCCTGGAGCAGAACACCGATCCGGTGTACAAGATGCCGTGGGGCACCATCCATCCCACCACCATCGCCGCGCCGATCGTCGGAATGGCATACGGCGCCTACGACTCCCACGTCGAGCACCAGGGCAAGCGGGTGCGTGCGGCCTACGCCGGCGAGAAGGCCAAGGACGATCCGTTCGCCAAGGTTCGCATCGCCGAGGCCTCCAGCGATATCGACGCCGCCTGGCGCCAGCTGTCGGGCAATGTGGCCGATGAATACGCACTGCTGCTGGCGGGCAAGGAGGTTCCGTTCGACCTGCGGGTGCGCGCCCGGCGCGACCAGGTGCGGGCCACCGGGCGTTCGATCGCCGCCATCGACAAACTGTTCGAGAGCTCCGGCGCCACCGCGCTGGTGAACGGCACTCCGCTGCAGCGGTTCTGGCGCGATGCACACGCCGGACGGGTGCACGCCTCCAACGATCCCGAGCGCGCCTACGTCATGTACGGCACCCATGAGTTCGGGCTGCCGGTGACCGACGGGATGGTGTAATGACCTCCATCGCAAGCGATATCACCTTCGAGTCGACCTCGCGCTACGCGCAGGTCCGCCCGGATCTCAAGCTGCATTACCACGAGGCCGGTGTGGGCAACGGTCCGACGATCGTGCTGCTGCACGGCGGCGGGCCGGGCGCCTCGTCGTGGGCGAACTTCGCCCGCAACATCCCGGTGCTGGCGCAGGACTTCCATGTGCTCGCCGTGGATCAGCCCGGATTCGGGCTGTCCGACAAGCCGACCGAACATCCGCAGTACTTCGTGCACAGCTCCTCGGCGGTGAAGGATCTGCTCGATACGCTGGAGATCACCGATCGGGTGCACCTGCTGGGCAATTCGCTCGGCGGCGGCGCCGCGGTGCGCTTCGCGCTCGACTTCCCCGACCGTGCGGGCAAGCTCGTGCTGATGGGACCGGGCGGGGTGAGCACCAACCTGTTCGCACCCGATCCGACCGAGGGCGTCAAGGCGCTGAGCTCCTTCGTCGCGCAGCCGACCCGCGAGAACATCGAAAAGTTCATCCGGATCATGGTTTTCGACCAGAAGATCGTGACCGACGAGCTGATCGACGAGCGGTTCGAGATCGCCCGCACCCCCGAATCGCTGGCCGCGATGCGCGCGATGGGCAAGTCGTTCGCCTCGGCCGATTACGAGAAGGGCATGCTCTGGCGCGACGCCTACAAGCTGCGCCAGCCGGTGCTGCTGATCTGGGGTCGCGAGGACCGGGTCAACCCCCTCGACGGCGCACTGGTAGCGGTCAAGTCGATCCCGCGGGTACAACTGCATGTGTTCGGCGGCTGCGGCCACTGGGCTCAGGCGGAGAAGTTCACCGAGTTCAACCGCCTGACAACCGATTTCCTGCTCGGCGTGAAGGACAAATGATATGAGTATTCGAGCGCTCGGATATATGCGCATCGAGGCCACCGATATGGCGGCCTGGCGCGAGTACGGGCTCAAGGTGCTCGGCATGATGGAGGGCTCCGGCGCGAACCCGGACGCGCTCTATCTGCGCATGGACGATTTCGCGGCACGCCTGGTGATCGTCCCCGGCGACAAGGACCGGCTGCTGGTCTCGGGCTGGGAGGTCACCGACGCGCCCGGGCTGCAAAGCCTGCGGGAGACGCTGGCCAAGGCCGGGGTCGCCTTCACCGAGGGCACCAAGGAGGAGCTCGGCGAACGCCGCGTCGAGGGCATGATCCGGTTCGAGGATCCGGCCGGCAACACGCTGGAGGCCTTCTACGGTGCGCAGTACCTCGGTCGACGGTTCGTCAGCCCCTATGGGCACAAGTTCGTCACCGCCGAGCAGGGCCTCGGGCATGTGGTGCTGACCTGCACGGATGACGCTGCGGCGCAGGCGTTCTACCAGGATGTGCTGGGCTTCCGGCTGCGCGACTCGATGCGGCTGCCCCCGCAGATCGTCGGCCGCCCCGCCGACGGGGATCCGGCCTGGCTGCGGTTCTACGGCTGCAACCCGCGTCATCACGCGCTGGCATTCCTGCCGCTGCCGAATCCGACCGGCATCGTGCACCTGATGATCGAGGTGGAGGGCTCCGACGATGTCGGCCTGTGCCTGGACCGCGCACTGCGCAAGAAGGTCAAGATGTCGGCCACCCTCGGGCGGCATATCAACGACAAGATGCTGTCGTTCTACATGAAGACCCCCGGCGGATTCGACATCGAATTCGGCTGCGAGGGACTGGAAGTCGACGACCACTCCTGGGTCGCGCGGGAATCCACCGCGGTGAGCCTGTGGGGTCACGACTTCACGGTGGGATTCAAGTAGACCGGGACCGGAGGGCGACGAATATGACTACGAGTGAGCAACCCGCGATCGACCCGCGCCAGTACCGGAATGTGCTGTCGCAGTTCTGCACCGGCATCACCGTTATCACGACCATCGGTGCGGATGGGGAGCCGATCGGCTTTGCCTGCCAGTCGTTCGCCGCCCTCTCCCTCGATCCGCCGATGGTGCTGTTCTGCCCCACCAAGGAGTCCCGCTCCTGGGCGGCGATCCAGGCTAACGGCAGCTTCTGCGTGAATATGCTGGCCGAGGAGCAGCAGCCCGTCTGCGCCCGCTTCGGTTCCCGCGAGCCCGATAAGTTCGCCGGAATCGACTGGCACACCACGGATCTGAACCTGCCGGCCCTGGACGGTGCGCTGGCCACGATCGAGTGCACGGTGGAGACCGTGCTCGACGGTGGTGACCACTACATCGTGATCGGCCGGGTGCAGACCCTGTCGGAGTCCGCCGACGAGTCCGGCAGGCCGCTGCTGTTCTACCGCGGCCAGTACACCGCCATCGAGCCGGAGAAGACCACTCCCGCGCCCTGGCGCGCGGATCTCGAGCACTTCCTCACCACCACCACACTCGACACCTGGCTGTAGATCGCGGGACACCAAGGGCGGCATCCGGCTCATCTGCCGGGTGCCGCCCTCGCGTTGTCTACGGCGTCATGTGTGCGGGTCGAAGGCGATCTCGGGAAACGCGGCGCTGGGCCCATCGAGCAGCGGTTCGGGGCGGCCTCGCAGGAAGTGAACGCCTTCCGGGAAACACCGTGGCCGGCACGGAACCGTGCATCATCCGAACAATACGGGTCACGGACGTCCGGCAGCTCGCGAATTTCGCTCGTCGGCGGCCGGACGAGCCTCGCATATCTCTCACCAGGGGTATGCGTCGCGCGCGGGTCGCTTGTCGGCGGGCGACGTTAGCTTCGCGGGGCACGTTCAATCGAGTTGCCCACGGGATCAAGGGGGTTCACGACATGTATGGCAAGAATCCATTCGATACGCTGCCCGCAGGGTTGTTGTCCGGGAGCATCGTCACCTGCCGCCAAGCCGGGCGGCCGATCATGTGGGTGTCGGACGCCCGCGGGCCCGCGGCCCAAAAGATCTGGGAGCGGCTGTACGAGGAGCATCCGCGAACCGGGCTGTATCCGCTGTTACTGGATCACAGTCTGGACGTCGACAGCATGCTCGATACACCCGTATCGGTCGAGGAAATCGATGAGACTCCGGGTGAACAGCTGATCCGGGAGTACTTCGAATACTTCGGAGACGAATGGCCGGGCTTTGTACCGGCCAGGCGGCTGGGTGTACCCCCTGGATACGCGGCCGGGTGCCTGGCCGCCGAGGGCACATCCGATTACCGTCTGGCGCTCGTCCCCTGCGAACGCGGGGCCGACGCCCCGGCGCTGATCGGCTGGACCGGTGCGGTGAATTACACCTACGACGTCGAGAAGATCGCCGCGGTCGGGCGGTCGTGGGAGGACAGGTTCGGCGTCCGTGTGGTGAAGCTCGGACGTTCCACGATGGAGATGTCCGTCGCCGCACCGCCACGCTCGATCACCGAGGCCCGCCGAATCTCGTTGGAACATTCGGGGTTCTGCCCGAGCATCTGGCATGACGGCATAACGCTCGACACCTATGCGGCCAGGTTAGTGCGCCAGCCGGCATGGCGCTTCTGGTGGGATTAGTTCCCTGGAACGCACGAAGGCCCCCAGCATCAGCTGAGGGCCTTCGGCAAATAATGTTCCGGCGGTGTCCTACTCTCCCACACCCTGGCGAGTGCAGTACCATCGGCGCTGGTGGCCTTAGCTTCCGGGTTCGGAATGGGACCGGGCGTTTCCCCACCGCTATA
>Ga0185299_10000973_pt1 | contig 65197 bp, 63 predicted proteins | sample PaiPotPPA55metaG_FD_128002 | JGI IMG/M metagenome (GOLD analysis project Ga0185299, IMG submission 128002) | Iron sulfur acid spring bacterial and archeal communities from Banff, Canada, to study Microbial Dark Matter (Phase II) - Paint Pots PPA... ... | reverse complement strand
CGGTAGGGCCATCGCTCGATACCGCACCGAAAAGCCGCGCACCGCGAGCGAAAAACCCAAGAACCCCATTTTTTATTCATAATCCTCTATCTGCCAACAACTTGCGCCGAATATCGTAACACCCTCCTTCGGGGCGGAATCCGATGAAGCCCTGGGCTGTTTTGTTATGCCACTTCGTGGCACCCACCAGGGATGCGCTGACCATCGCCCATTTGGCTATTTAGTCAGCCGTCTCCTTGAACTCCTGCAACTCCTCTATTTAGTCAGCCTCTCGTGGTGATCTTCCTGACGCCAGATGTCCGGCGAAGTAGTGATGTTCTTTTTGATCACATACCAGACGGCGCAGGCGACGATTAACGACATCAATTTGGCTCGCCAGTTTTCGACGACGAAACGTTTGAGAGAGTTTTTCACGACGGTCGTTCAGAGAGCTCCGTCTGCACTTCTCCATTAGCTTGATCACCTTTGAGAAGTAATTCCGAGAGTCTCTTCTCAAATTGGTCCGGCTTGAATCCGCGCTCAATTTTCCCGCGATGGCAAATGGAAAGGTTTCCCGTTTCTTCAGAAACCACAATCGCGATAGCATCAGATTCCTCGGTGATACCGAGGCCGGCCCGGTGCCTCAATCCTAGCGCCCGGTCTAAATCTTCGCGTTGGCTTACCGGAAAGATACAGGCGGCGGCAATCAAACGGTCATCGCGAATGATGACCCCGCCATCGTGCAGCGGTGTCTTAGGGAAAAAGATCGTCAGTAACACTTCTTGGGAGACTTCGCAGTCCAGGTTCACACCGCTCTCGGCAAAGTTTCGTATTGCCGTGTCGCGCTCGATCGCGATCAATGCTCCGATCTGCTTACTGGCCAGCTCAAATACCGAATCCGCCAAGACATCGATGGTTTCCTTCTTCTGCGTGGTTGAGGAGAAAAGCCGGTTACTGCCGAGTTCGGCTAAGGCTCGCCTCAGCTCAGGTTGAAAGATGACAACCAAAGCGAATGCTACGAATGCGGTGAGACTCCGGAGCAACCAGCTGAGCACCGTCAAATTAAGGATTTGCGAGATGAGCGTGAGAAGAATGAAAAGGACCGCCAGTCCGGTGAATACCTTGGCGCCCCGGGTTCCGCGAAAGTAGAGGTAACCGTAATAAATAGCGATTGCGAGAAGTAAGACTTCAATCGCCGCGTTCCAGTTTTCCCCTACGAATTGAATAACCGAATCTAACATCGTTCGAGGATGGCCTCTGTCATCCGTAGAGCCTCAATGTTGGGCTTCACATCATGGACACGCAACAGGTGAGCACCTTTTTCGCGGAGAAGGCAAGTCAAAGCCACGGTGGGCCAAATCCTTTTGGAGGCAGGCAAAGCCGGATCTCCAGAGAGCTGTGCTAGAGCGGATTTTCTAGATACGCCGACGACCAAGGGTTGAGCTAATGTTCGGAAAGCTTCCAGATTGCGCATCAATTTAATGTTGTCGGCGAGTCGCTTACCGAACCCAAACCCTGGGTCGACAGCGATGGCTTCGCGGTCCACGCCGCGACTAACGAGCCAATCGCACCGATCTCTCAAAAACTCCATCACTTCCGACACGACCTCCCGGTAAGAGGGCGCCACTTGCATCGTTTTAGGCAGGCCTTGCATATGCATGAGAACAACCGCCACTCGGTTTTCCCGAATAACATCGACCATCTTCGGGTCTCCTCGCAAAGCCGTGATGTCGTTGACGATATCCGCTCCCGCTTGAATCGCCTGCTGGGCGGTCTCGGCCTTATAGGTGTCGACGGAAATGATCACGGAAGGAAACTCCGACCGGATCCCCCTAATTACTGGAACGACCCGATGGAGTTCTTCCTCCAGCGAGACCGGATCGGCGCCTGGCCGGGCCGATTCACCGCCGACGTCGATGATCTCGGCTCCTTCCGCGATTAATTCGCGGGCGTGCGATACCGCCGCTTCTAAGCTGAAGAATTGCCCGCCATCTGAAAAAGAGTCCGGGGTAACGTTTAAAATGCCCATGATTTTAGCCGATTGGCTGAGGTCGAGGGTTCGACTGCGGGTTTTCCAGATCATGGGTTTAGTGGTGCGTCAGGGGCGATGGTTTCGATGTCCTATAAATATTTTGCTCCTACGAAGCACGATCTGGTCTTCTGAACCAGAGGCAAAAAACGTCCTGGCGAAAATTCGTCACATTAGTCGCATGGGTGCCATAGGTCTCATTCGTCTCAGATTGAAGGGCTACACCAAGGCGAAATCAAAAACAGAAGAAAGTGAATTAGCGCAGACCGAAAAGACCTCTAACGGCCACAGAATATGGTTTAGGCGCTAACCCCTTCGTTATCTTCTGTAAAAATATCAGGTCTTTTGTGAGCTATTGGCGTGAGTATGCACCGAGAACCGATACGAAGCCGTTCGATGCGACAAAAAAAGGCCGGCGAATCGCCGGCCTTTTCGAATTTCGTTACCTACCGTTTCTTTTAAGAGGCTGCTGCAGGTTCACCTTGTTCCGGGTGAACGGCGCGGAAGACCAACTTATCGATTTCCGCGTGCACCTCGACGGTGTCATTCGGCTTGATGTTGCCACGCAACAATTCCTCAGCCAGCGGATCCTCCAGAAACCGCTCCACAGCCCGACGCATCGGACGCGCGCCATAGACGGGATCGTAGCCTTTCTCAATAAGAAGCTCGACCGCAGTTGGATCCAACTGAATGTGAATCGATTTGTTGCGCACTCGCGTCACGACTTTGGCCACCTCAAGATCGACAATCTTGACCAGATCCTCGCGCTCCAGCGTGTGGAACACGATGATATCATCCAATCGGTTCAAGAACTCCGGCTTAAATACCTTCTTCGATTCTTCGAGGATCACTTCCTTCATCGTGTCGTAGTCGGCCTGCCCAGTCCGAGCACCGAAGCCGAGCGACGTCTGCCGCTTGATCAGCTCTGCTCCCACGTTCGAAGTCATGATGATGATCGTGTTCCGGAAGTCGATCTTACGACCGAGGCTGTCCGTTATTTTGCCCTCTTCCAAGATCTGCAGAAGCAGATGCATCACATCCGGATGTGCTTTCTCGATTTCGTCGAAGAGCACCACCGAGTACGGGCGTCGGCGCACAGCCTCGGAAAGCTGACCACCTTCCTCGTAACCGACATAGCCAGGAGGCGAGCCGATCAAGCGTGAGGCGGTGAACTTCTCCATGTACTCGGACATATCGATCTGAATCAATGCGTCCGCGTCGCCGAACATGAACTCTGCCAGACTGCGAGCTAAGAACGTCTTTCCGACTCCAGTCGGCCCCAGGAAGATAAAGGAACCAATCGGCCGCCGAGGATCCTTCAGGTCCGCGCGCGAGCGTCGCAGCGCTTTGCTGATCGTGGTCACAGCCTCGTTCTGGCCGACCACTTGGAGCCTCAATTCGTCTTCCATGCGGAGAAGCTTCTGCGTCTCATGTTCTTCCATGCGATGCAGCGGGACGCCGGTCCACTTGGACACGATGTGCATGATGTCGTCGCCCGTCACCAGCACCGATTGCTCTTCTCGCTGTTCGCGCCAATCCGCTAAAATCCGTTCCAACTTGTCTTTCGCTTGCTTCTCTGAGTCTCTCAGAGCGGCCGCTTTTTCGAAATCTTGGGCCTTAATCGCCGCTTCCTTGTCGGCGCGGATGGAATCGATCTCTTTCTCAATCTCTTTGACGTCCGGCGGCCGGGTCATGGCGTTGATACGCGCCCGCGCACCAGCTTCGTCCATAACGTCGATCGCTTTGTCCGGTAGGAAGCGACCGGTAAGATATCGGTCGGAGAGCTTCACCGCAGCGTCGAGCGCTTCGTCGGTTAGCTTGGCTTTGTGGTGAGCTTCGTATTTAGGACGAAGTCCCTTCAAAATTTGGATCGCTTCGTCAACCGAGGGGGCTTCCACTTTGACCGTCTGAAAACGTCGTTCCAGAGCGGCATCCTTCTCAATATACTTCCGGTACTCGTTCAGCGTGGTGGCGCCCACACATTGGAGCTCACCTCGGCTCAACGCCGGTTTGATGATGTTGGAAGCATCCATGGCGCCTTCGGCGGAGCCAGCTCCGACGATGGTATGAAGCTCGTCGATAAAGAGGATCACGTTCTTAGAACGCCGGATCTCGTCCATGACGGCTTTGATGCGTTCCTCGAACTGACCGCGGTATTTTGTTCCGGCGACCATCAGAGCCAAATCAAGCGTGATGACGCGCTTATCTCTCAACAGTTCCGGCACATTCCCGGCGGCAATCTCTTGCGCCAGCCCTTCTACAATGGCCGTTTTCCCGACACCTGCTTCACCGAGCAGCACCGGGTTATTCTTGGTGCGCCGGCATAGGATTTGGATGACACGCTCGATTTCGTTCTTTCGACCGATGACCGGGTCGAGTTCACTCTTTTTAGCCAGCTCAGTCAAATCGCGTCCGAACGCCCGGAGAGCTGGCGTCTTAACATCTTTCTTATTCCCTTCCTGCGGGGGCTCAGCCTCGCTTTCCGGTGGTGTAAAATTTGGGTCCAATTCTTTTAGAATTTCGTTCCGAGTTCGTTCAATATCAACCTCAAGACTCTTTAATACCCGGGCGGCAACGCCCTCTCCCTCTCGAAGTAGTCCAAGCAAGATATGTTCCGTCCCGACGTAGGAATGATTGAGCGCTTTGGCTTCTTTCCCAGCAAGGGCGAGCACTTTTTTGACGCGAGGTGTGTAAGGGATATTACCCACCATCTTTGTCTCAGGGTGCGATCCGACGTGCTTCTCGACCTCCATGCGGACGGTCTCCAAGTCCAATCCCATTTTTTGGAGCACATTGACTGCGACGCCTTGGCCGAGTTTGATCAGCCCGAGCAAAAGATGCTCGGTACCGACATAGTTGTGGTTAAACCGATCGGCTTCCTTGCGCGCAAGCGCCAACACTTGTTGCGCACGTGGAGTAAAATTATTCATCATTGCAATTCTGCGTGCCAGAGCAGGCCAATTTTTAGCCTATTGCCCTGACGTTTTAGTATTAGGCGGTCTAGGGAAGTTTTTCAACCTTGCGCGGACAATATCGGCTCTCAGGTGGTCCCGTTCCTCGGCGGCCAGCTTCTGCTGAGAAACGTTCTGTAAATGGGCCGGCTGAGTCTCCATCAACAACTCGTTGATGATGCCTCGGCCGTCCTCAGGAAAGAAACCCAAATCGATCCCTAATCTTAAGACCGAGATAAGATTCAGCGCTTCCTTCGATGAGATCGAATAAGCATGAGTCAATATCCCGTATGCGCGGCCGATCTGATCCATTAAAGTCGTGCGCTTCGTTGCCATCAGGTTCTCCCGCGCTTGCGTCTCCCGCTGGATCAACGTTTCGATGACTTTATGGAGCCTTCCAATGATCTGATCTTCCTTCTCTCCCAGGGTGGTCTGATTGGACACCTGGAAAAGATTTCCCATGGCCTCAGTGCCTTCACCGTAGAGGCCGCGAACAGCCAGCCCGATCTTATTCACCGAATTGACCACCTGGTTGATCTGTTCGCCCAGGACTAATCCGGGAAGATGAACCATGGCCGATGCCCGCATTCCCGTGCCGACATTGGTCGGACAGGCGGTCAAATACCCTAGCTCTTCATCAAACGCGAAATCGAGTTGCGCTTCCAACGCCGTGTCGATTTCGTCAATCAGTTGAAACGTTTTCTCCAGCTCCAATCCACAGGTGATGGCCTGCATACGGAGATGGTCTTCCTCATTGATCATGATCGAGATGGTCTGCTGTGGATTAATGACCACAGCACTCCCCATGCCTTTTGCCGCATGTTCTCGGCTGATCAGATGTCGTTCAACTAAAACTTGCTTCTCTGTCGCCGATAGCTCGTTCAATTGTTCGGAAAATCCGTCCCTGATCGCCGGCAGCGTGTCGACTTCCGGTTTTATCTCTTCCAGAATTCGGACCCGCTCCGATTTCTTGGCCCATCCTGGGAAAGGAAGTTTCGCCAGATTCCGAGCTAATCTGACCCGGCTGCTAATGACGATGGGGTGCCAGGTTCCTCCTGACATCCAGTCGCCGGGTCTGGTGAGGATCGCATCAATTTTCATATCGATTGCGGTTGGCCTCCTTCCAGCTGCCGAATCTCGTCCCGCAAATTCGCAGCCTTTTCATAATCTTCCTTGGAAACAGCATCTTCCAAATGTTTTCGCAGCTCATTGAGACGGTCGGTTCGCGCGAGATCGCGGAACAGTCGCGCCGGGATTTTCCCCATGTGCTGGGTCCCTTTGTGCATCGCCTTGATCAACGATCCGAGAGCCTCAGAAAAAGTACGATAGCAGGCGCTACAACCGAGGCGCCCCGTCTTCTTAAAATCAGCCTGGGTGAAACCGCACACCGGGCAATGTTCAGTCTGGGCGGCCTGCTCCACTTGCTGGTTTTCACCCAGCCCCAGCAGAAGATCCGCCAGCGCGAACCCGGTAGGGTCGGCGACACCTTTCTCTTTTGAGCACGCCTCGCACAGGTTGATCTTCTTCATATTCCCATCCACGATCTGGGTCAGATAAACTGTCGCTGTGTGGGTTTTGCAGACGTCGCAGATCATTCCTTTAATTTCCCGTGATATCGCTCGTTTCCCAGCAATTTCTGTACGCAAACACTACTGATAAATCGGGGTGCCGGTCGACCGTGTCAACCGGCGGAACTCTTCCACCAGTTTTAAGGTGATCGGTCCCGGCTGGCCATTGCCGATCGGTCGGCGATCCAGTTGAACAGCCGCAATTACTTCCGCAGCGGTGCCGGTAAGGAAACATTCGTCTGCCACTAATATATCGTAGCGTGTCAAATCTTCTTCTTTAATTGGGATACCATTCTTCTCGGCCAGCTCAAACACGACCGATCGAGTGACACCAGCCAGGATCCCGGCGTTGATGGGAGGCGTGGATATTCTCCCATTTTTGATGACAAATAGATTGTCTCCAGTGCACTCAGCGACGTATCCCTGCTCATTGAGCATGACTCCTTCGGCAGCATCTGCCTGTTGGGCTTCGATCTTGGCGAGAATATTGTTCAGATAGTTCAGAGACTTGATCCTTGGGCTCAAAGCGGCTGGCGGAATCCGGCGAACCGAGCAGGTCGCCATGGTTAACCCTTTCTCGTACAACGACTCCGGATAAAGAGCGATCGTAGCGGCAATGATAATAACACTGGGCCGGCGGCAGCTGTCAGGGCTCAGACCGAGCGAGCCGACTCCCCGGGTTACCAGCAAGCGAATGTAACCATCGTGCAGATCATTGTGCCGGATCGTTTCCAGGGTCGCTTCGATCATGGCCGCCCGAGATAGAGGGATGTCCAGAGAGATCGCTTTAGCCGAATCCCAAAGCCGATCCATATGTTCGTCCAAGCGAAATACTCTATCTTGGTAGAACCGAATCCCTTCAAACACGCCATCTCCATAAAGGAGGCCGTGATCGAAAACAGAGATCTTGGCCTCAGATTGCTCGTAGAGTGTGCCGTCGATAAAGATTTTCAGGTTCATATGGGGTTTGGGGGAGTGAGAGGTGAGAGGTGAAAGGTGAGAAGTGAGAGGTGACTAGTGAACGGTGACGGCTTCGTTCTCGTCCTCGTCCTTGTCCTCGACTCCGTGCGAGCTGAGGGTTGGAGTACTGGAGTTTTGGAGTATTGCGGAAGTGCTTTCAGACCGTTGGAGAATCTAGGTGACATGGTTTGATTTAATCAACGAGATGACCATCGCGGATGTGGACGACACGATCGCCGCGAGCAGCGAGTTGTTGGTCATGCGTTACGACCACCAAAGTTTTCTGCTCTTGGCGGACTAGCTCAGCCAAAAGCTCCATAATGGCTGTTCCGTTAGCAGTATCGAGATTGCCGGTGGGTTCATCCGCGAACACGATGGCCGGATTATTAACCAAGGCTCGGGCAATAGCGACTCGTTGCTGTTCGCCGCCGGACAGTTCGCTGGGAAGATGGTGCATGCGATCGGCTAACCCGACTTTTTCCAATAAACCCTGCGCGGCCGCAGGACTAGGCCGATTGCGGATCAATGACGGCAATAGGGTATTCTCCAAAGCAGTTAGCTCCGGCAAAAGAAAATAGCCCTGAAAGACAAAGCCCATTCGCTGATTGCGAATCTTCGCGTCTTGAGCCGCTCCGCCGGTATAAAGTCGATGATCTTCAAACAAGACCTCTCCTGATTCTGGTCGTTCTAATCCCGCCAAAGTGTAAAGTAGAGTGGTTTTGCCCGCTCCGGACGCGCCGCACAAAAACACCGATTCGCCTTTGTTGATCTCCAGGTTGATCCCCCGCAATACCTCAACCTTTCGGCTGCCGATCTTGAAGGATCGACAGATGTTACGGGCTGAAAGCTGAGCAGGTGTATTCACGCGTTAGTATTCACGCTTTATTAGAGAGTTGCCGGATACCTTCAAATACCACAATCGCGACGGCGGTGGCGAGATTCAAACTCCGAGCTTCGGGGCGCATGGGGATACGAAAGGCTGCATCAGCGTGCCGGGCCAATAAGCTTTCCGGCAAGCCTTTGGTCTCCCGGCCAAAGATCAGGTAGTCCTCGGATAAGAATTGGATTTGCCAGTATGGGGTCCTCGCCTTGGTAGAGAAAAAGAATCGCCTGGAGGAGGGTTCGGTGTTTAGCTCGAACTCTTCGAAATTTTCCCAGAGTTTAACGTCGACGTCTTTCCAATAATCCATTCCGGCGCGACGCAGTTGCCGGTCGTCGATGGAAAACCCGAGGGGCTTCACCAGATGAAGGGTGCTGCCGGTGGCCAAGGCCAGACGCCCCACGTTCCCGGTGTTTGGCGGAATCTCAGGTTCGACTAACACTACGTTAAACATTGGTTTGGCGGCAGCGAGGTCTATTCCACAAACAAAAAAAGCGCCTCAAGGATCGAGGCGCTTTTTCCGTCGGGAGGGAAATCTTTGCCGTCGTTAATTCGAGCTTACTTGCGCCAGGGCAGGTTCGACATTTACGCGACGACCGTTCCGATCGAAGCGTACAATACCGTCTACTAAGGCGAAGATTGTGTAATCCCGACCAAGCCCCACATTTCTTCCCGGCAAAAATTTTGTACCGCGCTGGCGAATGATGATATTCCCGGCAACGACAGTTTGGCTACCGAACTTCTTGACGCCCAAGCGCTTACTGACGCTATCGCGTCCGTTCTTAACGCTGCCTTGACCTTTCTTATGTGCCATACGCTAAAAAATCTAAGAGACCGCTAATAGTGGATCGGACCGATTAAAGGTCAATCGACCCAATCTTAACCCGGGTAAGCTGGCGCCGGTGTCCCACCGTCCGATGATAACCTTTGCGGCGCCGAAACTTAAACGCGATCACCTTCTTGTCTTTAAATTGCGCCACCACTTCACCCGAAACTTTCGCCCCGTCGATCAAAGGAGCGCCTACTGTCACTCTATCACCATCACAGTGAAGTACAACTTCGGCAAAAGTGATCTTGTCGCCGGCCTGGCCGGAAAGCTTTTCAACGGCCACCGTATCTCCGGGTGCGACCCGATACTGTTTACTCCCCGAACGGATAATTGCGTATGCCATGGCGACGATCTGGTAAAGACCCGGAAAGTGGCACGGTGGAGGGGGGGACGCAAATGAAAAACGAGCAAAAAACGAGCGGGATCGCCGGGAACGAGCGAGAACGTTGTCGTCGTTCACGCTCGCTCGCGCTCGTTCCCGGCGCTCTCGGCGTTAATAATCCCTCTCCAACAAGTAATCGGCCATCCCGTGGAGAATCTCTGCCCGTTTGCCGAAGGGGCGCAAAGCGTCGCGCGCTTCCTTGGTCAATTGCTGAGCAATCCGCCGGGAGCGCGGCAAGCCCACAACGGCCGGAAATGTGGCTTTTTCGGCAGCGACATCTTTTCCGGCGCTTTTACCTAACTTTTCCGTGGTTTGGGTGACATCCAGGATGTCGTCGATCACTTGAAAAGCGAGGCCGAGTGACCGGCCGAAATCGGAAAGATTGCGGAGCTGAGCGGGGGTGGCGTTAGCGCTCATCGCGCCCAGGCGGATAGAGGATCGGAGGAGGGCCGCAGTCTTTGACTCATGAATAAAGTTCAGGAGCGGTAAAGAGATTTTCTTCCCTTCGCTTTCCAGATCGACGACTTGACCGGCGATCAGGTGCCGGCTACCGGCGGCGACCGCTAATTCTTGGACGATCTCACGGAGAGGATATCGCGGCCACCCGGGGACTAACGTAAGCAATTCAAAGGCGAAAGTCAGCAGAGCATCGCCTGCCAGGACGGCAATTCCTTCTCCGAAGACTTTATGCGAAGTGGGAACACCACGCCGATAATCGTCATCGTCCATGCAGGGCAAATCATCGTGGATGAGCGAGTAAGTGTGTACGCACTCGACTGCGCAAGCCAGCGGAAGAGCTTTTTCGACCGATCCGCCGCAACATTCAGCCGCCGCCAAGCAAAGGATAGGGCGCAACCGTTTCCCGCCCGCGAACACGCTGTAGCGCATCGCCTTGTGAATCGTTTTTGGTTTTAAGGTCGGCTTCGGCAACAGTCGATCGAGAGCCTCATCGACCAGCTTCTGGCGAGCAGCGAGGTATTCTTTCATTTTATCAGCGGAGATAACGCTGGGCGATAGGCATACGCCACCCAATTCCGAATGCCAAGCTTGTGACTTTTAATCCCGGCGCAGCTTGCCAGCGCTTGTATTCGTTCGAGTCGACATGACGTTGAATCCAACGAACGATGTCGGCTGGATAACCTTTCTCGATGATGTCCTCCGGACTAAGCTGTTCTTCGACATAATGCTGCAGAACCGCATCGAGAATGTCATAGGATGGGAGGGTGTCTTGATCTGTCTGGTTAAGTTTGAGCTCAGCGCTCGGAGGCTTAGTGATCGAGTTTGCGGGGATGATCTCCTGCTCCCGATTGATCCAATGGGCCAGCCGATAAATCATCGTTTTCGGCACATCACTGATCACCGCCAAGCCGCCGCACATGTCTCCGTAGATGGTGCAGTACCCAACCGAAAGCTCGCTCTTGTTCCCGGTGGTTAGCAACAAATGACCGAACTTATTCGAAAGCGCCATCAGGGTCAGGCCACGGAGACGGGACTGCATGTTTTCTTCCGTGGTATCCTCTCGTTTACCCGCAAAGACTTCCTTAAATTGGCCTTTCAAAACCTCGAAAGGTTCTTTGATGGGCAAGACATACCGCGGAATCCCGAGGTTACGGGCAAGTACTTCCGCATCATCCAGACTGCCTTGGGATGAATATTGGCTCGGCATGGAAACGGTGGTGACATTTTCGCGGCCGAGAGCGTCCGCCGCGATCACCGCAGTGACCGCAGAATCAATACCGCCGCTCAGCCCAAGAACCGCAGTTTTAAAGCCGCATTTCAGAAAATAATCCCGAACGCCTAAGACTAAAGCCCGGTAAATCTCTTCCTCAGGGGATTGTTCGGCAAAACGCGTTGCGGGATGGTCCGCATTTAGCACCGAGACCTCTTCTGCAAATGCAGCCTGGCTCGCGATGAATCGGCCGGCCCTATCAATGACGAACGAATTGCCGTCGAAGATCAGTTCATCATTCCCACCAATAGCGTTGCAATAGTAGAACGGAACCTGAAATTCAGTCGCCAGCTCGCTGACCATCGCGATGCGCAACGCAGCCTTTCCGACGTGGAACGGTGAAGAACTCAGATTGACGATCACGTTCGCCCCTTGCTTGACCAAATTTGCGACCGGATCCTGATGATAAAGGTCCCTTTTTAGAAATTTTTCCGTCCAGATATCCTCGCAAATGGTGATCCCCACCCGACGACCGGCAAGTTCGACGGGCTCCTGATGGGTGGCAGGTTCGAAATAGCGGGCTTCATCGAAGACGTCATAAGTGGGGAGTCGCGTCTTAAACGCCTTCCGGATTGGTTGGCCTTGTTGCAGGACGGCGCAGGCGTTCACAAATGGTTTGCCGGTCTGCCTGGGATTGAAATCGACATAGCCAACCAACAAGGGCACCGGCCCAACGCGACGATGGAGCTGAGAGATGCCTTCCCAAGTTTCGGGGACAAAGCGAGATTTGAAAACCAGGTCCTGAGGTGGATATCCCGTCAAAGCCAGCTCCGGCGTAAGCACTAGTTCCGCGCCCGCCGCCACGCATTTGGTGTAAGCCTCCAGTATCTTATCGAAGTTCTGTTTTAAGGCTCCGACGGTCGTATTGATCTGAGCAAAACCGACCTGCATATCGAAAGATATTATGACCGTTGGTTCAATGCTTGAAGAATTTCTGGATCTCGTACGTCTGCCCAAGAGCCTTTTATCTCGACCGCTTTTATCTTGAGGCCGGCCTTAGCCATGGCGCGAATAGCATCGGTTAATTCGTACTCACCTCGAGGCGATTTCTCTAGCTTATCAAGGAACGGGAAGATCGAGGGCCGAAACGTGTAGAGGCCAGCATTGTACCAATGGGTCTCTGCGCCGGCGGCATCTTGTTTTTCACGCAAATCGGTCAGGTAAGAGCTTTCGTCCAAATAAACCGCACCGCCCTTGGAGACATCCTGGAGATACTTAACGGCGATTAACATTTCCGCGTCCCCCAAATCGCGTAGTTTTTGGTAAGCAGTCGGATCAACTAGAATGTCGCCGTAAAGGAGGAGAAACGGTTGATCGTCAGAGTAGGGCCTTGCTAACGCGACCACCCGGCCGGTACCGTCTTGAGTCACCTGCTCGACGTACTGGATTTTTAAACCGACTCGCTGTCCGTTGCCGAAATAGTCCTGAATAGCCTCCTTTCTATACCCCACGACGATCAGGGCGTGTTCGACACCAGCCGAGACTAATCCTTCAAGGATGTGTTGCAGGATCGGCTTTCCCTGGACTTCCACCATCGGTTTGGGAACTTCGTTGGTGAGTTCGCGCATCCGGGTCCCGCGTCCCGCGGCGAGAATGACGGCTTTAGTGATCATGGGCGGGGAGTGGTGGAGTAATGGAGTAGCGGAGTGATGGAGTAATGGGTTTATGGATGATGAGCGCCCCGCGACGCAAAAGATCATACCCAGTGCTTTAACCCTGGGTTAGGCGATTTTTGGCGATTTGCCCCGAAAGCACCTCCAACCCCGTGTCTGCGGGGCGCAATTCGGACAGAGGGCAGTTCTCCAATACTCCGGTACTCCAACACTCCGCTCATCCTCACACCCCGAGCTTCTTTGCGTAGGTCTCGATCCGGTTCATTGCCTCTTGCAGCTTGACCAAGCTGGTGGCGAAACAGCAGCGAGCGAATCCTTCTCCGGATTCGCCAAAGGCGCTGCCGGGGACGACGGCAACCTGCATCTCTTTTAATAGACCGAGACAGAACTCAATGCTGGTTAGCTTGGTCGGACGGATATCCGGGAACACATAGAAAGTCCCTTTAGGCGAATGGCACGGGAGGCCGATTTCATTTAAACGGCTGACCACAAAATTGCGCCGGCGCTGGTAATCATTCCGCATGTCCTCAACTTCCTTGGCGCAGTTATCTAAAGCCTCAATGGCTGCCTCCTGTGACATGATCGAGGCGCACATGATCGCGTATTGATGGATCTTCATCATCGCCTCAATGATCGGAGCGGGCGCGCAAGCGTACCCAAGACGAAACCCGGTCATAGCGAATGATTTCGAACATCCGCTCAAAAGAACGGTTCGTTCCCGCATTCCGGGTAACCTCGCGATGGAAACATGTTCGGTGCCGTCGTACGTGAGCTCGCAATAGATCTCATCAGACAACACGATCAGGTCATGTTGTCGGCAGACATCTGCGATCGGGCGAAGTTCTTCGAGCGACAAAACTCCGCCGGTCGGATTAGTGGGAAAACTTAGAACCAGGGCTTTGGTGCGAGGAGTGATCTTGGCTTCCAGGTCAGCGGCTGCCAGGCTAAAATTGTTCTCGGCTCGAGTCGCCACCGAAACGGGTTTGCCGCCGGCCAAGATGATGCTTGGACTGTAGGAAACATAGCTGGGCTCGTGGAAAATGATCTCATCGCCCGGATTTACGATCGCCCGAAGCGCTAAATCGAGGGCCTCGGAGACTCCTACCGTAACCAGTACTTCCTGCTTCGGGTCGTAATTAATTTGATACCGCCGGGAGAGATAAGAAGTGATCGATTCGCGCAAACGCGGCAACCCCAGGTTCGACGTATAACCGGTTTTGCCTTTCTCCAACGCGAAAATGGCCGCCTCGCGAATTCTCCATGGAGTGACATAGTCGGGCTCACCGATGCCCAGCGAGATGACGTCCGTCATCGACTGGACTACCTCGAAAAAATCTCGAATGCCGGACTTGGGGATCGCGGCAACATGCTGCGCGATGTACCTGGAGAAGTCGTCAGTGGGATTCATGGCGCAACCGGCAACCTCTCAACCGGTGGAGGCTCGCTGAGCAGCATGCCATTTTGTTTATACGTCTTTAACCGAAAACGAGTTGCGGTGGCAATCACCCCTTCCACCGTGCTCAGTTTCTCGGAGACAAAGTGGGCGATCGCTCTCAGATTTTGTCCTTCCACTATTACCGCTAGATCATAGCCTCCGCTCATTAACCAACAGCTTTTGACCTCGTGAAACCGGGCAATGCGTTGAGCCAACCGATCGAATCCTCCGCCTCGCTCTGGGGTAATGCGCACTTCTATGTAGGCGGTAACTGAGTCAGCATCGAGTTTCTCTGGGTCGACAACGGCTTGATAAGCCAGGATCACACCGTTTTTCTCGTAATCGGCGATCTTCTGCTGGATTTCAGGAATCGGCAGTCCGAGGAGTTTACTCAGGTCGGCTAGAGATAGCTTTGAATTCTGCTGCAGCAGTTCGAGCAAATGGTCCATTTATGGGGTGGCGCGTCGTTGGGCCGTTAAGGCGCCGCTGGGAGGTGGTTTAAAGTAATCAGTAGTCAGTGGATCAGTAATCAGTTTTCCCCGACCGGCCTCGAAAAAAAACATTTTTAGACTGTGGGCTCAGTGTTCTTTTACGTAAATTACTGATAACTGACTCACTGATTACTACCTCTATTGGTCTCCAAAGCTGATATCCACTGCCCGGGCCATCTCCACCAACTGATTGGTTGGATCCACCAAACGCAACTGATGAACTGCGTCCGCGATAGGCACATCGGCAATCTCGTAGTGCTGATAACTCACCATCCGGCCGAACTTTGCTTCCTGGATCAGACCTACGGCTTTTACCCCGAATCGGGTCGCCAGAATCCGATCTAGCGGGCCTGGGGGACCACCCCGTTGCAAATGGCCTAGAATGCAATACCGCGTTTCTTTACCGGTCCGTTCTGCTACTTCTCGGGCGACGATCTCGCCAACGCCGCCAAACCGATGTTCTCCGCCTTGGGTAGCCTGATAATGCTGGATGCCGTCTTTGGGGCGAGCTCCTTCGGCAGCGACGATCATCGTGCTTTGATACCCTTCTGCGTCGCGCCGGCGGACGACCTCAGCAATTCTCTCCCAATCAAACGGGATCTCCGGTAATAGGACGATATCGGCACCTCCGCTGATCCCGCCGTGAAGCGCGATCCAACCGGCATGCCTTCCCATTACTTCCAGCACCATGGCTCGTTTGTGGCTGGCAGCGGTCGAATGCAAACGGTCCAGCGCGTCGGTCACACAACTGACCGCGGAGTAAAAGCCGAACGTCATGGCGGTTGCTTCCAGATCATTGTCGATCGTTTTAGGCACGCCGATGACTGGAAATCCTTGTTCGTAAAGCTGTAGCGCGGTGGTGAGAGAGCCGTCTCCGCCCACCACGATGAGCCCGTTGACACCGAGTTCCGCCAGGGTCCCCCGGGCGGTTTCGATGACCTCTTTCGGGACCATCGTTTTCTCGCCGCCGCCTACTTTCGCTACGAAATGGCCCTTGTTGGTGGTCCCAAGGATGGTGCCGCCGAGCTGCATGATTCCAGCGGTAGAAGCTCGGTCCAGAATCGTGTACTGGCTAGGAGGCAGTAATCCTTCGAATCCGTCCCGAAAACCGACAACCTGCCAATTCAGTTTTTCTGCCGCTTTGGTTACTCCACGTAGTACGGCATTTAGGCCGGGACAGTCTCCTCCGCTTGTCAAAATGCCAATTCTCCTGTGGTACATAACCATTAATGCTTTGAAGTCTGCATCGGCCTGCCGGCGGCGGACCATTGCTCGTATAAACCCCAGGCTCTCCCCAAAAGTTGTTCTGCTGCGGCGAAACGATCGGCTGCCCCTAAGATGACGATATCAATCCTTCGAGGGGTAACATAGGTGGTCTCCCCTTCTTTGCGAATCTCCGGATCCTTCTGGGAAGACAGAGCGATACACTGGCCGGCTCTTGTGGTAGTGCCCGTCTTGACTCCGTCTACACCATTGGTGCCTAGCAACTCGTTAGTGTTTCGCAACAAATATTGTTGGGGTTGCCCCCCGCGAAGGAAGGCAACCTTCCGTTCCTTCTGAGAAGCATAAAACCTGAACCCAGCGTCATTCATGGCGTACGCGACGAGCTTAGTCACATCGGCTGCGGTAGAGTAAGGTTGCGGTCCTTTTTCGGGCTCGAGACCGTCCGGGTTCACAAAAAGAGTCTTTTCCATGCCAAGTTGACGAGCCAAGGCATTCATCTGGGTGACGAAAGCATCGGTGGCCCCTAGCTCACCGAGAGAGCCCGCGGCACGCGAGCGCAAGGAGGCGCCTACGGTGTAAGCTAGCGCCTGGGCGGCGGTTCCATCGGACTCCATCATGGCCGAATAAATGAGGTCTCGGTAGCTCATCTGGTCGTCCGGCTGTAGACCGATCGGATTGGTGCCGTACGCGCGGATGGCCTGTGTCGGAATTGAAATCAATTGGCTGAGATCGGTACCGGTGCTGGCAGCCCAATCTAACACCACTTTAGCGGTGGCGATCTTAGTCAGGCTCGCAATGGGACGTTTTTGGTCCGCTTTGTACGATTCCAGAACGTATCCGCTGGTATGATCGGCGAGGACATAAGCGGCCGCATACTGAGCCTTGACCCCGAGGGGTAATAGGGCTGCAACTAAAAGAAAGGAGATGCGAACAAGTGCTACCATGGTGGAAGTCGCGCTCAGTTTATTGCGGTTCTCTCTTTAGGCAATAGCTAGCATCGCTTAAAAATCGCTTAAAAATGAGTAAGCTTGGCCACGGCCAAAGAGTTCGCGGATGATCTGGTCTACACCGGCGCTGCTAGTTTGGGGGCGTTGCTCGGATTCCATGGGTTAGTCTTGAAGTGGGCGAATTCCAAAGCCGCGATCTCTGTATCGCAGAGACCGACAATTTCATCGACCCTTAGGCCGAGGTATTCAGGCGTGTAATCTTTTAGGTTTTTTCTGGCCAGCTTAAAGAGTCTCCACGCCGGGTTTAACCGGCGGCCGTCCGTCGGATGGAAAGGCCGGAGAAACTGTTTCTGCAAATGTACAAAGGCTCCCGCTAATTGGATGAGCCCTTTGTAAAAGGCGGCTTCTGGTCCGTCAGTTTGCAACCAAATATGTTCTAGCAGGTCGTGAGCCTGATAGTAGTCTTGGCGGTTAAATAGCAAGAAATAGCCCCGGAAATAGATCTCATCCCCGTCCCCGGCGGCTAGCTCGCGGGCCAAGGCTTCAATTCTATTCCCTTTCTTCATGGCAACCTCCGATACCAGCCGGTCAGAACTACGTACTCGGTTCCTCACGCGCAACGCTTTACGTATCGATGCACGCCGAAGACCAAGCGGGTTCTGCTGACTAGGTATCCTCTTAAATAGACGCTTCGCCGCCTATTTAAAGGAAGTTTGAGTAGAAATCTCACTAGAACCGATTTTTTCTTGTATCGCGCCTACACACACTGAGAATGCGTCACATGCCTCTGGCCTGCAAAATGCAAAAATCAGGTTGTGAAAACAGAGGCCCGGGAGCTGCCGGGTGAGCGATGCTGGCTAACGCTTCTATGCCATTCGAACTAACCCTGGTCGCGCTGGTTGGTCTTCTAATTTTGGCGATCACGTCCGCTTTCCTGTCGGGGATCGAGACCGCCCTTTTTTCGATCAAAGAATGGCGTTTGCACCGGTGGCGGAAGCAGGACCCGAAAGGAGTTGAGCAGTACGAACGCCTTATGACGAAGCCGCGGGAGGTGCTCAGTGTGATCCTGCTGGTAGATACCTTTGTAAATATTTTGCTGATCGTTTTGACGGTGGCCATCGCGAGATCGATTCCGATTCCGGTCCCTTATTGGGTCAAGACGCTGTTCCTATTCGCCCTGATTGTGATCGTCTGCGACTTGGTGCCGAAAATGTTAGCGTTGCGCGACCCGTTCCGGTTCGCTCGGCAGGCGATCATGCTATTGCGAGCCGTGCTACCCATCTTCGGGCCGGTCTCGCGAATTTCGCTAAGGGCCTCCGAAATTATCGCCAACTTTTTTCTGTCTACCAAACCGGAGAGAGTGGAGCAATTCGACGATGAGGAGCTAATCGCGCTGGTAGAATTGAGCGCCGAACAAGGCCAGCTCAGGGCCGAAGAACAAGAGATGATCGAAGCGATCATCAAATTGGGAAACAAGTCAGCCAAAGATTGCCTGACGCCTCGCGTCGATGCTTTTTTCATCAGCGACTCGTTAACGAACGAAGACGTTGTCCACCAACTCCAAACCAAGCGCCGAGCTCGCGTCCCGGTTTTCGGGGAGAGTCCAGACGAAATTCTTGGCATTTTGGATGTGAAAGCATTCTTGGCAAATCCTTCCGAGCACTACACAGAAAAACTCGGTGTTCCCTCATTTGTTCCGGAAACCATGAGGGCTTTGGATCTTTTGCGCGCATTTCTGAAGCATCCCCAACGGCTGGCGATTGTGATCGACGAATTTGGCGGTACCGAGGGAGTCGTCACCTTGGGAGATATTTTGGATGAGATTCTGGCCGAAGTGGCGCCGCGAGGAGACGAAGCGCTGTATCTTGAAGAGCTCGGCAACGATACCTGGTTGGCCAGCGGCAGTGTTCGCTTGGAAGATCTTGAGGAAGCCCTTCATGTCGATTTCGCTACCGATGACTTCGACACGCTCAATGGGCTGATTTTTAATCGACTCGGCTATGTACCGCGCTCGGGTGAGACTGTGCGGGTGCCGCCTTTGGAGCTGGAAGTACGCGAGAGCACCCGGAGACGCGTTGTCGAGGTGAAATTGCGCCGCATGGAGAAGGAGGCGGTGGGAACGGCATGACCTGGATCTTATTTTTCCTTTGTCTGGCGATTTCTTTTATCTTTTCCGGTGGCGAAGCCGGCATCTTATCGCTTAACCGATTGCGATTGAGACAGTTGTCTCGGAGCGGCGACTCCGCTGCCATCCGGCTCTGGCGCCTGGTGGAGGAACCTTCCCGGCTATTCATTACCGTTCTCTGCGTTACCGGCCTGGCGAATATCATTGCCATGCTCATCCTAACCTCCTGGTTTGTGCATGCTTTCAAGGCGTGGGGGTATCTCTGCAGCATTCTGATAGCTTTCCCGGTCTTCCTGATCCTGACTGAAATGTTGCCGAAATCATTCTTTCGGCGATTCCCGTACCAAGCTCTCGCCTCGATCGCCGTGTTGCTTGAGATAGCGTCTCTCTTGCTGACACCGCTGATGTCTGTGGGCGCATGGGGCGCTGTCCATATTTTCCGCCTGAAGCGGCCTCAGGAAGTTTTTGTGGCCCGCGAAGACCTGAAATCAGTGACTCGCCAGATCGAAAAGATGGGGATGCTAAGTAGTATTGAGCGCCAGATGATCCACAATGTGGTGGATTTTCGCGCCGTGACGGTCAAAAGCGTGATGGTCAAACGCGATAGGGTGGTGACGTTAAAAATCGGTACGCCGGTGGAAGCGGTGGTCAACATCTTCTTGCAGACCCGTTTTGATTCCCTGCCGGTAGTGAACGACCAGAGAGAGATTATTGGTTTGATCAACGTCTTTGACGTTATCTTGGACAAGAAGCCTGGGGAGAACGTCGATGCGTATCTTCGCCGGATGTTAGTCGCGCGCGAAGATGAGCCGGCGTCGCTGGCTTTACACCGCCTGAGAGCAGCATTTCCCCAGACTCTTGCATTGGTAGTCGACGCAGAAGACCACACCGTTGGCGTCGTGGGTATTGAGGACTTACTGGGGCCGTTGGTGAAGACGGTGGGCTAGGACGTTTGGCGTTTGGCGTTCGGCGTTCGGCGTTCGGCGGCGAGCGAACGCAAGTCCATCTTGAGATCGCCGTTCGCCACTGATACATCGATCGAGACTCCTTCGAGGCTCGCGACGATGAATGCGACAAAATCATCTCGCGGATTGTGAAAATGATCGATCGGGCTGACCGGTGGATAGTCAAGTCAAGCCAACCCCCGCTAAACGTCGCCCAATCCGCTGATACGCCCACTCGCCGAACGCCGAACGCCAAACGGTGTCTCCTTGAACTCCTCGAACTCCTTTATATCCTGCCCCGTTATGTCAGCAACTCCGCAGGCGCCACCGTACTCTAGAAAGAATCCCTTTCCCGCCAAGCTTCTTGTTAGCGACACCTTGACGCTTCCGGGTTCCGAGAAGGAGACGCGACACTACGAGTTCTCGTTGGCTGGGTCCGGACTCCAGTACGAACCGGGCGATTCCATGGGGCTCTTTGTAAAAAATAATCCAAAGCTAGTGGAGGAGCTTTTGGAAGCGCTGCATTTCAGCGGGGAAGAGACCGTGACCACCAAAGAAGGGGACACTTTTACACTGCGCGAAGGGTTGCTTCAGCACTTCCAGATTACCCAGCCCTCGAAGCAATTCCTGGAGGCGATCGCCGAGAAATCGGCAACCAAGGCTGAGCTCAAAGAATTGCTGGATCCGGAACGGAAGCGGGATCTGGAGAATTATCTATGGGGCCTGGAGATTATCGATTTTCTTCTGGATAACCCATCGGTTCGATTCACGGTCGAGGAGCTCGTACGCACGTTGCGAAAGCTACAACCGCGTCTTTATTCGATCGCATCCAGCCTCAAAGCGCATCCTGAAGAGGTGCATTTTCTGGTGGCATCGGTGCGGTACGAAAGCCATGGAAGAGGGCGAGAAGGCGTGGCGACAACCTACCTGGCTGACCGCGTGAGTCTCGGGGTGGAAGTTCCGATGTTTGTGCATGTCGCCAAAGGATTTCGCCTGCCAGAGGATATTTCGACGCCGGTTATCATGGTGGGACCGGGGACAGGCTTGGCTCCTTTCCGGGCGTACCTGGAAGAGCGCAGCGCCGCCGGGGCTCCTGGGAAAAACTGGCTCTTCTTTGGAGAACAGCGGCACAAGTGCGATTTCTTTTACAAAGAGCAGCTTGAAGAGTTGCAAAAACGGGGGGTTTTATCCCGGTTCGACACCGCTTTTTCGCGCGACCAGGCCAGTAAGGTTTACGTCCAACATCGAATGCTCGAGCAGAGCAAAGATATCTACGATTGGCTTGAGTCCGGCGCTCATTTCTATGTGTGCGGTGACGCGGCGCGAATGGCAAAAGACGTGGATGTCGCTCTGCATCAGATTGTGGAGAAACATGGCGGTAAAACGCCGGAACAAGCCGCTGAGTACGTTGAGACGTTGCGAAAAGAGAAGCGCTACAAGAGGGATGTGTACTAGGCATAGGGCTAGTAAGGAGCTAGGAGGGCACTGGGCGGATGCCGCGCAACGGGTGGCTCCGGGAGAGCGAGCGAAAGCGGCCAGTGCCATGAAATGGCACAACAGAATAGCCCAGGGCTTCAGCCCTGGGTTTGATGTTTTTAGGGCGATGTGCCCTGAAAGGGCAACAGGCCGGGCTCAACGCGGCGGATTTGGAGGTGAAGGCCGCACGTAGAAACGAACCGCACTTTGGCGCCACTTTCAGGGCGCGATCTTGGGATGCTTACCCAGGGCTACCCAGGGCTAAAGCCCCTGGGCTATTCTGTATAGCCAATCCATGGCAAGGGCCGCCTCCCTCCTAGCTCCTAGATTCTAGCTCCTAGTTTTGGCCCTACTCCACCGTGACTTCGCGCACGTAGATATTCACCTGACCATCTGCGCCTTTGCGGACGTCCTCGATTTGGAAAGGACGATCGTTTAGCCTGGCCAAGGGCTCACCCTCTTTGGGTACGTTTCCTCCTCGAGGAAACTCTACGATGACTCGGACGCCTGCTACGGAACTAGACTCTTGCTTCGGACGCAGCACGGCGCGGTTCTCTCGAGCAGCCGTGACCGTGAATTCACCTTTCAGATAGATCGGGTCAGTGCCGAGCCCTTTATCCGCTAACTCGGCGCTTTGGTTAACGTCGAACAATCGGCCTTTCGGCATCAATCCCGGCTTATAAAGTTGCCAAGATCCAATTCGGTTACCGGCACCCGGACTTGCTGACGCTGCTAAAAAGGGTTGGGGAGTGGTTTCGGCAACCGCAACTGCCGTCGGTGTTGGGGCGGCACTTGGCCGATTCGCAGGCGACGCAGCGGCGACCGCCTGTTGTTTTGGCGTAGCGGCGACCACCTGTTGTTTCGGCGTAGCGGCTCCTCGCGGGCTCTTGAGTGAGAGAGACGGCGTAGGAGTCGATACCGGTTCGGCGCGCAGTGCGGCCACTAAAGTCGGGTTGGTCGATACCGATGGAACTGGTGAAGCATTGTTGCCGCCAGGAGTTTTCGTGGTGGGCGTATTAGCCGCCGCTACTTGAGTGCCGGCTGCTCGCCGGTACTGGGCAAACCGGTTCTCAGCTGCTTCAAACTGGTTATTGTTAATCAAAGGCAGACCGGATTTCACAAAAAGGGCCGAAGGAGGTTCAAGTTGGAAACTGTTGCCGCTTTGGCCGTAGGACGAGTAGAGCAGCGGCATACAAGTGAATAACAATCGTCCACCACCCAGGTTGGTGATGTGAACGATGGCGGTCAGATCAAACGATCGCCGCAATTCCAATCCCAAGCCGGTTATCAGCACCCGTTGCATGCTGGCCAGCTGCTCTTTTGGGGCCGGGAAAATCGCCTCTAGATAAATGGTCGGAACGTCATTTGATTGGGCTAACGCCACTACCCCGGTTCCGAAATATTGGTTCTCGCTCATCGGAAAGGCATCCAGAACCGTGTATTTTCCGGTTACATAGGGGACCTTGCCTACCAGATGATCAAAGTTACGCAGGTACGATCGGAGGAGATTGTTGCTTTCTTCTTGAAGCCCGGTGCTGGTCATTGCTCCGTAGCGTTCGAGCAACTTGTCACCACCCAAAAACTCACCCGATGGGGCCGCTGTCAGTTCGAAGCGCTTCGGCGGCGCTACCTTATTGAGCTTGGACAATAGCTGGTAATTGAATGGCTGCTCAGGGTGATCGAAGACGTAGAAAGTTCCGATCCAGCAGACCACGGCCACTCCACAAAGCAGTAGAATGACAACGGTCCAACCAAAGAGACCGTCGGCGCCTTCAGGTGGGGGCACACGCCCTCTTGTGCGGCCGAGCTCTACTGCTTTCATCGGTCGTAAGCTGATTTCGGGAGAAAATTGAAGTCAGCGTCTTTCCCCGGATACCTCAAATGAAGTTCCACAACCACAACTGCGGACTACGTTAGGATTTTCGATTTTAAAGCCAGAGCCGCTCAATCCATCCGTGAAGTCAACGGTTGATCCCTGCAAAAGCTCGGCGCTCTTCGGATCGACGAGTACCGACACTCCGTCGCTTTCGATCCGATGGTCGTCCGCCTTCGGGTAATCAAATTCCATGCCGTATTGCCGGCCAGCACACCCTCCATCCTCGACAAAGATGCGTAACCCTTTGTCGCTGTAGCTCGGATCTTCCGAGACCAGCTCCTGGAGGTGACGAATAGCTGCTTGGGTGACCGTAATCATGTGCACCTCTAACCTAAACGGTAACTACCCTGCGCGTCAATGTCGGCTGCGGACCTACGTGAGGTGGTGGTCGGTAGGGCGAAAATCTCGGCGCGCCGAGACCCGCCGCCGCTACGCTTTGGCGCGGCCCTGGTCTATGTTTGGTCACGCTTGGAAAATCGGGCCACGACGTAGGCTTTGCGAAGTCGGGTTTTCGCCCTACGGCCCATCGCCCCTGATCACGCCCGCTCATTGTGCAACCCCGCCCCATGTTGTACCCTGCGGAGATGGGGCGAATCGCTTTGCTTCCCGATGAGGTTGCCTCTCAAGTGGCGGCCGGGGAGGTCGTGGAACGCCCTGCCTCGGTGGTCAAGGAGCTGGTTGAGAACAGTCTCGATGCCGGGGCCAGCAGAATCGAAATCGCGATTGCCAGAGGCGGCTCTAGTTTGGTGCGCGTGGTGGACAATGGGTTCGGCATGGACCGCGACGACGCCCTGTTGAGCCTTGAGCGGCACGCGACCAGCAAAATCCGAACCGGTGATGATCTGGCTAACATCCATACCCTAGGATTCCGAGGCGAAGCGTTGCCTTCCATTGCTAGTGTCTCCCGGTTTCGACTGGCTACGCGTCCCGCTGAGGCGATTGAAGGGACAGAAATCTTAGTGAACGGCGGAAAGATAGAGACGGTGCGCGCTTGTGGAGAAGCGCCGGGAACGTTGGTCGAAGCAAAGCATCTCTTTTATAATCTACCTGCTCGCCGGAAATTTTTGCGCACTGAAAATACTGAGGCCAGTCACGTGCAGCACCAGCTGATGCTGCAAGCCCTTGGCCATCCCGAGGTCGGCTTTGTGTTCGTGCGCGATCAGGCGGTTATCTTCCAGTTACCACCGACAAGTTTGTTAGCTACCCGAATCTCGGATCTCCGAGGTGAGGAGATCATAAAGCAACTGATCGAGATTGAGCCCACCACCGTAGGAGAGATCTCGATCCGCGGGTTTCTGGGAAAGGCGGGAGTGAGCCGGCCGACTCGGACGGAGCAAATCATTTTTGTTAACGGTCGGGCAGTCGATAATCTGACGATCCAGCATGCCCTGCGGGAAGGCTATCACACCGCGCTGATGAAAGGGCAATATCCGTTGGTGTTTCTGTTTATCGATCTGGATCCGGCTGACGTCGATGTTAATGTGCACCCGGCTAAACGCGAGGTCCGTTTTCGTACCCCGGATATGGTGCGCCAGGCATTGGCTGACACTGTCCGTAAGACGCTGGATTCGGATCGTGGGCATTGGAGCCGAGCGTTTGTTAGTCCGCGGCCGGCGTTGGCGCCCGATGCCAGTGAGCCAGTAGCGCCGCTCGTGCCGCTGGTGGAGCAATTCGCGCTGCGAAAGGATTGGCATGAGTTCCCGGAGTCTCAGCAAAAACTGGATCGGCCCTACTCACCCGAAGTTCTTACTCCTGCGGCCGGCTTGCCGGCCCCGAGTGAGGCGGAGGCACCGGCGCCGGTCACGACTGTTTCGCCCGTTGGCAAAGAAGCGCCGGCATCTGAATTTCGCGTGCTCGGAGTTTTAGGAAAACTCTATATCCTGATGGAGAACGAAGAGGGTCTGGTGTTGGTGGACCAGCACGCTGCCCATGAACGGATCTTGTTCGAACGCCTGCGCCGAGAAACGGAAACCGCCGGCGTTCCCTGCCAACGCCTGCTAATCCCAATCGTGCTGAGGCTGCCGCCGAAAGACTACGACTGGTTGCTTCTCAATGCTCCCAGCCTACAAAAGATGGGTTTTTCCGTAGAAGCTTTTGGCGAGTTGACCTTAAAAATCGACGGGATACCGCAGTTTCTGAGGATGGAAGATCCTGCCAACACGATTCGCCAGCTCGTTGATGAGCTTCGTTCCCTCACGTCTAATACTTCTCGCCTGCGCCTCGGGGAAGATGTGATTGCAAAAACCGTTTGCCGGTATGCGGTAAAAGCCAACGATTATCTTCATTCCGCTGAGATCGGCCAGCTGGTTAAGGATCTCCTGGCTTGTGAGCTGCCCTACTGCTGCCCACACGGGCGGCCAACGATGATCCAGATTGGCTATTCGGAGCTGGAAAAAAAGTTCGGTAGGAAGGTTTAACGACCGGTAGGGCGAGGCTCCCGAAAGACCTGATGAATGTCACGGAGCGACGAGGCGCGTTGTAATCCATCGTTGTAGACACCTATTCGCGTGCCGAGCCGGGGGGTTGCGTGTACCACGGCTCGGCAGGTGTATCGGTGTCGCTAACGATCGGTTTGAAAAAACGTTAGCCATTCGCGACCAGGCTTAGGTCTTTCGGGAGCCTCGCCCTACCAAACCTTTTCAGACCTTCTTCGCCATTTTCTTGGTCAAATAGGCGATCAGCGCCGGCTTGGCCACAGACCAGGCAACCGACCAAAGCTGCCCGACGAAACCCTTGCCGGGAGGCGGGACTCGGGCCCCGCCTTTTCCTTTTTCGATGTAGATCTTTTTGGTACGTCTGGGCAACCGGGAAAGCACCCAACCGAAAAGCGCCACGAACGTTAACCATATCCAGCGCTGCTTTTGCCAAACGACGGAAAAACGTCGTTGGAAATTGAGTTGACCTCGCAATTCGACGCTAGCGCCGGAAAGGTCACCTCGGATTTTCTCCAAGTCTTCGACTATTCGGCGTTTCGCGTCGTTGACCGAAGCCATTCTCTATCCTTCTGCAGTTCATCCAACGTCATACTGAACATAGGCCGGGTCACTCGGTAGCGTAAGATGATGGCCGCGGCCGCACTCCCAACTAACAAAATACCGGCGCAGAGCAACGCTCCCCATCCCCATTCCCAGTGTAGCAAGGTGATGATGAGATAGAGGAGGAACACCGCAAACATGATCAGGAAACCGCCAAACAAAACTAATATGGCAGTTACCAAGAGGCCGATGATCAAAAGGTGGAATCCCGCCTCTTTACATTCCAGGCCTAACAGCTGGAGGCGCAGCTCCAGGTAGTGCAGAAACGTAGCAACCCAATATTTGACAGAGTCGGCAGTCGATGAGCGCTCCGATTCAGCTCCAACCGGAGCATCCGAACTCATAAATTATTTTCGCAGAAAGAGCCCAAGGAGAAAGCCGGCTCCTAGCGCCATTAAAATCGCTTTAGTCGGGTTTTCGCGCACGTAAGCTTCGCCTTCGCTTTGCCAATGTCTTGCTTTCGAACGAGCGTCTGTCCACGCAGTTTCTGCCGCTCCGCGGAATTCGCGCGCTCGACCTTCTGCCGCGGCCTTGAGTTCGTCCGCCTTCTTTTCCGCAGCTTTCCGAATTTCATCGGCTTTTGCGTTCGCTGCGGTTTTGAAATCGTCAGCGGCAGCTTTCAAATGGTCCTTCGATCGGGACGCTGCTTCTGGGTCTGGACTGGTTTCCATAGTTCGTTCCAAATTTGTCTGCTCTAGTAGAAAGGGATTAAGAAGGAGGATTAACTCTGAACTCCTAAACACTCTCCGGTTTTAATTTCGAAAATCAACCCTTCGACGGTCTTTAGAGAAAGGAGCCAGGAGCCAGAATCCAGGAGCTAGTAGGCGTCGGGAGGGGAGCCGCTTTGTAACTGCGCAGCTCTGTAAGGTCGCAGCAGGCGGCTCCCGGAAATAACCCATCGCGTTCCCGTTAACCCAAGATGTTTTCTGCGAGACCATGGTGTCGAGGGCCGAATATTCGAAAAGCTTATATTGTATGGAAGATCCTGGGTCGCTTCCGGGAGCCGCCTGCTGCCACCTTATAGAACTGCCAACCGACAAAGCGGCTCCCCTCCCGACGCCTTCTAGCTCTTAGCGCCCCTCACGTTTCTCTGAACACAATCCGGGCTTTGCTCATATCATAGGGAGAGATTTCAATCTCTACTTTGTCGCCGGGAACAATACGAATGAAGTTCTTCCGCATCTTTCCGCTAATATGGGCGAGGACCCTCTGCCCATTTGGTAGCGTCACCCGAAACATGGTATTCGGTAATATATCGGTGATCGTACCCTGAACGATCAGTGGTTCCTCCTTTGACATAAAGGAAATTGTCTTCACAATCTCCAGTTTTCAAACGGGATAGGCAGCGTGAATGCGAAAAAAGCAAGAGCTAAGAGTAGAATTTAGGAGCTAGGAGGCGGGCGGCAACTTTGGTGGGGCGAGGCTCCCGAATAGCCGGCCGAATGAGCAAGGGTGCACCGCGTTAACGCCGAGAGATGAATGAGAAAAGGCCGGAAGACGCGCCGAGCCGTGGCCCACTATAGACCGCGGCTCGGCGCGATTTAAGGCCTAATGATGCGGGGTCGCGTTACCACAGCTTCGCTCGAATCGTTGGATTGTTCGGGAGCCTCGCCCCACCAATGTGGCCAGACGCCCTCCTAACCCCTAGATTCTGGCTCCATCCAAGTCCAAAACTCCGAATCGCTCCGGTAAATGAAAAGTCCCCGCCAAGGTAGGCGACCAAGCCGATAGTTCCCGGGGTTGATCTTTGGGACGCTCGATCCGGCAGAAGTTGATGCGCCAACGGGAGAGATTGCATTCACCCAAACCCTTAAAAGGAATGGCAAGTCCGGCTACCCATCCGTAAGCTAGTAAACCGGTCGCGGTACGTAGCCCTTCGCAATCCCAACTGAAATCTTTCCGCAAGCCTCCTCGCACGCGGCGGATAAATACGTCCAACACGGTATTGAGAGGATTAATCTCAAACTCGAAGTAGCAATCCAGATCGCCGAAAGGATCGATAAACACTTCGACGACGTCTTCTTCCCACAAGGGACCGTCGCGCTGGGTAAAGGTTGCCGAGGGATCCGGATCCTGACAGATGAACAAAACCAGGAGTTCCTCCTGGTGCAGGCCAACCCGCACCTCAGTTCCCCAGACCGGTGGACGGCCGCTGACATTATCCGCCAGATACACGCGTCCCGCGGCGGACCAGCAACCCGCTAACCCGTCCAGCGATGAACCGTCCCACGCCTCGGTGTGAGGGCAGATAATGGCCGGCACACTCTTCTCTGGCTTTGGCGGTGTCACCATTATTTACGAGCATCCGCCTTCGCCGGGCTGACGCCCGGATTCGGCGCGACAGGTCCCGCCTTCGTTTCGTCGATCAGTTTGCTGAATTGATCGAAGAAATAGGTAGCGTCGTGTGGTCCCGGCGCCGCCTCCGGATGATATTGCACGCTGAATACGGGATGTTCTCGGTGGCGCATCCCTTCCACCGTCCCGTCGTTCAGGTTCACGTGGGAAACTTCTACTTCAGGCGGCAAGGAATCCGGGTCCACAGCAAATCCGTGATTCTGCGACGTGATCGCGACCCTACCGGTGGCCAAGTCCTTAACCGGTTGATTCCCGCCTCGATGACCAAACTTCAACTTAAAAGTTTTACCACCGTAAGCGTATCCTAACAGCTGATGGCCGAGACAAATTCCGAAGATCGGACATTGGCCGACGAGTTGGCTTAGTTCTTTATAGATGTAGGTGAGTGGAGCAGGATCGCCCGGGCCGTTTGATAAAAAGATCCCGTCCGGCTTCAGACTCAGCACTTCTTTGGCCGAAGTAGACGCGGGAACCACTCTCACACCGAAACCATGCTGGCGTAGCCGGCGCAAGATGTTGGTCTTGATGCCGTAATCGTAAGCGACAATGTGATGGCGTTTCGGCGGCAACGATTTAAAAGCTTGACCATTCTCGTTGATCTGGGCGACTCCGCTTCCCTTTACCAGTGTCCATTCCCGGCTCAATCGGTCTTCTGGATCCCACTCGAACGCTTCGGGAGTGGTTACCTCGCGCACGTAATCGGAACCGACCATGGGTGGAGCGTTACGCGCTGACGCTACGGCTTCTTCGGGAGACAAAATTTCATCTGATAGACAGGCCCGCATAGCGCCTCGAACCCGCAGATGTTTGGTCAGCGCTCGCGTATCGACTCCCTGGATGGCGCAGATCTTCCAGCGCTTAAGATAGTCGTCGAGCGATCCGGCCGCCCGCCAATTGCTGGTGATTGGGGACAATTCGCCCACTACAAACCCACGAACATGCGGCTGGCTGCTCTCGTTATCGAGTTCGTTGGTGCCGTAATTCCCGATTAAAGGATAGGTCATGGTGACGATCTGGCCTCGGTACGAGGGGTCGGTCAGAACCTCCTGATACCCGGTCATCGACGTGTTAAAACAGATCTCACCGACCGTGGTGCCCGATGCGCCAAACGATTCCCCGCGAAAGGTCCGGCCATCTTCTAGAGCGATTAAAGCCTGCTTCATTTTCGGCTGGCAATATGGGGGGAAGGGGGAAGGAGTTCAAGGGGATCGCTAGGTAGGGCGAGGCTCCCGAACGGCCCTAGGCTCTTTGCGAAGGGATCCGTTTTGCGACAGGCGTGGCTGCGTTAGGCCGAATTGCGCGCCGAGCCGTGTCACGCGCGCGGTCACGGCTCGGCGCGCGCGTAGAGATATTAGCACTGGGCGACCCGAGTCATCAGTCGCCCTGACCAAATCGTGAGTTGTTCGGGAGCCTCGCCCTACCGAGGACGGACGAGCGCGAGCTCGTCCCTACCGGACAGCGGGCATCGCTGACCTCAGCATCGGCGCGAGATCGCCATACTTGCTGATCACGATCTTCTCCAGTCCGAGCCAATCCGCCATCGATCGCAACTCGGCAGCCACCGCGTGGACGAAGGTTTTCGGCTCAGTCTGCGCCTCGGCAAACGCGCCGACTACCCGTAGAATCTTATTCGCTCGATCCGCTTTCAGGTCCAGCCGAGCCACAAAGTTTTGGCCGAACAAAAACGGGAGAACGTAATAACCGTGCTGTCGTTGCGCGGCCGGAGTGTAGATCTCGATCCGGTAACGGAAGCCGAACAACCGCTCCGTCCGCTTCCGCTCCCAAAGTAACGGATCGAATGGCGACAGGAATGCAGCCGCCTCCAGCGATCGAGGGAGGCGGGCCGAAGAAGTAAGAAAGGCTGGTTGCCCCCAACCTTCTACTTTCACCTCCACTAGCTCACCGGCTTCGATAAGCTCGCTGATTCGAGGACGGGTCTCGTTCACTTTTAGGCGGAAATAGTCGCTAAGATCGTTTTCGGTGGCGACGCCAAGTGCTCGAGCAGCGGTGGCGACCAATTCTCGCTGGGCGATGGCGCGGTCCGGGATTTCTCCATTGTAAAGATCGGGAAAAACCCGCTCCGTCAGATCGTAGACCCGTTCGAAATTTCGGCGGGTCGAAGTCGTGACTTGCCCGGACCAAAACAGCCATTCCAGCGCGGCCTTGGAATCGCTCCACTCCCACCAGCCCGCTTTCTTGGCCAGTTGCTCTTGTTTTACCGCTTTTTCGACGTCCCCGGCCCCCGACGGACCGTGCTGCCGGATTTGCTCCAAGACTTCCTGGATTAACCCCGCGTTTTGTTTGGCGAAGTTGACCCAGGCCTTGTACACGCCGACTCCCAGCTTGGCTCGCTCCATCCGCCAGCGAAAACTGGAGAACAGGTTCACCGGGATTAGAGAAGCAGCGTGTCCCCAATACTCGAATAGCCGGCGTTTCCGATAGGTGAGCTCATCTAACCAATGGGTTGGGTAAGGGCCGATCCGGGAAAAGGGCGGAAAATAGTGAGCGCGCACCAGGACGTTAACTGAATCGATCTGTAACAGGCCAAGACGCTGAATAATCGCTAGCAAGTGTCTTTTGGTGACTCGCGCCGGTTTGGGCAGTCCGAGGCCTTGCGCGGCTAGCGCCACTCGCCGAGCCTCGCCTAGCGAGAGTGTAAGCCGCGTCTTCGTCCGTGAAGATTTGGCCGAGGTCACCAAGAGATCTGATTCCAGTAGGTGACCGTGCCGTTGTGGTTCTTAACGAATCTTACTGAACCATCTTGTGAAATCACCATGGCCAGACACTTGCGATGCTGATCACAGAGCCGATACACCGCCCGGTGCCGGGTCCCGACGTCGTCCAACGATTCATTAGCCCAAATCGTGGCTTCCAGGTCCATGGCTCGGCGCACACTGGAAAGGCAAGGGGCTTCCGAAAGGAGCTCCGCGCCAAAACCAATGATCTCATACTGTTTCGTCAAGATTAAGGCTCCGTCGACCGCCATAAGATCGCCCAGGAAATGGGCAAATTCGAAAAACGCCTCATCCAGCTCGCCCAGTTGCCGGTCGGCGAAGCCTTGGTATTCATTCCAACCAATGTTTTGAACGTGGTTCGTTACCGCCAATTGGCAAAGCCTGATAACCGCCGATTTGATGAGTTGCCGGTATCGGGTCCGTTCCGGGCTCTTGGACAACAGATATTTGAAACGCATCGGACCGCCCAGGGTCGTGAATTCGCCTTCATCGTCGGGATCGATAAAAACTAAAGTGCCGCCATGTTTCGCATTTCGAACCACGCTGAGGGTCCGGCGAATCACATTCTGGGAAACAGCTCTCAGGAGATCGACATCCACGGTTATGGAAGAGTGATTGGTTTCTTCCTGGGCTAGCCAATGCTGCATATTCTTGCGCACGGCGGCGAACGATTCCCGTAGCCAGGTAGACTGAAACAAATCGAAGGCGTAGGCCTCCAACTGGCCACCACTGAGGGCTGCGATCCGGCGGTGACCTACAAAGACCGTGATGCGACCTGGCCCCAGGGCATGAATTACCACTCGGGTAGGCAACGGGTAACCGGTAAAACGACCCCCATCAACGCTGTTAACCCATCTGGTCCCGGACAGAAGAATCCCCCAGATCTTGAGCTTCTCATCGCCGTACGGTGCGACCGCGACTAAAGAACGGTAGAAATCTGCCGCCATCGAGATCCGCCGCACTTCCTGCTCATTAAAAGGCCGTGGCCGGTCGAACGAGACTCCGCTTAGAGCGGTGGGCGGTTGATCGGACTTTACGACGTCATCCGGGTGCCCGAATAACAATCGAAACGTAACCGGTCTTTGTTCTTCTCTGAGTAAGCTGGCGTGATAGGCGACATCCAGCAACAATCGGAGTTGCCAGTCCGTCGGCAAATAAGTCAAAAGATCTGCGGGCCAAGCTCGTTTGACCAACTCGGTCAATTGGCCCGGGTAAGAATAGCCAAGGTAGCTATGCAGCCGATGGGTCATGGACAGACTCCAGAATCAAACCCCCAATAAATCCTGTGCCGGCCCAGTTTGCAATTTCTGAGCGGAAGGTTTTTTTGGGGAAGGGCAGCCACCCCGTGACCAATGCGTCCGGGAAGAGCCCAAGACCGGTAGGCCCGGGATCGGTGGGGCGAAAACCTCGGCGCGCCGAGGATGTGGCAATCTTCTTTGGGTAGATCGCGCCGGGTTTGAGCCGTGCCGTGGACATGGTCCCACCGACGATGTGTCGCGATCCGAACGGTGGGTTCAGGACGATCCTGGGTGGATGCCATCCCCACGGCGCGGCTCAAATCCGGTGCGGAATGGCGGTTCGCGATGGCGAAAGGGTGGGCGCGCCGAGATTTTCGCCCCACCGGATTTTCGCCCCACTGGCGTTCCCGCTGACCCTTACAATTTCGCTGCGATGATTTGCTCGAGTTTGACAATGTCAGCCGAGAATTTGCGGATACCTTCCGCCAATTTCTCGGTAGCCATCGCCTCCTCGTTCAGTGCGAAACGGAATGCTTTTTCGTCGAATGAAACCTTTTCGAGCTCCGCGGCCTTGGCGATCTCCGGCGAGAGCTTTCGCGTCATCGGTTCGGTGGAACTGGCCAGCTCGGCCAGAAGCTTGGGGCTGATCGTCAGTAAATCGCACCCCGCCAGCTCGATGATTTCTCCCGTGTTCCGGAAGCTGGCGCCCATGACTTCAGTCGTATGCCCGAACTTCTTGTAGTAATTGTAAATCTTGGTCACCGAAATGACCCCCGGATCCTCGGCGCCTTTATAATCTTTTCCGGTCGAGGCCTTGTACCAATCAAAAATACGGCCCACAAAAGGTGAGATCAATCGTACACCGGCGTCGGCGCATGCCACTGCCTGAGGGAAGGAGAACAGCAGGGTCAAATTGCAATTGATACCCTCTTTCTGAAGCTCTTCTGCAGCCTTAATGCCTTCCCACGTCGAGGCGATCTTGATTAGCACCCGCTGGCGGGGAATGCCGTTCTTTTCGTAAAGATCGATTAACTGATGAGCTTTCTTAATGGAACCTTCCCGGTCAAATGAGAGTCGAGCGTCGGTTTCGGTGGAGACACGTCCCGGAACGATTTTCAAAATCTCCAACCCGAACGCGATCAACAAATGGTCGATCACCGTCTCAATCTTTGCCGCACCCTTTAGCGGGGAGGACTTCAAATCTGCAATCACTTCGTCCAGCAGATGCGAGTATGCAGGTTCCGAAACCGCGGCGAAAATCAGACTCGGATTGGTGGTCGAATCTTCTGGTTTGAATTGGCGGATGCTTTCGAAATCACCAGTGTCGGCCACGACTCGGGTGAACTTCTTGAGCTGATCGAGCTGGGAAAGCTTCTCAACAGTTGCGGTGCTCATACGGAAGAGTACCCAACGCCTATTGTGAGGCGACTTCAACAACTTTCTCGTCGGTATTTTGGTTAACGGTACGGTAATACGCCTGCAGAGCGGCGTCGTAGACCGCTTTAATCGGCACGCCTGCTTTCTCTGCCGCTTGGCGGCAATCTTCAAACTCCGGCGCCACCTGAATCACTTCGTCCCTAAGCAAACCAAGCTTGATCGATACAGGTCCGTACTGAGTAGTTACGGAAACGAATTTCCTGTCGAGAGCCAGACGCTCGACCTCGCTATAGCGCACTCCGAAGGTGGAGGTGTGGCGCAGAATGATCTCTTGGATTTCGCCTAGTTTTTCTGGCCGGCAGAGAGCGGTGATTAGAATTCCAGGCCGGCTCTTTTTCATCTGGACCGCTGAAAAGAACGCTTCCACCGCGCCGGCTTCTCTGATCTTTTCGATCGCTGCCCCGAGAAGCTCCGGCGACATGTCGTCGATGGTTGCCTGAACTTCCGTTAAACGTTCCGGGTCGGAGGAAACCATTTTCTCGCCTAGGATAGCGCGGAGGACATTCGCCCGCTCCGGCAGGTCTCGAGTACCGAGACCGTAACCGGTTTTGATCGGTCGAATCAAAGGAAAGGTGCCGACCGAGTTCTGGAACTCTGCTACGAGGGCAGCGCCGGTCGGCGTGATCAATTCAAACGGGACGGGAATTTGAGAAAGAGGCAGACCATTCAAGATCTCTAGTGTCGCTGGGCTTGGGATCGGATATTCACCGTGAGCGCATCGGATTGACCCTTGTCCATCTACTAAGCGAGAAAAATGGATCTCGCCGACGCCTAAGCTTTCGATCCCGACGCACGCCAGCACCACATCCACAATCGAATCCAGTGCTCCGACCTCGTGAAATTGGACGTCATCAACGGGACAGGCGTGGATCTTGGCTTCAGCGGTCGCTAACCGTTGGAACACGCCTAGACTGTGTTTCTTAGCAAAATCAGACAGATCACTCTCGTTGATCAATTGGACGATATCGCGATACGTGCGGTGAACATGGGTAGTGACTAGATCCGGCTCGTCAGAGCCCTGGTCGGAGGACGACCCATGGTGGCTTCCTGCGTCCCCATGATGATGATCGTGATGGTGGTGGTGATGATCATGATCACCGTGGCCATCATGATCGTCGTGGCGCGAGTGGTCCTGCTCCATATGGACGTGGACGGCGCCGGCATGGACGCCGAACTTGACGCCGGCAATCCCTTTGCGCATCTGCCGCTCGAAATGCAGATGATGGTCTTCGAGGCCGAGTTTAGTTAATTCCCATTCGAAAACCGACGGCGCCACCCCAAGATCGGTTAGTGCCCCAACCATCATATCGCCGCTAATCCCCGAGAAGCAGTCCAGGTACAGAATCCGCATTCGAGCCAATAGAATGACAAATCAGCGATGACAAATGAGGATTTTGCCGCGGGTGTTGATGGCGGCCTAAAACGTCACGACCGTTCGGGAAACGCCCACCGCCTGGAGGGGAGCCGCTTTATAGGGCGGCAGCTCTGTTAGGTGGCAGCAGGCGGCTCCCGGAAACGACCCAGGATTTGCCATGCAATGCGCGTGGGATCGAGTGGTCCACGATGAGCCGCCTCGCACAAAGGTCCCGGGCCTAACGATTTCGTCGTGGGTAGTTTCCGGGAGCCGCCTGTTAAACAATCGGTAGACCTGCCAACCGACAAAGCGGCTCCCCTCCAGGCGTTGGGTCGGTACACGCGCCGCGTCGTCCTAAATTTATGCAATTGCTCGCAACTTTTTGCCGATGAGATGGGTAGGTGTTATGAGGCGTTTAAGCCAAGGATCTACAAAAATAAACCTCTCAGAACTTCCAGACCTACTTCCAGACTTATGAGGACAGCCGTATTAGCTACGCTATCGATTGGAGTCTTAATGGCGACCGGGGAAATTACCCTGGCGCAGTCTGTCACTATCAAATCCCCGGGCCTCGAACAGACGCTGATCGCGTCAAACAATCAGACCCTCACTTTCGAAGGTGACGGGAAACCGAAGGTGATCACCGGTAACAATAACCGGGTCCAGATTCACGGGGATTGTTCGAGTCTCAAGGTCCTGGGCAATAATAATTCCGTCGAAGTGGAGCGAGTTGGCGATATCCAGATGATCGGAAACTTGAACCACGTGTCGTATCTGCACACCCTCAACGGCGAGAACCCGACCGTGGCGAACATTGGTCAGGATAATGAAGCCAAACAAGTCTCGGCGTTGAGCTCTGCCAGTCCGGCAGCGGCTGTATCCGCTTCGCCGGAAGACAACGGTGAAATCGAGCTAGTGACTCTCACCAACGATAACTTGACCCATAAGATCACCAAGCGGCACGTCAAATTGGTTGGCAGCAATAACTCAGTGGTATTTACCGGCGTGGCCGAACAACTGGAGATTGAGGGCTCGAACAACGACGTCGATATCGACCAGGTCGGCAAAGTCATTTTCTACGGCTCGAACAACGACGTGAGTTACAAGCAACCTCCGGCCTCGGGAGAAGAGGTTGTTTCCGAAGCTCACGGCTCGAACAACGACGTCGATAAAGCGGATTAAGCGATCATCTTGGGTCAAGGCATCGCGCTGGAACGTTTCCCGGGAGCCGCTTGCTGCAAGCATATGGGAGGTAGCAACCTATAAACCGGCTCCCTCCAGGGCAAAAACCTCTCGAAATCTTCTTTTCTCCCGCTTGGAGTTCATTGTATAGAACCCGTAATGAAAATCGGCTCCTGGCTTATTTTGGCACTGACTTGCGCCGGTTTCGTAATCACTCCGGCAAAAGCAATTACGCCGGATATGTGGCAAAACGATCTGGCAAGAGCGCAAGCTTTCGTAGTTGGGCCTTGGGAAATTTTTATTCCTCCCTTGTTTTTTGGTAAGAACGCTAATGAGCGAGAGTTGCACGTTCTGTTGAAAGAACCGGATGCGGCGGCTCGGATGCGTTGGCTCATCAATCATGGTACACCGGAGGCGCAGATGTATGGCCTCTACGGGTTGCGCCTTCTTCATGACCCCGAATTTGAACAGTTTGCTAGTCGTCTCGGAGAGGAACCCGGAGAAATTGTGACCACTACGGTGGCGGTCGGATTCCATAAGTCGCGGCAGGAAGTCGTCGAGCGGATTCGCGAAAATGACTTCCGCCGTATGTAGTTTACTGAAACTTGGAACAGTTAGTTCGTCTATTCTCGTTGAACTCAGGAGGATTCTATGAAAAAAAGATCGGCCTTGTTTCGTTTGATGTTAGCAACCGTTGCGTCGGCCCCGCTTCTCTTTGGGCAGAACGCTGGCGCAGACCCGGCAGAGAAGGTGGAGGTAATGACCTCGGATCAAAAGGTGAATTATAAAGGTGAAGGCAGGCATTTTGAGATCACCGGCAATAACGATGAAGTCACCATCGCGGGTGACTGCTCCAAAGTAGAGATCCTAGGCCACGACAATAAGATCACCTTGGATGGGGTTGGCATTATCCAGCTGGTCGGGCACAACAATCTAGTTACCTATCGTCAAGGTCTAAACGGTGCGCATCCGAAGATCGAGACCATGGGCGAAAACAACAAGGTTGTTCCCGCTAAGGAATAAAGGGAGTGGAGGACAGGTGAAAAGTGATTGGTGACGGATCATCGTCACCACTCGGGTTGGCGCACGCACGGAACGGCTCAAAACCGGCGCGGAGTAATCTGAATGAGTAAACGGCTTCCTGGGCGCGCCGAGTTCTTCGCCGGCTCGACTGAGCTCGCCGAAGTCCTACCGCGCCCGCGGCCGTATGCGACCGATCACTTATGTTGAAGCATATGGGCAGCTACCGGAGACCGGTTTCCGGGGACGGCATTGAGGGATCCTCAACACATTGGATCGGTTTTACCAAATAGAACCGTTGGTGGCCTGTCGGGTAATCGTTCAGGGTACCAAATGTCTTGAATCCGAGCTTTTCGTAAAACCCGGGGGCTTGGTAGTCGAAGGTATCGAGATAGATCGTCTCGCACCCCTGCCGGAGGGCTAGTGCTTCTGCCCGTTGCATCAACTCACGGCCGATTCCTTCTCCCCGAGCTTTTTCATCGACGAAAATGGCTGACACAAAGAAATGATTCCAGTGGGTAAAGCCTAACAGTCCTCCGGCGAATTCCCCGGTCTCTGAGCGAACGAAGAAGGCGAAATCTTTCTTATTTCGCGGTCCTACTTGCGCCTCGTTGTAGGCAATTAATGGATCAATGATGCGGTACTGTTCTTCAGGAGTCGGCTCGGGTGTTAAGGTATAAGTAAGTTCCATAATCCGTCGCGCGCCCCACCACCTGGAGGGGAGCCGCTTTGTAGATTGGCAGTTCTATTGTTTGGCAGCAAGCGGCTCCCGGGAATTACCCAGCGTCAGCCATTCCCTATCACAATCGTTCTCGTCCTCGTCGTCGTCCTCGATTTGTTTTGGGCGTGTTCAGGAGATCGGATTGCATGCAAAATATCGCGCTCGGTAATTCCAGCCCTCCAGGTTAGTCGCGCCTATCGAGGACGATTGCGATGGGTTTCTACACCTCAAAAGCCAAAATACACGGCAGCTCACCTGGGTACGCAAAGCGGAGCAATGAATACCCAATCCCGGCGGTCCCTCTGAACAGGCTAGGGGAAAAGCAGAAATTCTCCCCTAAGCTTGATTGCAACCGAAAGAAGCCACCTTTGAGACCGCGGTCGAGGCTCTCTTCCAGCAGGATCCCACTCTTGTTTTTTGCTTCCGGAAGATCGGCCTCTTGTCCCACATAATTCAGGGCTTCGGCGATACCAAAGTTCCCGCAACACCAGTGATCGGATTGACCGCGCTGGCTCACTCTTTCAAGAAGTTGAGTCAATTCCTGGCTCGGAAATCTTTCCGGTTCCAATGCTCCGGTGCTGGCAAGGGTCATTAGAATCCCGGCGGCGCCATTGCACCAATTTTTGAAGGTGCGACGCGGTCCTTGCATCGCGACCGGCCAGGAGTGATCTGCGAATTGTTGGCTGGCGAGCGCTAGCGCCCCCTTGATCACTGGCTGAAATTGGTGATCAGCAGTAGCTCGGGCGTATTGGTCCAGAGCAAAGGCGATCCCGGCCAGGCCGTGAGCGAAGCCCAAATATAAGTTCCCGTCTGGTTGGCGCCAGCCGGAACTCGGATCGAAACGCTCAGCAAGAATCCGGGAAGCGGCTTCTGCATTGGATCGAGCGCCGGGATCCTGAGTCGCCTGGAAAAGCCGCGTCGTTGCCAGCAAGAACCCGGCGACACCAGACGTTAGGTCGAGACTGTCGATGTTGGAAAAGAGATCTCTTTTCGCGTTCAACGAGACAGCGAGCTCAGTCCACGCTTCTTCCTTGGTGAACGACCCTAGGAGCAAAGAGCCATAAATGAGTGCACCAACTCCATGACAGATCCCGAGCGGATACGATGCTGAGGGAGAGAATTTATCGAGCTGATCACGAAGGTGAGCGATCTCCGGAAAGCAGCGGATTTCGAGTAACTTATCCGCCGCCGCCAGAAAGATGAGGGTCCCCAGGTCACCCAGATAAACCCCCTGGTGCTCGGCGGTACCGATACTCCGGGGTAAGTATCTGGGGATTTCCCAGAGATAGCTAACTGATCCGGGACTTACTTTTTGTCGAATCTCATCCGCTAACCGGCCGGCGATCGACAACGCTTGTGGTTGCTTCAACGGTCGCTCAAGGTTTACTGGGAACCGGCTCAGCGACTCTTGAATTACTTCGACCTGGAACTCGAGATCTTCCGGTCCCATCGCCGCGACCCGTTCCGTGACCGTATCGAGTGGTTTATGGCGAAGCAGTTCCGGCGCGCAAAAATCCATGCTGCGTAGATCCCGGCTATCCAAGCGAACGTTAAATCTTGGAATGTCCAGCCCGAGCAATGATTCTACTTCGAAATCGATCAACTGCTTGGTCTGGGCGGTAAGACCATTTTCTCTGAGCGGTACGCGATATAGCTGTTCGAATATTGCGCTCTGCCGAATCCCCGAAGTTAGATTTCGCGGGGATCGGGCGCCTTTTTGTAACAGCGCATACACCTGGGTTGGTCGATATAAGAACCGCGCCTCTACTCCACCGAATTGTTCGAGCAACCCGATAAAGTCATTCTTATGCACAAGGATCTTCCGGTAGAGTGAACTGAAGCCGTCGATTATCTCCGAGCGATAAGCGCGAACATCTTGAACTTCTCCGTTCCAGCGCACTGTATTCCCGGACGGCTTGGCAGGCGCCGGCTTCGTTATTGGCCGGATATCGCTCGAGTTCAAATTTTCCCATTCCGTGACTTTTAACTCGGGGAGTTCAACAACGCCGGTACCAAGCCCAGAGTGATCCGCGGGTAGATGTGAGGCACTTAACTGCCAAAAAGGGAGGAGACCAGTTTCGATCACCGACGCTTTCCCGCCGGCGGTGACGTGGCGATCCGGCGAAGACGGCTCACTTCGTCCCGGGTGAAAAAAGCATTCGGTATCGATGGGAACAGGCTGGCTGCCGGCAGCTACCAGATTATCTCGGAAAAGATCATAGGCGTTGAGTAGGTAAGAGAGACAAAGCAATTCGCCTCCGCTCCGATAGTAGCTCCGGACTTCTTCATTGCTGGAGCAAGGACTTTGCTCAATGTATTCTTCCCAACCATACCGCTCTCGAGCGATTACCCGGGCAAAGCGCCAGCCAGGGTTGAATCCGCGTTCAGTCAGCCAACGGCTAATTACACTCAGAGCTTCGGAGATCGAGACGCTTTTGGGTTTATATAACGCTTTGGCACCGTCGGCGAACGTCATCAGAATGACCTGGCGCCCGTTGTCGTGGCGGTCAGAAATACCGGTTTTGGTTTCGGTAAGCAGGCCTTTTGACGATCGGGCTAACGCCAAAACGTCCGACCCATCCCTCTGGAACCGGTCCAAAAACAAATGGGTGGCATCGATCCAACTTGTAACCAGCCGGGTAAGTTGTCGCGCCAACATGGGGAAGCGCTCAAACAAGATCAGGTAGTCGCTCTGGCGAACGCGCCGAATGAATGCTTCCGGTTGTTCGCCGGCCACTTGTGATTCGGCGAAGACCGCAAAGGTCGGGAAAGCGGCAAAGTCACATAGGTAATGCAACAGATTGGAAACGAGCCCATCTAAACCGGAGGCCGCTATCCGCCCGGTGTTCGCTGCGATTGGGTCGACGCTCTGTTTGGCAAATGAAATCAGGGGGGACCAGAGCTCGGCGAAAGGTAAAGCGTCAGCGCTTTGCAGAAGTAATGGGGGCTGCCGTATGGCTTGTTCGAAAACATGCTCCCAACCTCCGGTTTCCTCTCCGGGCAACGGACAGGGTTGGGTTAGCCAGGCTGCCTGCGGTTCCGTGATTTCGAGCGAACGCAAACGTTCCGGAAACCGGTCGTAGCCGCCAGTCGAAAATTGCTGCTTCCAAAACAGGAAATCCGCCTTCGCGTCGCTACGGTGCGACAGGTCCGCCTTCGTCCCGCGGTCGCGGGACTTCGGCGCGACAGGTCCCGCCTCTAATGAATTGGAGGCCGCCTGGTTTGGGCTCGCTTCGGCGCGTGCATTAGAAGAGGGGGGATTTTCCCGCAGCCGCTCGTGAAGGTAACGAGTTTGGGCGGAGATTTCGGGCGGTACCATAAAGAAAAGCAAGCCGCCACCGAGTCCGATGGCGGCTTGTAATCTTTCTTGCTAACTACTTTACAGGCGGCTTGTCAATCAGAGTTGGATCAGCGAACCCAACATCGCAGAGCAATCGCGTTCTTTGATGTTTTGGTCCATGGTGCCGCCGGCCAAGTCCTCGAGCTGCTCGTCGCTGAGAGATTCGGATTTATCCGGTTCCAAGCTCATGGCAGAGTGGCCTCTCCGCGCGTGTCGCCCCTACTAGAGGTTGATGTTGGAGCTCAGCATCGCAGAACAGTTTTCTGTCTGGATGGTCGTGTCCATCGTGCCGCCGGCAACATCTTCGAGTTGCTCGTCGCTGATTGCTTCTGGTTTGTTAATCTCTTCGCTCATGGTGTGTGTGATTAGGTTAAGAGACGCTGCTTCGAGGTCTCAGTGGAATTAGAGGTTGATGTTGGAGCTGAGCATCGCAGAGCAGTTTTGCGTCTGGATGGTCGTATCCATCGTACCGCCGGCAATGTCCTCAAGTTGCTCATCGCTGAGCGCTTCCGGTTTGTTAATTTCTTCGCTCATACTGTTAGAGAGCTAAACGCTTCCTTGCGCGTTTGAACAGAACTAAAGGTTGATGTTAGAGCTCAGCATGGCCGAGCAGTTTTCGGTTTGGATGGTGGTGTCCATCGTGCCGCCGGCAACATCTTCGAGTTGTTCGTCGCTGATCGATTCTGGCTTGTTAGCTTCTTCGCTCATGGTGTGATCCAAAAGTTGTAGTTGGGTTAAAGAAATCCTCTTTACGCAGCTAAGCGAAATTAGAGGTTGATGTTCGAGCTCAACATGGCCGAGCAGTTTTCGGTCTGGATGGTGGTATCCATCGTGCCGCCGGCAACATCTTCGAGTTGTTCGTCGCTAATCGATTCTGGTTTGTTAATTTCTTCGCTCATATATGTGGTTGGGTTGGTTGGGTTGGTTCTCGGAAGCCACGCTTGAGAGCTCATAGCCCGGGACCCGGAGTGGAAAACATATTCGTCTCACCACTCGATAGTCCGCCTGCTATTGTTTCAAGCTCGGCATCCGAAAGGTTTGCAGTGTCGTCAGGGAAATCTTTCGGCAGAACGATATACATTAGATCGTCTGTCTCTTGTAAGAGCACGACCTTGAGCCGATCGGGTAAGGTAGTTCCTAAAGCTCGCTCAACCGCGAACTTTGGATTTGCTAACAGCGACTCCCGAAACGCTTCATCTTTCAAGGCTGCCCTTACCAGCGCCTCTTTGATATCTTTTCGCGAAATGTTTGAGTTGGAGTCCATCAGAACTCTTCCTTTCTCGGAAGCTCGATACCTGCTTGCGTGTCTGCATTTATATTAAGCAATGGGTGTGCCATGTTTCTTATGTGTAAGATAAGAGGTTGATAGCCAACGGGTTGTAAAAAAGATTCACTTTGACCCTGAGTCCAAGCGCTTCAAAAATGGAACGCGGATTCTCGAAAATGGAACGATAGCTCCATTTCAGTTGATTGTTACCAGTTAAACCGCTGAGGGTTTTGAGCGGATTGCCGGCACTCATAAGCAAAAACCGGCCCGATTAGCGTCACCGGTCTGGACGTTCTATATAACCCATATTTACTGTAATTCACGACCCTATTGCAGAGCCTATGCCGGCTCGGCCCAAAAAATATGGAGCTATGTCTCGCTATTCTTCCGGCTTCAGCCGGTGATGCCGAAGAAAATCCATGAACTTCTGGTACTGGTCCGGCTTGATATTGAAGAGAACGCTCATCCGGCGGTAACTTCCCCTCGCGGCTAGTAGTCCTTGGGAAATGATCTCCCGTACCTGGACTCTATTTAAATCGCGATCGAGAAAAGGCTCATGCACGATTTCCCAAAATGATCTGGCGTGTTCCACCATGCTTCCGAAGAGCTCGCTTTTGCCGGCGTCCGGAGCCGGCAGATTAGCTTGGCGGAGCTCGCTGACAAAGTGGTCTGGCTCTATGAATTTCGATTCGGCCATCGAGAAGCCGATTGTGACGATACTCCGCAGTTCTCTGATATTTCCCGGCCAGGGATATCGCTCCAGAAATTTAATCGACGTCGGCGAGAATGCCTTCTTCAGGTTGTACTCCTGATTCAGTTTCTCCACGAAATAATTGATCAGCAGTTTCCAATCGTCTTCCCGTTCGCGCAAAGCAGGGATGTCTAAAGGGAAATAACGAAGACGAAAATAGAGATCCTGCCGGAAATGCCCGGTGGCGATCATGTCCCGGAGGGGGCGATTGGTGGCGGCAATTACCCGAACATCTACGGAATAAGTTTTGTTTGAGCCAAGCGGTTTGACTTCTTTTTCCGCGAGCGCCCGGAGCAACATTGTCTGGGCTGAAGGCGGGAGGTCACCGACTTCGTCCAGAAAAACGGCCCCTCCGTCGGCAGCATCAAACAAGCCCTTATGATCGGCAATCGCGCCGGTGAAGCTACCTTTCATATGGCCGAAGAGCTCACTAACCGTCACATTGCCCTCGCTGTATTGGGGACAGTTGACCACCACAAAGGGAGCCTTGGTTCGCGGGCTGAGCAGATAACAGGCTTTAGCAAATAGCTCTTTACCCACACCGCTTTCGCCGGTGATCAGAATGGTTTGGTTAAAGCGGGCAAACTTCTGGACTTTATCCAGTGTGTCCCGCATTTTCGGACTGATCCCCACCAGATCGACCGATTGATTAGCTCCCCATTTTTCCTCGGCCTTCGCTCGAACCAGTTGGGCGACCTCCGTCATGGTGGTGTCAATCCGCCGATTCAATTTGGCAGACGGAAAGGGAACCACGTTGGCGGTGCTATCGCTATTCATAGAAGCAAGACGCACAAGCCGTCATCAGGCCAAACCACTGTAGGACTACTCTGACTCTTTTCTGTCGAAAGCGCACGTACCGTTTAGAGGATTAGTGCATCGAGTCATAAGTAGGAGGCGTACCGTTGGCTTCAAAAGGGTCTGGATGCGAGGCGTGAGTGAGGAGCATATCTGAAATGGATACGTAACGAACGAACAACGACGCGGACGGACCCTTTTCAAGCCAACCCCTTGGGCCGTGGCCATTTGGCTGATTTTCCGCGTTGCTCACTCCTTACGTATGGATTCAGATATGCTCGTCGTTCGCGCCTTGAAAATCAGCCAAATGATCCGGCAGCTGCCGGACGGTATGACTCCTACTTATGACTCGATGGACTAAGCTAATTGCCGTCGGGCAAGGTCAGCAAAGGGGCCAGTTTGATTCATCAGTTCCGTGTAGCTCCCGGATTGCGCCAACTCGCCGTATTGCAAAACAAAAATCCGGTCCGCATTGATGATAGTGCTTAAACGATGGGCAATAACGATGCGGGTGGCCTGCATTGCATCCAGGCTCTCCGTGACGGTTCTCTGAGTTTCGTTGTCCATAGCACTAGTGGCTTCATCAAAGAAAATGATGCGCGGTCGATTTACCAAAGCGCGCGCCACCATTAGCCTCTGCCGTTGACCGCCCGAAAAGGTACCGCCACCCTCAGACACAACCGTGTGCATGCCCATGGGCATGTTTTTGATGTCGCGTTCCAAGCCGGACATTCTAGCCGCTTCCCAAGCGTCATTTACCGTAAGACTCGTATGTGAGCCGATAATATTTCGATAAACATCGGTCGGCATCAGCTTACTGGACTGAAGAACGACTCCGATCTGCTGGCGGACCTCCCGCAAATCCAAAGAGGAAAGCTCCTGGCTGTCATAAAAGATGGCGCCCGATTCTGGTTTCTCGAATCCGAGTAGAAGTCGCAAGAGCGTCGATTTACCTGATCCCGATCCCCCGACCAGAGCTACAAACTCACCCGGCCGGATTCGCAGCGAAAGATCTTTCAAGATAAGCGGGCCATCCGGAGTGTAGCGAAACGACAGATGGTACACCTCTACTTCTCCGCTCAATTCTCCCGGATGAGCCTTGGCTTCGTCCACTTCCGGTTGCGCTTCGATAATTGGCCGAACCCGTTGAAAAAGAGGGAAAATAACCAGCAAATCCAGGACGACGCCGCTGAGCGACAACATGCTTGATAGCACGTTCGTAAAGACGCCGTTAAACGCCACGAACTGACCTGTGGTCATATTGAACTTCTCTTGGTTCTCAGTCGCCTGGTCCTTGAAAAAACCGTACATTTGGAACAGCAAGGCAACGGCCAGGATCGGGTAAACCCGGTTAAAAACCTGAACGATGTTGGCCAGGAAACCGACCCGGAACGATAACCGCTTTTGCGCGGAAAATTTTCGAGTCCATTCCCGAAATGCGGAATCCTCTGCGCCCGAGACCCGGAGCTTGGATACTCCATTGATTAATTGAAGTACCAAACCGGTGATCAAACCACGCACCCGGAACATCAGGCGCTGGTTCCGGAGTTGAAGGAGATTTACACCCAATGGCAGCAGCACGGAAATCGCCACCAAGGCGATCGCCGCCCATGCCATTTTATAATTAAACGTAAAGAGAAAGAGCCCGGTGATGGTCGCGCTGATCGCACCCACGATGCCCTGGGTGCCGGACTGAGAAATGGCCTGGCGAATTTGTTCGACCCCCAGCGCCCGATCGGTGAGGTCTCCCGCAGTGTATTCGCGAAAAAAGGTTGAAGGCAGATTTATCAGACGGTCCCAAACCCCCGCCTGCACTGAGTAGTCCATCTTTCCCGTTAAGCGTAATACGGCAATCGAACGAGTTAGCTCAAACGCAAAGGTCGCCAAAGCGGCAGCGAAAAGAGCAATGGCAAACTGCATCAGCTGCGAGCGATCTGCGGATGGGACAACGCTGTCGAAAATTTGGCCGCTAAAATAAGGGGTTACCATCCCCAAAAGCCCGGTCAAGATGCCCATGAAGATGATCGTCCGCAAATCAGCATGGCAGTCCTTGATCCCGAATTTGATCAGATCCTTTGCGCCTAACTTGCGTTCGGGTAACGGAGTATAGAAAGAGGCAGCGAAGGGTGCCAGAGTAGCCGCCACGGATGGCGTAACCGGGACCCGATCAAAGCTGTTGGGATCCACTAGCTCGTAGCTCTCCGGTCCGGTCTTAACGATCGCCACTGGTTCGCGGGTTCCTTCTCGAAAAGCCAGTAAAGGGCCATGGTCCACTTCCCACCATTCGCCTCGGAGCGCCACCGAGCGGTAGCGAAAGCGAGAGGCCTTGGCGATGGCCGCAAGTTTGTCGCCGACCTGATGTAGATCCGGCGGGATTCGGATCTGAATGCCCACCGCCTCACCCACCAGCCTGCAGGCTGCCACCAGCGGGTTGCCGGATCCCTCGGACATCAGCCTTGACCAGTTCTCCTTGCCCGGCGCCAACACCGCGGCGATCTCGCGCAAGGCCGTATCGCGCGACTGTAAACCTGAGGCTTCTCTGGCCCGCAGGCGGTTGAAGTCGTCGACGATCCTGAGCTTCTTATTAATGAACTCGCACTGGCACAAGACCTCGTGAAAAAGTCCGATGCCCATCCAGAAGGTTGCCTGGGTGATACTGGCCGAAGTGGAAAAGCATGATAGCAGGTTATCGTCGTAAGACTCGATCCAGGTATCGGAGGAAAGCGGAAGAATCGGCACCCCTTCGCCCGATAACGAAACCCCCTCCATGCCCATGTAGAGAGCCTCCCCGCGCAGCACCTGTATCCACACAATGCCGCGGCGGGCTCGGGCGATCTTCCCCCGTGGCAGCAGAACTTGCTTACCGCCGACTAAGACTTCGTCGGCTTTCGGTAACGGCCGGGCGTCTCGAGAAACGCTCGCAGAAAGTTGTTCCAGCCAATGGTCGACCAGTTGGCCAATCGTGGCTGCGTATTCATGATCGCGCGCTAACCGTCGCAGGTTATCGCGACGAAGTTGGACCAGTTCTGATCCTTCGTGACCGGTCAGTACAAAGCAATAGCCATGCTCCCGCCGGTTAAAGTCCATCCCGAAAATCAGCGAGCCGGATTCCAACGACAGAAAGTGTGAACGGGGACCAGTGGCTTCGCCCCCTTCCAGCTGCACCGTAAAAATCTCGATCCGGCCGGTAGCGATGAACCAGACGTTCTCAGATCCTTCAATGACGAAAGACTGGTTTAGCCGGAGAATCTGTAATTCGCCGGCTTGAACTAGTGCATTACTGGTGGTGGGTGAAACGGCTGGCATAGCCTGGATCTATCTGCGATCCACGCTGCGGCAGCCAGATGGTCCGGTTACGCCGGACCATCTGGCTGCAAGCTGTGGAACGTTGGCTGACAATATCCCTGTCATAATCATCTAAACAGGCAGTTAGCAGGCGCTAGCGCCTGCTAACTGCCCATAGCCTGCACTACTTTCAAATGCCTGCGCATTTGAAAGTAGTGCAGGCTAATGGCTAATGAGTTTCGAATAAGGGCCTCCGGCGTTTTTCATCGATTCGTGCGACCCTCGCTCGACTACTTTTCCATATTCCAAAACGATGATTTCGTCGCAGTCACGGATGGTACTCAGGCGATGGGCGACGATTAAGCAGGAGCAACCCCGTCGGCGCAGGTGTTGATCGATCTGTTCTTCCGTGCTCGGGTCCAGGGCACTGGTGGCCTCATCCAGAATTAACAGGCTAGGTGAATTCACCAAAGACCGGGCAATCTCTAACCGCTGCCGTTGCCCGCCAGAAAAGTTCGATCCGCCTTCGGCAACCGTACTGGAGAGTCCACCTTGCCGCCCTGCAATAATGTCTGCGATCGCCGCATCTTTGCAGGCCTGGGTAATATGGGAGTCCGGAACCCCGCTATCCCACATCGTCAGATTATCTCGGACCGTTCCTTCGAACATAAAGATATCCTGATCGACCATGGCGATCGAGTTGTGCAGGAGCCGGCGAGGGATCTTATCGCGAGGCACACCATCGAATAGAATTTCGCCACTCCAAGGCCGGAAGAGTCCGGCAACAATTTTCGAAACAGTCGATTTGCCGCTACCGCTTCCACCTACCAGCGCCACGCGTTGGCCAGGCCGCACGGTAAAGCTGAGATTCTCGATCAGAGGCGGCGCCAGCGGATTGAAGCCGAAGCTAAGGTTGCGAACCTCAAGCAGGCCAGTCAATTTGATAGTGGCATTAAAACGCGGATCGAACTCCGTCATCCGATAGGCCGGATCGATGTCATAGCGTAAGACGTCATCCAACCGGTTCAGGTCAGACCCGGTTTCCTGCAAAGCATTGCCGAAGGTCACGAACGAAGTAATCGGCTTGGTGAAGCCATCCATTAAAGACTGAAAAGCAACCAGCAGACCAATAGTCAGGTGTCCCTCCATGACGCGCCAGCCTCCCAGCCCGAGAATGGTGGCCGAGATCAGCGCTTTGGTGAAGGGCGGAACCGCCGAGAGAGTCTGGCCGTAAAAATCCATTTCTTGTTCTGCTGAAATGGTCTTGGCCTGGTAGCCGCCCCAGCGCGAAAAGAACTCGTTCTCGCCTCCGGTCGCTTTCAGGGTCTCGATCATCTGCACGCCGTTCATGGACGTGCCCATCATCTTGCCTCGCTCTTGCAGGACACGGAAACTCGCGTCAACGCGCGGGCGTTGAACGATTTTCATGCCGATCACGTTGAACAGAGCGAAGAATACGCAGGCCAAAGTCAGCCACAGATCGTATTGGATCATTACAATGGCGAAGAAGATGAGCGCCATCATATCCAACGCAGTCGTGACCATTTTATCGGACAGGACCTTGGCCACCTTGTCGTTGATCAAGACACGCGATCCGATTTCACCGGCGAAGCGCTGCGAGAAAAACTCCATCGGCAGTTGGATTACATGCGTAAAAAATTTTGCCGAAGTGGTGAGAGCTAGTTTCGTTTCGAGACGAAGCAGAAAATGTCTCTGCAGGCTAATCAGCAGAGTCATGAAAAAAATCGAGACCGCCATCGTCGAAAGCAGTGGCCGCAGGATATCTGCTTTATCCGCTACCATATATTCGTCGATGAATACGCGGGTGAACGCCGGATTTACGATATTCGGAAGGATGACTAAAAGTCCGGTCAACAAAGCGAAACTCAGACCGATTTCGAAGCCGGAGACTCGGCGGCGCAAAGCGGCGGCGAGACTCGGTTTCTCGCCACCCGGCGCAAAGTTGGGGCCCGGCTCGACCACCAGCGCGACGCCAGTGAAGGACGCCTCCAACTCTTCCATCGTGACCCGGCGCGGCCCAGTCGCGGGATCGTTCAGATAGACCACCCCGTCGGTGATCCCTTCGTACACCAGGAAGTGATTGAAATTCCAGTAAAGGATAACGGGCGGCTTAAGTCGTAACAAGGCATCCAATTCGCAACGGATACCCTTGCCGTCCATTCCGAACCGGCGTGCGGCTTTCAGCAAGTTGCTAGCCTTGCTACCGTCGCGGCCTACCCCACATTCTAAACGGAGTTGCTCCAACGGAAGCCAAAGATTGTTGTGCCGGAGAATAATGCCGAGGGCAGCCGCACCGCACTCAACGGCTTCCATCTGCAGGAGCGTTGGTGTCAGCACCCTGCCCGGTAAGGCTTCTTCTGACTGAACAGCAGGGGAACTCATCTAATTCTTAATTCCCAGGAGTTCTTTGATTTTCGGAATGACAAATTCAACTGGCGGCTTGCGGTCGACGACGATTGAAGCCGTAGCCTGAGTACCGCTGAAGATCCCGGTAGGCGGCCCCTGCGAAGAGGACCATTTGTATCCGCTCTTGGTGGTTGAATCCTGGGAGAGCAAGGCGGTGACCTCTATCGGGGCCCCTTTGTTGGATAGCTGTTTAACTAATTCGTCGTTTCGCAAGACCACCTTCATGCCTTCAGGTGTACTCGGAAAAAAAGAGACACTGGTTACTTTGCCCAGAATGAAACCGTATTCCTCAGCTTTAACCGTCGACGGTGAAATCTGAATCTCCTGGCCATTCACGACTTTCTTACCCTCTCCACCCGGGACGTAGATGACGGCTTGCATCGGCGCATCTTCTGCCTCCACGGTGACGATCCGATCTTTAGCGCTAACCGGAGACCCTCGCTCCACCAGCTTTTCAATAACCCGGCCGCTGTAACGGCAGATTACTTTTGTTCCTGAATCGCGCTCTTCTCGATACTGCTGCAGGGTCAAGCCGGTCTTGTTGATCTCCTTGGCGCGTTCGTTCCGCGCCGTCTGCGTTTCTCGGGCCAGCTTAATCTCGTTGGTCTTGATCTCGCTTTCTTTAACCTGAGTGTCAGCCTGTTGCAGCTGGACCGAGTAAAGATTGTCTCGAGCTTTGTTAACGCTAGCTTGAGTGGTTAAACCTTTTTGGAGCAGGTTTGATTGGTTATCGTACTCGGTCTGGTTCGCTGTGATTTGAACTCGATAGCTTTTCTCGGCATCCTCCAGCGCTTTTTCTTCCTTTTCGTAGTCGGCAATGGCTGAGGCATCGCTTTTATTTTCGCGCTGCGTCATGTCACCGTCTTGGGTCTGTAATCCCTTCAGCTCGAGCTCACTGGTTTTTATCTTTAGATCTAGCTCGGTCTGACTCATCGTGGCTACTATTTGACCGGACAACACTTCGTCTCCTGGCTTGACCAGAACCTGCGTGACGAAGCCATCGTTGCCTGCCGCGACGTCGTAAACGGCGCCACCGCGGATTAAAATGCCGCTGCCCGAGACTTTATCCGGAATCCGCCCCAGGAAGCCCCAGAGGACGATCAAGAATAAAATGACTCCTATCGCCGAGATCGCCAGCCAGCCGGCCGGCGATGTAATCGACATTAAATAATCGAGTTGCTCCGGAGAAGAAAGGCGTTCGAGGGCTGCCTTTCTGAAAATGGTCCGTTCCGGAGAGCCAGCGCCATTCTTAGTGGTGCCATGGGGGCCGGCCTGAGATGTATTTGACGTCTGGCTCATAGTTCCGGTCCTTGAGAACGGGACCAACGGGGCGGTTCATGTCCGGTACGGTCTCGAAAACTTTCTCCGAAATAGTAGTTTGTTCCAGGCCTTGTGGAAACCCAGGAGTACGAATCACGGTCTCGCTCGATAGAATCGTCGACGTCTCATATCTCAATTGGGCAACCGCGTTAGCTAACGCCAAACGAAAATCGACCAACTGGGTCTCTGCTGTGGTTAGTTGTTCCTCTGACTGAATCGTCTCAAACATGGTGGTGGCACCCCGCCGGAACTTTTCTCGCATGTCGTCAAAGGATTTGCGGAAGGCTGTAACCGCTTTTTCTTGGGTTACCACGTCTCCAGCCAATTCCTGGAGAGTATCGGCGCTGGCCGTCACATTGGCGGCAATAGTGGTGGACAGATCTTCCATATTCACTACCGCTGTGTTCACGTCCGACTGCGCTCCCATGACAGCCCCTTCAGCGGCGTTATTTGCGAAGGGCCAAGTGAGCGTACCACCGATCGATGCATCGAGGCCGACTCTGGTCCCTCGTTCAGGTGGGCCGCCGGTCGTCGAGAGCTTCTCGTTGTTGATATCCGTACCGATCGTACCAACCAGAGTCGGCGTAATGCTAAGGTCGCGTTTGGCCTTTTCCAGCATCACCTGCTTAGCCCTGATAGTGGTGAGCGCTGCCATCCGATCCAGTCGTCTGGCCAAAGCGGCGTCTATCATCCCATCTGTCCGCAGGGAAGCCACTTCGTTCGGTTTGATCGTGGGAAAACCTTGGATAGCGAATGGCAGTTTTTTGAGCTCCTCGCTCCGCAGACCGACCTGAATAGCCAGTTTTCGAGCGGACTCGTAGACCGCCACCAAGGCTTGGACTCGTTGCGCAAATGCTTGCGACTCGCGTCCGCGGGCGAGTGTCACTTCGCTGTAAGGGACGCCCCCACCTTCAGCCATCTGCTCCGATAACTCCGCGAGAATCGCGTCGACCCGGTAGGCCCGATCTTGTAAGGCGAATTTCTCCAGCGAGGCAACCATGGCCCAGTACGCCTGTGCGCTGTCCATGGCTGTTTTTTGCGCATCGTTTCGCAGCGTCTGTAGTTTGCTCTCGTAAGTCAGGCGCGCACTAATTTCGTTGGCGTCGTTATAGAGAACCCCACCTTTTTGAAACATTGGCAGAGTCGCAGATAAAAGGATGTGATTAGTAGTCGGCGGATATTTTAGGTTGCCGGCTTCGTCTGACCAGAGCGGCTGATAAAGAACCCCGAGCTGCAAACCGTCCCTGAATTTCTTCGTTACCCCAACGGTGGTGTCCAGGGTCGTAATCGCTTTAGTCTCCTGAGCAGCAGTCGCTGCGTTAATCGCGTTTGAAACCGTCGAACTGCTTACCGGGACTCCGGCCGATCGCAGGATCGACGGAAGCGCCATGTTCAGCACTTGGTTCTGATCGTTAAGGGAAGCGTTACTGCCTTCAGAGGGGATCGAGTACGCGTATTTGGCAATGGCCGAAGCCGTGGCATCAAAATCGCCTACCGCTTCCTTCAGTTTGCCCCGAGCTGACTGGGTGTCCTGGATCGACAAACGCAAATCTTTGTTCTTTGAGAGCGCGAGATGAACTGCTTCTAACAAACTGATCGGAACTAGGCCCGGCGGTATCTGCTTAACCACGGCGAGCGCCGATCCGAATTTTTTGTCGAACTCAGCTGCTTGCTGGTCCGTGATCCCACCCACGACCTGATTGCTTCCGGGACTTGCGCCCGGGACTGGAGGAGTCGGTGAGGGTAGTTGCCCAGGCGGTATTAAAGGCTGTATCTCATTGCGGGTGCCGTGCTGAGGAAGTTCCTCCGGCCTAACCGCGGTTGATGAGGGCGAGGGTTGCGCCTCTGGTATGACAGGAGTGCTTTGAGCATGCCCGGCTTCAACGAGCGTCACTTGTAAGCCGATCAAGCCCGCCATTGCTAGGAAACAATAAGGCAAACCTCTTAGGTTAGTCCGGCGACAATGGGACGATTTCATAGCAGGTGTTAGAGCGAGGGTGAGATCCAGTTCCTCAAGGCCGTTTTGGCAGAAGCGTCGTATCTAAACAAGTGTAAAAAATGAATCTCCTTTACGGCGTTTTTTGCGTAGGTTTACGATTCCCGAGCCTATGGAAGTTGCGGTTGAAATTGTTGATGGAAAGCCAGTCCTGGTTTTCAGCCGGCGTCTTGATGATGATGCGGCGAGCCGGTTCAATAGGGAGTTAGGTCAATGGGTGGAACGCTTGCTCACTAAAGACATGTCCGATTTAGCGATAGAGTTCTCGGGCGTTTCCTACATTACTAGTGCGATACTTCGCTCGTTATTATCCATGGCCAAGCGAGTCCGAGCCCGCGGTGGAACCCTTTGTATCCTGAACCCGAGCGCCGAGATTCAAGAAACGTTCGGCGTCATCGGTTTCCGGGAAATTTTTGAGTCGTATGGCGGCAAATTCCGTTTGAGCCTGCCGGCAGCTCCGAAACCTGAACGAGCTCCAACTGAAATTGCGCAGCTTGATATTCTAGTCGGCGACAGGGTCTTGGCCTGTGCCGATGGCGATACTCTTGGCACCGAAGGATCATTAGGCGCGGAGTTGTTTACGGATCTGCCCGGAGTGGCTGCCCGTCCCGTCCGTTTCCAAAACGCCGGCAACCATTGGGTGGCAGCAGTTCCGCCAGATGGCGGCTCTTTCGTTCGGGTGGACAATCAAGTCATCGCCCCGGGACAACAGGCGATTCTTAAGGGAGATCATCTGCTGCAAATTGGAGAAGTCAGAGTACGCGCCCACGTTACCTTGCCCGAAGGAACCAATCGCGAAGGCGAACCGATCGATGCCCGAGTTCAAAGCGTCTTTTCACAAACCGCAGAATGGATTGATAAGACGTTGAAGGAATAAAGCCTGGTAGGGCGAGGCTCCGGAATAGCCCAACGTCTGCGCAGAGCCTAAACCTTGGATCAGACTTGCATTCTTATTAGGCCGAGAAACTGCCGAGCCGTCGTGGCGTGACCCACGAATTGTCAACGCGGAACTTTCTCACAGGACTCTGCTGCTCCTGAAGGAACGCAAAAACAGTTGATGCCTCACGCCGGGTCATTCGGCTCGGCACTTGTTTGGGTCTAGCTCAATCGAGATTTCGCGAACGCTTAAGCGCTCCGCGACAGATTCCAGGCTTCAGGGAGCCTCGCCCTACCAAATTAGGCCGTTGGTCCGGAACTGTGACCGTTCGAGCAACTCTGCTTTAAGTGTAATGCATTTTGCATGAAGGTACGGTGTTTGGATTGCGTTATTAGGTTTAACGTACAAGGGCTGATTTCATAACATGCTCGTAAAAAGCATCTTATATCTTAGGCTCGAAAATTGCTAAAATGAAGCCTTTCGCTGCGGATTCCATGAGAGCCCTTATTATTGACGACGAAAAAGCAATTCGAAGTTCCACCGTCATCGCTATCCGAGCCGAAGGGCATGTTGCTGAGGCCGCCGACAGTAGGGCGATCGGTTTGCTGAAACTGCAGGAAGACGCTTACGATTTGGTCTTCCTTGACCTTCGATTAGGAGATGAAGATGGCCTTGAAGTTTTAGAGGACATCAAACGATCGTTTCCTCAAGTCCAGGTCGTCGTTTTTACCGCTTATGCTTCAGTGGCTTCTGCAGTGACGGCGATGCAGAAAGGGGCTTTTGACTATTTAGAGAAGCCATTCACGCCGGAAAATCTTCGCCAAATTTTTATTCGGGTCGAGAAGCACCGAAAACTGGAAACGAAGATCGTTGAGTTGCAGACGGAAATCCATCTCCAGAACCCGACGCTCGATTTTTCTTCAGATGACCCGGCGATGAAATCCGCCGTTGAGATTCTGTTCAAAGCGGCCCCGACGCAGGCTGCGATACTTTTGCTGGGTGAGAGTGGGACCGGCAAAAGTGCTTTGGCCAAGGCGATTCACGACCGCAGCGAAGGCAGGGATGCGGCTTTCGTCACCGTGAGTTGTCCCAGCCTGTCCCGCGAATTGCTCGAGAGCGAACTGTTTGGGCACGTTAAAGGGGCTTTCACTGGCGCCATACGAGACACCTGGGGCAAGGTGGCAGCCGCGGAAGGCGGGACCTTGTTTCTGGACGAGATCGGAGAACTGCCTTTGGAAATCCAGCCAAAACTGCTGCGATTGCTGCAAGAGCGGCAGTACGAGCGAGTGGGGGAACATAAGATCCGGGTAACCAACGCCCGGATCATTGCCGCCACCAACAACGATCTCAAAGAGCGGGTCCGCATCGGTACCTTCCGCGAAGATCTGTACTACCGGCTGGATGTGATTTCAGTACGGGTGCCGCCTTTGCGTGAGCGGGGCCATGACTTGGGCCGCCTGACCAAATCGTATCTCGATTTTTTTACTCGCCAGCTTGCTCGGCCACGGTTGGCGTTTAGTGAGAGCGCGACGAAAAGACTCAACAGTTATCGTTGGCCGGGTAACCTGCGTGAACTCAGGAACACCATCGAACGAGCTGTCATCCTGGCGCCGGATGATCTCATTGCGGAAAGGTTTGTTCCGGAGAACCCTCCCGCCGCTCTGGATGCCAAGGTTGCGGTCGGTAGCGAAATTAGTCTGGAAACGCTCGAGGAAGCTCATATCCGCAGCATTTTAGGGAGAGCGTCCAGCCTGGATGCAGCCGCGAAGACCTTGGGGATAGACCCAGCGACACTCTACCGAAAACGGAAGCGGCTGAATCTGTAATAAGCCTGCATCGCTGAAAAATGGTTAGCCATTTTACAGCGACGCAGGCTATGAGCCCTTAGAGAGACGTTGATGTCTCTCTAAGGGCTTGACTTGAAAGCTCCTCGCTACGCTCAATATTGAAACCTTTGAAAAAGGAGGCTGCTTATGCTGCGTTGGCGACTTACATTGGGGCTGCTGGCGACCCTCATCATTCTGCTGACCGTGGGCATCTATGGTGTCTGGCTCTTCAATGACCTGGGTCGAGCAGTCGACAAGGTAATGCGGAACAACTACGACAGTATCCGCGCTTGCCATTCTATGCGGGTAGCCACCGCGCGGGTTAATAGCTTTTATTCACGCGGCATCGATCGGCCTTCGTTGCCCTACGACCAGACCGCGCCATTGGATAGGACGGAGAAGGAATTCGCCTCGGAGATTCCCGTCTTGGAAGGAAACGCCAGGAACCCTCAAGAAAAGGAACTGGTAAGCCAGCTAAAACAAGCCTTGGCAGACTACATCAGCGTTTATCGCCAGACTTTCCGACAATATTTTGCCCACGACGCCGCGATCCACGATTCCTGGGCTAAAATTCCGGAACTCACGCTCAATATCACCAATCTCAGCGAAACCATCTTGCGCATAAATGAAAGGCAAATGCTGCAAGCAAATCACGAGGCGCGGCGCAAGGCAGCGGAGTCCATCCGGCTGTTATTAATCGCGATGGTGAGTTCCATCATCGTTTTCATTTTTACCTATGCCAGGCTGGGCCGGTCGTTAATTGATCCAATCCGGAGATTAACGCATTCCATTCGAGATCTGCGTTCCCGCCAGTTCGAACAGTTGCTCCCGGTACAAAGCCGAGACGAACTAGGTGAGCTCACTAGCGAGTTCAATCGCATGGCTCAGGAGTTGCGGAGTTTTTACCGGGAGACCGATCGCAAACTCATCGAGCTGAACCAAGTCATTCGGGCTCTGCTGACCACCTTGCCCTATCCTCTGTTTATCTTAGATGAACACGATCGGATCTCCCGCCTTAACCCGGCCGCGGAGACACTGATGACCAATCTGGGAGTCGGTGACGATTTGCCGCAGCAGGTCAAACGCCAGTTGGTCGACGCTCGAGTCGGCACGGATTATCGGATCGATGATCTGAAGCAAGCGTTACTGTTTCGAATTAACGAACAAGAAGCTTACTTTTTACCCCGAATCTTTCCGGTGGTTCTGGAAGACGGAACCTTTGCCGGCCGCGCCGTCATGCTGGTTGATGTCACTCGGTTCCGTTGGTTAGACGAAGTGAAAACCGATTTGTTGGCCACGTTAAGTCATGAAATCAAGACTCCATTGACCGGGATACGGTTGGTCCTGCACCTTTTGCTGGAGCAGCGCACGGGAAAATTATCGAGCTCCCAAGAGGAATTGGTAGTGACCGGCTGCGACGAGTGTGAGCGATTGCTGAAAACCTTAAAGAGCATTCTTGATTTGGCTCGGATGGAGAGCGGCCAGCATCAACTGGATCTGGCTCCGGTCGCACCCGGGCAACTCGTGCAAGATGCCTATCACCATTTCCTCGAGTTTTTCGAACAATCGACGCTGCGCCTGGAATTGGCTATTGCTCCGGATCTTCCCGAGGTGTCGGTTGATAGCACGCGCATTTCGCTAGTGCTCACTAACTTCCTGTCCAATGCGCTCAAATACAGTTTTCCCGGTACCGAGGTAGAGCTGCGCGCTCACCAAATCAGCGAGCACTTCGTCCGTTTTAGTGTGATTAACAGCGGCCCCGGTTTGTCTGACCTGGAGCAAGCCAAGGTATTTGATAAATTCTATCGGTCCGACAATCAGAGTGTTCGCGAAGGCGTCGGCTTGGGCTTATCCATCGCCCGGCAAATCGTTCAGGCCCATGACGGCCGCATCGGAGTAAAGAGCGAGCTCAACGCTCTCACCGAGTTTTTCTGCGACCTGCCCGTCGCGCTCCGCGTTGAACCCTTCGCGCCAGTATGACGTGCTTGCTGGGTTCCAAGGGCTGCACCCGGCTGAAGCCCTGGGCTATGGTGTGTAGCCGCTTCGCGGCAAAATCCGACGGCACCCGTCAGACTATCCTAAGTCGCAGCTTCGCTGCTATAATGGGTCAGGCTTTTTTCGGTTCCTCTTCTCTCGCTATCACCACATTTAACCCGCGTTTTCGGGCGGTTTGAACAAAGCGATTCAGGAGGTTTTCCTCGATAAACGTGAACGCTGCGGTCAGACCACCGCTGGCATATGCCCGTCCAATGGCGGCTTCGACGCTGGTTGGTTCTCCGAACGACGATAGGAATTGGTTCGAGACCCACAATTCGAATAGGCGATTCCGATCCTTCGAGTTCCCACCCTGGTCAGTCCGCAAAAGCCAGGAACGGACGAATAACGCTAACACGGCGTCTCCGATCCAGGCATCGTTGCGCATTTGCTCTTCAGGATCCATCGGCTCTAACCTCGGGCGAGAAATTCGACAGACAAGTGTATTCCGCGCCTTCGGGTCCGGGAATGCTTCGCATTAGGCTCACCGAATTTACCTTCCAGATGCATTCCGGAATATTATTCTTTTCTGAGAGCAATCGCATTCTTTCTCCGAACCGGCGTGGAAGATGGCGAAACCGAGCGATCGTGATGTGGGGATACGATCCCGCATTGTCTCTGAGAGGAACTCGCCGCGAAAACGCTGCCAGGAAGCGCGATTGCAACTGTTGCAGCAGCACGTTCGATCGGCAGCCGATCCATAGTACTCTGGGGCGATGGAAAGCGGGAAAGCTGCCAATGTTGCTCAAGGTCAGGATCGGAAGCTCGGTGAACGAAACCATTAGTTCGTTCGCTACGCCCTCTAAGGTGGCGATTTCAGATGAGGGGACCTGACCCAGAAATAGAACGGTCAAATGGAACTGCGTTGGCCGTATCCAGCGAACGGAGCGCTGCGGGTCCCAGCCCGTTTCCAGAACTTTTCTCACCTCGCTTTGGATGGTGGACAAATGCCGGATCACATCCGGCGGCGGATTGATGGAAAAAAAGAGTCGAAACGGAACCGCGTCCTTGCTCTGCTCAAGCGTCTCCAAATTATCGCTCTCCATCAGGAGTTCCGGGTGTCGGGCAAGCCTGAACTCCTTCCTCTCTTGCTTTTCCCGCCATCATCGGTAGTGGTTCGGGCTTCATGAGAGCGATTTGTCCTTTGGGGTTGATAGTGGCCTGCTGGTTCCTGCTCCCACCTCTCTATGGTGAGGTTTCGGTGGCCACTTGCGCAGCGGCGCAGAAGTACTCGGCGACTCATCGAGGTCTTTCTTTGCTAGTTATTAAGGATGGTCACGTTCTTTACGAGTCTTATTCCAATGGGTACGGACCGGACAAGGTCGCCTCGATTTTCAGCGGGACCAAGGGATTCTGGTGTGTCGCCGCCATCGCTGCTCAACAGGACGGTCTTTTGGATCTGGACGATCGAGTGAGGGACACCATCACGGAATGGGCGGATGCACCGGACAAAAAGAATATCACGATTCGTAACCTCTTGAGTTTCACCGCTGGCATCGAACCAGTGTTTGCTCTTCATGGCAGAAGAATTCCCGACCGCAACCGTTACAGCATCGCACAGAAGGCGGTCGCTCCGCCCGGAGAAGCCTTCATGTACGGTCCGAGTGAACTCCAGATTTTTTCCGAGGTGCTCCGAAGAAAATTGCTCCGGCGTCATCTCACGTTACAAGAATATCTCCAGCGGCGGATTTTAAGCCCGCTCGGTATCTACGGTGTGGATTTTCGGGAAGATGAAGCCGGTCATCCATTACTGGCCAGTGGTTTCAAGCTGAGCACGAGAGAGTGGCTTCAGTTAGGCATTCTGATTCTCAACGAAGGCAAGTATGATCACCGGCAAATCGTGCCGAGCGGGATGCTGGACGAATTATTCCACGGCAGTCGTGCGAACCCGATGTTTGGCATGGGGTTCTGGCTTAATCGTACGGCCGGCGCCGGCGCCAGCGAAGTTGATGTCGAGAAAATATTGGATATCCCATGGCAGAGACAGTATTGGCATAACGCCTGTCTGTGCCGCGATGCTCCGCGCGACATGATCGCGGCCATCGGCTCTGGTTACCAGCGCATGTTCATCATTCCTTCGATGGACGTTATCATTGCTCGGCAAGGCCGCGACGGCCCTTTCTCGGATGCGAAATTTCTCCGCCTCGTTCTCGGTAAAGACCGGGGATAGGTTGGCGGTTAGCCGTTTGCGGTTGCATCGTTTCGCCAGTGTCCCATTAGTCTCATGAGTCCCATGAGTCCCATTGGTCCCATCTGTTTCCAGCCAGTTCGGTGTCACCATCCACGAACCATGACCTGCCCCCCTGATGAACCGCCAACCGCAAACTCATTAACCGCCACTTGATCAACTTCTCTCACAGTTTACGTTGCGACTGACATGGACATTACGCATGACCACTTGTTCTGGGGATTGGGCGTAGGACTGTTGCTTGGACTCATTGGTATCGTCTTAGCCCTCTTGCGGCTTTGGGAGACGCGCCGGGAAGTGGGTCGCTTGCGACGGCACCTGGCTGATAAAATGGAACTAGAAGCAGACGCCACTAATCGGCTAAAGGCGGATTTGCAGACCCTGAAATCGCAGAACGAAAATCTGCGCATGAAGGTAGCGACTCTAAGCCAGATGCCCGACCGCAAACAGCAGCGAGATCTGGAAGTATACGCTAGAGCCGAACGTTACATGGTTTCGCAATCTCCCGGTTTCCCTGCGGTCTGGGAACAGGCCAAACAGACTGCGGTCGGCGAGCTGGAGACCGAAGAACAGGGGCATAGCCTGCCTCGTCGGGTCTTTAACGCTTTGATCAATCGGTCGCCTAAAGCCGAAGATCGCGAGCGGCAGACTCAAGCGGAGAACTAAAATACCAGGTTGACGCCGTTAGCCTTACAGTGTAAGGCTGCGTTCCCCTTTTTTATAGTACATGGCAAACACGCGATCAGCAGCTAAACGGGCACGGCAAACTGCCGCTCGCACACTACAAAACAAGTCCGTGATCACCGGAATCAAATCGCAGCAGAAGAAATTGGATGCTGCCGTTGCCGGAGGGGATAAGAGCAAAATCGAAGCCGAACTGGCTGTGTTTTCTTCCAGGCTCGACAAGGCCGCGAAACGTGGAGTCCTTCACAAGAATTTTGCAGATCGCAAGAAGAGCCGCGCGACCCATGCGGTTGCCGCCAAGCTGAAGGCGTAAACGCCGCGAAACGGTCTGGAGGGGAGCCGCTTTGGCACGTATCTCCAGGACTTGGCTAACTTTGGTCTACCGCGAATACGACCGGAAGCTATCGTAGAAGGCGGCTCTCGGGAACTACCCATCGCGTGCCACGTTTACAAGGCGTGCGGGAATCCCGACGAAGAGAGGCCGCCGGATACTTGTTACACGCTGGGTAATTCCCGGGAGCCGCTTGTTATCACGTCTACCGGTTACATTTGCGATAGACGAAATATTGCGGGGTCTTAAACACGGACTCCAAAGCGGCTCCCCTCCAGTGCCCGCTATCCCCGCCTAATTTAGATTGCCCATCAATTCCGGGCGGCAGGTCAAGCGGCTAAGATCACAGCCGCTTTGCGGTTGTTCATCGAAGAACAATAAAGTCACTTCATAAGCAACCGATCGGGAGTACATCCGATCGCAGCTGACCACGATCCCGTTTAGATCGACACAGACCGGCGAGCTCTCCGGAGATTCCGGCTCGGCGCAAACCCGTAACGAGATCTGGGTTCCGAGATCGAACTGCCAGCGCGAACGGAAAACCAATCCTTGGTCGTTGAGGCGAATGTCGCCGTAGTAGCCGAAGAGACAATCAACGCCGTAATCGAGATAAATCACGAGATCGGCTTCCCGAGTGTCGGATATGGAAGAGTTCATCCGCGCTGCAACCTTTGCGTACGGTAGCCGGAGTCAGTGTTCCGTCAAGTTTGGCTCTCCATCTCGGTTTCCACCTCTGCCAGGATGCGTTTGGCTAAGCGACCCAGTAGAAAGGTGGTACAGATGGTCAAAATGAAGCCGCTACCCCACACTAGATAATCGTGGAGACCGGGTTGTTTATTGCCGCGCGCCATCTCAATGCCGAACTGGCTCAGCGTGCCGATAAACACATAAAGGAAGAGTCCCGGGATTTGGCCAAGCGCTACCCAGCATAGGCACCGGTGCAACGGAACTCGGGTCAGGCCATACAAATAGTTAAGCAGACTCGACGGAGCTAGCGGGTTCAACTGAGAAAGTACGACGATCTTCCAGCCATGCCTTTCGATGGCTCGATCGATGAGGCGGAGCCGTGGACTATTGTGCATCAGCTTTTCGACCCGCCGGCGACCTAGCAACCGGCCGATGCAGAAAGCCGCGGCTGCCCCAAGCAAGTTGCCCACCAGGACGATAAGAAAGCCCCACCAGAGTCCGAACAGGAAGCCGCCGCCAACGCTGAGAATTCCTCCGGGCAGCAGCAGCACATTACAAATCGCGTAAGCAATCGGATAGACAATCCCACTCCATAGACCAAGGCTTTCGATATGTTTTCGGACATCGCCGATCCAATCTAAGACGGGGTAATATGAACTGAGTAAAAAGACAATCACGATGGCCAGTAGCAGCCCGCCGATTTGGATAATCAGCGTCCAAGGCAATCGATGGCTATACGCCTCGGACGAACTGGGCGAGCTCGGCGGTGGTATCATAAGCAAGAAATGGGGTGATCAGGTAAACCCCTGGGAAGAACTCAAGCACGGTGTCGATAATCTGCTTAGCTAAGTCAATACCGACGCGCTTACCTTCCGGCCCTTCTTTACCAGTCATTTTTGAGCGCACAATGTCGGGGATGATAATGCCGGGTACCTCATTGTGCAAAAATTCAGCTTGCCGCCCATTCAGGAGCGGCCAGACCCCCGTCAGAATCGGGACATTCAGGTGACGGGTGCGTTCGTACATGATTTTGACAAGAGCCGGATCAAAGACCGGTTGTGTCATTACATAACTGGCGCCGGCTGCAACTTTTCTTTCTAAGCGGGCAATTTGCGCATCCAGGTTTTTAACGTTTGGATTAAACGTGCAGCCCATCACAAAATCCGTGGGGTATTTGATACTTTTCCCGGTAAAATTGTACCCTTTGTTCATACCGGAAATAATCTCCATCAATTTGATAGAGTTTACGTCGTAGACCGAGGAAGCACCGGGTTGATCGCCGAATTTAGCCGGGTCGCCCGTTAGCGGCAGCACATGCCGGATTCCCAAAGCTGAGATCCCGAGAAGCTCGCTCTGCAAGCCGATCAAGTTCCGATCACGGCAGCTGATGTGCAGCAGGGGCATGATGTTGTACTGCTGCTTCAGAATGGCTCCCACCGCGAGGTTGCTCACGCGCAGAATCGCCAATGAATTATCGGCTAGCGTGATCGCATCGCTCCCGGCGTCCGCCAGATACTGGGCCGCTTTGAAGTACTTTTCCAGATCGAGCGTTTTGGGCGGGTCCAGCTCCGTCACGATCACCGTCTGACCGTTCTTAATCAGGTCTAACAGGCTGGTCTCGGCCGGTCGTTTGCGGGCCAACGGTTCCGCCGGCCGTTGGATGGCCGGCTTCGAGGTCACCGGTTTCATTCCGGCTATCGCCTGCGCCATCTTTCGAATATGTTCCGGCCCAACGCCGCAACATCCGCCAACCAATCGCGCGCCCTCTTCCACGAATTCGCGACTTGCTTTCCCGAAGTATTCCGGGGCCGTGTTGTATAGAAACCGGCCTTCGTGATACCGCGGGTAACCCGCATTAGGAAAAGCGCTGATTAAAAAGTCAGCCGGGATCCGCCGCAGAATCCGGACCATGGCATGCGGCCCGGTAACGCAGTTTACCCCCACGACGTTAGCGCCAAGTCTCACCAACTCTCGAAAAGCCTGCAAAATCGGCAAACTCGAGGGCAAACGTCCTTCCTCGGAACTGACCATAGAACAGATGACCGGAATGTCGGAGCTCAGTTTCCGTAATGAAGTCAGTGCGATTTTGATCTCTTCAAAGTCGAGGAAAGTCTCCAGGAAAATTGCGTCTACCTCTGCCTCTAACAGCGCTTTCATCTGGGTTGTGAACGCGGTCCCGCGATCGATGTGCATGGCCTCGGCCTCATCCGCATAGATTCCGAGGGGCCCCACACTGCCGGCGATCCAGATTTCTTTATTGCCGGCTGCCTTTTTCGCGAGCGCTACGGCTGCTCGATTGAAGGCCTCGACTTCGCTTTCCAGGCCGTGTTTGGCCAAACGCACCGCGTTTGCCCCGAAGGTGTTGGTCTCCAATAGCTGAGAGCCGGCATCCACGTAGCTCTCATGAACCTTCCGAACCAGATCCGGTTGACTGCAATTCAGCTCTTCTAGACACACGTCAAGCGCGACCCCGCCAGCTAGCAGTTCCGTACCCATGGCGCCGTCTCCGCATACGATCGAGTCGTGCAGCGCTTCGAGTAGTTTCATCCCCATAGTATAGTTCCCATTGTCTTCCGGAGGCGAAATAAAGACGCTCCCCTGGCTTTGTCATCTATAAAGATAGTGCCCCGAAGGGGCTTAAGGACTCAGCCCAAGGTTTTAACCCTGGGAGGCTGTCGGATTTTGCCGCGAAGCGGCTATACACCATAGCCCAGGGCTTCAGCCCTGGGTGACGCAAGGAAATGAGCCGCCCTGAAAGACTTTCTATCGGTCTTCAAGGTAAAAAAGTGATTGGTTAGGCAGGTTGGAGTTGGAAGATCCAGGAGCCGTGTTTGAGTTGATTGCGATGGTGAAGCTCGGGGTCGTAAGGGGTAC